>OBUR01000012.1_pt1 | contig 180367 bp, 157 predicted proteins | sample 1475951 | NCBI WGS metagenome assembly OBUR01 (sample SAMEA2579957, study PRJEB22360) | human gut metagenome
GCCGATGGTAGTGTGGGGTCTCCCCATGTGAGAGTAGGGAACTGCCAGGCATCAATTAAGAAGAACCCCGTACCGTAAGGTGCGGGGTTTTTTGCTTTTGGTTTTTCTCCCCTGGCCTTTCTCTTAATCTCTTACCCTGCTAATGGAATGTGTGATCCCTGTCTCAATGTTATTTATAACAAAATTATAACATTTCATTTACGAGGTAATTGAGTCTCCTGGCTCAATACACCGCTGTTTATGGCAGGAGCATAATCACAATGACAGAAAGTATTACATCAAACGGGACGCTGGCTAACAGTGATACCCGAAGAAGGGTATGGGCAATCGTCAGCGCCTCTTCCGGGAATCTGGTTGAATGGTTTGACTTCTACGTCTACTCATTCTGTTCACTCTACTTCGCACATATCTTCTTCCCGTCCGGAAACACCACAACACAGCTACTACAAACGGCAGGGGTATTTGCCGCCGGATTCTTAATGCGACCCATTGGGGGCTGGCTGTTTGGGCGTATTGCGGATCGTCGCGGGCGCAAGGCCTCCATGCTGATCTCGGTTTGTATGATGTGCTTTGGATCTCTGGTGATCGCCTGCTTACCAGGGTATGAATCGATCGGGACATGGGCGCCTGCGCTGCTTTTGCTGGCTCGCTTATTCCAGGGACTATCGGTGGGCGGTGAATACGGTACCAGTGCGACCTATATGAGTGAAGTTGCCCTGGAAGGCCGCAAAGGTTTTTACGCCTCATTCCAGTACGTCACGCTCATTGGTGGTCAATTGCTGGCGATTCTTGTGGTGGTGATCTTGCAGCAGATCCTGACAGACGAACAACTTCACACATGGGGATGGCGAATTCCTTTCGCACTGGGCGCAGCACTGGCGATTGTCGCACTTTGGTTACGCCGTCAGTTAGATGAAACCTCGCAGAAAGAGGTCAGGACGCTAAAGGAGGCGGGAACATTCAAAGGTTTATGGCGAAACCGCAAAGCTTTCCTGATGGTGCTGGGCTTCACTGCGGGCGGCTCTCTCAGTTTTTACACTTTCACTACCTATATGCAAAAGTATCTGGTGAACACCACCGGAATGCACGCAAACGTCGCCAGCGTTGTTATGACAGTGGCACTTTTTGTCTTTATGCTCATACAACCGATTATCGGTGCGCTTTCCGATAAGATTGGTCGCCGTACGTCAATGCTGATCTTTGGTGGGCTGTCGGCGCTGTGTACTGTCCCTATTTTGACAGCCCTTCAGCATGTCTCCTCGCCATATGCCGCATTTGCACTGGTGATGCTGGCGATGGTGATTGTCAGTTTCTACACCTCGATCAGCGGAATACTGAAAGCCGAAATGTTCCCGGCACAGGTACGAGCGCTAGGGGTAGGGCTCTCTTATGCGGTAGCCAATGCGCTGTTTGGCGGATCGGCGGAGTATGTAGCGTTGTCGCTTAAATCATGGGGAAGTGAAACGACATTCTTCTGGTACGTGACGGTAATGGGGGCGCTGGCCTTTATTGTCTCCCTGATGCTGCATCGCAAAGGGAAGGGCATTCGTCTTTAATAATGCGCCATCTGCCAGACGGCATAGCCGGTGGTTGCACCGGCGACGTCCCAGGCGAAATCTTTCCAGCTCCAGCCGCTCCCCGCGGGGCGGCTATCCCACAGTTCTTTTGATGCTCCAAGGCTTACTGAGAACATCAATCCTATCGCTGCGCTCCGGTCCCGGCTGTATCCCTGATGCTGTGCATATTCGTTACCGGCTGCAGACAGCATTGCGGAGGCGAGGAAGTGCTGAGCCTTATCCTGTCCGGACCAGCTATCGTTGGCCATATGGCTGCAGCCACTCAGAAAGAGGACGCTCAGTAGCAGAGAAGTACGCATCAACGGGCTCCATAAAAAAGCCCTGCGGGTGACAGGGCTCTGACATTACAGAATACGGCTGATAAGTCGGTCGATACGGATACGACGTAAACGGCGGATCAACTTACGGACTTTCACCGGATAATCGGCAATGCTCTGTAGTTCGCGGTAATGGTTAACCACCGTAGTATGCGTGCGAATCAACTCCAGCTCACGTTCACGCTGGGCGGCTAACTCATGCTGCGGGTCATGGATGAGAATGGCGTTTTCCAGATCCAGTCTCCAGGCGCGTGGGTTAAGGTTGTTACCGGTCAGCAGCATCCACTCATCGTCGACCCACATTCCTTTCAGGTGGTAACTGTTGTCTTCATCTTTCCACAGACGCACAACCAGCTGGTCAGTGTTGACGTAGTACTGTAAACGGCTCAGGAAACGACGCAGGTTAATCTCATAAAGATAAGGCAGCGCACCGATGATTTTGAACGGCTGGTCTTCAGGGATGAAAAAGTCGTTTGCTGTTTTATCGCCGACGATAATTTCCACTTTTTTACCGTCGCGCAGTAGCTGAATGATATTTCGCACCAGCACGGCAGGAAGGTTGAAGTATGGCGTACAGATGGTGAGTTTCTGCTCTGCGCATGGCATCAAATGGAAGATCGTTTTGTTCAGCAGGCTTGATTTGCCGAGCCCTACCAGCGGGGTAACAGATAACTCTTCGTTGTTCGCATCGCCCTGGAAATGGTAGACAGCATCGCGCAACTCCTGGCGGAAAGCGCGAACATCATTTTTGATCTCCGGGCTTTTAGGACGCTCAGGATCGTCAAGGCGATTAACACCACGACCGTGTACCAGGTTTTTATCAACCCAGTTGAACATGATATCGGCCATCTGTGGATTACGAATCAGGTGGTAGCGGTCGTAGCGATATTTATCGAGCTGATGAAGGTAGACATCATTCAGGCTTGCGCCGCTGTACAGGACGCTGTCATCAATGATGAACCCTTTAAAATGAAGGACACCGAGTGCTTCACGGGTATTAACGGGTACGCCATAAACAGGGACATCGACGCCAGGATTTTCCTGCGCCGTGCGGCAATACCAGTCTGCATTAGTATTGGAAGCAGCTGCGCCGATACGGCCACGCTGAGCGCGATGCCAGTCAACCAGTACGCGAACATCCAGTTCCGGACGCTGACGTTTAGCTTCATAGAGTGCGTTGAGGATCGCACGACCGCCTTCATCTTGTTCAAGATACAGGGCCACAATGCAAATGCGTCGCGTGGCGCTGGCAATCTTTTCCAGAAGCGTTTCCCGAAAATGAGCGGGAGCATAAAAGAACTCTACATCATCAACTGACTGAGAAATCTTCGGTAGTTGAGCAAGGTGTTGTTGATGTTTATTACGCTTAAATTTTGACAACATCACAGTGCGTTTCTTCTCTGTTCATTGAAGGGTTGTCTGTACCATGCAAACAACATAAGCGGACAATGATACCACCAGTCCCGTCCAAAGTGGGTAACATTTCCAGTAGGTTACTCGTGTTTGTCTGCTGATGTCAGGATGAGGGACAAGGCAACAATACCTTCCTCCAGCTGAATATCAACGTCAAATCCGAGTTTTCGCGCCAGGGTCACCATACCGCGATTGTTTGGCATAGTAATGCCATTCAGGCGCAACAATCCGTGATCTCGCGTATAACTGATGAGTTTTTCCAGCAGTCGTCTACCCAGCCCCAGGCCTTTAAGATCGGAGCGCACCAGCACGGCAAACTCCGCATCGACATTATCCGGGTCAGAAATGGCTCGCGTGACGCCGAGGATCTCATCATCATGACCTGCACGACGCACTGCAACAAACGCCATTTCTCGATCGTAGTCGATCTGGGTCATATTGGCTAAATCATCGTGGGTAAATTCGTTGATTTCGCTAAAATAGCGGTAGTAGAGATCTTCTTTTGTAACCTGAGAGATAAAGGCCCGCAGCTGGGGTTCATCTTCCGGCAGAATTGGGCGGAACAGGACGCGTTCCCCGTTTTTCATCTCTACCCACTCCTCCAGATGCAGAGGATAAGGACGGATTGCCAGGCGGCTCTCTCTGTCCCCTTCGAAGGGCGCGATATCCAGCGTCACGTCCAGCGCCGTAAACTCATTGCCGGAAGCGAGTAGCGGATGGATATCCAGCCGCTGGATCTCGGCACAATCCACGATCAGATTAGACACCTGCACCAGGAATTGACTTAACCCGGCAATATCGAGCGGACGCAAGGCACTGCGGCCACGGATCTTTTTGCTTTTAATCGCCTGAATGATCAGATAGCGCGCGAGGTTCATGTTCAGCGGCGGTAAAGCAACGACAGCCTGTTCCTCCGGGTGCCACTCCACGCCACCTTCTCCCAGCATAATAAGCGGGCCGAAGACGGGATCGTGCTCTACCACGACTCGTAGTTCCTGAGCGCCTGCGCGGTTAGCCATGCTTTGTACCAGCAGTCCGTGGATCCGGGCCTGTGGCCAGGCCATCTTAACGCGATCAAAAATGGCATCAGCTGCCTGCTGTACCTCCGTTGCCGTACGCAGATATAACATGACACCCTGAACATCTGATTTATGCGGTATATCGGGAGAGCGCAGCTTAAGAGCGACCGGATAGCCAATCTGCTCCGCAATATGTACTGCCTCGGCGCTGTCGCTGGCGATCCAGGTTGGCAGGGTTTGCATCCCGTAGCTGCCCAGAATGGGCTGCACTTCATGCGTATCAAGCGATGTCGCGCCCTCTTCAATAGCCTGCTGCAAGAGTCGATGAACGTCGACGGTATTCGCCGTCAGGTTACCAGGTAGCGCCGGGGTTTCGCGCAGCTGCTTCTGATTGCGGCGATATTCCACCATATGCATAAATGCGGTGATGGTCCCTTCCGGCGTACGGTAGGTTGGCAGACCGGCTTCGCTGAACAGACGTCGTGCCTCCTGAGATGAAAACTCACCGCACCAGTTTGTCAGCAGAGTGACATATTTGCCGCGCGGATGGTTGCGTACAGCTTCAATTAACGCGCGCGCACTTTCACTGCCCGGCGCGACTGCGCTGGGGGAGTGGATAATCATCAATGCATCGAAGTCCTGACTATCCAGCAAAATTGAGATAGCCCGAATATAGCGATCGCTGCTGGCGTCATCGCGCAAATCAAGCGGATTGCCGGGCATCACGCTTGTCGGAAGCGCCTCTCTGAGGCGTTGAAGCGTCTCTTCACCCAGCGTTGCCAGCTTTCCGTTGCGCAGCCACAGTTCATCCAGCGCAAGCGCAGCAGGGGCCGCACCATTGCTGACAATCATTAACTTCTCGCCACGCAGTGGGCGCATGTGGCTGAGTGTCTCAACGGCGGAAAAAAGCTCGTGCGTATCCTGCACCCGCAGTAACCCCGCGCGCTGGATGGCGGCATCCCAGGCGGGATCCATGCCGGAATGAGACTGCAGGAGACGCTGGGCAGCAGGACTGCGACCGCTTTTGATAACCAGGATCGGCTTATTGCGCGAAGCACTTCGTGAAGCCGATACAAAACGACGGGCGTCGCTCAGATGCTCAAGATAAAGGAGGATCGCGCTGGTTTTGCTGTCACGAGCCAGGAAATCCAGAAGCTCATCAACGTCGATATCCAGGCTGTCGCCCAGGGCAATGAAGTAGGAGAAACCCATTTCGCGCTGTTGCGCCCAGTCGAGGATAGTGTTCGATACTGCAGCCGACTGCGAGATAAACGCCAGTTTGCCTTTGCGGATCGGTACCGGGGAGAAACTGGCATTCAACCCCTGCCAGGGGGCGAGCAGGCCCAGGCTATTCGGGCCAAGGATACGCATCTGGTAGCGGCTGGCGTAGGCGAGCAGTTCGGGTTGCTGTTCAGGTGGAGACGAGAGAATAATGCAGGTTTTACACCCTTTCTTGCCAAGTGCTTCCAGCAGTTCCAGATTGCGTTTCGCATTCGTACACAGCACGGCGAGGTCCGGAACAAAAGGCAGGCTCTGCACATCTGGCCATGCCAGCACCCCCTGAACGGCCTTATAAGCCGGCGTGACGGGCATGACGGGGCCATTAAATCCTCCCGCGAGCAGGTTGCGCATCATCAGATAGCCTGCCCGATCCGGTTTCATGGATGCGCCGATAACGGCAATGGATTTAGGACGTAATAGCGCTTCTAACCCTCGCTGGCTCATGCAAGTCTCCCGTGATTGCAAGCGACCTGATGATTTTAAACGCTTTCTGACGCTGTTGCTGTGATGCTGCCCTTATGAATGGTTTTTCCCGCCAGATAGCGTTCCCGGAAACAAGAGAAATGGTTGCCCAGGGCGCCTGCTGCTGCGGTATCCCCGGCTAAATCCAGCAGCGCGATGGCCACCTCGGCGGTGCAATATTGTCCGTCAGCATGCGCTTCACGCAGGCGATAAGCCGAGACGCGGGAAAGATCGACAGAAATGACCGGCAGCGCGTCAAGGTAAGGGCTTTTGCGAAACATTTTCCGCGCTTCGGTCCATGTGCCGTCCAGCATAATAAACAGCGGTGGCTTACCGGATGGTGGCGCCGAAAGCACCTGACGATTGTCGCCTGCGTAAGAGGCCGGGAAAACGACCATCGGCTGATAGTCCGGGTTTGTCACCAGATCGAGCAGGGCCTGTGGCGGCTCGGTGCGGGACCATTGAAACGCGGCAGTATCCGGCAGAATATCGGCAATCAGCCGCCCTGTATTACTGGGTTTCATCGGCTCGGTATCAAACATGACCAGACAAAAACGGCTTTTAGCCGTACTGGGTGCCAGCGTTTCGCACAGGCAAACTTTAAGCGGAAGCAGGCAGCGCTGGCAGCGACGAATGCGATTGCCACGGGCAAGAAAAGGACGAGTGGCGCGCGCAAGGCGTTCGGCGCGTAACTGGAGGACAGCGTTATCGGTCATGGGCGAAGTGAAGGAAAAACGCCATTTTCGCAGAGGCGGGAGCGGGGCACAAGATGTGCCCCGTGAAAGTTACAGTGATTCGTTTAACCAGCTGTCAAACGGCGCTTTCGGTACTGCGCCATTGAGCATGTCGACGACTTCACCGTTTTTAAAGATCATAATGGTCGGGATGCTGCGAATGCGGAAACGTGCGCTAAGCTCGCGTTCCGCCTCGGTATTCACCTTAACAAAACGCATCTTACCGCTGCGCTCTTCGGCCACGTCTTCAAAGATTGGCGCGAAGCTTCGGCATGGACCGCACCACGGTGCCCAGAAATCGACCACCACCGGGAGATCGTCCTTGAGGAGTTTGTCCAGCGTAGCACCCGTCGCGTTAATGACATCGCCATCAAACAGTTCGTGGCCACAACGTCCGCATTTCGCACCATCGTCAATCCGATCGTCCGGAATGCGATTAAGAGCCTGACAGTTGGCACATACGGTATTCATAACTAACCTCTGATAGAGCCGTGGGACAGCGGCAGAACGCCGATAATGTTTCTAATATGTTACATATTATCAATGAGCCTGTTTGAAACAACAATGCGTTTTATTCAATGAGAACAATAGTCACAGGCTTTTGTACGAAATTATGGCTATGCGCTGGCACATCGGGTAATCTGCGCGCTTCGCGCAGCGCTGGTGGAGAAAAGCATGAACGACGAAATGAAAAATAAAAGCGGCAAGGTCAAAGTGATGTATGTCCGCAGTGATGATGACTCTGATAAACGCACCCAAAATCCGCGTACCGGAAAAGGTGGCGGGCGTCCGGCGTCTTCTCGTGCAGACGGTGGCCGTCGCCCCGCCCGCGATGACAGAAACACCCGCGGTGATGACCGCAAACGTGACGATCGCAAACGCGATGACCGTCCGCGTTCCGACCGCCCACGTAGTGACCGTCCACGCGACGATCGTCCGCGTGATGACTTCTCGCGTGACAACGCCTCCCCGTGGCGCACCGTTTCTCGCGCCCCGGGCGATGAGACGCCAGAGAAAGCCGATCACGGCGGTATCAGCGGTAAAAGCTTTATCGACCCGGAAGTGCTGCGCCGTCAGCGCGCGGAAGAGACCCGCGTGTATGGCGAGAACGCCTGCCAGGCGCTGTTCCAGAGCCGTCCTGAGTGTATCGTCCGCGCCTGGTTTATCCAGAGCGTGACCCCGCGCTTTAAAGAAGCACTGCGCTGGATGGCCGCGAACCGTAAAGCCTACCACGTGGTGGATGATGCCGAGCTGACCAAAGCGTCCGGTACCGAGCACCACGGCGGCGTCTGCTTCCTGATTAAAAAACGTAACGGCACCACCGTGCAGCAGTGGGTCAGCCAGGCGGATGCCGATGACTGCGTGCTGGCGCTGGAAGATGTAGGCAACCCGCACAACCTGGGCGCGATGATGCGCAGCTGCGCGCACTTTGGCGTGAAGGGTGTGCTGTTACAGGATGCCGCACTGCTGGAATCCGGTGCCGCTATCCGCACTGCAGAAGGCGGAGCGGAGCATGTGCAGCCGATCACCGGCGACAGCGTGCTGGACGCCCTTGAGCAGTTCCGTAAAGCGGGTTATTCCATCGTGACCACGTCGAGCCATGCTGGTACGCCGCTGTTTAAAGCGACGCTGCCGCGTAAAATGGTGCTGGTATTAGGTCAGGAACGTGACGGTCTGTCTGACGCGGCGCTCTCCAGTGCGGATCTTAGCGTCTCTATCGACGGGACAGGTAATGTAGAAAGTCTGAACGTATCCGTTGCGACCGGCGTACTGCTGGCGGAATGGTGGCGTCAGAATAAGGCATAAGCCTCTCAATGTGCCGGGTCTGGCCCGGCACATTCAAACCCTACTCGCTCTCTGCCGGTAACACTGGCATCCAGTCAATTGGCGTTTCGCCACGTTTTTCCAGCCATTCATTCGCCAGAACAAAGTGATTACTGCCGAAGAAACCGCGATGTGCCGACAGCGGAGACGGGTGCGGCGCTTTTAAAACGTGATGGCGCTGACGGTCGATAATCGCCCCTTTCTTCTGCGCGTGAGAACCCCACAGTAAAAACACCACGCCTTCACGATGTTCGTTGATCAGGCTAATAACCTTATCGGTAAAGGTTTCCCAGCCCAGGCTGGCGTGAGAATGTGCCTGACCCGCCCGTACAGTGAGTACCGTATTTAACAGCAGCACACCCTGATGCGCCCAGCTTTCCAGGTAACCGTGGGTGGGGCGGGTAAAGCCAGGAACGGTTCCCTCAAGCTCTTTATACATATTGAGCAGAGAAGGGGGGATAGCCACGCCCGGACGGACGGAGAACGCCAGCCCGTGTGCCTGACCCGGGCCGTGATACGGATCCTGGCCAAGAATGACCACCTTCACATCGCTCAGCTCAGTGTAACGAAAGGCGTTGAACACATCTTTCTGCGGCGGATAAATCGTCTGCCCGGACTGACGTTCAGCTGCAACGGTGCTGAGTGTATTGATAAAATAGGGTTGTTGTTTTTCTTCTGCCAGCACATCGTGCCATGTCAACGGTGTGGTCATCTCGCTCTCCTGCGAATCTCATTCTGTGTCTAGCTTACCTGTTAAACGCCAGTGAGCAAAATGACGCGCTGAAACGTGCGCTAAGTAACTAAATTTATTTTGAAAAGATACACAGCCAGTTGAATTGGTAAGGTGCTGAAATTGATCTAAAACAATAAATTCAAACCACACTCTTTATGTGGTTGGTGTTTTTGTTGATTTAAATCAATAAATCGCCGGGGTGCGAGTGATATATATACACACAAGAAACAATGGTTTTACCAATTGGCCGTGTGAGGCCGACATCAGTTAATGTAGCCTAAGGGAGGCAACACATGATTACAGGTATCCAGATTACTAAAGCTGCAAATGACGATCTGCTCAATTCTTTCTGGCTGCTGGACAGCGAGAAAAACGAAGCACGCTGCGTGGTGGCAAAAGCCGGTTTTACTGAAGATGAGATCGTGCCAGTGAGCAAACTGGGCGAAATCGAATATCGTGAAATCCCAATGGAAGTGAAGCCGGAAGTGCGCGTGGAAGGCGGTCAGCACCTGAACGTTAACGTTCTGCGTCGCGAAACGCTGATGGATGCCGTTGAGCACCCTGAAAAGTACCCACAGCTGACTATTCGCGTGTCTGGCTATGCGGTTCGTTTTAACTCACTGACCCCAGAGCAGCAGCGCGACGTTATCGCGCGTACCTTTACTGAAAGCCTGTAAGGTTCCAGTTTCGGGGGTGAATAAAAAAGCCGGGGAAATCCCCGGCTTTTTCTTACTCTTCAGTTTTCGTATCCTGCGCGGCTGCGCTTGGCTTACGACGCTTACCAATGTTTTTGGTATCGCGGTGGCGTTGCTTAACGCGCGGCTTCTCTTTTTCTTTCTCTTTTCTCTCAGCGCGTTTTGCGAGTGCTTTCTTGGACGGTTTGCCCGTCATTTTTTCACTCGGCGCGCGGGTAGTTGGGCGCAGGCCGTCAATGACGCGAGATTTCAGCGGCTCATCAACATAGCGACCAATTTTTTGCAGCAGCAGGTGATCGTGCGCTTCAACCAGTGAAATCGCAGTACCTTTACGTCCGGCGCGACCGGTACGGCCAATGCGGTGCAGATAGGTATCACCACTGCGCGGCATATCGAAGTTGATCACGTGGCTCACGTCCGGAATGTCGATCCCACGCGCGGCAACGTCTGTCGCCACCAGCACGTTCACGCGGCCATCGGTCAGGCGTTTGATGCCTTCGGTACGCTTAACCTGCGCCATCTCACCTTCGAGGTAGCAGTTATTAATGCCCGCATTACGCAGCATTTCTGCCAGCTCGTGCACGCGCTCGCGTTTACGCACAAAGACGATGGTACGCAGAGCATCTTCCTGCTTCAGCAGGTGCTTCAGTAATTCGACCTTGTGCTCAAGGTTGTCCGCACGGTAATACCACTGATGGATCTTCTTGCGCTCACGCGTAGAGGGCGTCGCAGAGACTTCAACCGGATCTTCCAGCAGACGCTCGGCGAAATCTTTAATCGCGTCCCCTTCAAGGGTGGCAGAGAACAGCATCGTCTGGTTACGCCAGCGCGTCTCGCCCGCAATATGTTCGATATCCTGTGCGAAGCCCATGTCCAGCATGCGGTCGGCTTCATCCAGAATCAGCGTTTCTACCGCGCGGCAGTCGAAGTTCTCTTCTTTAATGTACTGCAGCAAACGGCCCGTCGTCGCAACAACGATATCCTGGTTTTCGCTGAACACCTCGGCGTGGTTCATATACGCCACGCCGCCGGTAATAGTGGCGATATCCAGATGGGTGTTAGCCGCCAGCTCACGCGCGTGATCGGCAACCTGCATGGCCAGCTCGCGCGTAGGCGTCAGGATCAAAATACGCGGTGGGCCTGATTTTTTTCGTGGAAAGTCGAGCAGGTGCTGCAACACAGGCAGCAAATAGGCTGCTGTCTTCCCCGTGCCGGTTGGCGCAGAACCGAGCACATCGCGGCCCTCAAGCGCAGGCGGAATGGCCGCTGCCTGAATGGCGGTCGGGCGTGTAAAGCCTTTGCTCTCAAGTGCATTGAGCAGGCTTTCATCGAGTTCAAGTTCGGAAAAAGTCGTTACAGTCATGTTCTACCTCTGTGTGGGGCGCTGATTATAGACGTTACGGCTGTAATCTTCATCTGTTTGTATGGATATCGCTTTGCGGTGCCTTCGCTTTCCCCTATGCTACTCCAGTTTCACTTAGAAGGTTGCCCTGACATGTCTCAACTCAAAGCGCAGTTGCGCCGCGATGGTTTTACGTTTAAACAGTTTTTTGTCGCCCACGATCGCTGTGCCATGAAAGTCGGCACCGACGGTATTTTACTGGGAGCATGGGCCCCTGTCGCAGGTGTTAAACGTATTCTTGATATCGGTACCGGCAGCGGGCTGGTGGCGTTGATGCTGGCCCAGCGTACGGAAGAGCATGTCACGATTGATGCCGTTGAGCTCGATGCGCAGGCTGCAGGGCAGGCGAGTGAAAATGCGGCCGAATCCCCCTGGGCAGCCCGGATTCGCGTTCAATGTGCGGATGTGCTGGTCTGGGCGCCTGAACAAACTGCGCGTTACGATCTTATCGTCAGCAACCCTCCTTACTACGCGCCCGGTGTCGAGTGTGGTACTCCTGAACGTGAACAGGCGCGTTATACCGGTTCACTCGATCATAAAGCACTGCTTACCAGCGCGGCTGAACTCATCTCTGAAGAGGGCTTTTTTTGCGTAGTGTTGCCAGAAAGCACGGGTAATACATTTATTGGTCTGGCGCAGGAGATTGGCTGGACATTACGTTTGCGAACTGACATTTCTGATACGGAAGGACGACTGCCGCACCGCGTGCTGCTGGCGCTCTCGCCAAAAGAAGGTGAATGCTTTAATGACCGTATGGTGATTCGAGGGCCAGACCAGCGTTATTCCGAAGATTACACTGCTCTGACCCAGGCATTTTATCTGTTTATGTGAACCTGCGGAGCCAGTATCGACGGGCCGGATTCAGCAAGCTGATCCGGGTAGTCCAGGGTGTAGTGCAAGCCGCGGCTCTCTTTACGCATCATGGCACAGCGAACAATCAGCTCGGCAACCTGCACCAGATTGCGCAGCTCCAGCAGATTATTGGATACGCGGAAATTGGCATAATATTCATCAATTTCCTGCTGCAGCATAGTAATGCGGCGCAACGCACGTTCCAGACGTTTTGTGGTGCGCACAATCCCTACGTAGTCCCACATAAACAGCCGTAGTTCATGCCAGTTGTGCTGGATCACGACCAGCTCGTCCGGGTTATCCACGCGGCTTTCATCCCAGGCAGGTAAGTGCTCAGTCTCGCAGGCGTAAGGCATGCGTTTCGTGATGTCTTCGGCCGCTGACCAGCCGTACACCAGACACTCAAGCAGCGAGTTCGACGCCATACGGTTCGCGCCGTGAAGGCCGGTATAACTCACCTCGCCGATAGCATACAGACCTTCTACGTCGGTGCGCCCGTGATCGTCAACCATCACGCCCCCGCAGGTATAGTGGGCCGCAGGCACAATGGGCACCGGATCGCGGGTCAAATCAATCCCCAGGTTCAGCAGCTTTTCGTAAATCATCGGGAAATGCTGGCGAATGAATGCGGCTGGCTTATGGCTGATATCGAGATACATGCAGTCCACGCCCAGACGTTTCATTTCATGGTCGATGGCGCGGGCAACGATATCGCGAGGGGCGAGCTCGCCACGCGCGTCAAAGTCCGGCATAAAGCGGGTACCGTCAGGGCGTTTCAGATAAGCGCCTTCACCGCGCAGGGCTTCCGTCAGCAGGAAGTTGCGCGCCTGAGGGTGGAACAGGGCGGTGGGGTGAAACTGATTAAATTCGAGATTCGCCACGCGGCAGCCTGCGCGCCAGGCCATGGCGATACCGTCTCCGGAAGCGATGTCCGGGTTAGTGGTGTACTGATACACCTTTGAGGCGCCGCCCGTCGCCAGTACAACGGCCTTCGCCTGACAGGTTTCAACCTTCTCTTTATTACGGTTCCAGACCCATGCACCCACCACGCGACGCGGACCAGGCAGGCCAATCTTGTCGGAAATAATCAGGTCAACGGCATTACTGCGCTCAAGAACCCGAATATTAGGATGGTTAAGCGCTTTACCCACCAGCGTGGTCTCCACCTCTTTACCGGTGGCATCCGCTGCGTGCAGGATGCGGCGGTGGCTATGGCCGCCTTCGCGCGTGAGGTGGTAGCTCTCTTCACCGTTAGGCTGAATCTGGGTATCAAATAACACGCCCTGATCGATGAGCCACTGAACGCAATGGCGGGCATTGCTGGCAACGAACTCTGCGGCGTGCGCATCCACGATCCCGGCGCCGGCAATCAACGTATCTTCTACGTGCGACGCTATGCTGTCGGTCTCGTCAAACACGGCGGCAATGCCGCCCTGGGCATAAAATGTGGAACCTTCACTAATCGGTCCTTTGCTCAGAACGATAACGTTTTGATGCTCGGCCAGGCGCAGCGCCAGAGAGAGACCGGCAGCGCCGCTACCGATGATCAGGACATCACAATGGAGTTCAGATGTTGTGTTCATGATTGTTGTTTAATTTACTAAACAGTGTTGGGTCAGAATAGCACCTGAGTGCGATTTATCGCACGTTTTTTTTAAAGGTTGTTGCAATGGCTAAACTCGTAAGACGGAGTAAATAGCGGGTAAAGGAATGAAATTATTTTGCGAAGCAGATCGTTAGCGTCAGATTTTGTGGTGAAATAAAGACTGGGTTGCGTTACTCTTCTCGCGGGAAAAAAGATGTTTCTAGTCAGAAAGTGGTGCGTATCGTGAACAGACTTATAATGAGAGAAAATGAACAGTCTGCGGCGCGATGAACAAAAACAAAGGCGTTACGGAACTTATTGACGATCGGACACTCTAACTCGGTGCTTGCTCAAAGTGCGGTGTTTTTAGAGTGGCGTTTCGATAACGCGTGGAATTTAGGTTTGGGGAGACATTACCTCGGATGAGCGAGCAGTTAACGGACCAGGTCCTGGTTGAACGGGTCCAGAAGGGAGATCAGAAAGCCTTTAACTTACTGGTGGTGCGCTACCAGCATAAGGTGGCGAGTCTGGTTTCCCGCTATGTACCGTCAGGTGATGTGCCTGATGTGGTGCAAGAGTCTTTTATTAAGGCCTATCGCGCGCTGGATTCTTTCCGGGGAGATAGTGCTTTTTATACCTGGCTGTACCGTATTGCTGTTAATACGGCAAAGAATTATCTGGTTGCTCAGGGGCGTCGTCCGCCGTCCAGTGATGTAGACGCTATCGACGCCGAAAACTTCGAAAGTGGCGGTGCGCTGAAAGAAATTTCGAACCCTGAGAACTTAATGTTGTCAGAAGAACTGAGACAAATTGTTTTTCGCACGATCGAGTCGCTCCCGGAAGATTTACGCATGGCAATTACGTTACGGGAGCTTGATGGTCTGAGCTATGAAGAGATAGCCGCTATCATGGATTGTCCGGTCGGCACGGTGCGTTCACGAATCTTCCGTGCGCGAGAAGCTATTGATAATAAAGTTCAACCGCTTATCAGGCGTTGACGATAGCGGGATACTGGAAAAGGTATTAGGCATGCAGAAAGAAAAACTTTCCGCTTTAATGGATGGTGAGACGCTGGATAGTGAGCTGCTCAACGAGCTGTCTCATTCTCCCGAAATGCAAGAGACCTGGGAGAGTTACCATCTCATCCGTGACACGCTGCGCGGCGATACCGGCGAGGTTCTCCATTTCGATATCTCTGCCCGCGTGATGGCGGCCATTGAGAATGAGCCTGTTCATCAGACCACTCCGCTGATTCCTGAAGCTCAACCTGCACCTCACCAGTGGCAGAAAATGCCGTTCTGGCAAAAGGTGCGTCCGTGGGCCAGCCAGCTCACCCAAATGGGGGTTGCTGCATGCGTATCGCTTGCAGTTATCGTTGGCGTCCAGCACTATAATACTCAGTCTGAAACTAATCAGCAGCCAGAAGCGCCAGTGTTTAACACACTGCCGATGATGGGCAAAGCGAGCCCGGTTAGCCTGGGCGTACCGGCTGATGCTTCCGCCAGCGGCGGTCAGCAACAGCAGGTGCAGGAGCAGCGCCGTCGCATTAATGCGATGTTGCAGGATTACGAGTTGCAGCGTCGTCTGCACTCTGAACAGCTTCAGTTTGAGCAGGCCCAAACCCAGCAAGCTGCTGTGCAGGTGCCCGGAAACCAAACTTTAGGAACGCAATCGCAGTAATGAAGCAACTTTGGTTCGCCATGTCTCTGATGGCGGGTAGCCTGTTCTTCTCTGCCAACGCCTCGGCTGATGTTTCATCCGGGGCGTTGTTGCAGCAAATGAATCTGGCCAGCCAGTCACTCAATTATGAGTTGGCATTTATCAGCATCAATAAGCAGGGCGTCGAGTCGTTACGCTATCGTCATGCCCGTCTTGATAATCAGCCACTCGCCCAGCTTTTACAGATGGATGGTCCGCGTCGGGAAGTTGTCCAGCGAGGCAACGAAATCAGCTATTTCGAGCCCGGCCTGGAGCCTTTCACGCTCAATGGCGACTATATCGTTGATTCTCTGCCGTCACTCATCTATACCGACTTCAAGCGGCTGGCCCCTTACTACGATTTTATTTCGGTAGGGCGTACGCGCATCGCAGACAGACTGTGTGAAGTGATCCGCGTGGTTGCTCGCGATGGCACGCGCTACAGCTATATCGTCTGGATTGATGCGGAAACCAAGCTGCCGATGCGTGTGGACCTGCTTGACCGCGACGGTGAAACGCTTGAACAGTTCCGCGTGATCTCCTTCAGCGTGAACAATCAGGTTGGCAACAGCATGCAGAATCTGGCCAAAGCCAGCCTGCCGCCGCTGCTTTCTGTTCCGGCAGGGGATTCCGTTAACTTCAACTGGGTTCCTTCCTGGATCCCGCAAGGCTTTAGCGAAGTGTCCAGCAGCCGTCGTCAGTTGCCAACTATTGACACGCCCGTTGAGTCTCGCCTCTATTCCGACGGTTTGTTCAGTTTCTCGGTGAATATCAACCGCGCAACGGCAAACAGCTCTGAGCAAATGCTTCGTACCGGACGTCGCACGGTGAGCACCACGGTACGTGATAACGCAGAGATCACGATTGTGGGTGAATTACCTCCGCAGACGGCGAAGCGCATTTCAGACAGCATTAAATTCAGGGCCGCGCAATGATTAAAGAGTGGGCAACCGTCGTCTCGTGGCAAAATGGCGTTGCGCGCGTCAGTTGCGATGTCAAAGCCTCATGCAATAGCTGCGCATCCCGTGCCGGGTGCGGCAGCCGCGTGCTGAATAAGCTCGGGCCGCAAACGTCGCATACTATCTCTGTGCCAAGTGAACAGCCGCTGGTGGCGGGGCAGAAGGTTGAACTGGGGATTGCGGAAGGCAGTCTGCTCGGTTCCGCTATGCTGGTCTATCTCTCTCCGTTGGTCGGGTTATTTATCATGGGCGGCCTTTTCCAGACGCTGTTTGGTACTGATGTGGCCGCCATGTGCGGTGCCGCGTTGGGGGGCATCGGGGGATTCTGGCTTGCTAAAGGTCTCTCACCGAAGCTTGCCGCGCGCGAAGAGTGGCAGCCTGTCATTCTCAGCGTTGGGTTGGCACCAGACCAGCTTCGTGTCGAGACGCTCTCTTCTGAGGCCCGATGATCCATCGGGCTTTATCAATTTTTACGCCCTAATACAGAAAACGCCCTTTCTTCACGCTATACCTGTCTCTAAGTGCATTTCCAGGTAGCGAGGATGTAGTGTAGAATGCTGCGTTTTCGCACTGAAAAACGTCAGGCTAAGAACAGCGGCCTCCAGGAATTCGTAAGGCATAATTATTTAACTATATGAAGAACATACGTAACTTTTCGATCATTGCTCACATTGACCACGGTAAGTCGACGCTGTCTGACCGTATTATCCAGATTTGCGGTGGCCTGTCTGATCGTGAAATGGAAGCCCAGGTTCTGGACTCCATGGACCTGGAACGCGAACGCGGTATCACCATTAAGGCGCAAAGCGTTACGCTGGATTACAAAGCGGCTGATGGTGAAACCTATCAACTGAACTTTATCGACACCCCAGGCCACGTTGACTTCTCCTATGAAGTATCACGCTCGCTGGCGGCCTGTGAAGGTGCGCTGCTGGTCGTCGATGCCGGGCAGGGTGTTGAAGCCCAGACCCTGGCAAACTGCTATACCGCGATGGAAATGGATCTCGAGGTTGTGCCGGTTCTGAATAAAATCGACCTGCCAGCTGCCGATCCTGAACGCGTCGCGGAAGAGATTGAAGATATTGTCGGCATTGACGCGACGGATGCCGTGCGCTGCTCCGCGAAAACCGGTGTGGGCGTGACCGATGTGCTGGAACGCCTGGTGCGTGACATCCCTGCTCCGGAAGGTGACCCGGATGGCCCACTACAGGCGCTGATCATCGACTCCTGGTTCGATAACTACCTTGGTGTTGTCTCTCTGGTGCGTATTAAAAACGGCACCATGCGTAAAGGCGACAAAATCAAGGTGATGAGTACCGGACAGGTCTACAACGCCGACCGTCTGGGTATCTTTACGCCAAAACAGGTTGACCGTACCGAGCTGAAATGCGGCGAGGTAGGCTGGCTGGTTTGTGCCATTAAAGACATCCTCGGCGCGCCAGTGGGCGATACCCTGACCGGTGCGCGTAACCCGGCAGATAAAGCGCTGCCAGGCTTTAAAAAGGTGAAACCGCAGGTTTACGCGGGTCTGTTCCCGGTCAGCTCAGATGACTATGAAAACTTCCGTGATGCGCTCGGTAAATTGAGCCTGAACGATGCTTCCCTGTTCTACGAGCCAGAAAGCTCAACGGCGCTGGGCTTCGGTTTCCGCTGTGGCTTCCTCGGCCTGCTGCACATGGAGATCATTCAGGAGCGTCTGGAACGTGAATACGATCTGGATCTGATCACCACCGCACCGACCGTTGTGTATGAGGTAGAAACCACCTCGAAAGAAGTGATCTACGTCGATAGCCCGTCCAAGCTGCCGCCGCTGAACAATATCCACGAACTGCGTGAGCCGATTGCAGAGTGTCACATGCTGCTGCCACAGGAGTTCCTGGGCAACGTCATTACACTGTGTATTGAGAAGCGTGGCGTGCAGACCAACATGGTCTACCACGGTAACCAGGTGGCGCTGACCTATGAAATCCCGATGGCGGAAGTGGTACTCGACTTCTTCGATCGCCTGAAGTCTACCTCCCGTGGCTATGCGTCCCTGGATTACAACTTCAAGCGTTTCCAGGCCTCCAACATGGTGCGTGTGGACGTGCTGATCAACGGTGAGCGTGTGGATGCGTTGGCCCTGATCACCCACAACGACAATGCGCCGTACCGTGGTCGCGAGCTGGTTGAGAAAATGAAAGATCTGATCCCGCGTCAGCAGTTCGACATCGCGATTCAGGCGGCCATTGGTAACCACATTATCGCGCGTTCTACGGTGAAACAGCTGCGTAAAAACGTTCTGGCGAAGTGCTACGGCGGTGACGTCAGTCGTAAGAAAAAGCTGCTGCAGAAGCAGAAAGAAGGTAAGAAGCGTATGAAGCAGGTCGGTAACGTTGAGCTGCCACAGGAAGCATTCCTTGCCATTCTTCATGTTGGTAAAGACGGCAAATAACCTTTAAGGAGTTGGCATGGCGAACATGTTTGCCCTGATCCTGGTCATTGCTACCCTGGTGACAGGTCTGCTGTGGTGTCTGGATAAGTTTATCTTCGCCCCAAAACGCCGTGAGCGTCAGGCTGCCGCACAGGCAGCCACTGGCGACCAGCTGGATGCGAAAACCCTGAAAAAAGTCGGCCCGAAACCGGGCTGGCTGGAAACGGGCGCCTCGGTATTCCCGGTGCTGGCCATTGTGCTGGTGGTGCGATCGTTTATTTACGAGCCGTTCCAGATCCCATCCGGTTCAATGATGCCAACGCTGCTGATTGGTGATTTTATTCTGGTAGAGAAGTTTGCCTACGGCATTAAAGATCCTATCTACCAGAAAACGCTGATCGAAACCGGTCATCCGAAGCGTGGCGACATCGTGGTGTTCAAATACCCGGAAGATCCGCGTCTGGACTACATCAAGCGTGCGGTTGGCCTGCCGGGTGATAAAGTGACCTACGATCCGGTCGCCAAGGAAGTTACCGTTCAGCCTGGCTGCAGTTCTGGCACCGCGTGTGAAAACGCACTGCCCATCACCTACTCAAACGTTGAGCCGAGTGATTTTGTGCAGACCTTTGCCCGTCGTAACGGCGGTGAAGCGACCAGCGGGTTCTTCCAGGTGCCAAAAGGCGAAACCAAAGAGAACGGTATTCGTCTGGTCGAGCGCAAAGAGACGTTGGGTGATGTGACTCACCGTATCCTCACGGTGCCAATCGCGCAGGATCAGGTGGGTATGTATTATCAGCAGCCGGGTCAACAGCTGGCGAGCTGGATTGTACCGCCGGGACATTACTTCATGATGGGGGATAACCGCGATAATTCTGCGGACAGCCGTTACTGGGGATTTGTGCCTGAGGCGAATTTGGTCGGTAAAGCCACCGCAATCTGGATGAGTTTTGAGAAACAGGAAGGCGAATGGCCTACCGGTGTACGCCTGAATCGCATTGGCGGAATCCATTAATTCTCAATAAATGAACGCGTAGCCGCTTTAATTAGCGGCTACGTGAATTATTTCCTCGATAAATCTCTTTGAACTAACGACATCCCCTGTCGTTGTGTATAGAATATTCCCCCGAAGTTTAAGGTTGGCCCTGCAAGGGTGCCACGGCACACGAAACCGCGTTGGTTTTCTCAGGTCGGTTTCGTGTGCTGCATTTTTGACGCATTCATTTATTGGTATCGCATGAACCCCATCGTAATTAATCGGCTTCAACGGAAGCTGGGCTACACTTTTCATCATCAGGAGTTGTTGCAACAGGCATTAACCCACCGCAGTGCCAGCAGCAAGCATAATGAGCGTCTTGAGTTTTTAGGCGACTCAATTTTAAGTTTCGTGATTGCGAATGCGCTTTATCATCGTTTCCCGCGTGTTGACGAGGGGGATATGAGCCGCATGCGTGCCACGCTGGTTCGGGGGAATACCCTTGCGGAAATCGCGCGCGAATTTGAACTGGGCGAATGTCTGCGTCTTGGGCCGGGTGAACTGAAAAGCGGCGGCTTCCGTCGTGAATCTATTCTTGCCGATACGGTCGAAGCATTAATTGGTGGTGTGTTCCTGGACAGCGATATCCAGACCGTAGAAAAGCTGATCCTCAACTGGTATCAGAGCCGTCTGGACGAAATCAGCCCGGGCGATAAACAAAAAGATCCGAAAACGCGTCTGCAGGAATATTTGCAGGGCCGTCATCTGCCGCTGCCATCTTATCTGGTGGTGCAGGTACGCGGCGAAGCGCACGATCAGGAATTTACCATCCATTGCCAGGTCAGTGGCCTGAGTGAACCGGTGGTGGGCACAGGTTCAAGCCGTCGTAAGGCTGAACAGGCTGCCGCCGAACAGGCGTTAAAAATGCTGGAGCTGGAATGAGCGAAGAAAAAACGTATTGCGGATTTATTGCCATCGTCGGACGTCCGAACGTCGGCAAATCCACCCTGCTGAATAATCTGCTTGGGCAGAAGATTTCTATTACCTCGCGTAAGGCGCAGACCACGCGTCACCGCATTGTCGGCATCCATACTGAAGGCGCGTATCAGGCGATCTACGTCGATACTCCGGGCCTGCACATGGAAGAGAAGCGTGCCATTAACCGTCTGATGAACAAAGCGGCGAGCAGCTCGATTGGTGATGTAGAACTGGTCATTTTCGTTGTGGAAGGCACCCGCTGGACACCGGACGACGAAATGGTGCTGAACAAGCTACGTGACGGCAAAACGCCGGTCATCCTCGCGGTCAATAAAGTTGACAACGTGCAGGAAAAGGCTGACCTGCTGCCGCATCTTCAGTGGCTGGGCAGCCAGATGAACTTCCTCGATATCGTTCCGCTGTCTGCAGAGACTGGCCTAAACGTCGATACCATCGCTGGCATCGTGCGTAAGCATCTTCCGGAAGCGATTCATCACTTCCCGGAAGACTACATCACCGATCGTTCTCAGCGCTTTATGGCGTCTGAAATCATCCGTGAAAAGCTGATGCGTTTCCTGGGCGCGGAACTGCCGTACTCTGTGACGGTGGAGATCGAGCGTTTCCAGACCAACGAGCGCGGCGGCTACGACATTAACGGTCTGATCCTCGTTGAGCGTGAGGGGCAGAAGAAGATGGTGATCGGCAACAAAGGTGCCAAGATCAAAACCATCGGTATTGAAGCCCGTAAAGACATGATGGAGATGTTTGAGGCGCCGGTTCACCTGGAGCTGTGGGTGAAAGTGAAATCTGGCTGGGCCGATGATGAGCGTGCTCTGCGCAGCCTCGGTTACGGCGAAGACCAGTAACCTAAGACGACGAGTATGATGGAAGGATGGCAGCGCGCCTTCGTCCTGCATAGTCGTCCCTGGAGCGAAACCAGCCTGATGCTGGACGTCTTCACGGAAGAGTCCGGTCGCGTGCGCCTTGTTGCGAAAGGCGCACGTTCCAAACGTTCTAATCTGAAAGGTGCCCTACAGCCTTTCACGCCGCTGCTGGTCCGCTTTGGTGGGCGAGGGGAAGTGAAAACCCTGCGCAGCGCTGAAGCCGTCTCCCTGGCGCTTCCTCTTTCTGGTATCACCCTGTACAGCGGTCTGTATGTCAATGAACTCATCTCGCGGGTTCTTGAACATGAGACTCGCTTCTCTGAACTTTTCTTTGATTATCTGCACTGTATCCAGGCCCTCGCTGGGGCAACCGGCACGCCTGAACCTGCCTTGCGACGTTTTGAACTGGCGCTGCTGGGGCATCTGGGATACGGCGTCGATTTTCTGCATTGTGCGGGAAGCGGAGACGAGGTCGAAGACGCGATGACCTACCGCTATCGGGAAGAAAAAGGGTTTATCGCCAGTATCGTGATTGATAACAGTACCTTTACCGGGCGCCAGCTTCGGGCGCTTTATGCGCGCGAGTTTCCCGATCAGGACACCCTGCGCGCAGCAAAACGCTTTACCCGGATCGCCCTCAAGCCGTATCTTGGCGGCAAGCCCTTAAAGAGCCGCGAATTATTCAGGCAGTTTATGCCGAAACGTTAACGTTGCCCTCTCCCGGAGAAGGAAGGGAAATGAACCAAAATACCGAGGATTGTCATGGCTGAATTACTGTTAGGCGTCAATATTGATCACATTGCCACGCTGCGTAACGCACGCGGCACGGCTTATCCCGATCCGGTTCAGGCGGCATTTATCGCCGAACAGGCTGGCGCCGACGGCATTACCGTTCACCTGCGTGAAGACCGCCGCCACATCACCGACCGCGACGTGCGTATTCTGCGTCAGACGCTGGATACGCGCATGAATCTGGAGATGGCGGTCACGGAAGAGATGCTGGCCATTGCCTGCGAGACTCAACCCCATTTCTGCTGCCTGGTGCCGGAAAAGCGTCAGGAAGTGACCACCGAAGGCGGTCTGGATGTGGCTGGGCAGATCGATAAAATGCGCGATGCCTGCAAACGTCTGGCGGATGCCGGTATCCTGGTTTCCCTGTTTATCGATGCCGACTTCGCGCAGATCAAAGCCGCAGCGGACGTTGGCGCGCCGTATATCGAAATTCACACTGGCTGCTATGCCGATGCCAAAAACGATGCTGAGCAAGCCAAAGAGCTGGAGCGTATTGCCAAAGCGGCCACCTACGCGGCGAGCCTGGGGCTGAAGGTTAACGCTGGACACGGCCTGACCTACCATAACGTTAAGGCTATCGCTGCCCTGCCGGAGATGCATGAGCTGAATATCGGTCATGCGATTATTGGTCGTGCGGTGATGAGCGGCCTGAAAGAGGCGGTCTCAGAAATGAAACGCCTGATGCTGGAAGCGCGTCAGTAATGGCCATTCTGGGCTTAGGCACTGATATCGTTGAGATAGCCCGCATAGAAGCGGTGATCGCCCGTAGCGGCGAGCGCCTGGCAAGACGCGTGCTCAGCGATAACGAATGGGCCATCTGGGAAGCGCATCAGCAGCCGGTGCGCTTTCTGGCAAAACGTTTTGCGGTAAAAGAGGCGGCAGCCAAAGCGTTCGGTACGGGCATTCGTAACGGCCTGGCGTTTAATCAGTTTGAAGTATTTAACGACGAACTGGGAAAGCCGCGCCTGCGGTTATGGGGCGAGGCGAAAAAGCTTGCGGAGAAACTGGGCGTGAATCACATGCATGTGACGCTCGCGGACGAACGTCACTACGCCTGCGCAACGGTGATTATTGAAAGCTAGAGTTTGTCCGCGTGGTGCAGCAGGACAAACCTATCCCACAGCTGCTCTTCACTCTCAACGTGTGCCGGATCCTTCAGGATGGTATTCGGGATCGGGCACACTTTCTGACAGGTCGGCGTTTCATAGTGGCCGACGCATTCGGTGCAGCGGTCGCTGTTAATCTCATAAATGCTGTCGCCCATCGAAATCGCCTGGTTCGGGCATTCCGGTTCGCACATATCGCAATTGATGCATTTTTTGGTAATTAACAGCGCCATCAGGAAATTCTCAGAAACATCACAAACAGGGCGGGCATTATACGCTCATTCCTTACTCAGACCAGTTTTTTTACCAGCTCTTCACTATGGCGAATGCGCTCTGGCGCCCGCTCTAAATCCTGCTGCACCAGCGCCATAAACAGCAGGTCCGTCAGCATCATTTGCGCACTGGTTGACGAGATCGCCGCGCTGCGCGTGGCCTGCTCTTCGGCAATGGTATACAGACAGCGCGTGGCTCGCTGTTGCAGGGCATTCGGGGTGAACCCGGTGATGGCGAGGATTTTGCCGCCGACGCGCAGCACTTCGTCCGTTGCCATGTTAATCTCGCGGCGCTCACCGGAATAGGAGATGGCCAGCAGCAGATCTTCAGGATCCATCGCCTGCACGGTCGCCAGCAGGGCGTGCATATCCTGCTCGACAATCGCGTTAAAACCGATTTTGGTCAGCTTCCAGCCAAAATTACGCGCCACCAGGCCGGATGCGCCAATACCGGTTAAAATAATACGCCGCGCCGCTCGCAGCATCGCCACGCTTTCCAGTAACTTCTCTTCGGTATTCACGTCGAGGGTGGCATGCATGGCCGCGACGTTCTCTTTAATCAGCTTTTCCCCGACCACACGCATTGGATCATCCCCGCGGATCTGGTTATGCACCGGCATAGATTGCGGATTGGGATTACTCACCAGCGCTTCGCTAATTGCCAGCTTAAGGGCAGGGAAGCCTTTAAAACCGATCTTCTGGGCAAATTTCACAACGCTTGACTGACTTACCCCGGCTTCGCTTGCCAGCTGTTGCGAGCTGAGATGACGGGCGCGGTCAGGCTGAGAAAGCAGAAAGTCCGCCAGTTTTTTGTCGCTTTGAGCAAAGCCGGCGTAGCGCTGGCGAATGCGAATTAAACAGTTCATAAGTACTCCCGGCGGAAATGTGATTGTCTACGCAAATACGAATTTTGCTCGCCTGAATGAATTTTATATTCCATTATAGTGTGATTATTATGAATTAAAAATTCTTGAGGTACAAAAAATGAATCTTGGCTCACTTGTTTCTGAAACGCGTAACCCGCAAACCATGGATCTGGATGCGCTCTCTACTCTGGAGCTGGTTAACCGCTTTAATCAACAGGATACGCTGGTCGCGCAGGCAGTGAAAGAGACATTACCTGAGGTAGCGAAAGCGGTCGATGCGGCGGCGGAAGCCCTCAAAGCGGGTGGCCGCATTATCTATATGGGCGCCGGTACCAGCGGCCGTCTCGGCGTGCTGGACGCCTCCGAATGTCCGCCAACGTTTGGCGTGCCGCATGGGCTGGTGGTCGGGTTGATTGCGGGGGGGCCTGGTGCACTGCTGAAAGCCGTTGAAGGGGCGGAAGATAACAAACAGCTGGGTGAGGATGACCTGAAGGCACTTACTCTGACGGCGAACGATCTGGTCGTCGGGCTGGCGGCATCCGGGCGCACGCCGTACGTCATTGGCGGTCTGGAATACGCCAACCAGACCGGCTGCACGACGGTCGCCATCTCCTGTAACCCCGGCTCTCCAATCGCTCAGGTGGCCGCCATCGCCATCTCCCCGGTTGTCGGGCCAGAAGCGCTCACCGGCTCCACGCGCCTGAAATCCGGTACCGCGCAAAAGCTGGTGCTCAATATGATCTCCACCGGTGCGATGGTGAAGTTCGGCAAGGTGTATCAGAACCTGATGGTGGATATGCAGGCCACTAACGTCAAGCTGGTGGACAGAGCCTGCCGTATGGTGATGGAGGCGACAGGCGCAAGCCGTGAAGAGGCACAAGCGGTACTCCAACAGACCGATCACGATGTTAAACCCGCCATATTGATGATCTTAAGTGGGCTGGATGCGGCGGCCGCGCGAGCCAGACTCGATGCGCATAATGGCTTCTTACGGGCGGCATTAGAAAACTAACAGAGGCGTGTATGGACAAAACAGCAGCGCTCGCCAGCGATATCCTGCTAGGGATCGGCGGAGAAGAGAATATTCAGCGTCTGGAAAACTGCATGACGCGCGTGCGCGTCGAGGTGCATAACGACGACCAGCTGGATGTGCCGGGCCTGAAGAAGCTTTCCGGCGTCAGCGGTTACGTGAAGCAGGGGCAGCAACACCAGCTGATCGTCGGGCCGGGGAAAGCGGCGCAGGTGGTTGATGCCATGCGCGCGCTGATGGGCGGCGGCGCGAGTGTGACGCTCGACGATGCTGCGCGCACCAAAGCGCAGGCGAAGGCGAAATACAAAGCCCCCATGAGCGACGCGCTACGACAGCTGGCAAATGTCTTTATCCCGCTGATCCCGGCGTTTATTGCTTCCGGCTTGATCACCGGGATTATCAATATTCTCAAGCGTCCGGATATCGTCGGGGACTTTGCCACCCAGTATCCGAACCTGTTGGGTATTCTGGGGATCTTCGGCAGCGCGGTGTTTGCCATTATGAACATTCTGGTCGGGGTGAATACCGCCAAAGTGTTTGGCGGTTCGCTGGCGATGGGGGGCGTGATGGCGGGCATTCTCTCCAGCCCGCAGCTGGCGCAAATTACGCTGTTTGGCGAGGCGCTCCAGCCTGGTCGCGGCGGGGTGATTGCCGTGCTGCTGGTGGTCATCCTGATGTGCTGGATTGAGAAAAGACTTCGCGCGGTATTGCCCGGCTCGATTGAACTCATCCTCAACCCCCTGCTGACCACGTTAATTACCGGTAGTGTGGCGATTGTGGTTCTTCAGCCATTAGGGGGATGGATCTCTGATGCCATCGCTCATGGTGCGTCTCTGGCCATTGACCGCGGCGGTTTATTAGTGGGGGCAGTGCTGTCAGGCACCTTCCTGCCGCTGGTGCTGACCGGTCTGCATCAGGGACTGGTGCCGATCCACGTCGAACTGGTGCAGGCGCACGGTTACAACGCGCTGTTGCCTATACTCTCAATGGCGGGGGTGGGGCAGGTCGGTGCGGCGATTGCCGTACTGCTGAAAACCCGCAACGCACGCCTGAAAAAAGTGATTAAAGGCGCGCTTCCGGTTGGATTGCTCGGCATTGGCGAACCGCTGATTTTTGGCGTCACGTTGCCGCTGGGTAAACCGTTCCTGGCTGCCTGTCTGGGCGGCGCGGTCGGCGGGGCGCTCATCAGCTACTGGAAAGTTGCTACCGTCATTACGTTTGGTCTCTCCGGTTTGCCGCTGGCGTTAACTATCGTGACCGGAAAAGTGATGCTCTATCTGTTAGGCTATTCTGTAGCGGTGATCGCCGGGTTCCTGTTTACCTGGCTGTTAGGATTCAACGACCCAGAGGAGTAAGGTTTGGCAAATCACGAGCGTCGCGTTGTCTTTTTCGATCTGGATGGAACGCTGCATCAGCAGGATATGTTTGGTACGTTTATGCGCTACCTGCTGCGGCGCCAGCCTCTGAATGCGCTGCTCGTCTTACCGCTGTTACCGGCGATCGGCATCGCGCTGCTGGTGAAAGGCCGGGCGGCGCGCTGGCCGATGAGCCTGCTGCTCTGGGGATGTACGTTTGGCCACAGCGAAGCGCGGCTAAAACAGCTAGAAAAGGAGTTTGCGCACTGGTTTCGCGGTCATGTCGCCGCGTTCCCGGTTGTACAGGCGCGCCTCACCAGTTACCTCGACGCCAACGATGCCGACATCTGGTTGATCACGGGCTCCCCGCAGACGCTGGTTGAACAGGTTTATTTTGATACGCCCTGGCTGCCGCGTGTGAATCTTATCGCCACACAAATTGCCCGTGGTTACGGCGGCTGGGTACTGAGTATGCGCTGCCTGGGGCATGAAAAAGTGGTGCAGCTGGAGAAACGCATCGGCACGCCGCTGCGTCTCTACAGCGGCTACAGCGACAGCAAACAGGACAACCCGCTGCTCTATTTTTGCCAGCATCGCTGGCGCGTCACGCCCGCAGGCGAACTTCAGCAACTCGAATAGTCTTATCTATAGCGGGTGTGTATAATGCCGCCCGCTTTTAGACTGGAGTATCAACCGTTGTGCAACCCTGAATGCGATCATGAATACTGGATGCGCCATGCGCTTACGCTTGCCCAGCGCGCCTGGGACGAGGGAGAAGTGCCCGTGGGTGCCGTGCTTGTCCACAATAACCAGGTGATAGGGGAAGGGTGGAACCGCCCGATTGGCCGTCACGATCCGACTGCGCACGCTGAAATCATGGCCCTTCGTCAGGGCGGAATGGTGCTGCAAAACTATCGTCTGCTTGATACCACGCTGTATGTGACGCTTGAGCCGTGCGTGATGTGTTCCGGCGCGATGGTGCACAGCCGGATTGGTACGCTGGTCTTTGGCGCGCGGGATGAAAAAACCGGTGCGGCCGGTTCTCTGCTGGACGTGCTGGGTCATCCAGGGATGAATCACCAGGTGAAAACTATCGGTGGGGTACTTGCACCAGCGTGTTCGGCGCTATTAAGCGATTTCTTTCGAATGCGCCGTCAGCAGAAAAAGCAACAAAAGGCAGAATTGAAGTTGTCGGACGATTAAGCTCGTCCGGCGCCACAACCGGATAACTCTCAGCCAGCTGTCTTGCCTCTGTCGCCTCTTTTTCTTTCTCGAGCAGATAGCCGACCAGGCTAATCTGATACTTACGGATATTTTCCACGTAGGCGTAGGCTTCATGTCCGCGCGCGTAGCCGTAAGTCAGCTTGTTATACCACGGCTTCTGGCTTAGCAGCGGCAGACGTTGCTTTACGTCTGACCAGCTGTCCGGGTTACCTTTCGTTTTCGCGGTCAGCGCCCGCGCGTCAAGCATATGCGCGTAGCCCATATTGTAGGCTGCCAGCGCAAACCAGATCCGTTCCTCTTCCGGCACCGTTTCCGGCACTTTGGCCATCATATCCTGCAGATAGCGAGCCCCGCCGCTGATGCTCTGTTCCGCATCGGTACGGTCATTCACGCCCAGGCTCAGCGCGGTATTTTTGGTTAACATCATTAAGCCACGCACGCCGGTCGGGGAGGTGGCCTGGGTGTCCCAGTGGGACTCCTGATACGAAATAGCCGCCAGCAGTTTCCAGTCAATCTCCTGGGCGTATTTTTCGAATAATGGCTGCAGGTCTGGCAGGACGCTATCTACCGCGCGCAGGAAGCTGCGGGTGTCAACATAGTCAAAATCATCACCGTGGCCGAGATATTTTTCCTCCAGGCGTGCCAGCGTGCCGTCTTCATTGATGGTGTTATAGAAATCGAGCATGGCCGCAGAAAGAGTCTGATCGTCATCGAGCTGGCTAAACCAGGTCACCGGCTGCTCGTCGGTAACGTCGAGCGCTACGGCAATTTCAGGATGCACGCGCTGGAACAGACTGATCGCAACCGAATCGGCAATGGTGTAGGGCAGTTTCTGATCTTTCACCTGCTCCAACAGCTCCGTTGTGCCCAGTTTCGGATCAACCTTCCAGCTCAGGTCGGGGTATTTCTTCTCTTTCAGCTCACGCAGATCCTCAATCACCACATGGCCGGGCGCAATGGTCAGCTGTTGATCGTTAATGGAGGCCAGCGTGCGTGGCCGCAGACTCCCGACGCGATAGACCAGCTGTTGCGAAACGGAGTAATAGGTCGGGCCCGGTTGATAGTTTTTGCTACGCTCACTGTTATAGACCAGACCGGCTGCCAGTATGTCGGCATCGTTGTTATCAAGGTCGTCGAACAGCTGGTTGATATTCTGGCGAACGGTAATTTTAAGCTTCACGCCAAGATAATCGGCGAACTGCTGCGCCAGTTCATAATCAAGGCCAATAATTTTGCCGTTAATGTCGCTGTAAATCAGCGGAGAGTTGAGCGTACTGACGCGCAGCTCCCCCCGCTCCTGAATGGCGGCGATACGGTTTTCGGCTTTGCCGAACCAGGGGATGGAAGGCCAGAGGGCCACTGCCAGCAGCAACGTAACAATGCCGATGAGCAGATAATTAATCTTTAATTTTTTCAATTAGTTAATTCTCTGCGACGCCGGTTGCCTCAGTATGCTGTAGCCATGTTTGATAATCAGGTTTGCCATTGAATGAGCGGCATTTTGCGTAAACTTGCGCCACTTGGCAACCAATTAGAGAGACAGGTCACATCTATTGCTAAATGTCTCCGCCAATTTTATTTCCACGCAAACGGTTTCGTCGGCGCTCAGGATTCTCTATAATGACGCCCGTTTTCCCCCCTTGCGCACACTGAAAGCGCCCCGGCGCTTCGAAGACGAGAGACTTATGATGGAAATTCTGCGTGGTTCGCCTGCACTGTCTGCCTTCCGTATTAACAAACTGCTGGCACGTTTTCAGGCGGCCGACCTTCCGGTAAGCAATATTTACGCTGAGTATGTCCATTTTGCTGACCTGAATGCCCCCCTGAATGCAGAGGAGCGCGTACAGCTGGAACGCCTGCTCAAGTATGGCCCAAATCTGAGTAGCCATACGCCAACCGGCAAACTGATCCTTGCGACGCCGCGTCCGGGCACCATCTCCCCCTGGTCTTCTAAAGCCACCGACATTGCCCACAACTGCGGCCTGAGCCAGATTAACCGTCTGGAGCGCGGCGTGGCCTACTACGTTGACGCCTCGACCCTGAGCGACGCGCAGTGGCAGGCGGTTGCCGCCGAGCTGCATGACCGCATGATGGAAAGCGTGTTTGCTTCTCTTGATGACGCACAGAAGCTCTTCTCCCACCATCAGCCTGCGCCGGTACAAAGCGTAGACCTGCTGGGGCAGGGCCGTCAGGCGCTGATTGACGCTAACCTGCGTCTCGGCCTGGCGCTGGCAGAAGACGAAATCGACTACCTGCAGGATGCGTTTGTTAAGCTGAACCGCAACCCGAACGACATCGAGCTCTACATGTTCGCGCAGGCCAACTCCGAGCACTGCCGCCATAAAATTTTCAACGCCGACTGGATTATTGACGGCGAACAGCAGCCTAAATCGCTGTTCAAAATGATCAAAAACACCATGGAGCAAACCCCCGACCACGTGCTGTCTGCCTATAAAGACAATGCCGCGGTGATGGAAGGATCCGAGGTTGGGCGCTATTTTGCCGACCACGCTACCGGTCGTTACGACTTCCATCAGGAGCCTGCGCATATCCTGATGAAAGTGGAAACCCACAACCACCCGACGGCAATTTCCCCGTGGCCGGGTGCGGCCACCGGTTCAGGCGGTGAAATCCGTGATGAAGGTGCAACGGGACGTGGTGCGAAACCAAAAGCGGGCCTGGTTGGTTTCTCCGTCTCCAACCTGCGCATCCCGGGCTTTGAGCAGCCATGGGAAGAGGATTTCGGCAAGCCAGAGCGCATTGTGACCGCGCTGGATATCATGACCGACGGTCCACTGGGCGGTGCGGCATTCAACAACGAATTTGGCCGTCCGGCACTGAACGGCTACTTCCGTACCTATGAAGAGAAAGTGGACAGTCACAACGGCGAAGAGCTGCGTGGCTATCACAAACCGATCATGCTGGCGGGTGGGATCGGCAATATCCGTGCCGATCACGTCCAGAAAGGCGAGATCGTGGTTGGCGCGAAGCTGATCGTGCTGGGCGGCCCGGCGATGAACATCGGCCTGGGCGGCGGCGCGGCATCCTCCATGACCTCCGGTCAGTCAGATGCGGATCTCGACTTTGCTTCCGTTCAGCGCGACAACCCGGAAATGGAGCGTCGCTGCCAGGAAGTCATCGACCGCTGCTGGCAGCTGGGCGACGCGAACCCGATTCTCTTTATCCATGACGTGGGCGCGGGCGGTCTGTCTAACGCCATGCCGGAGCTGGTGAGCGATGGCGGTCGCGGTGGCCGCTTCAACCTGCGCGATATCCTGAGCGATGAGCCAGGCATGAGCCCGCTGGAGATCTGGTGTAACGAATCCCAGGAACGTTATGTTCTGGCGGTTGCAGCGGATCAACTGCCGCTGTTTGACGAGCTGTGCCGCCGCGAGCGCGCGCCGTATGCCGTCATCGGCGAAGCGACCGAAGAGAAGCACCTGACCCTGAGCGACACCCATTTCGACAACCAGCCGATCGATCTGCCGCTGGACGTTCTGCTCGGTAAAACGCCGAAGATGACCCGCGACGTGCAAACGCGTAAAGCAGCGGGCAAAGCGCTGGATCGCCAGGGCATCACCGTTGCAGAAGCGGTCAACCGCGTGCTGCACCTGCCGGCGGTGGCAGAGAAAACCTTCCTGGTCACCATTGGCGACCGTACCGTAACCGGTATGGTCTCGCGCGATCAGATGGTCGGCCCGTGGCAGATCCCGGTCGCGAACTGTGCCGTAACCACCGCGAGTCTCGACAGCTACTACGGTGAAGCGATGGCCCTGGGCGAACGCACGCCTGTGGCGCTGCTGGACTTCGGCGCGTCCGCCCGCCTGGCTGTGGGTGAAGCGCTGACCAACATTGCCGCGACGCAGATTGGCGATATCAAACGTATCAAGCTCTCCGCTAACTGGATGGCCGCTGCCGGTCACCCTGGCGAGGATGCGGGCCTGTATGAAGCCGTGAAAGCGGTGGGCGAAGAGCTGTGTCCTGCGCTTGGGCTGACCATTCCGGTGGGCAAAGACTCCATGTCGATGAAAACCCGCTGGCAGGAAGGCAACGAGCAGCGCGAGATCACTTCTCCGCTGTCGCTGATCATCTCCGCCTTTGCGCGCGTGGAAGACGTACGTCACACCGTGACGCCGCAGCTTGCGACCGAAGACAACGCCCTGTTGCTGATTGACCTGGGTAAAGGTCACAACGCGCTGGGTGCCACGGCGCTGGCGCAGGTTTATCGTCAACTGGGTGATACACCGGCCGATGTGCGTGACGTGGCCCAGTTAAAAGGCTTCTACGATGCAATTCAGGCGCTGGTGGCGCAGCGTAAGCTGCTGGCCTACCACGACCGCTCCGACGGCGGCCTGCTGGTCACGCTGGCAGAGATGGCCTTCACCGGCCACTGTGGTGTGGAGGCGAATATTGCCTCTCTGGGTGAAGACCGCCTGGCAGCGCTTTTCAACGAAGAGCTGGGCGCGGTGATTCAGGTGCGTGCGGCAGACCGCGATGCGGTTGAAGCCATTCTTGCGCAGCACGGTCTGGCAGACTGCGTACATTATCTGGGCAAAGCCGTACAGGGCGACCGCTTTGTCATTGAAGCTGACGGTCATGCCGTCTTCAGCGAAAGCCGCACCACGCTGCGTATGTGGTGGGCGGAAACGACCTGGCAGATGCAGCGCCTGCGTGATAACCCGGAATGTGCCGATCAGGAGCATAACGCGAAGGCTAACGACAGCGATCCAGGCCTGAACGTGAAGCTCTCCTTCGACATCAACGAAGACATCGCCGCGCCGTACATTGCGACGGGTGCACGTCCGAAGGTGGCCGTGCTGCGCGAGCAGGGCGTTAACTCCCACGTCGAAATGGCGGCTGCCTTCCACCGTGCGGGCTTTGACGCCATCGACGTTCACATGAGCGATCTGCTGGCCGGGCGTACCGGTCTGGAAGATTTCCAGGCGCTGGTGGCCTGCGGTGGTTTCTCTTACGGTGACGTACTGGGCGCCGGTGAAGGCTGGGCGAAGTCCATTCTGTTTAACAGCCGCGTGCGCGACGAGTTCGAAACCTTCTTCCACCGTCCGCAAACGCTGGCGCTGGGCGTGTGTAACGGTTGCCAGATGATGTCCAACCTGCGCGAGCTTATCCCGGGCAGCGAAGCCTGGCCGCGCTTTGTGCGTAACCAGTCTGACCGCTTTGAAGCGCGCTTCAGCCTAGTGGAAGTGACACAAAGCCCATCTCTGCTGCTGCAGGGCATGGTCGGATCACAGATGCCAATCGCCGTGTCCCACGGTGAAGGTCAGGTAGAAGTGCGTGATGCAGCACATCTGGCTCAGCTTGAAAGCAAAGGTCTGGTGGCGCTGCGCTTTGTCGATAACTTCGGCAAGGTCACCGAAACCTATCCGGCTAACCCGAACGGCTCGGTCAACGGTATTACGGCAGTCACCAGCGAAAGTGGTCGTGCAACCATTATGATGCCGCACCCGGAGCGCGTGTTCCGTACCGTGAGCAACTCCTGGCACCCGGAAAACTGGGGCGAGGACAGCCCGTGGATGCGTATCTTCCGCAATGCGCGTAAACAGTTGGGTTAAGATATAAAGCAGGTACCTTCCAGGCCCGGTAAGCGTAGCGCACCGGGCTTTTTTATGCGTGTCGCAAAATTGCGACAAAGACGGTTTGCGACTGTCTCCAAAAGGAGACATTTAACTCATTGATTTATATATGGCAGAACAGGTTCCTGTTAAGGTGTTGCTTAATAGCGACACTTAGCCTGGAAATCATTCAAACGATAATGAACAGGTGAAGTTGGTAAAATGTTTATATATCAATGTGTTAATGTTTTGTTTTGCATTCTGGCACGGGTGTTGCATAATATTAACCAGTGGCTCATTCACCTTCTTATGTCAGCCCCTTCGGGACGTGCTACATAAACTTCGAATGACGCACAAAAAGGTGCCTGCCGTCCAACTACTGATCATAGCGATGCTTTATCAGGCCAGGGCGAAACGTCGAGTTAGGCACCGCCTTATTCCATAACAAAGCCGGGTTTTTACCCGGCTTTGTTGTATCTGAAGGGCAGACTCAGTTACGCTCTGCGTAAACCCCCATGAAGAGAGTAATGCGTTGAAACGCTGGCCCGTTTTTCCCCGCTCCCTGCGACAGCTCGTGATGATGGCCTTCCTGCTAATCCTGCTGCCATTGCTGATCCTCGCCTGGCAGGCGTGGCAAAGCCTTAACGCGCTGAGCGCTCAGGCCGCACTGACTAACCGCACCACGCTTATCGACGCCAGACGCAGTGAAGCGATGACCAACGCGGCGCTGGAGATGGAGCGTAGCTATCGCCAGTACTGCGTGCTTGACGATCGGACGCTGGAAAAGGTTTACCAGAGTCAGCGCAAGCGCTACAGCGAGATGCTGGACGCGCATGCGGGCGTGTTGCCCGACGACAAGCTGTATCAGGCATTGCGTCAGGATCTGAACGATCTTGCGCAGCTGCAATGCCACAATAGCGGGCCGGATGCCGCCGCCGCCGCGCGTCTTGAAGCGTTTGCTGCCGCCAACACCGAGATGGTGCAGTCAACCCGCACGGTCATTTTCTCTCGCGGTCAGCAGCTGCAGCAGGAGATAGCCGAACGCGGGCAGTTCTTCGGCTGGCAGGCACTGGTGCTTTTCCTGGTGAGTCTCGGGCTGGTTCTGCTCTTTACCCGTATGATCATCGGCCCGGTGAAGGGCATTCAGCGTATGATCAACCGTCTTGGAGAGGGGAAATCGCTCGGGGATTCGGTTTCCTTTAAAGGCCCGCGCGAGCTGCGCTCCGTGGGTCAGCGTATTATCTGGCTGTCTGAGCGTCTGGCATGGCTGGAATCCCAGCGTCATCAGTTCCTGCGCCATATTTCCCATGAATTGAAAACGCCGCTCGCCAGCATGCGTGAAGGAACGGAGCTGCTGGCAGATGAGGTGGCAGGGCCGCTAACGCCAGAACAGAAAGAAATTGTTGAGATTCTGGATGCCAGCAGCCGCAACCTGCAAAAGCTGATTGAACAACTGCTGGATTACAACCGCAAGCTGGCTGACGGGGCGGTCGTTCTTGAAGAGGTCGAGATTGCGCCGCTGGTGGATATGGTGATCTCCGCCCATAGCTTGCCAGCAAGAGCTAAAATGATGCATACCGGGGTGGAGTTGAGTGCGCCTGCCTGTCTCGCTGAACCGATGCTTTTAATGAGCGTTCTGGATAATCTTTACTCCAATGCGGTGCACTATGGTACTGAATCCGGTAACATTTATATCCGAAGTTATACGATGGGTTCCCGGGTGTTTATTGACGTCGCTAACACCGGCACCCCGATCCCTGATGACGAAAAAACCATGATCTTCGAACCCTTTTTCCAGGGGAGTCATCAGCGGAAGGGTGCGGTAAAAGGAAGTGGTCTGGGCTTAAGCATCGCCCGGGACTGCATACGACGCATGCAGGGTGAGCTAAACATTGCCACGGACGAACGTGCGGATGTTTGCTTCCGTATTGAACTGCCCCTGAGCCGGAAAAACCAATAAAATGAATCTAAGTCTGGTGAGTATGTCACACGTCTTTTTCCGCGCCGTACGCGCGGTGTTTTCCAGCAACACATTTCGCCTGGGTTTACCTTGTTTATTTCTGGCAGGGTGCGTTTCCCATGCGCCACAAAGTGCGATAAGCGGTAAACAAGAAGATAAATGGCCGGATAACCAGCTGGCGGATTTCCTCTCTACCCGCTGTGACGATATCTGGAATTTGTCAGGGCATGATGTCGAAAATAATCCGCTGTTCTGGCTGCGCGGAATAGATTGTGCCCAGCGTCTTGCGCCGGTGGATGCCCGTTCGAAAGCGGCGATGCTGGATGACGACACCTGGCAGGACGCTTTCAAGCGTGGAATTCTACTGGCCGATGCGAAAATCACCCCCGTCGAACGTCGGGCTAATGTGACCCGGCTGGATACCTTTACGATCGCGCTCCCGGTACAGGTACGACCGGTATACCAGCTCTGGCGGGATGGTCAGACCTTACAGCTTCAGCTGTCTGAAGAGCGCTCTCGCTACAGCAAGCTCCAGCAGTCCACCGACAGCGAACTTGATACGCTGCGTCAACAGCAACAGCATTTACGCACTCAGCTGGATACCACGACGCGCAAGCTGGAAAACCTGACCGATATCGAAAGACAGCTCTCGTCGCGCAAATATCAGCCTGGTAGCGCATCCGCAGCACCGGACAGCGACACGCAGAAACAAGAGGATGTGAAGCATGACGAGCCGTAAACCTGCCCATCTCTTACTGGTGGATGACGATCCCGGGCTGTTAAAGCTGCTGGGGATGCGTCTGGTGAGTGAAGGCTACAGCGTAGTGACTGCGGAAAGCGGACAGGAAGGGCTGAAAGTCCTTAGCCGCGAGAAAATTGATCTGGTCATCAGCGATCTGCGGATGGACGAAATGGACGGTCTGCAGCTGTTCGCGGAGATCCAGAAGCAGCAGCCGGGCATGCCGGTGATTATCCTGACGGCACACGGGTCAATTCCGGATGCCGTCGCCGCAACCCAGCAGGGCGTATTCAGCTTCCTCACCAAGCCGGTAGATAAAGACGCACTCTACAAAGCCATCGACAGCGCGCTGGAGCACGCGGCACCCTCTGGCGACGACGCATGGCGTGAATCCATTGTGACCCGCAGCCCGATCATGCTTCGTCTGCTTGAGCAGGCGCGGATGGTCGCCCAGTCCGACGTCAGCGTGCTGATTAACGGCCAGAGCGGAACCGGGAAAGAGATCCTGGCGCAGGCGATCCACAACGCCAGCCCGCGCAGCAAAAATGCCTTTATTGCCATTAACTGCGGCGCGCTTCCGGAACAATTGCTTGAGTCCGAACTGTTTGGTCATGCCCGTGGCGCCTTCACCGGCGCGGTAAGCAGCCGGGAAGGGCTGTTCCAGGCCGCGGAAGGCGGCACGCTGTTCCTCGACGAGATTGGTGACATGCCTGCGCCGCTACAGGTCAAACTGCTGCGCGTGCTTCAGGAGCGTAAAGTGCGCCCGCTGGGCAGCAACCGCGATATTGATATTAACGTACGAATTATTTCCGCCACCCACCGCGACTTACCAAAAGTGATGGCGCGCAACGAGTTTCGTGAAGACCTCTACTACCGTCTGAACGTGGTGAATCTCAAAATCCCGGCACTGGCAGAGCGTGCTGAAGATATTCCGCTGCTGGCGAATCACCTGTTGCGTCAGGCGGCCGATCGCCATAAACCATTTGTCCGCGCGTTTTCCACCGATGCGATGAAACGGCTGATGGCGGCCAGCTGGCCGGGTAACGTTCGCCAGCTGGTAAACGTGATTGAGCAGTGTGTGGCGTTGACGTCATCGCCCGTTATCAGCGATGCGCTGGTGGAGCAGGCGCTGGAAGGGGAAAACACGGCCTTGCCGACTTTCGCCGAAGCGCGTAACCAGTTCGAGCTGAACTATCTGCGCAAGCTGCTGCAGATCACCAAAGGCAACGTGACCCACGCAGCGCGAATGGCCGGACGCAACCGCACCGAGTTTTACAAGCTGCTCTCACGCCACGAGCTGGAAGCAAACGATTTTAAAGAGTAATGCCGTATGGTACTGTGAGCAATCGATTACGAGGCAGCTTACAGGCAAGCGTTTAAGGACCCACCATGAAAAAGATTGATGCGATTATTAAACCTTTCAAACTGGATGATGTGCGTGAAGCGCTGGCGGAAGTCGGCATCACCGGGATGACCGTGACGGAAGTGAAAGGTTTTGGTCGTCAGAAAGGCCACACCGAGCTTTACCGTGGCGCAGAGTACATGGTCGACTTTCTGCCGAAAGTGAAAATTGAAATCGTGGTCAGCGATGACATCGTCGATACCTGCGTGGATACCATCATCCGCACGGCGCAGACGGGCAAAATTGGCGACGGTAAAATCTTCGTCTTTGACGTGGCGCGCGTAATCCGTATCCGTACCGGCGAAGAAGACGACGCCGCGATTTAACGATGCCAACGGTTTTGAAGGCCGGGTAAGGCGTAGCCGCCACCCGGCGAAAAAAAAGCCCCTAGTTCGAGGGGCTTTTTGCATTACAGCACTTTATGCGGGCCGAAACATTCGTAATGAATGTTGTCTTTATTCACACCCAGCGCCACCAGCTGCTTCGCGGCATATTGCATAAACGCCACCGGTCCGCAGACGTAGAACTGCATATCCGGCGCGCTGAACGCCCCTTCATGCTGGCTTAAATTCATCAACCCTTCGCTGTCAAAACGTGCGGCTGCGCGGTCTGCTTCCGTTGGCAAGCGATACCAGGTATGCGCGGTGAAGCGGGGCAGCGTCGCGCCCAGCGTTTTCACTTCGTCCGCAAAGGCATGCACCTCGCCGTTCTCTGCGGCATGGAACCAGTTGACCTGTGCGCTGTGGTTTGCTTTCGCCAGCGTATCCAGCATCGCCAGCATTGGCGTTTGGCCGACACCAGCCGAGATCAGCGTTACCGGGGTAGTAGCGTCTACCGCCATGAAGAAGTCACCCGCCGGTGCGGCCAGGTGAACGACGTCACCCACGCTGGCTTCGTTATGCAGCCAGCTGGAAACCTGGCCGCCGTCCTCGCGTTTCACCGCAATGCGATAGCCTTTGCCGTCGGGTTTGCGGGTCAGGGAATACTGGCGGATCTCCTGATGCGGAAAACCTTCAGGCTTCAGCCACACGCCGAGATATTGGCCTGGCTGATAATCCGCTACCGGCTGACCATCCACCGGTTCAAATTCAAAACTGGTGATCAATGCGCTGCGCGGTGTTTTCTCAACGATGCGGAAGGCGCGAGTGCCTTCCCAGCCGCCGTTCTTGCTGGCGTTTTCACTGTAGATCTGCGCTTCACGGTTGATGAAGACGTTTGCCAGCACGCCGTAGGCTTTACCCTAGGCGTCCAGTACCTCCTGGCCCGGGCTGAACATTTCGTCCAGCGTTGCCAGCAGGTGGCCGCCGACAATATTGTACTGCTCGGGTTTGATCTGGAAGCTGGTGTGCTTCTGCGCGATTTTTTCCACCGCAGGCAGTAATGCCGCCAGGTTTTCAATGTTGCTGGCGTAGGCCGCGATGGCGTTGAACAGGGCTTCACGCTGATCGCCATTACGCTGGTTACTCATGTTGAAAATCTCTTTCAACTCTGGGTTATGCGTGAACATGCGATCGTAAAAATGAGCGGTGAGTTTAGGACCGGTTTCCACCAGCAGGGGGATGGTGGCTTTAACGGTAGCGATGGTTTGAGCGTCGAGCATGAGCGCGTCCTTTTGATGTGACTTTAATGATGTATTTTAAATGCATCTTATAAAAAATACCCCTGCGTTGTAAATGGTTCTTTGCAAGATGAAAAATATGCATCACAAACCTGAAAAGAAATCCGTTGAAACAGGGGAGCGCTTTATTCCTCAAACCCTTGCGTGGCGTGAAGGAAAACGTTTGCGTAAAATCGTTTGTCAAGACCTGTTATCACAGAACTATTCAGTTATACTGTTGCCCGTCGTCCAACAGGACTGCCTTTTCAGGCCAAAATTTACTTGTTAGCTGAGTCAGGAGATGCGGATGTTAAAGCGTGAAATGAACATTGCCGATTATGATGCCGAACTGTGGCAGGCTATGGAGCAGGAAAAAGTACGTCAGGAAGAGCACATCGAACTGATCGCCTCCGAAAACTACACCAGCCCGCGCGTCATGCAGGCACAGGGTTCTCAGCTGACCAACAAATACGCTGAAGGTTATCCAGGCAAGCGCTACTACGGCGGTTGCGAGTACGTTGATATCGTTGAGCAGCTGGCAATCGACCGTGCGAAAGAACTCTTTGGCGCTGACTACGCGAACGTGCAGCCGCACTCCGGCTCTCAGGCTAACTTCGCCGTTTACACCGCGCTGCTGCAGCCGGGCGATACGGTGCTGGGTATGAACCTGGCGCAGGGTGGCCACCTGACTCACGGCTCCCCGGTGAACTTCTCCGGCAAACTGTACAACATCATCCCTTACGGTATCGATGAGTCCGGTAAAATTGACTACGAAGACATGGCGAAGCAGGCTAAAGAGCATAAACCGAAGATGATCATCGGTGGCTTCTCTGCTTACTCCGGTATCGTTGACTGGGCAAAAATGCGTGAAATCGCAGACAGCATCGGTGCTTACCTGTTCGTCGACATGGCGCACGTAGCGGGTCTGATTGCCGCTGGCGTTTACCCGAACCCGGTTCCGCACGCTCACGTTGTGACCACCACTACCCATAAAACCCTGGCGGGTCCACGCGGTGGCCTGATCCTGGCGAAAGGCGGTGACGAAGAGCTGTACAAAAAACTGAACTCTGCCGTGTTCCCAAGCGCGCAGGGCGGCCCGCTGATGCACGTTATCGCGGCAAAAGCGGTAGCGCTGAAAGAAGCGATGGAGCCAGAGTTCAAGGTTTATCAGCAGCAGGTTGCTAAGAACGCCAAAGCGATGGTGGAAGTGTTCCTGAACCGTGGCTACAAAGTGGTTTCTGGCGGTACTGAAAACCACCTGTTCCTGCTGGATCTGGTTGATAAGAACCTGACCGGTAAAGAAGCTGACGCTGCACTGGGCCGCGCTAACATCACCGTGAACAAAAACAGCGTGCCAAACGATCCGAAGAGCCCGTTCGTGACGTCCGGTATCCGTATCGGTTCTCCGGCTGTGACGCGTCGCGGCTTTAAAGAAGCGGAAGTGAAAGAGCTGGCTGGCTGGATGTGTGACGTTCTGGACAACATCAATGACGAAGCGGTTATCGAGCGCGTCAAAGGTAAAGTTCTGGATATCTGCGCACGCTTCCCGGTATACGCATAATTCCTCTGCTCAGCAGAACGTTAAAAGGCCGCGCGTGCGGCCTTTTTTTATGGCTTAACGGCGGTCAAGGGATATTGCGCCTGGACCTACAATCGCCAGCAATATAAATGCGCCCGCAATACTGACATTCTTGTAGAAATTAATCATATTCGGTACGACCGCGTCACCGGTCATATTCCAGTAATGGTGACCAATCACCGCCGTGCCCAGCGTGTAGAACACAAACAGCACGGCAAGAGGGCGGGTGAAAAAGCCCAGTACGATCAGGATGGCGGCTGGTACTTCCATCACCACCGCAATAATGGCCGCCAGCATGGGCATCGGTGTCCCCAGCGAGGTCATATATTGTACGGTGCCGCTAAACCCCGTCAGTTTCGGATAACCAAAGATAATAAACAGGACGACAAGCGCGATACGGGCAATCAACAACAACAGATGGCGTGACTGACCAAAATCGAGATAACGTAGTGAGTTCATGGCAGAAAACCTCTGCAAGTGGAGTAATTTAAACGTAATACACATTTTCATTCCCTGCCATAAGCCTGACGACTGCACGATATGTTAATTTTTCGTTAATTTATAGCAGGCTATCTACTTGCTTAATTTTTCTATTCTCGCCAGACTATGGCCTCCATTTCGGGAGGGATTCATGGTCTTGCATTCCACGCGCTGGCTGGCGCTCAGCTATTTCACCTATTTCTTTAGCTACGGTATTTTTCTGCCATTCTGGAGCGTCTGGCTCAAGGGAATCGGCCTGACTCCAGAGACCATCGGCGTTCTGCTGGGGGCCGGACTGGTGGCGCGTTTTCTTGGCAGCCTGCTGATTGCCCCGCGCGTCAGCGATCCCTCTCTGCTGATCAAGGCTGTACGCATTCTCGCGCTGCTCACCCTGGTCTTTGTCGCCTGCTTCTGGGTAAGCCATCAGTTTGCCTGGCTGATGGTGGTGATGGTCGGCTTTAACCTGTTCTTCTCTCCGCTGGTTCCTCTGACGGATGCGCTGGCGAACACCTGGCAAAAGCAGATCACCATGGACTATGGCCGCGTGCGCCTGTGGGGCTCTATTGCTTTTGTTATCGGTTCCGCGCTGGTTGGGAAACTGGTCAGCCTCTACGACTACCGTGCGATTCTGGCTCTGCTGAGCATCGGGATAGCGTCGATGCTGCTGGGAATGCTGTTACGTCCATCCGTGATGCCGCAGGGAGAAAGTCGCCATCAGGAGAGCGCGGGTTGGCCAGCCTGGCGGAGCCTGGTCGCACAGAGCTGGCGCTTTCTGGCGTGCGTCTGTCTGCTTCAGGGGGCGCATGCGGCGTACTATGGCTTCAGCGCTATCTACTGGCAGGGGGCGGGCTACTCTGCCTCTGCGGTCGGTTACCTCTGGTCGCTGGGCGTGGTGGCCGAAGTCATTATTTTCGCCCTGAGCAAAAAGCTGTTCCGCCGTTTTGGCGCGCGCGATCTGCTGCTGCTTTCGGCGATTTGCGGCGTGGCACGCTGGGGTATTATGGGCTGGACGACGGATCTGCCATGGCTGATCTTGGCGCAAATTCTGCACTGCGGCACCTTCACCGTATGTCACCTGGCGGCGATGCGCTATATCGCTGCGCGTGAGGGCGGGGATGTGATTCGTCTGCAGTCGGTCTATTCCGCGGTAGCAATGGGCGGCAGTATTGCGGTGATGACGGTCTTTGCCGGTTTCCTGTATCAACACCTCGGGCACGGCGTCTTCTGGGTAATGGCGCTGGTGGCGCTACCGGCGATGTTTGTTCGACCAAAAGTGGCCGCACGCGCGTAACTACGACTCCAGCATCGCGCGAATATGCTCTTGCTGCTGCGCATTCAGTGATTCAACCGCGTGGATCAACGGCGGCGAGAACAGCGGCAGGGCAACAGGATAGGGGGTGACCACCAGCGCGGCTTCGCGCGGCGCGCCCTCTTTCTGAAAAGCCTGCAACGTCAGATAGCGAATATTGAGCGGCAGCAGCGTCAACTCGCGCAGCTGCTGTTCAATCAGCTCCTCACAGGATTTATCTTCCCCGGTCAACAGCACCACCTGCTTTTCATGGAGATCGGACTCCTGCATCAGCCAGGCGCCGAAAATCACCGCGACCAGGCTCATCTCTTCATCGGAAAAACGCAGGCCAAACTCCGCTTCCAGCTCAAACAACGCCTCTTTCGTGGTGCGTAACAGCCGGGGATAGAGACGATGGATCTCCTCTGGCAGGCTGTTGTCGATGCCAATTTCAAACAGGGAACGGTCCAGCGCCTGAGACAGATGGATATACAGCTGATCGGTCAGCCCTTGCTCGTCGCTGAAGTTCATCCCGGTCTGCGAGCGAAAACGGGCCACCATGCGCACGATGGCGCGACGCAAACGCTCATCCTGCTGGTGCTTATCCAGCACCGGATCGGGCGTGCGGAGCATCATAAACAGCAGCGCCAGAAACAACTGCTCATCCACATGCGCGCCCTGAGGAACGCGCCGCTTCCAGTGACGGACGATCTCCTGCGCCGTAAAATACTCTCCCCGCGACTGCGTCCAGCTGCGCTGGGCATGGGAAAATTGTGGCGTATTCCCCAGGTGGTGCTGGATAAGGCAGTACTGTAAGTAGAGCTGTAAGAACTGGATGTCGCGACACTCAAACTGCCGCTGCAGCTTGCGCGAGCAGAAGTTGATTAACGCCCGCAGGTTAGCATCGTCGTAAAGTGGCCGCGCGATGCCGTGTTGTTTAAGCGCGGTTTTTAACGCTGGCGTAAACTGGTGCGAGACAAACTGCGGGCAAAGGCGGAGCGCCCTGCGCAGCCAGTGCAGCAGGCATAAACGCTGGTTCAGGGCAGTGCCTTCAATCCGGTAGCTGCCGTCGTGGTGCGTGACGATATCCAGCCGGTGATAGCGCTGGATTTCATCGCGCGTCTCGGCTATATCTTGCCGTGCCAGGACGTCGTCCACGCCGTTGGCTGCGATTATGCTCTGTGCGGTGACGGCAGCATCGGGCAGGTAAAGCATTAAAAGCACCTGGCAACGGCGCTGCGAACTGGAAAGCACAGATGGAATTTCAAGCGTCGTCATCATCTGTCGGGTATCCAGTGTGAATGTTTGATAAGAATAGCTAAAGGATGGGGGCTGAAAAGCGCACCGGCAGGCCTTTCACTCAGGATTGCTGGAGAACATCACAGAATTTTTGACGTGAGGAATTGATGCAGACAGTTAAACACAGTGCGATGGCGTTATTTTTGGCGGTTATCTCCTTCACCACCTGCGCACATCCTCACAGTTTTATCAGCCTGAAAACCGAACTGGTCACCGACGGCACGCAGTTAAGTGGCCTGAAGATGCGCTGGACGATGGATGAAATCACCTCGGCTGACCTGCTTTATGATGCGGGAAATGCGAAGCCCGGCGATGAAATCTGGAAAAAGCTGGCGGCGGAAGTGATGGCTAACGTGCTGGGTCAGCACTACTTCACCGAGTTCTGGCATAACGGCCAGAAGGTGAAGTTTCTTAACCGACCCACGGAGTATGGTATGTCACGCGACGGGCATCAGGCGGTGCTGACGTTCGTCCTTCCGCTGGCGCACCCGCAGCCGCTGGCAGGGCAAAAATATACTTTTTCCACTTTTGACCCCACCTACTACGTCGACATGCACTACGCCGACGAGAGCGATGTACAGCTGCCGGCCTCGTTGCAGAAAACCTGCAAAATGGCGGTTCACACCCCGAAGCCCAGCGAAGAGACGCTGAACTTTGCCGTCTCTCTTGATAAAGAAGATGCGCCACCGGAGGACATGGAGTTGGGTAAACAGTTCGCGCAGGAGGTGACGTTACAATGTCAGTGATCGCTTCTCCGTCCCGCAAATCTCGCCGCTGGCTTCATCTTTGGCCGCTGGCGCTTTTTATACTGTTAGCTATTGGCGGTTCGCTCTGGCTGTGGCAGGCCTGGCCGCAGGTGATGATGAAAAGCATCATCTGGCAACGCGAGGTGAACCAGCAGATGAGTGGTTTACTGAAAGCGGTGGCGGAGAACCCAACGAAAGCGGGCGGTTCCCTGCTGGCGTTCAGCTTTATCTACGGGGTGCTGCATGCGCTGGGGCCTGGGCATGGCAAAATCGTTATCACCACCTGGCTTGCGACCCATCCGTCGAAGCTGAAATCGAGCATGGGTCTTACGCTGGCCTCCTCGCTGCTTCAGGGGGGCGTGGCGATTGGGCTGGTTGTCGTGGTGCTTTCACTTCTTCAGCTTCCAGCCCGGCAGCTGCACATGAGTAGCTTCTGGCTGGAAAAGGGGAGCTATGCGCTGGTGGGCGTGCTGGGGCTGATCCTCTGCTGGCGAGCACTGAAAAAACTGCGCGCGCTGTTGCAAAAACCGCAATTCAGGACTTTTACGCCGCATCACGTTCACGATGAAAACTGTGGCTGCGGACATCAGCATCTGCCGACGCAGGAACAGCTACAGAACGGTGATGACTGGCGTGCGCGGCTGATGATTGTGCTCTCGATGGGGATGCGCCCGTGCTCGGGGGCAATCATGGTGTTGTTGTTCAGCAAGGTGATTGGCGTGTTTGGCTGGGGAATGCTTTCTGCGCTGGCGATGGCGGCTGGAACGTCACTGACGATTTCTTCGCTGGCGTTGCTGGTGCACAGCTTCCGTCAGCTGGCGGTTAAACTCAGCGGCAATAAAACGCCGGTGCTGTGGCGACAGGTCGGATGGACAACGCTCGCGCTGGCGGGCGGGGTGATTCTGCTGGTGGCGGCGGTGACGATGTGGAACAGTGTGGTACCGGTGGGAAGGGGATTGCGGCCGTTTTAGTTGGGATTCCCTCTCCCACAGGGAGAGGGAATGACCGGGATTAACGCTTCAGCGCGTCGCTCAGTTCATCACGCATGTTTGCCAGCATGGCTTTAACGACGCGTGGGTTACCGGCAACGATGTTGCCGGTAGACATATAGTTATGGCCGCCGGTGAAATCACACACGATGGCACCTGCTTCACGTGCGATCAGCTCGCCCGCGGCAAAATCCCATGGCTTCAGAGACAGCTCGAAGTATCCGTCAACGCGGCCGGTCGCCACGTAAGCCAGATCCAGCGCAGCAGAACCGGTGCGACGGAAGTCCGCGCATTCGGTGAACAGTTTGCCCAGGATATTCATGTAGGTGGTTGCGTGCTGTTTCGCCTTGAACGGGAAACCGGTCGCCAGGATGGTGCCGTCCAGATCGCGAGCGTTGCTGCAGCGCAGACGGTAGCCGTTCAGCTGTGCGCCCTGACCGCGGGTAGCGGTGAACAGTTCGTTACGCATTGGATCGTAGACAACAGCGACTTCAGTACGGCCTTTGATGCGTACGGCGATAGACACAGAGAAGTGTGGCAGGCGTTTGACGAAGTTGGTGGTGCCATCCAGTGGATCGATAACCCATTGAACATCCTGATCGGTACCTTCATGTTCACCGCTTTCTTCGGTGATGATGGTGTGCTGCGGGTAAGATTTGCGGATCGTTTCGATAATAATCGCTTCTGCGGCTTTATCGACATTCGTCACGAAATCATTGCTGCCTTTCTGGCTGGTTTCTACGGAGTCTGGCGTTTCGTAGTGTTTGGCAATTACATTACCCGCCTTGCGCGCTGCGCGCACGGCGATGGTCAGCATCGGATGCATCGGTCTCTCTCACTGGATGTTAAAGAACAGGAAAATCGGCGCAGAGTATAGCAGCGGGATCGGATTATGTCTCTCGTTTATGATAATATGCCCGAATATTCTTCAGACGCTGAATTCAGACACTAAAAATTATGCTGCAAAACATTCGAATCGTGCTGGTCGAAACATCGCACACCGGCAACATGGGCTCCGTTGCCCGCGCTATGAAAACCATGGGCTTAACGAACCTGTGGCTGGTTAACCCGCTGGTGAAGCCAGACTCACAGGCCATCGCCCTGGCCGCCGGAGCCAGCGACGTGATTGGCAACGCGCAGATCGTCGATACCCTCGACGAAGCGCTGGCAGGCTGCAGCCTGGTAGTCGGCACCAGTGCTCGCTCCCGCACATTGCCGTGGCCGATGCTGGACCCGCGCGAATGCGGTCTGAAGAGTGTCTCTGAGGCAGAACAGGCGCCGGTTGCGCTGGTGTTTGGCCGTGAGCGTGTTGGCCTGACCAACGACGAACTGCAGAAATGCCACTACCATGTGGCGATTGCCGCCAACCCGGAATACAGCTCGCTGAACCTGGCGATGGCAGTGCAGGTGATCGCCTACGAAGTGCGTATGGCGTGGCTGGCGACGCAGGAGAAAGAGGTAGAGCCTAAAGAAGAGACGGCCTACCCGCTGGTGGATGACCTGGAGCGTTTCTATGGTCACCTGGAGCAGACGCTGCTTTCGACCGGCTTTATTCGTGAAGGCCATCCAGGCCAGGTGATGAACAAGCTGCGTCGTCTGTTCACCCGCGCGCGCCCGGAAAGCCAGGAGCTGAACATCCTGCGCGGCATTCTGGCGTCGATTGAGCAGAAGAATAAAGAGTAGTGTCGTCTGTTTGCCGGGTGGCGCTTTGCTTACCCGACCTACCACGCATTCTCCCTCTCCCCGTGGGAGAGGGCTGGGGTGAGGGCATCAGGCAGCACCCTTGTGATACGACACGGTTTTGTAGGTCGGGTAAGCGCAGCGCCACCCGACAAAAAACGGCACAGAAGGTTAAATACCTGACTAAAACAGTCAAGTAAATAGTTGACCATTTTAGTCAGGAATGTCAGACTTGGCCCTGCTATGCAATACCCCCATTTTACAATAAAAAACCCCGGGCAGGGGCGAGTTTGAGGTTAAGTAAGACATGAGACTGACATCTAAAGGGCGTTATGCCGTGACCGCGATGCTGGACGTTGCGCTCAACTCCGAAGCGGGCCCGGTTCCGTTGGCTGATATTTCTGAACGACAAGGGATCTCCCTCTCCTATCTGGAACAGCTGTTCTCCAGACTGCGTAAAAATGGACTGGTTTCCAGCGTTCGTGGCCCGGGCGGCGGTTATCTGCTGGGTAAAGACGCGGGCAGTATTGCAGTGGGTGAAGTGATTAGCGCAGTTGACGAATCCGTCGACGCGACCCGTTGCCAGGGTAAAGGCGGCTGCCAGGGCGGCGATAAGTGCCTGACCCACGCGCTGTGGCGCGATCTGAGCGACCGTCTGACCGGCTTCCTGAACAACATCACCCTCGGTGAGCTGGTGAATAACCAGGAAGTTCTGGATGTATCAGGCCGTCAGCACAGCCATGATTCCCAACGCAGCACCCGCGCGCAGGACGCCATCGACGTCAAACTGCGCGCGTAATAAAACGATAAGTATTTCAGAATCAGGCCGGGGCACCGCGCCCCGCGTACTCGGTCGTACATCCAGCCGGTTGCCTGATTCCTTGCATTGAAGCGATGTACGGAGTTTATAGAGCAATGAAATTACCGATTTATCTCGATTACTCCGCAACCACGCCGGTGGACCCGCGTGTTGCCGAGAAAATGATGCAGTGTCTGACCCTGGACGGAAACTTTGGTAACCCAGCTTCCCGTTCACACCGTTTTGGCTGGCATGCTGAAGAGGCGGTTGATATCGCCCGTAATCAGATTGCTGACCTGGTGGGTGCCGACCCGCGTGAGATTGTTTTCACCTCCGGTGCGACCGAATCCGACAACCTGGCGATCAAAGGTGCAGCCAACTTTTATCAGAAAAAAGGCAAGCACATTATCACCAGCAAAACCGAACACAAAGCCGTGCTGGACACCTGCCGTCAGCTGGAGCGTGAAGGGTACGAAGTGACGTACCTGGCGCCGCAGAGCAACGGGATCATCGACCTGAAAGAGCTCGAAGCAGCGATGCGTGATGACACCATTCTGGTCTCCATCATGCACGTCAACAACGAAATCGGCGTCGTTCAGGACATCGCCACCATCGGCGAAATGTGCCGTGCGCGCGGTATTATCTACCACGTAGATGCGACCCAGAGCGTGGGTAAACTGCCTATCGACCTGAGCCAGCTGAAAGTGGACCTGATGTCCTTCTCCGGCCACAAAATCTATGGCCCGAAAGGGATCGGCGCGCTGTACGTTCGTCGTAAGCCACGTATCCGCATCGAAGCACAGATGCACGGCGGCGGTCACGAGCGCGGCATGCGTTCCGGTACGCTGCCTGTTCACCAGATCGTGGGCATGGGCGAAGCATACCGCATTGCGAAAGAAGAGATGGAAACCGAGATGGCACGCCTGCGCACGCTGCGTAACCGTCTGTGGGACGGCGTGAAGGATATGGAAGAAGTGTATCTGAACGGCGATCTCGAGCAGGGCGCGCCAAACATCCTCAACGTCAGCTTCAACTATGTTGAAGGCGAGTCGCTGATCATGGCCCTCAAAGACCTGGCCGTTTCTTCCGGTTCTGCCTGTACGTCTGCAAGCCTGGAGCCATCCTACGTGCTGCGCGCGCTGGGTATGACTGACGAGCTGGCACACAGCTCTATCCGTTTCTCTTTAGGTCGTTTCACTACCGAAGAAGAGATTGACTACACCATCAAGCTGGTTCGTAACTCCATCGGCCGTCTGCGTGACCTTTCTCCACTGTGGGAAATGTTTAAGCAGGGCGTGGATCTGAACAGCATTGAATGGTCACATCACTAATCGGTACATAAGGAGAATTCAATCATGGCATACAGCGAAAAAGTCATCGATCATTACGAAAACCCGCGCAACGTTGGCTCTTTTGACAACAGCGACGAATCTGTTGGTAGCGGCATGGTGGGTGCACCGGCGTGCGGCGACGTGATGAAGTTGCAGATTAAAGTCAACAATGAAGGTATCATTGAAGACGCGCGCTTCAAGACCTACGGCTGCGGTTCTGCCATTGCGTCCAGCTCCCTGGTCACCGAATGGGTGAAGGGCAAGTCTCTGGACGAAGCACAGGCAATCAAGAACACGGATATTGCTGAAGAACTCGAACTGCCACCGGTGAAAATTCACTGTTCTATTCTGGCAGAAGACGCGATCAAAGCCGCCATTGCGGATTACAAAAGCAAACGTGAAGCAAAATAATTGAGGTTTGAGTATGTCGATTACCCTTAGCGACAGCGCTGCCGCGCGAGTAAGCTCTTTTCTGGCGAACCGTGGTAAAGGCTTTGGCCTGCGACTGGGCGTACGTACCTCCGGCTGTTCTGGTATGGCTTACGTACTGGAGTTTGTTGACGAGCCGGCGTCTGATGACACCGTGTTTGAAGACAAGGGCGTGAAGGTGGTGGTCGATGGCAAAAGCCTGCAATTCCTCAACGGCACTCAGCTGGACTTCGTCAAAGAAGGCCTGAACGAAGGGTTCAAATTCACGAACCCGAACGTCAAAGACGAGTGTGGTTGCGGCGAAAGCTTCCACGTTTAACCGCGCGTCATCCGAAACCCCACCGTGGCTTTGCTGCGCGTGGGGTTTGTTCTAACAGGCTACCCCTGAGATTGTTATGGATTACTTCACTCTCTTCGGACTACCCGCTCAATACCCGATCGATCTTCAGGCGCTGACGGTCCGTTTTCAGGATTTGCAGCGTCAGTACCATCCGGATAAATTCGCCAGCGGGACGCAGGCCGAGCAGTTGGCTGCAGTTTCGCACTCTGCCACCATTAATCAGGCCTGGCAGACGCTGCGTCATCCGCTGGCGCGTGCTGAATATCTGCTCTCGCTCCACGGTTTTGATCTGGCGAGCGAACAGCATACCGTTCGCGATACGGCGTTTCTGATGGAACAGCTGGAGCTGCGCGAAGAGCTGGATGAGATTGAACAGGCCAAAGACGAAGCGCGGCTGGAAAGCTTTATCACGCGCGTGAAGGGTATGTTTGATACCCGCCATCAGCAGATGGTGGAGCAACTGAACAACGAGACCTGGGACGTGGCGGCAGACACTGTGCGCAAACTCCGTTTTCTCGATAAACTGCGAAGCAGTGCTGAACAACTCGAAGAAAAGCTGCTCGATTTTTAATTTCGGAAGCAATTATGGCCTTATTACAAATTAGTGAGCCTGGCTTAAGTGCCGCACCGCACCAGCGTCGTCTGGCGGTGGGTATTGACCTGGGCACCACCAATTCTCTCGTGGCGACCGTGCGTAGCGGCCAGGCGGAAACGCTGGCTGACGAGCAGGGCCGCCATCTGCTGCCTTCCGTGGTCCACTACCAGCAGCAGGGTCACGCGGTAGGCTACGACGCGCGCGCCAACGCCGCGCGCGATCCGGCCAACACCATCAGCTCGGTTAAGCGCATGATGGGCCGTTCGCTGGCCGATATTCAGACCCGTTACCCGCATCTGCCGTATCAGCTTCAGGCCAGTGAAAACGGCCTGCCGATGATCGCGACCGAGGCTGGTCTGCTGAACCCGATCCGTGTTTCTTCGGACATCCTGAAGGCGCTGGCAGCGCGCGCTACGGCGACGCTCGGCGGCGATCTCGACGGCGTGGTGATTACCGTTCCGGCCTATTTTGACGATGCACAGCGTCAGGGCACCAAGGACGCCGCCCGTCTGGCGGGCCTGCACGTATTACGCCTGCTGAACGAACCGACGGCGGCGGCCATTGCCTACGGCCTCGACTCCGGTCAGGAAGGGGTGATTGCCGTTTACGACCTCGGCGGCGGTACCTTTGATATCTCCATCCTGCGCTTAAGCCGTGGCGTATTTGAAGTGCTGGCGACCGGCGGGGATTCCGCGCTGGGCGGCGATGACTTCGACCATCTGCTGGCGGATTACATTCGTGAGCAGGCGGGGATTGCCGATCGCAGCGATGCGCGCGTCCAGCGTGAACTGCTGGATGCCGCCATCGACGCCAAAATTGCCCTCAGCGATGCGCAGACGGTTACCGTGAACGTGGCGGGCTGGCAGGGTGAAATCTCCCGTGACCAGTTTAACGATCTGATCGCACCTTTGGTGAAACGCACGCTGCTGGCCTGCCGTCGCGCATTGAAAGATGCGGGCGTTGAGGCTGACGAGGTGCTGGAAGTGGTCATGGTCGGCGGTTCTACCCGTGTGCCGCTGGTGCGCGAACGTGTAGGTGAGTTCTTTGGCCGCACGCCGCTGACCGCCATCGATCCGGACAAAGTGGTTGCCGTGGGCGCGGCCATTCAGGCCGATATTCTGGTCGGCAACAAGCCGGACAGTGAAATGCTGCTGCTGGACGTTATCCCGCTGTCCCTTGGTTTAGAAACCATGGGTGGCCTGGTGGAGAAAGTCATTCCGCGTAACACCACCATTCCGGTGGCGCGCGCGCAGGAGTTCACCACCTTTAAAGACGGCCAGACTGCGATGTCCATCCACGTCATGCAGGGCGAACGCGAACTGGTGCAGGACTGCCGCTCTCTTGCGCGCTTTGCGCTGCGCGGTATCCCGGCATTGCCAGCGGGCGGGGCGCATATTCGCGTTACCTTCCAGGTTGATGCGGACGGCCTGCTGAGCGTCACGGCGATGGAAAAATCCACCGGCGTGGAATCGTCCATCCAGGTGAAGCCGTCCTACGGCCTGACCGATGGCGAGATCGCCTCCATGATTCAGGACTCAATGAGCTACGCCGAGCAGGATGTGAAGGCGCGTATGCTGGCGGAACAGAAAGTGGAAGCCGCACGCGTGCTGGAAAGCCTGACCGGGGCACTCAATGCCGATGCCGCGCTGTTAAGCGCCGCTGAGCGTCAGGTGATTGACGAGGCTGCCGCGCACTTAAGCGTTGTCGCCATGGGCAATGATGCTGACGCAATAGAAGAAGCCATTAAAAACGTTGATAAACAAACCCAGGACTTCGCCGCTCGCCGCATGGACAAATCCGTCCGCGTCGCGCTGAAAGGCCAGTCCGTGGACGAGGTTTAATATGCCAAAGATTGTTATTTTGCCTCATGCGGACCTTTGTCCGGATGGCGCTGTTCTGGAAGCGAAGACCGGCGAAACCATTCTCGATGTTGCCCTGCGCGCAGGTATCGAAGTGGAACACGCCTGTGAAAAATCCTGTGCCTGCACTACCTGTCACTGCATCGTGCGTGAAGGTTTTGACTCGCTCGCCGAAAGCACCGAAGACGAAGACGACATGCTGGATAAAGCATGGGGTCTGGAGCCAGACAGCCGCTTAAGCTGCCAGGCCGCGGTGACCGACGAAGATCTGGTCGTGGAATTCCCACGCTACACCATCAACCACGCACGCGAGCATTAATATGGGACTGAAGTGGACAGACAGCCGTGAGATCGGCGAAGCGCTCTACGACGCGAACCCGGATCTCGATCCGAAAACCGTACGATTCACCGACATGCACCAGTGGATCTGCGATTTAGATGATTTCGACGACGATCCAAACGCATCCAATGAAAAAATTCTGGAGGCGATTCTGTTAGTCTGGTTAGATGAAGCAGAGTAAATCACTTAACGGGCTGCCTTCAGGCGGCCCGTTTGCTAATAAGGATAAATAAAATGACCGAAGCGATGAAGATTACGCTCTCTACGCAGCCTGCCGACGCGCGCTGGGGCGAGAAAGCCAGCTACAGCATCAATAACGACGGTATTACCCTGCACCTGACGGGCAACGATGATTTGGGCCTGATCCAGCGCGCCGCGCGCAAAATCGACGGTCTGGGGATCAAACATGTCTCGCTGGAAGGCGAAGGCTGGGACACCGACCGCAGCTGGGCATTCTGGGCGGGGTACAAAGGTCCGAAAGGCACCCGCAAAATTGAGTGGGCAAACCTCGACGACGCCGGTCAGAAAGAGCTGGAAAGCCGCCTGCAGATCATCGACTGGGTGCGCGACACCATCAACGCCCCGGCGGAAGAGTTAGGTCCTGAGCAGCTGGCGCAGCGCGCCGTTGACCTGCTGTGCGGCGTGGCGGGCGACAAAATGTCCTACCGTATTACCAAAGGTGAAGACCTGCGCGAGCAGAACTATATGGGTATCCACACCGTAGGCCGTGGTTCTGAGCGCCCTCCGGTCCTGCTGGCGCTGGATTACAACCCAACCGGCGATAAAGAAGCGCCTGTCTTTGCCTGCCTGGTCGGCAAAGGCATTACTTTTGACACTGGTGGCTACAGCCTGAAGCAGAGCGCGTTCATGGACTCCATGAAGTCCGACATGGGCGGCGCGGCAACCATTACTGGTGCGCTGGCGTTCGCGATTACCCGCGGCCTGAACAAGCGCGTGAAGCTTTACCTGTGCTGCGCCGACAACATGGTCAGCGGCAATGCCTTCAAGCTGGGCGACATCATTCGCTATCGCAACGGCAAAAATGTTGAAGTGATGAACACCGATGCCGAAGGCCGCCTGGTGCTGGCTGATGGCCTGATTGACGCCTCTGCGCAGAAACCTGAGCTGATTATCGACATGGCGACCCTGACCGGTGCGGCGAAAACCGCCCTGGGGAACGACTACCATGCGCTGTTCAGCTTCGATGACAAGCTGGCCGCACGCCTGCTGGCAAGCGCCGCGGCGGAAAACGAGCCATTCTGGCGTCTGCCGCTGGCCGAGTTCCACCGCAGCCAGCTGCCGTCCAACTTTGCCGAGCTGAATAACACCGCAAGCGCGGCGTATCCGGCAGGGGCAAGTACCGCAGCAGGCTTCCTGTCTCACTTCGTTGAGAACTATCACGAAGGCTGGCTGCACATCGACTGCTCCGCAACCTACCGTAAAGCAGCGGTAGAACAGTGGTCCGCGGGTGCGACCGGTCTGGGCGTGCGTACCGTGGCGAACCTGCTGACGGCTGAGTAACCTTTTTTGCCGGGTGGCGCTACGCTTACCCGGCCTACAAAACCCGTAGGCCCGTGCAAGCGTAGCGCCGCCGGGCAATTGTGAAGTAGCCAAACTATGTCCGAAACCAAAAACGAATTAGAAACTCTGCTGGAACAGGCGGCCACCGAGCCCGCTCACCGTCCGGCATTTTTCCGCACGTTGCTGGAATCTACCGTCTGGGTGCCAGGCACCGCGGCGGAAGGTGAGCAGGTTGTGGAAGACAGCGCGCTGGATCTGCTGCACTGGGAGAAAGACGACGGCTCTTCAGTGATCCCGTTCTTTACCTCACTGGAAGCGCTGCAGGAAGCCGTGGAAGATGAACAGGCATTCGTGGTGATGCCGGTGCGTACGCTGTTTGAAATGACGTTGGGCCAGACCCTGTTCCTCAACGCCAAACTGCCAACCGGGAAAGAGTTCACCCCGCGTGAAATCAGTCATCTGATGGGTGAAGAGGGCAATCCGCTCAGCACTCAGGAAGTGCTGGAAGGGGGCGAAACGCTGCTACTCTCAGAAGTGGCCGAGCCGCCCGCGCAGATGATTGATTCCCTGACCACGCTCTTCAAAACGCTCAAGCCCGTCAGGCGCGCATTCCTCTGCTCCATTAAAGAGAATGCCGACGAGCAACCGGTGCTGCTGATCGGTATTGAAGCAGATGGCGATATCGACGACATCATTCAGGCGGCGGGAAGCGTGGCGACCGACACGCTGCCGGGCGACGAGCCGATTGATATCTGCCAGGTGACGAAAGGTGAGAAGGGCATCAGCCATTTTATTACCGAGCACATCACGCCGTTTTATGAGCGTCGCTGGGGCGGGTTCCTGCGCGATCTCAAAACCAACCGCATTATCTGATGACGCGGGGTGAACTTCACCCCGTTGCTTCCAGCAGCAGTAAATCCATCAGCAGTACCAGATTCGACTCAAATGACGTCACGCCTGCTGCTTCAGCAGCGAAATGCACCGCTTCGTCATAGAGGGCAAAGTGTACGTCCGCCATCCCCGCCAGCGTATTGGCCGAGGCGCGGGTAAACGCGACGACGGTCATCCCGACGTTTTTGGCAATTCGCGCTTTATCCAGCACCTGCTCCGTTTCGCCGCTGCGTGAAACGGCAATGAACACCTGATAGCGGGCGGCGTTGCTGAGAAAAATGTTCCGGCTGTCCCCTGGCCCGGAAATAAATGCCGTTTTGCCCAACACCTGCAATTTCTTGGTCAGGTACTCGGCAAACAGATAGGAAAACCCGGCACCGTAGAGAAAAAAGCTCTCTTTCTGGCGCAGCAGGTTGGCAAACTGCTGGCGTTTGTCCTGAGTGACCCACTGAAAAGTTTGCTGATAGTTGGCGATGAATTGATTAAAAAGGGCAGGTAGCTCAGGGAGCGATTGCCCCTGCACGGCGATATGCGGCGTGTCAGAAAGCAGCTGCTTGCAGTGCCAGATAAACTCGCTAAAACCGCTGAACCCCAGCTTCTGACACAGCCGCATAATGGTGGCGGTAGAAACAAATGTCGCCTGCGCCAGCTCGCGCACCGTGATATTGCCCACCAGCAGCGGATGCTCCGTGAGGTGGGCGAGGACGCGATACTCCGCGCGGGTCAGTGACGCCCCGCGCGTTAACAGCGTGGCCAGGCGGTTATCCATTATTTTGCCGGTTCAACCGGCAGATCGTCTCGCGCACCCCATTCGCTCCAGGCGCCGTCGTAAAGAGTGACGTCGTTAACCCCGAGGGTGGCAAGTGCCAGAATCACCACGCAGGCCGTTACGCCGGAACCGCAGCTGGCAATGATCGGACGATGTAAATCCACACCCGCACGGTCAAAAATGGCGCGCAGTTCATCGGTGGTTTTCAGCTCCCCTTCAAAAACCAGATCGCCCCACGGCACGTTCAGCGCGCCCGGAATATGTCCACGCTTCAGGCCCGGACGCGGTTCATCCGCTTCGGCATTAAAGCGAGGAGCAGGACGGGCATCGACAATTTGCGCCGTCTTCTCGTGGCTAACGACCAGTACGTCAGTCAAACGTTTGACGACGTGTGCGTCAAACGTGGCATCGAAATCGCCTTCCGGCAGCGTGACATCACCCTGCTGAAGCGGCAGGTCATCACGCTTCCAGCCCGCCAGACCGCCTGCCAGAATTGACACTTTCTCTACGCCAAACTGTTTTAACATCCACCACGCGCGCGGTGCGGAAAAGAGGTTGCCCTCATCGTAAACAACCAGATGCTTGTCGCGGCTCACGCCCAGCTCGCGCATCGCCACGGAAAAGGCTTCCGGGCGCGGCAGCATGTGCGGCAGGGGAGAGTTGTGATCGGAGAGGGCTTCAATATCAAAAAATACCGCGCCAGGCAGATGGCCGGCACGGTATTCAGCGAGCATATCACGAAGATGTTCCTGCCCGGCTGGGGCCATCCGCGCGTCAATAATCTGGACTTCCGGGTCGTCGCCGTGCTCAATCAGCCAGTCGGCGGCGACAAAATATGAGGTGGACATGGGATGCCTCCATTCTTTTCCGTAAAAAAGGATTGTCGGTGTTTTTTATGACACCGACAAGCAAACCACGTTCAACTCGCGAGCAAGCCCCTATTTTTTCACCGTTTCGCCATTCTGCCAGGCCTTTTGCAGCGCGGGCCAGTAGTCGCGGTTGGCTTCGATCATCTCATCCAGAATTGCTTTCGCGTGCGCCATGGTCGGCACGGTGCGGTTCAGGGTGAAGGCCTGCAGGGCTTTCTCATAACTGCCTTCGATGGTCGCCTCCACCAGCAGCTGTTCGGATGCCAGCTGCTGTTGCAGCAGGGTCTGATGGAACAGCGGCACCCGACCGATGCGCACAGGCTCTGGTCCTTCGGAGGTGATATAGGCGGGCACTTCCACCATCGCATCGTATGGCAGGTTGGTAATCGCCCCGCGGTTTTCCACCATCACCAGATGGCGGCTGCGCAGGTTAAAGGCCAGCGAGCAGGCCACGTCGACGATAAACTCGCCGTGGACGCCCACGTGGAAGGCATCCGGCAGGATCCCGGTGCGCTTGTACTCTTGCGCAGCAGCAAAGAGTTTTTTCTCACGCCCGTCCATCACTTCGTTGGCGCGGGTATAGTCCGGGTTCTGATGCTCCACAATCTGGTTTGGCATCAGGTAATACTGCAGATACGGGTTCGGCAGGTACTCCGGGAAGTTATCCATGACGGGCTTGATGTTGCGCCAGGTCTTCACCCAGGAGGGATCGGAATGTTGCGGATCGGTTTTGGCGGCGTCTTCCGTCAACAGGCCAAACTTCGCGATATGTTTGCGCAGTTCGGGCAGCTTGTCTTCGCCGTCCACCAGCACGCGGGTAAACCAGCCGAAGTGGTTCAGGCCGAAATAGTCCACCTCCAGCTTGTGGCGATCCACGCCCAGAATGGCGCCCATATTGCGCATTGCGGCGACGGGCATATCGCAGATGTTCAGCACCCGCGCGTTCGGGCGCAGGCGGCGCACGCCTTCCGCCACGATCGCTGCCGGGTTGGAGTAGTTCACGATCCAGGCTTTTTCATGCGCGTAGCGATCCACCCGATCGATAAGCTCTACCATCGGCAGGATCGTGCGCAGTCCGTACGCCAGGCCGCCGGGACCGCAAGTCTCCTGGCCGACCACGCCGTGCCGCAGTGGGATCTTCTCATCCTGCTCGCGCATTTTATACTGACCGACCCGCATCTGGGCGAAGACGAAATGTGCGCCGCTGAACGCCACTTCCGGGTCAGTGGTGACGGTGAATTTGATGCTTTCACTGTGGTCACGAATCACTTTCTCAACCACCGGCGCGATGGTGTTCTGACGCGCCTCGTCGATGTCATAGAGGCGGATTTCGGCCAGCGGGAAGTCATGCAGACGTACCATCAGGCTTTTCACAATACCCGGCGTGTAGGTGCTGCCGCCACCGGCAATCGACAGAATAAAGGGGGGTGTAAACATCTTTAGCTCCTTTCAGAGAAACGTCTCAACGGCTTCTCGCATTTTTTTGACATGCAGCCCGTAGACTACCTGAACGTTGTTACCTTGTTTGATGACCCCTTTCGCGCCGGTCGCTTTCAGGCGCGGCTCGTCGATGATGTCGACGTCCTTCACCGTGACGCGTAAGCGGGTATAGCAGTTATCCACAACCTCAATATTCTCCCTGCCGCCGAGGCCCACTACGATGGACTCACCCAGCCCGTCGTTATTGCCCCTCGCCTGGTACTCCTGCTTGCTGTAGAGACGTGTCTCCTGATCCTCATCCTCACGGCCTGGGGTCTTCATGTTGAAGCGCAGAATAAGGAAGCGGAACACCGTGAAGTAGAGGGAAAACATGATCAGCCCTACCAGGATGTACATTGGCCAGTTGGATTTCTCTGTGCCGAGCGGCAGGTTGTAGAGAATGAAATCAATGATCCCGTTGGCACCGATGGCGTGAACGCCAAATAGCGAGAACAGCATCATGCCGATGCCGGTCAGCACCGCGTGAACCACGAACAGCAGCGGCGCGACGAACAGGAAGGAGAACTCAATCGGCTCGGTGACGCCGACCAGCAGCGAGGTCAGCGCTGCCGGGATCAAAATGGCTTTCGCAACAACTTTGCGTTCCGGTTTTGCGGTCATATACATCGCCAGCGCGGCGGCGGGCAGGCCGAACATTTTGCTGATGCCGCGCGCGTCCCACACCACGGTGCTGCTGAGCTGCTTCACCTCCGGGCAGGCCATTTCGGCGAAGTAGATATTGCGCGCGCCCTGATAGGTTGCGCCGCACACCTCCTGCGTCCCCCCGAGTTCGGTATAGAGGAACGGGGTATAAACCAGATGATGCAGGCCAGTCGGTACCAGAATGCGCTCAAGGAAACCGTAAATGGCTACGCCGAACGGACCTGAGCCTTTAATGGCCAGCGCCAGCGCGCTAATCCCGTGCTGAGCGTACGGCCAGATTTCGCTCATTACCACGCCGAGCAGCATGGAGACGGGCAGCATCACAATCGCGACAAAGCAGTGGCCGGAGTAAATCGCCATCGCACCGTTAAACTGTACGCCGGAATATTTGTTGTAAAGGTAGCCGGAGAGCGCCCCGGTCAGGATCCCGGCGAAAACACCCATCTCCAGCACCTGAACGCCCAGCACCATGCTTTGACCCGCGGCTTTCATCTGCCCGGCAGGCGCAAGCTCACCCTGAAGCTGTAACGTTACGTTCATGGCGTTGATAAACACCACGAAGGTCACCAGACCAATCAGCGCCGCGTAGCCTTTATCGCGCGTTGCCAGCCCAATCGGGATCCCGACGGCAAACACCAGCGCCAGGTTGACCAGCACCGACACGGCGGATTTGGAAATCAGCTGGCCGATACTCTGAATGAGCGGATGGCCAAGAAACGGCAGGTACTCGGCCAGGTTGCCGTTACCCAATACGTTACCAAAGGCGATAAACAGACCGACGATCGGTAAGATAAGTACGGGGCCGTACAATGATTTTCCGAAATTTTGTAGGGCGTTCACGGCTCGTTTCATGGCTTTCTCTCTTATTGAACCGCGCACTCGGGGTGCGTCATGGTCATAAAACTAGCAGGCTCCTGATGCTTTTATCCAGCTATCTTATTGTTTTAAAAACAAATGACGTGAAAGGTAACATGTGACGTTATGCTCTGTGATCGCGGTTCCACCTCCACGCCGCCGGACATGGCGATTCTGCGAGGCGCTTTCCAGATTCTAAAATTGGACTTTTTGTATTAACGAAACTTGCGGATAATACTTATCCGGACGACGACCAACAGGCCCCCTCAGGCCAGGGACAAAGGATGAAACCGTTTCGCTTAGCCGCGATCTCTCTCGCGCTGCTTACCACATTTACGCTTGTCGGCTGTGACAACAGCGACGATAAATCTCAGACTGCGGCTCCCGCAGCATCCACCACATCAACCCCGAAAGCGGCTGAAAAGCCTGATGCAGAAAAACTGGCAAAACTGGCGGCACAGAGCCAGGGCAAAGCATTAACCCTACTGGATGCCTCTGAAGTACAGCTGGACGGCGCCGCCACTCTGGTGTTGACCTTCTCTGTTCCGTTGAATCCCGACCAGGATTTCGCGAAAACAGTGCATGTCGTGGATAAGAAAAGTGGCAAGGTTGACGGGGCGTGGGAACTTGCGCCTAACCTGAAAGAGCTTCGCCTGCGTCATCTGGAGCCCAACCGTAATCTGGTTGTCACCGTCGAACGTGGTTTACAGGCGCTGAACAAAGCAACGTTCGACATTGATTATGAAAAAGCGATCACCACCCGGGATGTCGAACCGACGGTCGGTTTTGCCAGCCGCGGATCGCTGCTGCCGGGCAAAGTGGTGGAAGGGCTGCCGGTGATGGCGCTCAACGTCAACAATGTGGACGTTAATTTCTACCGCGTGAAGCCGGAATCGCTGGCTTCCTTTGTCAGTCAGTGGGAGTACCGTAACTCCCTGACCAACTGGGAATCCGACAACCTGCTGAAGATGGCGGAACTGGTTTATACCGGTCGCTTTGATCTCAATCCGGCGCGCAATACCCGTGAAAAACTGCTTCTGCCGCTCAAGGATATCAAGCCGCTCCAGCAGTCTGGCGTCTATATCGCGGTCATGAACCAGGCCGGGCACTACAACTACAGCAATGCCGCAACCCTCTTTACCCTGAGCGATGTCGGGTTATCCGCTCACCGTTACCACAACCGCCTGGACATCTTTACCCAGAGTCTGGAAAACGGTGCGGCGCAGTCCGGTGTCACCGTCACGCTGCTGAATGACAAAGGGCAGACCCTTGCCGAGGCGAAAAGCGATGCGGACGGTCATGCAACGCTTGAAACCGACAAAGAGGCCGCGCTGATTCTGGCGAGCAAAGATGGCCAGACCACGCTGCTTGATCTCAAACTTCCGGCGCTCGATCTGGCGGAGTTTGATATCGCCGGTAATCCGGGCTACAGCAAGCAGTTCTTTATGTTTGGTCCGCGCGATCTCTATCGCCCGGGTGAAACCGTGATCCTCAACGGCTTACTGCGCGACAGCGACGGAAAGCCGCTCCCCGACCAGCCTGTGAAGCTTGACGTGTTGCGTCCGGATGGACAGGTGGCGCGCACGATGGTCGTTAAGCCAGAAAACGGGCTCTATCGTTTTAACTATCCGCTGGATAGCGGTGCGCAGACCGGCATGTGGCATATCCGCGCGAACACAGGTGATAACCAGCAGCGTCTGTGGGATTTCCACGTGGAAGATTTCATGCCTGAGCGTATGGCGCTGAATCTGACAGGTCAAAAAGCACCGGTTTCCCCGCAGGATGACGTGGACTTTAACGTAGTAGGCTATTACCTGTACGGTGCGCCGGCTAATGGGAATTCACTGCAGGGCCAGCTTTTCCTCCGCCCACTGCGTGAGGCCGTGCCTGCACTGCCAGGCTTCCAGTTTGGGGACATCGCTGAGGAAAACCTGAGCCGCAGTCTGGATGAAGTGCAGCTTACGCTGGACGAACAGGGGCGCGGGCAGGTTACGACTGAAAGCCAGTGGAAAGAAGTGCACTCGCCGCTACAGCTGATCCTGCAGGCCAGCCTGCTGGAGTCGGGCGGTCGCCCGGTGACGCGTCGCGCTGAGCAGGCCATCTGGCCGGCGGCTGAACTGCCGGGTATCCGTCCTCAGTTCGCCAGCAAGGCCGTATACGACTACCGCACGGATACCACCGTCAACCAACCCATTGTTGACGAAAACGGTAATGCCAGCTTTGACATCGTTTATGCCGATGCCAGCGGGGCGAAAAAAGCGGTATCCGGCTTACAGGTGCGCCTGATCCGCGAGCGCCGCGACTACTTCTGGAACTGGTCTGAGAGCGAAGGCTGGCAGTCTCAGTTCGATCAAAAGGATCTGGTTGAAGGTGAACAGGAGCTTAGCCTCAAGGCCGATGAAACCGGCAAGGTCACTTTCCCGGTGGAGTGGGGCTCATACCGTCTGGAGGTGAAAGCGCCTGATGAGATGGTCAGTAGCGTGCGCTTCTGGGCGGGATACAGCTGGCAGGATAACAGCGATGGCACGGGGGCAGCACGCCCTGACCGCGTGACGCTGAAGCTGGATAAACCCGCTTATCAGCCAGGCGATACCATCCAGCTGCATATCGCTGCACCCGCCGCAGGCAAGGGTTATGCCATGATCGAATCCAGCGAAGGGCCGCTGTGGTGGAAAGAGATCGACGTACCGGCAAACGGGCTCGATCTCTCGATTCCGGTCGATAAAGCCTGGAAACGTCACGATCTCTACCTCAGCACACTGGTGGTGCGCCCTGGGGATAAATCGAAATCCGCTACGCCGAAACGCGCGGTTGGTCTGCTGCATCTGCCGATGGGAGACGAAAATCGTCGCCTGAACATTGCGCTCGATAACCCGCAGAAAATGCGGCCAAATCAGACGCTCTCTGTGAAGGTGAAAGCCAGCGTGAAAGAGGGGGCGGTTCCACAGAAAGTGAACGTGCTGGTTTCGGCAGTGGACAGCGGCGTGCTGAACATTACCGATTACGTTACGCCAGATCCGTGGCAGGCGTTCTTCGGCCAGAAGCGCTACGGCGCGGATATCTACGATATCTACGGCCAGGTCATTGAAGGGCAGGGCCGCATGGCGGCGCTGCGCTTCGGCGGTGATGGCGATGAACTGAAGCGCGGCGGCAAACCGCCGGTGAACCACGTCACCATTATTGCCCAGCAGGCTCAGCCGGTTACGCTGGATGCTAACGGGGAAGGTACCGTTACGCTGCCGATTGGAGACTTCAACGGCGAGCTGCGCCTGATGGCACAGGCCTGGACGGAAGATGATTTTGGCAGCAGTGAAAGCAAGGTTGTGGTGGCCGCACCGGTCATTACCGAGCTGAACACCCCGCGTTTCCTGGCGAGTGGAGATACCTCGCGCCTGACGCTGGATCTGACCAACCTGACCGACCAGCCGCAAACGCTGAACGTTGCCCTGACTGCGACAGGCAAACTGTCCCTGGAGGGCGCGCCGCCGCAGCCGGTTCAGCTGCCGCCGGGCGCGCGTAGCACCCTGTTTATTCCAGTACGTGCGCTGGAAGGCTATGGCGACGGTGAGGTGACGGCACAGGTTACCGGCCTGCAGCTTCCGGGCGAAACCTTCGCACCGCAGCAGAAAAGCTGGAAAATCGGTGTACGTCCGGCATTCCCGGCACAGACGGTCAATACCGGAACGATGCTGAACCCGGGTGAATCCTGGACCGCACCGGCGCAGCATAGTAGCGGTTTCTCTCCAGCCACTCTGCAGGGGCAACTCCTGCTGAGCGGTAAACCACCGCTAAACCTGGCGCGCTATATTCGTGAACTGCAGGCGTATCCGTATGGCTGTCTGGAACAAACCACGAGTGGCCTGTTCCCGTCGCTCTACACCAACGCGGCGCAGCTCACCGCGCTTGGTATTAAGGGCGACACGGATGACAAGCGCCGTGCTGCCATTGATATTGGGATCTCGCGTCTGCTGCAGATGCAGCGCGAGGAGGGCGGTTTTGCGTTGTGGGATAAAAACGGCCCGGAAGAGTACTGGTTAACCGCCTATGTCACTGACTTCCTGGTGCGTGCAGGCGAGCAAGGCTACAGCGTGCCTGCCGAAGCCGTAAATAACGCCAATAGCCGCCTGCTGCGCTACCTGCAGGATCCGGGCATGATGTCCATTCGCTACAGCGACGACACCCAGGCCAGCAAATTTGCCGTACAGGCTTATGCCGCTCTGGTGCTGGCGCGCCAGCAAAAAGCACCTCTGGGTGCGCTGCGCGAAATCTGGGATCGTCACGCTCAGGCTGCTTCCGGGCTGCCGCTGATGCAGCTGGGTATGGCGCTCAAACTGATGGGCGATGCCCCACGCAGCCAGCAGGCACTGGACCTGGCGCTCAAAACGCCGCGTAACGACAGCAAAAATTGGATGGCCGATTACGGTAGTCAGTTGCGCGATAACGCGTTGATGCTCTCCCTGCTGGAAGAGTACAAGCTGCTGCCGAATGCGCAAAATACGTTGCTGAATGCGCTGTCTGAACAGGCTTTCAGCCAGCGCTGGCTGTCTACTCAGGAGAGTAATGCCCTCTTCCTGGCCGGACGTTCGCTGCAAACTCTGTCAGGTGCATGGCAGGCGAAAACCTCGCTGTCTGATACCGCCTCAGGCGGTGATACATCGCTGGTACAAAACGTCAACGGCGACCAGCTTGGTGCGCTGCAGGTGACCAATACCGGCACTTCGCCACTGTGGGTTCGCCTGGACAGCACGGGTTATCCGGAATATGCGCCTCAGCCGAGCTCGAACGTGCTGCAGATTGAACGTCATATCCTGGCAACCGACGGCAGCAGTAAATCGCTCTCATCTCTGAAGAGTGGTGAACTGGTACTGGTGTGGCTTGAGGTGAAAGCCAGCCAGAACGTGCCGGATGCGCTGGTGGTGGATCTTCTCCCGGCGGGTCTGGAGCTGGAAAACCAGAACCTGGCGAGCAGCAGCGCCAGCCTGCAGGACAGCGGCAGCGAGGTGCAAAACCTGCTGAGCCAGATGCAGCAGGCGGATATTCAGCATATGGAGTTCCGCGACGACCGCTTTGTGGCCGCTGTGCCGGTCAACGAAGGTCAGCCGGTCACGCTGGTTTACCTGGCGCGCGCCGTCACACCGGGAACTTACCAGGTGCCGGTCCCGATGGTGGAGTCTATGTACGTTCCGCAGTGGCGGGCAACGGGTGCGGCCAGCGGCCCGCTGATTGTTGTTCCGTAATATGCTGAAAGCACGTCTGACACGCTCCCGCTGGCTCTGGCTGGCGGGAGCGCTTCTCATTTTATGGGGGCTGGTTTTCGCCGCCGACCGCCTGTGGCCGTTACCTCTGAAAGAGGTTAACCCCGCCCGGGTGGTGGTGGATGAGAACGGCACGCCGCTGTGGCGTTTTGCTGACGCGGAGGGCATCTGGCGCTATCCGGTGACCATTGAAGAGGTCTCTCCCCGCTATCTTGAGGCGCTAATCCAGTATGAAGATCGCTGGTTCTGGGATCATCCCGGCGTAAACCCACTCTCTGTCATGCGCGCCGCCTGGCAGGATCTGACCTCCGGGAGAGTGGTCTCGGGTGGAAGTACGCTTACCATGCAGGTGGCGCGCCTGCTGGATCCGCATCCGCGCACCTTCGGTGGAAAGATCCGTCAGCTCTGGCGGGCGATGCAGCTGGAGTGGCATCTCTCCAAACGCGATATTCTTACGCTGTATCTCAACCGTGCCCCGTTTGGCGGCACGCTGCAGGGGGTAGGGGCAGCAAGCTGGACCTATCTGGGGAAACCACCTTCGCAGCTTAGCTACTCCGATGCAGCGCTGCTGGCCGTACTGCCGCAGGCACCAAGTCGTCTGCGCCCGGACCGCTGGCCGGAGCGGGCCGAAGCGGCACGCAATAAAGTGCTCGACCGCATGATGACCCAGGGCGTCTGGTCAGAAAAACAGGTAAAAGAGTCCCGTGAAGAGCCGGTATGGCTGGCTCCCCGTCAGATGCCGCAGTTGGCGCCGCTTTTTGCTCGCATGATGCTCGGCAAAAGCCGCGACACAAAAATTGTCACCACGCTGGATGCCGGACTACAACGACAGCTGGAAGAGCTGGCGATGAACTGGAAATCCCGCCTGCCGGCACGCAGCTCGCTGGCGATGATTGTCGTGGATCATACGGATATGAAAGTGCGCGGCTGGGTCGGTTCGGTGGATATTAACGACGACAGTCGATTTAGCCATGTTGATATGGTCAATGCGATCCGATCGCCGGGATCGGTGCTGAAACCCTTTATTTACGGTATGGCGCTGGATGATGGCCTGATCCATCCCGCCTCATTGCTTCAGGACGTTCCTCGAAAAACCGGTGATTATCGCCCCGGAAATTTCGACAGCGGCTTCCACGGGCCGGTCAGCATGAGTGAAGCGCTGGTACGCTCCCTCAATCTGCCGGCGGTGCAGGTGCTGGAAGCCTACGGGCCAAAGCGTTTTGCCGGAATGCTGAGCAATGCCGGGCTGCCGCTGATCCTGCCTGCGGGGGCGCAACCGAATTTGTCGCTGATTTTGGGAGGTGCAGGCGCGCGGCTGGCCGATATCGCCGCTGCCTACAGCGCCTTTGCCCGACACGGCAAGGCGGGAAGGCTGCGCTTCCAGCCTGGCGACGCGCTTGTTGAACGCCCGCTGTTATCGGCAGGTTCAGCGTGGATTATTCGCCGTATTCTCGCCAACGAGGCGCAGCCGCTGCCGGACAGTGCGCTACCGCAAATTGCGCCGCTGGCGTGGAAAACCGGCACCAGCTACGGCTACCGTGATGCCTGGGCAATAGGTCTGAACGCCCGTTACGTCATTGGCATCTGGACCGGACGACCGGACGGTACGCCCGTGGCCGGGCAGTTTGGTTTTGCCAGCGCGGTGCCGCTCCTGAATCAGGTAAATAACCTGCTTCAGTCTCGCTCGACGGTAGACGAAGCCCGCCTGCCGCGCGATCCGCGTCCGGAGAGCGTCGGGCAGGGTGTGATCTGCTGGCCTGGCGGTCAGTCGCTGCCGGAAGGCAGTGAAAACTGTCGGCGTCGCCTTTCCACATGGTTGCTGGAAGGAAGTGAGCCGCCTACGCTGCTTTTACCGGAACAGGAAGGTATTCGCGGCATTCGTTTCCCGGTCTGGCTTGATAAAACGGGTAAGCGTGTTGCAGCAGATTGCCCGGATGCCACGGAGAAAATCCTCGATGTCTGGCCGCTGCCGCTGGAGTCGTGGCTGCCAGCAGCAGAAAAAAGGGCGGCGCGTCTTCCTGCGAAATCAACAGTCTGTCCGCCTCTGGATAATAACAATGCGGCACCGCTTATGATTTCGGGAATCAGAGAGGGAGCTGTGATTAAGCGACTCCCGGGTGAAGGAAATGTGACGCTTTCTGTCAGTACGACAGGTGGAGAAGGTGAGCGCTGGTGGTTTTTAAACGGAGAACCGTTAAAAGGACGGAATTATAATTATTCATTAAAATTATATTTGCCGGGTAATTATCAATTATTTGTGATGGATGAGGCAGGACAAACGGCGACGGTAAATTTCGAGCTGGGCCGTTAAGTTTTACCCCTAAAGCGTTAGCTTGATAATTATCAACATTCGTTCCTGAAAAAAAACGAGAATGCGTTTTTATTTGAAGGAACGAGCAATGAAAAAAAATAAAAATCAGGGAGAGGGTTTTATTCCCGAGATATCCCGGCGTCAATTTATTCAGGCAGGATCGGCGCTCGCCGCCCTTCCGCTTGTTGTGACAACCCGCACCGTGCAGGCGCAGGACGCCGCGGCAACACGTGCGGCGCCGGAAGAAAAAGTGGTGCAAACCTGCAGCACGTTTGACTGCGGGGGGAAGTGTGATATTCGAGCTCACGTCAGCGAAGGCGTTGTCACCCGTATTTCCACGCGCCCGGATAATGCATTGGATCCGCAGATGCCGGTTATGCGTGCCTGCGTTCGTGGCAGAGCGTATCGGAAATTTGTTTATCATCCCGATCGGCTTAAATATCCAATGAAGCGTACAGGTAAACGTGGCGAAGGAAAATTCGAACGTATTACCTGGGATGAAGCCACGACGCTGATTGCGAATCAATTAAAAACGATTACGCAAAAATACGGTGCGGCTTCACGCTATGTTCATGTGGGCACCGCAGTTTCTGGCGGAACGTTTTCCGGCGATAAAATGGTTCGTCGTCTGCTCAACTTAACGGGCGGCTACCTCGAAAGCTATCACTCGGTCAGTATGGGCAACACGGCGGCAGCCACGCCGTATACCTATGGTACCGCCGCCAGCGGCAGTTCTCTGGATACACTGCTTGATACGAAACTGGTCATCCTCTGGGGCCATAACCCGACGGAGACGATTTTTGGTCACAGCAACTACTTCTTCCAGAAGATGAAGCAAAACGGCACCCGCTTTATCGTTGTCGATCCGCGCTATTCAGACACGGTTTCCTCCCTTGCCGATCGGTGGATCCCGCTGCTTCCTGCCACCGATAACGCCCTGATGGATGCCATGATGTTCGTGATCGTCACAGAGAACCTGCACGATCGCGACTTCATTCAGCGCTATACCCTGGGCTTTGACGAAGCATCAATGCCGGAAGGCGTTCCGGCCAATGAATCCCTGATGGCTTACCTGAGCGGGGCAAAAGACGGCGTGGCGAAAACCCCTGAGTGGGCCGAGAAAATTACCCATGTGCCTGCGCAGACTATCCGTCAGCTGGCTCGCGACTACGCAAATACTAAACCTGCCGCACTGATCCAGGGTTGGGGGCCGCAGCGTCACAACTGCGGCGAGCGCACCGCGCGCGGCTCAACGTTACTGGCGACGCTGACGGGTAACGTCGGCGTAAAAGGCGGCTGGGCGGCAGGCTATGGCGGCTGCGCTAACCGCAAATTTGCGGCAGGGCCCGAAATGCCGGATAACCCGGTAAAGGCCAAAATATCGGTGATGAACTGGGTGCAGGCCGCCGACGATGCTTCTCAGGTGACGGCTGAAGTCGGTCTGAAAGACGCAGACAAGCTGGACAGCAATATCCGCATCCTGTTCTCGCTGGCCGGCAATTACCTGGCTAACCAGAACCCGGATCTCCATCAGGCGACCCGCGTGCTGGAAGACGAGTCGAAAATCGAATTTATTGTCGCAAGCGATCTGTTTATGACGCCGAGCGCCAGATACGCCGATCTTCTTCTGCCGGAAACCAGCTTTATGGAGCGCTGGAATATTGGCGAAACCTGGGGGACCGCGAGCTATCTGATCCTGTCGGAAAAGCTGATTGAGCCTGAGTTTGAGCGCCGTTCAGATTACGACTGGCTGCGTGAGGTTGCCGCTAAGCTCGGCATTGAACCCGCGTTCAGCGAGGGCCGTGACGAAAAAGCGTGGATTGAGCACATCTGGGAGCAGACGCGGCTGGCGATGCCGGAGGAAAATCTGCCGGACTTCACGACGCTACAGAAAACGCGTCAGCATCTTTTCAAAAGCGCGCCGTACGTTGCCTTTGAAGACAACATTCGCGATCCGCAAAATCATCCGTTCCCGACGCCGTCCGGGAAGATTGAGATCTTCTCGAAGCGTCTGTACGACATGCATCACCCGGAAATTCCGGCGCTATCGCACTACGTTCCCGCTCATGAAGGCCCGGAAGATGAACTGGCGAAAACTTTCCCGCTTCAGCTGATTACCTGGAAAGGGAAAAACCGTGCCAACTCAACCCAATATGCTAACCCGTGGTTAATTGAAGCCCAGCAGCAAAAGCTGTGGATTAACCCGCAGGATGCGCAAAAGCGCGGCATTGCACAGGGCGATACCGTGCGCATCCATAACGCGCGCGGCATTTGTGAAATCCCGGCCGAGGTGACGCCGCGCATCATTCCAGGCGTCGTTGCCATGCAGGCTGGTGCCTGGTGGCAGCCGGACGAGCAGGGTATTGATAAAGGCGGTTGCGCGAACGTCCTCAGTTCAGCCCGTATTACCGCGCTTGCGAAAGGGAATTCTCATCAAACCATGCTGGTGGAGGTAGCGAAAGCATGAGTCAGTTTAAACACTACGCGCCGGTGAGCGATAAACAGCTGGGTTTTTATATCGACTCCTCCCGCTGTTCGGGCTGCAAGGCCTGTCAGGTGGCGTGCAAAGATAAAAATAACCTTGAGGTTGGACGTCGTTTCCGCCGCGTTTATGAAGTCAACGGCGGAAATTTCATTCCAACCGGGCAGGGGGGCGTCAGCAATAACGTTTTTGCTTACACGCTCTCTATTTCTTGTAACCACTGTGCGGACCCGGTCTGCACCAAAAACTGCCCGACTACCGCGATGCACAAGCGTCCGGGCGACGGCATCGTGCGCGTCGATACGGACAAGTGCGTTGGCTGCGGCTACTGCGCATGGTCATGTCCTTACGGCGCGCCGCAGCTCAATGAGCAGACCGGACAGATGTCGAAATGCGATTTTTGCGTGGATCTCCAGGCAAAGGGGGAGCAGCCAGTCTGTGTGGCAACCTGTCCACTCGAAGCGATCAAATTCGGACCCATTGATGAACTTCGGGAGAAATACGGCGCGGTCTGCGATGTGAAAGGTTTGCCTGATTCTTCCATCACACAACCGAACCTGGTAGTCAAAGCGCATCAGGGTGCAGAGAAAGAGGGGAAGCGTCATGCATGAGTTACCGTTGCTGATATTTACGCTGTTCCTGCAGGGATCGGTAGGCGTGACCCTCTGGCTGGCGTTTGGCGAGGCGCGCGCATCGCAGTCTCGTCTGCTGCTGCCCGCTGCCGGGGCGTTTGTCCTGGCCAGTCTGGGGCTTATCTCCTCGGCGCTGCACATGGGCTATCCGCTCAACGCCCTTAACGCGCTGCGCCACGTTTCCAGCTCCTGGCTGAGCCGTGAGATCGTCTTTGCCAGCCTTTACCTTGCGGCACTGGGCCTTACGACGCTGCTGATGTTTGCCAAAAAACCAGGCTGGAAGCTGCTGTTGGTTGTGGCCGGTGTTGCCGGGCTGGTGGATGTGTTCTGCATGGCGCAGATCTACATGCATACGTCGGTGGTGACCTGGCAGCACATTAACACTCTGGTGCTGTTCATCGGCTCAGTGGGGATCATAGGTTCAGCCTGCATGGCCGTTGGGCTGCGCTGCCAAACTTACGTGCGTGCGGCGGTTGTCATTGTCGCGCTGCTGGTGCTTGTGCGGCTGGTCATGCAGCCCGTCTGGCTGGCAGACATTGCGACCATGGATAACACCGTGGTGACGTTCCCTCACGCACCGTTGCAGATGCTGGAGCAACTGCGCACGGTACATCTGCTGAGCTGGTGCGTTTCGGTTGCGGGTATGCTGTGCTTTGCCGCGGGCGGTCTGAAAGCGGCGCGAGGCCCAATGCTGCTGGGCAGTGCGCTGTTGATCGTGGGTGAGCTTATGCTGCGCTTCGTTTTCTTCAGTATTGGCTGATGGGCGAATTGTCATTATCCCCGGCGATAGAGGTGACGCGTGCGTGCGTGCGTCGCCGTTTTCGCCATGCTGCCTGCAGTGCCTGCGCGGACGTTTGTCCCGCGCAGGTTTTTTCTTTTACTGAAATGGGCATCTCGGTTGATGAACAGCGCTGTATAGGCTGCGGTGACTGCCTGTTCGTCTGTCCCACCGAGGCCATTACCGACATCACGCCGCGAAAACGCTTTCTGCGTGGCGATACCCTCGTTGGGCCTTTTACTGAACATGCCCCAGGGGTGAATGAGCTGCTGCTATGGCACGCGCAACACGGCGTGCGTTTTATCAGTATTGAAGCGGAACACTACCCGGCCTGGTTACTGGCGCTTGCCCGGCTCAATCTTGTGCTTCGTCGACGGGGTGAAGCGGTATGGGCTTTTAAGCCTGACCCGATCAACGAGGTGAATATTGCCCGCCGTGCGCTTATGTATGTTCCGCGGGAGGATGTGCGCCGCTGTAACGTCGTGCCGGGCCAGCGTCAGCTGCGCAGGGCATTCGCAGGATTTAGTGAGTCAGATATCGTTCTCGACATCGGAAAATGTATGTTGTGTGGGGCATGCTGGCGAAGCTGCACGGAAAACGCAATTCGTTTTGAGAATGCCACGCTGGTGGTGGAAACCGGACGCTGTACCGGGTGTGGGGGGTGCGAAGCGGTGTGTCAGCATGGCGCGATAAGCATAACGCAGACAGAACAGAGCGCGAAAAGCAGCGTGACGCCTGCCTGTGAGGCTGTTTGCCTGACGTGTCATCGTCATTTCTGGTCATTCAGGATGGATGAAAAGCACTGCCCCCTCTGTTCACGCCATCACTTCGCAATGCGCGATTCGACCTGTTGCTAATCTTCGTCTCATTTTAAAAAAATGTTATGCAGAACCATAGGCAATGGCGCTATTGCTCATTATAATCCGCGCCACACCATACTCAGGTATGCAAAACAACAGAACATTGACAGAGGTTATCATGGCTATTGAACGTACTTTTTCCATCATCAAACCAAACGCGGTGGCAAAAAACGTTATTGGCAGCATCTTCGCTCGCTTTGAATCAGCAGGGTTCAAAATTGTTGGCACCAAAATGCTGCACCTGACCGTTGAGCAGGCTCGCGGTTTCTACGCTGAGCACGAAGGCCGTCCATTCTTTGACGGTCTGGTTGAGTTCATGACCTCCGGTCCTATCGTCGTATCCGTGCTGGAAGGCGAGAACGCAGTACAGCGCCATCGCGATCTGCTGGGTGCAACCAACCCGGACAACGCGCTGGCCGGTACCCTGCGCGCTGACTACGCGGACAGCTTCACCGAGAACGGCACCCACGGTTCTGACTCCGTTGAATCTGCTGCACGCGAAATCGCCTTCTTCTTCGCAGAAGGCGAAGTGTGTCCACGCACCCGTTAATTTAACGGTTTCGTTTACACATTAATTTCGTAAATGCCACGTGCAAACGTGGCATCCCTGCGCCAGACTTTGTACAATGCAACGCCCCGGATGAGCAGACCGCTGTCCGGGGCGTTTCTATTCAACCCTCCAGGGGCCACAACGTGTAACAACGAGGCCGGAAAATATTATGTCTGAATTAGTGAATACCTCCGAAGTCGCCATTCCTGCGGTTCCCAATAAAAATGGAAAAATTAACCTGCTGGACCTGAACCGTCAGCAGATGCGCGAGTTCTTTAAAGATATGGGTGAGAAGCCGTTTCGTGCCGATCAGGTGATGAAATGGATGTACCACTACTGCAGCGACAACTTTGATGAAATGACTGACATCAACAAAGCGCTGCGTAACAAGCTCAAAGAAGTGGCTGAAATCCGCGCCCCGGAAGTGGTGGAAGAGCAGCGCTCTGCCGATGGCACCATCAAATGGGCGATTGCCGTAGGCGATCAGCGCGTTGAAACCGTCTACATCCCGGAAGAAGACCGCGCCACGCTGTGTGTCTCCTCCCAGGTGGGCTGCGCGCTGGAGTGCAAATTCTGCTCTACCGCACAGCAAGGGTTCAACCGTAACCTGCGTGTCTCTGAAATTATCGGCCAGGTCTGGCGTGCGGCGAAAATCGTCGGGGCGGCAAAAGTGACCGGTACGCGTCCTATCACCAACGTGGTGATGATGGGGATGGGTGAGCCGCTGTTGAACCTGACTAACGTGGTACCGGCAATGGAAATCATGCTGGATGACTTCGGTTTCGGCCTGTCCAAGCGTCGTGTGACGCTGTCGACGTCAGGCGTTGTCCCTGCGCTGGATAAGCTTGGCGACATGATTGACGTTGCGCTGGCTATCTCCCTGCACGCACCAAACGATGAAATTCGTGACGAAATTGTACCGATCAACAAAAAGTACAATATCGAAACCTTCCTCGCTGCCGTGCGCCGCTACCTGGAGAAATCCAACGCCAACCAGGGCCGCGTCACCATCGAGTACGTGATGCTTGACCACGTTAACGACGGTACCGAGCACGCGCATCAACTGGCTGAGCTGCTGAAAGATACGCCATGCAAAATCAACCTGATCCCATGGAACCCGTTCCCGGGGGCGCCGTATGGCCGTAGTTCGAACAGCCGTATCGACCGTTTCTCCAAGGTACTGATGGAGTATGGTTTCACCACTATCGTGCGTAAAACCCGTGGTGATGATATTGATGCAGCGTGTGGACAACTGGCTGGCGATGTCATTGACCGAACCAAACGTACCCTGCGTAAACGCATGCAGGGTGAGACGATTGCGGTCAAAGCTGTTTGATTATTATGCACCCACGGCGCATTATCTGCGCCGTGATGCATAATCTTACTGAATAATCAGTCAGATTCGTGAAGACTGATCAATAATTACGGTGCGTTTCATCCGACTTTCGGGCAGTATGTAACGACGTAACAACAGTTTAGCCGTTCGGGCAGGGCTGTACTGTCATCTCCGGGCTGACAGTCTTATACTGTCTGTTCAAGGTTAACTGACCTGAAGTTTCGCGGTGCGGGTGGCATTGTGACTCACCGGCACCTGAACCCTTTTTTTCACGTACCAGTAGTTGTAGCGAATGAATACTGAAGCCACTCACGACCAACATGAAGCACTCTCCACTGGCGTTCGTCTTCGCAACGCCCGTGAACAACTCGGACTCAGCCAGCAAGCCGTTGCAGAACGCTTGTGCCTGAAGGTTTCCACGGTTCGCGATATTGAAGAAGATAAGGCGCCTGCCGATCTGGCTTCAACATTTCTGCGCGGTTATATCCGCTCTTACGCAAAACTGGTGCACATCCCCGAAAACGAATTACTGCCAATGATGGAGAAGCAGGCACCGGTTCGCGCAGCGAAAGTGGCGCCGATGCAAACTTTCTCCCTGGGGAAACGTCGTAAAAAACGTGATGGCTGGCTGATGAGCTTTACCTGGCTGGTGCTGTTTGTGGTGATCGGCCTGACCGGCGCGTGGTGGTGGCAAAACCATAAGGCGCAGCAGGAAGAGATCACCACCATGGCCGATCAATCCTCTGCTGAACTCAATCAGGCAGGGAATGGTGGCGCTCAGAGCGTCCCGCTGAACACCGACGGTGCAGCCACCTCAAGCGAGCCGCAAACAACGGCTCCGGCAACCGATGCGGCGCAGGCTCCGGCAGCCACGGCTAACACCGCTGCGCCTCAGGCTCAGGATCAGAACGCGGTCGTTGCCCCTTCTCAGGCGAATGTTGATACTGCGGCGACTCAGCCAACGGACAATACCGCGGCATCCCTGCCAACCGACCCGGCGGCTACTGCCGCACCAGCAGCCGATCCAAACGCGCTGGTGATGAACTTCACTGCCGACTGCTGGCTGGAAGTCACTGACGCGACAGGTAAAAAACTGTTTAGCGGCCTGCAGCGGAAAGATGGCACGTTAAACCTAACGGGTCAGGCACCTTACAAACTTAAAATCGGCGCTCCGGCAGCGGTACAGATCCAGTATCAAGGAAAACCTGTCGACCTGAGCCGCTTTATCAGAACTAACCAGGTTGCACGTCTTACCGTTAATGCCGAACAATCAGCAGCACAGTAACAGACGGGCAACGCGGGAGATTTTTCATGCATAACCAGGCTCCGATTCAACGTAGAAAATCGAAACGGATTTACGTTGGGAATGTGCCAGTCGGCGATGGAGCACCCATCGCCGTTCAGTCGATGACCAACACGCGCACCACGGACGTGGAAGCAACGGTCAACCAAATCAAAGCATTAGAGCGTGTAGGCGCGGACATTGTTCGCGTCTCCGTGCCCACCATGGATGCCGCAGAGGCGTTCAAGCTGATCAAACAGCAGGTCAGCGTTCCGCTGGTAGCGGATATCCACTTCGACTACCGTATCGCGCTGAAAGTGGCCGAATACGGTGTTGATTGCCTGCGTATTAACCCGGGCAACATCGGTAACGAAGAGCGCATCCGCATGGTGGTGGACTGCGCCCGTGACAAAAATATCCCTATCCGTATCGGTGTCAACGCGGGATCGCTGGAAAAAGATCTGCAGGAAAAATACGGTGAACCCACGCCGCAGGCGCTGCTCGAATCCGCGATGCGCCATGTCGATCATCTCGATCGTCTTAACTTCGATCAGTTCAAAGTTAGCGTAAAAGCGTCCGATGTATTCCTCGCGGTGGAGTCGTACCGCCTGCTGGCAAAACAGATCGATCAGCCTCTGCATCTCGGGATCACCGAAGCGGGTGGCCTGCGTAGCGGTTCTGTCAAATCCGCGATCGGTCTGGGACTGCTGCTCTCTGAAGGGATCGGTGACACCCTGCGCGTTTCGCTGGCGGCCGATCCGGTAGAAGAGATCAAGGTCGGTTTCGATATCCTGAAATCACTGCGTATTCGTGCGCGTGGGATCAACTTCATTGCCTGCCCAACCTGCTCGCGTCAGGAATTTGATGTGATCGGTACGGTGAATGCCCTGGAGCAGCGTCTGGAAGATATCATCACCCCGATGGACGTCTCCATCATCGGTTGCGTGGTGAACGGTCCGGGTGAAGCGCTGGTGTCCACACTGGGCGTGACCGGCGGTAACAAGAAAAGTGGTCTCTATGAAGATGGCGTTCGTAAAGATCGTCTGGATAATAGTGACATGATCGACCAGCTCGAAGCTCGCATCCGCGCTAAAGCCGCGATGATGGACGAGACACAGCGTATCAGCGTTCAGCAGGTTGAAAAATAACGTGATGGGAAGCGTGCCGCTTCCCATGTATGATTGAACCCATTCTTTGGGTTTTTTTTGTATATAGAAAGAGAATAAACGTGGCAAAAAACATTCAAGCCATCCGCGGCATGAACGATTACCTGCCTGGCGAAACCGCCATCTGGCAGCGCATTGAAGGCACACTGAAGCAGGTGCTCGGCAGCTACGGTTACAGCGAAATCCGTTTGCCGATTGTAGAGCAGACCCCGTTATTCAAACGCGCGATCGGCGAAGTGACCGATGTGGTTGAAAAAGAGATGTACACCTTTGAGGACCGCAACGGCGACAGCCTGACTCTGCGTCCGGAAGGGACGGCGGGCTGCGTACGCGCCGGCATCGAACATGGTCTTCTGTACAATCAGGAGCAGCGCCTGTGGTATATCGGCCCGATGTTCCGCCACGAACGTCCGCAGAAAGGTCGTTATCGTCAGTTCAACCAGCTGGGTGTGGAAGTGTTTGGCCTGCAGGGTCCGGACATCGACGCCGAACTGATTATGCTGACGGCCCGCTGGTGGCGCGCGCTCGGTATTGCTGAGCACGTTTCGCTGGAGTTGAACTCTATCGGTTCTCTGGACGCGCGTGCGAACTATCGCGATGCGCTGGTTGCATTCCTGGAACAGCATAAAGACAAGCTGGACGAAGACTGCAAACGCCGCATGTACAGCAACCCGCTGCGCGTGCTGGATTCCAAAAACCCCGATGTGCAGGCGCTGCTGAATGATGCACCTGCACTGGGTGACTACCTGGACGACGAGTCTCGCGAACACTTTACCGGCCTGTGCAAGCTGCTTGAAGCGGCGGGCATTGCCTACACCGTGAACCAGCGTCTGGTGCGCGGCCTGGACTACTACAACCGCACCGTGTTTGAGTGGGTGACCACCAGCCTCGGTTCACAAGGCACCGTGTGTGCCGGCGGTCGTTATGACGGTCTGGTTGAGCAACTAGGTGGCCGTGCAGCACCTGGCGTTGGCTTCGCGATGGGCCTTGAGCGACTTGTTTTGTTAGTTCAGGCTGTTAATCCGGAATTTAAAGCAGATTCCGTTGTCGATATATACCTGGTGGCCTCAGGCGCGGAAACGCAGTCTGCGGCGATGCAGCTTGCCGAACGCGTGCGCGATGCGCTGCCGGGCGTTAAGCTGATGACCAATCATGGCGGCGGCAACTTCAAAAAACAGTTTGCTCGTGCCGATAAGTGGGGCGCAAGTATTGCACTGGTGCTGGGTGAGTCCGAAGTGGCTAACGGCGAAGTGGTAGTTAAAGACCTGCGCTCTGGTGAGCAAACAACGGTAACGCAGGACGGCGTTGCGGCGCATTTGCGCACTCTATTGGGCTAAGGAGAAAGACTGCGTGGAAATTTACGAGAACGAACACGATCAGGTCGACGCGATTAAACGCTTCTTTGTTGAGAACGGCAAAGCGCTGGTTGTTGGGGTGATTTTAGGTGTGGGCGCGCTGATTGGCTGGCGTTACTGGAACAATCATCAGGCGGATACCGCGCGCGGCGCGTCTCTGACCTATGAAAATACCGTGAGTGCGATCCGTGCCGATCAGCCACAAACGCTGGTTGCGGCAGAGAAATTTGCTGCTGACAACAAAAACACCTACGGCGCGCTGGCTGCGCTGGAAGTGGCTCAGCAGTACGTTGATAAGAACGAACTGGATAAAGCTGTTGCTCAGTTGACTCAGGGTCTTGCTGCTGCCAGCGATGAAAACCTGAAAGCAGTGATTAATCTGCGCCTGGCACGTATTCAGGTTCAGCAGAAAAAAGCTGACGATGCGCTGAAAACGCTCGATACCGTTAAAGGCGAAGGTTTTGCTGCCATCGTTGCCGATCTGCGCGGTGAAGCGCTGCTGAGCAAAGGTGACAAAGCGGGCGCGCGTAAAGCGTGGCAAGCTGGCGTGGATAGCAAAGCTTCACCTGCGCTGAGCGAAATGATGCAGATGAAAATAAATAATTTGTCCGTCTGAGAGGGACCCGATGCAATTGCGTAAATTACTTCTGCCAGGACTGCTTTCTGTTACGTTATTGAGTGGTTGTTCACTGTTCAGTGGCGAAGAAGACGTTGTAAAAATGTCCCCACTGCCGACGGTTGAAAACCAGTTTACCCCTTCTACCGCGTGGGATGTCTCCGTTGGTAATGGTATTGGTGACTTTTATTCCAACCTTCATCCGGCCTTTGCGGACAGCGTTGTTTATGCCGCCGATCGTAAAGGTACCGTGAAAGCGGTCAATGCTGATGACGGAAAAGAAGTCTGGTCTGTTAACCTGGCGGAAAAAGATGGCTGGTTCTCCCGTAAACCTGCACTGCTGTCTGGCGGCCTGACGGTTGCCGGTGGTCATGTCTACGTGGGTAGCGAAAAGGCGCAGGTTTATGCCCTGAACACCAGCGACGGCTCCGTTGCCTGGCAAACTACCGTGGCCGGTGAATCCCTGTCTCGCCCGGTCGTGAGCGACGGCCTGGTGCTGATTCATACCAGCAACGGCCAGCTGCAGGCGCTGAACGAAGCGGACGGTCTGGTGAAATGGACCGTTAACCTTGACATGCCTGCGCTCTCTCTGCGCGGTGAATCTGCGCCTGCTACCGCATTCGGTGCAGCAATTGTAGGCGGTGATAACGGTCGCGTGAGTGCCGTGCTGATGCAGCAGGGTCAGATGATCTGGCAGCAGCGTATCTCTCAGGCTACAGGCTCAACGGAAATTGACCGTCTGAGCGACGTCGACACAACGCCGGTCATCGTAGACGGTGTGGTTTACGCGCTGGCCTATAACGGTAACCTCACCGCGCTGGATCTGCGCAGCGGCCAGATCATGTGGAAACGTGAACTGGGTTCTGTAAATGATTTCATCGTGGACGGTAACCGTATCTATATGGTTGACCAGAACGACCGTCTGCTGGCGCTGAGCACTGAAGGCGGCGTGACCCTGTGGACGCAAAGCGATCTGCTGCACCGTCTGCTGACCGCGCCAGCACTGTACAACGGTAGCCTGGTGGTAGGCGACAGCGAAGGGTATATGCACTGGATTGATCCGGATAACGGCCGCTTTGTTGCACAGCAAAAAGTCGACAGCTCTGGTTTCCTGACCGATCCGGTTGTGGCTGACGGCAAACTGCTGATTCAGGCAAAAGACGGTACGCTGTACGCGATCACGCGTTAATTACCCGGCGGTTGTAGTATACTAAACGGCTCCTGTTCACTCAGGAGCCGTTTTGACATTTTTAAAAACGCCGCGAATGCGACGTTTATTTGAATTTTATGAGGCTTCAAACATGGTACCTGTGGTCGCGCTTGTCGGGCGCCCTAACGTTGGAAAATCCACTCTTTTTAACCGTTTAACACGCACCCGTGATGCGCTGGTTGCGGATTTCCCGGGGCTGACGCGTGACCGTAAGTACGGTCGTGCAGAGGTGGAAGGACGCGAGTTCATCTGTATTGATACCGGTGGCATTGACGGTACAGAGGACGGCGTTGAAACCCGCATGGCGGAACAGTCATTGCTGGCGATTGAAGAAGCGGACGTGGTGCTGTTTATGGTGGATGCGCGCGCTGGCCTGATGCCGGCAGACTCCGCCATCGCCAAACACCTGCGCTCGCGTGAAAAGCCTACTTTCCTGGTGGCGAACAAAACTGACGGTATCGATGCCGATCAGGCCGTTGCAGACTTCTGGTCTTTAGGCCTGGGTGAAATTTACCCCATTGCGGCATCGCACGGTCGCGGCGTGACCAGCCTGCTGGAAACCGTTCTGCTGCCATGGGTTGATGAAGTTAACCCGCCGGAAGAGGTGGACGAAGACGCTGAATACTGGGCGCAGTTTGAAGAGGGCGTTGAGGGCGAAGAAGAGCCTGAAGACGACTTCAATCCGCAGGATCTGCCAATCAAGCTGGCTATCGTGGGGCGTCCAAACGTAGGTAAGTCTACACTTACTAACCGTATTCTGGGTGAAGAGCGCGTGGTCGTTTACGACATGCCTGGCACCACGCGCGACAGCATCTACATCCCGATGCAGCGCGATGAACGTGAGTATGTCCTCATTGACACCGCCGGGGTACGTAAGCGCGGGAAAATCACCGATGTGGTGGAAAAATTCTCCGTTATCAAAACCCTGCAGGCGATTGAAGATGCCAACGTCGTTATGCTGGTCATTGATGCGCGTGAAGGAATCTCCGATCAGGATCTCTCTCTGCTCGGCTTTATCCTCAATAGTGGGCGCTCACTGGTTATCGTGGTTAACAAATGGGATGGCCTGAGCAATGAAGTGCGCGAGCAGGTGAAAGAGACCCTCGACTTCCGTCTGGGCTTTATCGACTTTGCGCGCGTGCACTTTATTTCTGCCCTGCATGGCAGTGGCGTCGGTAACCTGTTCGAATCCGTGCGTGAAGCCTATGACAGCTCCACCCGCCGTCAGAGCACCGCCATGCTGACCCGCATCATGAATATGGCTGCGGAAGACCATCAACCGCCGCTGGTACGCGGTCGCCGCGTGAAGCTGAAATATGCTCACGCCGGGGGTTATAACCCGCCAATCGTGGTGATCCACGGCAACCAGGTGAAAGACCTGCCGGATTCCTACAAGCGCTATCTGATGAACTACTTCCGTAAATCGCTGGACGTGATGGGCACGCCTATCCGCATCCAGTTCAAGGAAGGGGAAAACCCGTTCGCTAACAAGCGCAACACCCTTACGCCGAACCAGATGCGTAAGCGTAAGCGTTTGATTAAGCACATTAAGAAAAGCAAATAAGCTTTGCTGAACTCACAAAAGCCCGCGCATGTCGCGGGCTTTTTTTTGCCCAATCATACCGCCGGTTTTCTCTGTGTGATGTCAATCACTATTCACTTTTAACCATGTTTAAAACTAAGAAAGTAGACAATCGTCGAATTTTCGTCTTAAAGTCCCGGGCCCGGTACTAGACAAAACTAGCATCTGGTTATCAAATGGTTAACTAACTTTTCGCCGCATGTAAAAAATCGGTCAGATACGTAACTGGCCGGCGTACTTGCTGGTGTTTACAAGCACGACACATACCTTTCGGGAGAATTATGCAATCCTCTGTTAATCAAAAAGAGAGCCGAACGTTCTTCGGCCATCCGTATCCGCTCGGTTCACTGTTTTTCACCGAGATGTGGGAGCGTTTCTCGTTTTACGGCATTCGTCCGTTACTGATCCTGTTTATGGCCGCCACCGTCTATGACGGCGGGATGGGCCTGGCCCGTGAAAACGCCTCGGCGATTGTCGGTATCTTTGCCGGGACCATGTACCTGGCCGCGCTGCCGGGGGGCTGGCTGGCGGATAACTGGCTTGGGCAGCAGAGAGCCGTCTGGTACGGTTCAATTCTGATTGCGCTCGGCCACCTGTCGATTGCGCTGTCGGCCATCATGGGTGACAACCTGTTCTTTATCGGCCTGATGTTCATCGTGCTCGGCTCTGGCCTGTTCAAGACCTGTATCTCGGTCATGGTGGGGACTCTGTATAAAAAAGGCGATGCGCGTCGTGACGGCGGTTTCTCGCTGTTCTATATGGGCATCAACATGGGCTCGTTCATTGCCCCGCTGATTTCCGGCTGGCTGATTAAAACCCACGGCTGGCACTGGGGCTTTGGTATTGGCGGCATCGGGATGCTGGTGGCGCTGATTATCTTCCGCGTGTTTGCGGTTCCGGCGATGAAACGCTACGACAGCGAAGTCGGTCTGGATTCCACCTGGAACAGTCCGGTGGTGAAGCGTAATGGCGTGGGCATCTGGCTGCTGGTGCTGGCGGCAGGTGTGGCAACGCTCGTGACGCTGATTGCGCAGGGCGTGATTGTGATTAACCCGGTCGCGGTAGCCAGCGTGCTGGTCTACGTGATTGCGGCGTCTGTTGCCCTCTACTTTATTTATCTGTTTGTTTTTGCTGGCCTGAACCGTAAAGAACGCGCCAGACTGCTGGTGTGCTTTATTCTACTGGTCTCCGCGGCGTTCTTCTGGTCTGCGTTTGAGCAGAAGCCAACCTCGTTCAACCTGTTTGCCAACGACTACACTAACCGCATGATCGGTGATTTTGAAATCCCGGCGGTTTGGTTCCAGTCGATTAACGCGCTGTTCATCATCCTGCTGGCCCCGGTGTTCAGCTGGGCATGGCCGAAACTCGCGACGAAGAACATCCGCCCGAGCAGTATCACCAAATTCGTGATCGGTATTCTGTGTGCGGCAGCGGGCTTTGGCCTGATGATGCTGGCGGCACAGAATGTACTGAGCAACGGTGGGGCGGGGGTGTCGCCGTTCTGGCTGGTGGGCAGTATCCTGATGCTGACGCTGGGTGAACTGTGCCTGAGCCCGATCGGTCTGGCGACCATGACCCTGCTGGCGCCGGAAAGAATGCGCGGCCAGATGATGGGTCTGTGGTTCTGCGCCAGTGCCTTGGGTAACCTGGCGGCTGGCCTGATCGGCGGCCACGTGAAGGCCGACCAGCTGGATATGCTGCCGGATCTCTTCGCCCGCTGCTCCATCGCGCTGCTGATTTGTGCCGCGGTGCTGATCGTCCTCATTGTTCCGGTGCGTCGTATGCTGGAAAATGCGCAAACGAAACCAGCAGCTAGCGCCTCATAAACCTCAGCGTGCCGGGGCTGGCGTTACGCCCCGGCACGTTATTCCCTGAGGTGAAAATATGCAGTTAGGATTTGTTGGTCTTGGTGCGGTAGTGGAGACAGCGTATCTGCCCGCATTGCGTAACCTGTATGGCCGCCCGGTTCGTTGTTTCGGGTTTGATGTTCTCCCGGCAAAGCACCCTGAAGGCGTGATGCGCTGCGCCTCGCTTGCGGAACTGCTTGCCACCCCGCTTGATACCCTCTTTATCACTACCGCATCGCTGCACCATCTTGAGGTGCTTGAGCAGGCAATCGCCTCACCGATCTCCCGGATTGTGATAGAAAAACCGATTGTCGCCACGCTTCCCCAAATAGATAAGCTTAATGCGCTGCTGGCCACGCCCGGTGCGGCATCCCGCGTGCTGGCGCTCGACCACTGGATGGCGCGCATCGAAACGGTGAAGCGCTCGCTGGTCGATCATTTTTCTGACGTCGTCAGAATTGAAGGCTTTTTGCAGGAGCCAAGCGGGTATAACGCTGTCGGCGAACCCATCGCGCTTAATTTCTCCACCGGTGAACCGGATACCAGAACGCTTCGTCACCCTGATGGCGTGATTCTGGATATCGGTACGCATGTGCTGGCGATGCTGCGTGAAACGATGTGCTTTCTGGGGGGCGATGACGAGATGACGCTACAGGTCGTTGCCGCTAAAGACCGTCTGGGCCGCGCTATTGCAAAAGGAGACCTGACCACGGCGGAAGGTGAGGCGCATCTTCAGGGAAGCATCAGCGGCGTACCGGTGGACATCTGGCTTAACAAATACGCAGGACCTGCGGGCGGGCAAAAAGGCTTGCGTCTGCATCTACGTGACGGGCGCACCATCAGTCATGACCGGCGCGGCGCGGAAGATGTGCTGGAGGTCATTGAGGGGGATGATATCCAGCGCTGGTCTCTCCCCGGCACAATCTACGAGCACTGTCTTGCGGGACATATTCTTGGCGATAAAAGTCTGTTTGAGCGGGATCCGCAGGAGGTGAGCCGTACCACGCGCCGTCGGATCGAGGAAGTTGCGCTGCTGCTGACCTTGCAGCAACAGTTGCGTGGTCCGCACTGAACGCAACGTGGTAAAATTACCCCAGACCTGAATGCTTTGAAGGAGTCACCATGACGATTACCTGCCCGGATTGCCAGGCAACGCTGGAGCCCCAGAATGGGGTGGCGCAGTGCGAGAACTGTAACAAAGACATTGCGCTTGAAGCCCGTTGCCCGGAGTGCCATCAGCCGCTCCAGGTTTTAAAAGCCTGTGGCGCGGTGGATTATTTCTGCCAGAACGGCCACGGCTTAATCTCTAAAAAGCGCGTGGAGTTTATTCCGGCAGAACGTTAATCACACACGCAGCCTTCGCCTTTCTGCCACAGTTCGACCAGCGACTCGGGTGCTTCCTGCTCGGGCACCAGCACGATGATATCAGCATAATGTGCCTGATTCTGCCCGTTCCAGATAATCTGGATGCGGAAATAGCGCTGGTCACCGCTGCCGGGTGACGTGGCTTGCCCGGGCGGCTGGCCGCGTGGAAACGCCTGCTCCAGGATGCTCACCAGGCGCTGGCGCTGGGCCTCATTGAGCGAGGACAGCGCGATGGTGCGCTGACCGCTCAGCTTAGGAATAAAAGCGACGCCGCCTTCCCGGGCCAGCTCAACTACGGCGTCATCCGTCAGTTCCGGAACCTGCATTTACAGCACTCCCACCTGTTCCCAGGCTTGTTTTATGGCCGCTCCGACGTCGCTACCGGAGCGTTTCTCTCCGTGCGCGATCGTCAGTTTTGCGAAGGCCTCAAAATCTGCATCCTGCGCCAGATTGCGATCGCAAACTGTGTCGTACCAGGCATAACCCGCTTTTTCCCAGGCGTGACCGCCGATCGCCGTCGCGGCCAGATAAAACGCCCGATTGGGGATACCGGAGTTCAGATGCACGCCGCCGTTATCCTCGCGCGTTTTAATGAAATCTTTCATGTGCGCGGGCTGCGGATCTTTGCCGAGCAGCGGGTCATCGTAGGCGGTGCCGGGTTCAGACATCGAGCGCAGCCCTTTGCCGTTAATTCCTGCGGCCAGCAGCCCTTCACCAATCAGCCAGTCTGCTTTATCGGCGGTTTGCTTCAGATGATACTGTTTCACCAGCGAGCCAAACACGTCAGAGAGAGACTCGTTTAGCGCGCCCGACTGTTCAAAATAGATAAGTCCGGCCTCGGTCTCGGTTACGCCGTGGCTCAGTTCGTGCGCCACCACGTCAATGGCAATCGTGAAGCGATTAAATATTTCCCCGTCGCCGTCGCCAAATACCATCTGCTGACCATTCCAGAAGGCGTTCTGATATTCCCGGCCGTAGTGAACGGTCCCGGTCAAAATAAGCCCTTTATTATCGAGTGAATCGCGCTGATATTCTTTCCAGAAGAAATCATGGGTAATCCCTAAATACGCGTAGGCTTCATCGACCGCGACATCGCCATTCGACGGCTGACCCTCATAACGCACCTGGGTACCCGGCAGCTCCTGGGTTTGCTTCGCATCGTAAATATCGCGCTCAAGCTGACCGGCTTTATTCACGTGCGGGGCGGCGGGCTTGCCCGGCATATGGGCCATTAACGTCTGCACGTGGGTTAAGGTCTGACGGGCGCAGCGCTGCTGCGGCTCGGAGCCCGTTTCGATAATACGACGCAGAATATAAGGGGGAATAACGCTATAAAGATGGGTCATGCAGCTCTCCTTATCAAAAAAGGGAATAGCTGCAGTATAGTAAGTAACCGGCGAAGAATTATCCGGTTTTGCGCTGACGCGTCTTTTTCACCGGTTTAATTGATTTCACTTCGCTTTCTACCCAGCCGTCAGACAGGCGGGTGGTCAGCACATCCCCGGCTTTGACCTGTTTGGTTTGTTTCAGCACTTTCCCGTCCGTCGCGGTGGTGACGCTATAGCCGCGCGCCAGCGTGGAGAGGGGGCTGACCGCTTCAAGATGGGTCACCGCATTGCCAAAACGTTCGCGGGTGGTACTCAGCCGGGCGCGGAGAGTCTCCGCCAGACGAAACTCCAGCTGCTGAATCCGCGTTTGCGCGCGGTAAATTTTCGGCTGCGGATTTTGCTGGTTAAGGCGCTGCGTCACGCGCTGCTGGCGCGAAACGGCGCGTTTCAGCTGAGTATCCAGCGCGATATTCATGCGCTGGCGCAGACGATCCAGCACCGTCTGTTGACGCGCCAGGCGCAGCTGCGGGTGCTGCTGCTGCAGACGATGATGAAGCTGGGTAAAGCGACGGGTACGGTTGGCGAGGAAGTAATCCATCGCCATTTCAAGGCGCTGCTGGCCGTTCTGGATCTGACGCAGCAGCTCCAGCTGGTTACGACTCACCACTTCTGCCGCCGCGGAAGGCGTAGGCGCACGTAAATCCGCGACAAAATCGGCTATCGTTACGTCCGTTTCATGCCCGACGGCACTCACGACGGGGATAAGGCTGGCAAAGATTGCCCGCGCCACGCGCTCGTCGTTAAAGCTCCACAGATCTTCCAGCGAGCCGCCTCCGCGCCCGACGATGAGCACGTCACACTCCTGGCGCGCATTCGCCAGCGCAATGGCGCGCACAATCTGGCCCGGCGCATCGTCGCCCTGCACGGCGGTCGGGTAGATGATGACGGGCAGGGAAGGGTCGCGACGCTTGAGGACGTGCAAAATGTCATGCAGTGCCGCACCGGTTTTTGAGGTGATAACCCCAACGCAGTGGGCAGGAGAGGGCAGCGGTTTTTTAAACTGCTGGTCGAAAAGCCCCTCGGCAGAAAGCGTTGCTTTTAACTGCTCATACTTCTGCTGCAACAGCCCTTCGCCCGCAGGCTGCATGCTCTCGACGATAATTTGATAATCACCGCGCGGTTCATACAGGGTAATATTGGCGCGAACCAGAACCTGCTGGCCGTGCTGCGGACGAAACGTCACGCGGCGGTTGCTGTTGCGGAACATCGCGCAGCGCACCTGGGCGGTGTCGTCTTTTAAGGTAAAGTACCAGTGGCCGGAAGAGGGCTGCGTGAAGTTAGAGATCTCACCGCTGATCCAGACCTGCCCCATTTCCTGCTCAAGCAGCAAACGCACCGTCTGATTCAGGCGGCTGACGGTATAAATTGAGGGGGATTGAGAGGATAACATGTGAGCGGGATCAAATTCTAAATCAGCAAGTTATTCAGTCGATAGTAACCTGCTGAGAGGCAATCGCAAGCATTTTTTTTAAAAAAGTGTAGATGCAATCGGTTACGCTCTGTATAATGCCACGGCAATATTTAACCACCCAGGTCAGAGATATTGCCCATGCTACGTATCGCTAAAGAAGCACTGACGTTTGACGACGTCCTCCTCGTTCCCGCTCATTCCACCGTTCTGCCGAATACTGCCGACCTCAGCACGCAGTTGACGAAAACCATTCGTCTGAACATTCCTATGCTCTCCGCGGCAATGGACACCGTGACTGAAGCGCGCCTGGCTATCGCCCTGGCACAGGAAGGCGGCATTGGCTTTATCCATAAAAACATGTCTATCGAGCGTCAGGCGGAAGAAGTTCGCCGCGTGAAGAAACATGAATCCGGCATTGTGTCTGACCCTCAGACCGTTCTGCCAACCACCACTCTGCACGAAGTGAAAGCCCTGACCGAACGTAACGGCTTCGCCGGTTACCCGGTTGTGACCGAAGATAACGAGCTGGTTGGCATCATCACCGGCCGTGACGTGCGCTTCGTGACTGATCTGAACCAGCCTGTCAGCGTCTACATGACGCCAAAAGAGCGTCTGGTGACCGTTCGCGAAGGTGAAACCCGCGACGTAGTGCTGGCGAAAATGCACGAAAAACGCGTTGAGAAAGCGCTGGTTGTGGATGCGAACTTCCATCTGCGCGGCATGATCACCGTGAAAGATTTCCAGAAAGCAGAACGTAAACCTAACGCCTGTAAAGACGAGCATGGCCGTCTGCGCGTCGGTGCAGCGGTGGGTGCCGGTGCCGGTAACGAAGAGCGTGTTGATGCGCTGGTGGCTGCGGGCGTTGACGTCCTGCTGATCGACTCCTCTCACGGCCACTCCGAAGGCGTTCTGCAGCGTATTCGTGACACCCGTGCTAAGTACCCGGACCTGCAGATCATCGGCGGCAACGTGGCAACAGGCGCAGGCGCTCGTGCGCTGGCGGATGCCGGCTGCAGCGCGGTGAAAGTAGGTATCGGTCCAGGCTCTATCTGTACTACCCGTATCGTCACCGGCGTGGGCGTTCCGCAGATCACCGCGGTATCTGACGCGGTTGAAGCGCTGGAAGGCACCGGTATTCCGGTTATCGCTGACGGCGGTATCCGCTTCTCTGGCGACATCGCGAAAGCCATCGCCGCGGGCGCTGCTGCCGTGATGGTGGGCTCCATGCTGGCCGGCACCGAAGAATCCCCGGGTGAAATCGAACTCTACCAGGGCCGTTCTTACAAATCCTATCGTGGGATGGGCTCCCTGGGCGCGATGTCCAAAGGTTCCTCTGACCGTTACTTCCAGACCGATAACGCCGCTGACAAACTGGTGCCGGAAGGTATCGAAGGCCGCGTTGCTTATAAAGGCCGTCTGAAAGAGATCATTCACCAGCAGATGGGCGGCCTGCGCTCCTGTATGGGTCTGACCGGCTGTGGTACCATTGACCTGCTGCGTACCAAAGCGGAATTCGTACGCATCAGCGGTGCGGGTATCCAGGAGAGCCACGTTCACGACGTGACGATCACCAAAGAGTCCCCGAACTATCGTCTGGGCTCCTGATTTTTCTTCGCCCGACCTCGTGTCGGGCGATTTATTTAATCTGTTTCACTTGCCTCGGAATTAGCGTCAATGACGGAAAACATTCATAAACATCGCATCCTCATCCTCGATTTTGGTTCTCAGTACACTCAGCTGGTGGCGCGTCGCGTACGTGAACTGGGCGTTTACTGCGAACTGTGGGCGTGGGATGTCACGGAAGCACAGATTCGCGAATTCAATCCAAGCGGCATCATCCTGTCCGGCGGCCCGGAAAGCACCACCGAAGAGAACAGCCCGCGCGCGCCGCAGTACGTGTTCGAAGCAGGCGTGCCGGTATTCGGCGTCTGCTACGGTATGCAGACCATGGCCATGCAACTGGGCGGCCACGTAGAAGGCTCTAACGAGCGTGAGTTCGGTTATGCACAGGTAGAAGTCGTCACCGACAGCGCACTGGTACGCGGTATCGAAGACTCCCTGACCGCTGACGGCAAACCGCTGCTGGACGTGTGGATGAGCCACGGCGACAAGGTCACCGCTATCCCGTCTGACTTCGTGACCGTTGCCAGCACCGAAAGCTGCCCGTTCGCGATCATGGCGAACGAAGAAAAGCGCTTCTACGGCGTGCAGTTCCACCCGGAAGTGACCCACACCCGTCAGGGTATGCGCATGCTGGAGCGCTTCGTGCGCGACATCTGCCAGTGTGAAGCGCTGTGGACCCCGGCAAAAATCATCGACGACGCCGTGGAGCGTATCCGCCAGCAGGTTGGTGATGACAAAGTGATCCTCGGCCTCTCCGGCGGCGTCGACTCCTCCGTGACCGCGATGCTGCTGCACCGTGCCATCGGCAAAAACCTGACCTGCGTCTTCGTGGACAACGGTCTGCTGCGTCTGAACGAAGCCCAGCAGGTGATGGACATGTTCGGTGACCACTTCGGTCTGAACATCGTTCATGTGGAAGGCGAGCAGCGTTTCCTGGACGCGCTGAAAGGCGAGAACGATCCGGAAGCCAAGCGTAAAATCATCGGCCGCGTATTCGTGGAAGTGTTCGACGAAGAAGCGCTGAAGCTGGAAGACGTTAAATGGCTGGCTCAGGGCACTATCTATCCTGACGTGATTGAATCAGCTGCTTCAGCAACCGGTAAAGCACACGTCATCAAATCTCACCACAACGTGGGCGGCCTGCCGAAAGAGATGAAGATGGGTCTGGTTGAACCGCTGCGCGAGCTGTTCAAAGATGAAGTACGCAAGATCGGTCTGGAACTGGGTCTGCCGTACGACATGCTCTACCGTCATCCGTTCCCGGGCCCGGGTCTCGGCGTGCGCGTACTGGGTGAAGTGAAGAAAGAGTACTGCGACCTGCTGCGTCGCGCAGACGCGATCTTCATCGAAGAGCTGCACAAAGCTGACCTGTACAACAAAGTAAGCCAGGCGTTCACCGTGTTCCTGCCGGTTCGCTCCGTCGGCGTAATGGGCGATGGCCGTAAGTACGACTGGGTTGTTTCCCTGCGTGCGGTAGAAACCATCGACTTCATGACCGCGCACTGGGCGCACCTGCCGTATGACTTCTTAGGCCGCGTGTCTAACCGCATCATCAACGAAGTGAACGGTATTTCCCGCGTGGTGTATGACATCAGCGGTAAGCCACCGGCTACGATTGAGTGGGAATGATTTAACGACTGGCAATAGCCAGCGCGCAAAAACAGTAAAGTACTCTTAGCCCGCGTAACTGCGGGCTTTTTTGTACATATAGTTGGACATTTACATTTTGAATAATGATAGCCGACCCGAAGAGCCAGTTCGGTTTTTGTGCGCTGGCTAAAATGATCACAGTTTCGTGCCATTTCGTCTCATCACCTTTACTTATTTTACTTGCACCGTATTAGGAGGGCGTTTTATTTCTTTGCAGAAAGTTTTTTACGCAGAGTGGTTGCCCGGCGCAATACACCCACTTTAGGATTCATTGCAAGTGCCTGTTCATAGGCTTCCAAAGCGTCAGATAACTGCCCAAGCGATTCAAACGACTCCCCTCTGATCCTGTGAGCTAGCGCTCCCCAGTCATATCGTTCTCGGGCTCCCTGCGTAAGAGCTGTATCAGCGACGCTCAGAGCTTTCCTGGCGCTTTCCTCGGTGGTATCCGTCTTAAGCAACTCCTGCGCGGCCATAATCTTTGTGGCGTAATCACCCTTGTTCAACTGGGCTATCTGTAGTGATTCAGCATCAAGGAACTCACCAGCGGTGGAATAACGGAAGTATCCAAGATCACGAAGATTGACGCGTAGTTGGCATAACTCTCCGTCAGCGTTTGTATCGAATAAATAGCAATCTGCCCAGGTCCCGACGGGGCGAACTGTAAACATTTGCTGTCTTTTTTGAAGATCGAGAACCTCCAAAATATTACTGTCTTTATTATCTGCATTTGCTGTCTGGACAGCTGCGTACCGGCCACATTGGGACAAACCAATATTAAAGATATTGGCGCAGTAATGCCGACGATAGATTTCATCACCGCTGGTGTTGATAGCGATGACATCCCCGCTAAGTGCACTACCGAAACCACAATCGTGGACTATGAAACTACCGGAATCAGAAACAGCGGCATCGACAGGGCGTGCAAAACATTTTAGCTCATACACAATCCTGTCAGAGGGGTAATCGACAAGAATGACACGGCCATTGCCCTTCATCCTGTGGCCTCCAAGGCTGCCACCATCCGAATCATCGCAGCCCACCACCCAGCGCTTATCCGGCGAAATATTTGCGTGACCGAAGAAGTAAGGGTGATCCACGGTAAGCCATTTACCCTCCAGTTCCGTGTTGCGTTCATGCGTAGATGAAGGTTCTCTCTTGCCAGATTGATGCCCTAAGATACTGCGTAGTTTTCCAATTAAACCCATCGCCCTGTTTCCTGTTAGCCCTGCCTGGTAGCAATATAAGCCAGGTTTGTAATAATCGTAACGGACTAACCAGAATTTATTTGACGCGCCTCGAATTCCATAATAAAAAAATTCACAAGAGATATGTTTAAAAAATAAAATATTCGTGTCATGAATATTTTGCCGAAATATTTAGACCATGCTCCTATTTGCGGTTGATATCACCACAAATAAAGGAGTAGCTTGTAGTAGAGAAAAAGTTATATCCAATGGAGAATGACCATGAGCACATATGAACTTGTACGCAAAACAAAAATCGATGGTGATTTCGAAGGGTTTGATGACGAGGTTTTATTCAGGTTTGTTGACGGGACATACTGGATACAGGCGCAATACATGTACTGGTATCATTATGCCTATCGACCTGATGTCAATCTCTTACGAGCGAATGGGCGGTTTTATCTGCAGATAGATGGGAAAGACAAAGTTGTACCCGTCAGACAAATCACTGATGTCATCCAATCACGAATTGATGGCGAATTTTAAGGATGGGAAGGCGAAACCGTTTACACTCTCACTAACGGGCAGGTGTGGAAGCAATGCACCTACCACTATGAATACAAGTATTCATACAGACCGGAGGCATTAATTTACAATAGCGGAACAGGTTACAAAATGCAGGTTGAAGGTACTACAGCAGATGTGCGAAGAGTTAAGTAAAGCAATCACTGTACACAGAGTCAGCTTATGCAAACAATAAATGTCCAGCGGCATTTAACGCCTCTGTCGCTATTCCTGGCAGAGCGAATAATCAGCCACCGTTAACAACAAGGTTATAATCTAATGTTTCAGTACAAAATGGTCCAGGTTCCACCCAACATTTCAGTCAGGGCTAAAGACAACAAAATCGGTATTGCTGCGCAATACCTTGAGGACGTGGTCAACGAGTGGGCAGCGCAGGGCTGGGAATTTCAGCGAGTTGATACTATCGGTATTGAAGAACGACCAGGCTGTTTTGGCGGCAGTAAGGTCAAATTTATGCAGTACTATGTTATTACCTTCAGGAAAGAGGTGTAACTGTGCTGCGTAGTCTGAGCTTCTGGCTGATACTGCTTTACCGCAAACATGCACCAGACAACGTCAGACGGCGCTGTCGCTATCATCCTTCATGTTCAAAATATACGTTTGTCAGCATCAAGCGCTTTGGTTTCTGCCGGGGATGGAAAATTGCCTTCAAGCGTTTTCAGCGCTGCAGGCCGCCGAACGGTGGAATCGATTATCCACCACACCGTTGTCACTGAGTGAGCTAGCTTTCGGATGTCCTGCTAAGCGTCACGCTTTGGTCACAATGAATAATGCTGTACCAGAACGATTAAGAATAAAATAAGTTCTCCCGCAGCCTTATTGCGCTGGCGGTGACTACTTAGACGGATGATTTATCTACCTCATAAGTGCTGCCATTGCATTCACCGGTAATCAACAAAGCCGGGCTAAAGTGGATAGGCAATATGCAAAGTTATTTAGATACAGGAATGAATTTCCTGCGCCTCGCTGCGTAAAGTAGAGCAGAGTTCCTAGATAAGAATTCAGCCAAACATTATGGTGGCCTGATGCATCTGGTTCCCCAATAACATGGAGTCTCTATGGAATATTTTGAAGCTAAATTATATTTATTAGGAAAGTGGCGAATTATTGCATTATTACTTAATGCTATGCTTTTCCTTGGTAGTTGCTACGGGTTGTACCTCACGGGGATCTTTACAAGGTCATGGTATAATGAAGGTAATGCTGCGGTGTGCTTATTGATTATGTTTACCTCGGCATTAAGCATCATGTCTATCAATCAGCCAGTCATTATGGATAAGACTGATGACGAGGCATCTTCATTGCTATCTTTATGGTGGAAACGAAAGAAGCTCGAACATTTATCAAAAATAAAAGAATATAAAAAATAACGTAAAGTCTGCGGCCCGGCGTGCCGGGCCGGAGGCGTGAACTATTTTCCGCTGTTATCCCGGCGATACGCCAGCGCCACCACCAGCGACTGCACCAGGCACAGCGTCGCCGACTGGGACCGAAACGCGTCCACCTGCGCCTCTTTCACTACAAAGCAAAGATCGCTGAACGTCGCCAGCGGGCTGATCTGGCTGTCCGTAATCACAATCTGCCGCGCCCCGACGCTGGCGGCGGTTTCGCTGACCATCACCGTCTCTTCCGCATATGGCGAGAAGCTAATCGACACCACAATGTCGCGCGCCTTAATGCGGCTGATCTGCTCGCGCAGCATCCCACCCATACCGTCGAGCAGAATAGGGCGACACTCCAGGTGGCTCAGGGCATAGGTGAGGTAGGCCGCGACGCTAAAGGAGCGGCGCAGTCCGGCGATGTAGATGGTGTCGGCGTCGGCCAGCAGCTGTACCGCGCGCTCCAGCATTTCCGGTTCGGCGCGGGCGGCCAGCTGCTGTAGCGCCTGGGCGTTTGAACGGGCGAACTCCTGCAGGATGTCGAGCGGGGTTTCGGGCACGGCCTCGCTCTCCATTTCGCGGAAAAGCCGGGCACGGTCGCTGTAGCTGGCGGTCTCCTCCACCAGGTTCATGCGAAACAGCTGTTTCATTTCGTTGAAGCCGGTGAAGTCAAAGGCGTTGGCGAAGCGGATCAGCGTCGAGGGCGGCACGTCGGCGCGCTCGGCAATCACGGCAACCGTATCAAAGGCCACGCTGTTCGTATTATCCAGCACATAGCGGGAGACCTGCTGCAGCCTCTTGCTCAGGCTATCGTAGCGATCGCGGATTTGCTGCTGCAGTTCGTTCAGGCTGGTTGCTGTCGTCATGTTATCCCCCAAATACAGTCCTGTGATTCTAAACGCAAAACCGCGTCTTTTAAATGTCGGCCATCCATCTGGCAGCAAAAATGAAACAGAAGCTTCAGTCATTCCCACGCCCGAAATGCCTTAATAGCGCACGCTGCGTCAGTATTGTTGGCTGTTAACATAAAAATCCATCCTTGATCACAATAATCATCATTTATTTTATTTCAACTTAAAATGGAATATTTGTTTCATATATAGTGTTCGGTACACAGTGTTCAGGTAACAGTCACGTATCAACAGCGAGAGGTTAAGGATGGAGACGGTAGCGAATTTTATTCACGGCGAATGTGTCACCGGTTCAGGCCAGCGCGTTCAGGCGATCTTCAACCCGGCCACCGGCAAGCAGATCCGCCAGGTGGTGATGAGTACGGCACAGGAAACGGAGCAGGCAATTGCCGCCGCGCAGCAGGCGTTTCCTGCGTGGGCGCGTCATGCTCCGCTTAAGCGCGCGCGCGTGATGTTCCGCTTCAAGGCGCTGCTGGAAGAGAACATGGATCGCCTGGCCCGTCTCATCAGCGAAGAGCACGGCAAGGTCTTCTCCGACGCGGTGGGCGAACTCACCCGTGGTCTGGAAGTGGTGGAATTTGCCTGCGGTATCCCGCATCTGCAAAAAGGTGAGCACTCAGCCAACGTCGGCACCGGCGTTGACAGCCACTCGCTGATGCAGCCGCTCGGGGTCTGCGTTGGGATCACGCCGTTTAACTTCCCGGCGATGGTGCCGATGTGGATGTTCCCGATTGCGCTGGCGACCGGAAACACCTTCGTGCTGAAACCGTCAGAAAAAGATCCCTCCCTGGCGCTCGCGCTGGCGCAGCTGCTGAAAGAGGCTGGCCTGCCGGACGGCGTGTTCAACGTGGTGCAGGGTGACAAAGAGTCAGTTGACGTGCTCCTGACCGACCCGCGCGTGCAGGCGGTGAGCTTTGTCGGCTCGACGCCGATTGCCGAATACATTTACCAGACCGCGTCCGCCCACGGAAAGCGCTGTCAGGCACTGGGTGGCGCGAAAAACCACTGTATTCTCATGCCGGATGCCGACATGGAAATGGCCGCCAACGCCATTATGGGCGCAGGCTTCGGTGCGGCGGGGGAGCGCTGCATGGCGCTCTCGGTGGTGCTGGCGGTGGGGGATAAAACCGCCGATGACCTCTGCGCCCGGCTGGAAAAACAGATTGCCTCCCTGCGCGTCGGGCCGGGTCTGGACCAGACGCCGGAAAACGAAATGGGGCCGCTCATCTCCTCGGCGCACCGTAGCAAGGTGCTGGGCTATATCGACAGCGGGGAAGCGCAGGGCGCGACACTTCGCGTGGACGGTCGCAGCTTCAGCGTGCAGGGGCACGAGCAGGGCTATTTCGTCGGGCCGACGCTGTTTGATAACGTCACTCCGGAGATGACCATCTATAAAGAAGAGATTTTCGGCCCGGTGCTTTCTGTGGTGCGCGTAGCAGATTACGCCAGCGCGGTGGACCTGATTAACCGCCATGAATATGGTAATGGTTCGGCAATCTTCACCCGTGACGGCGGCTGCGCGCGTCGCTTCTGCGAAGAGGTGCAGGCGGGCATGGTCGGGGTCAATGTGCCGATCCCGGTGCCGATGGCATTCCACAGTTTCGGTGGCTGGAAGCGCTCTATCTTTGGTGCGCTCAACGTCCACGGCAACGACGGTGTGCGTTTCTACACCCGAATGAAAACCATCACCGCACGCTGGCCGGAAATGCAGCAGGAGACAGGCGCTGCGTTCTCCATGCCAACGCTGGGCTGACAGGAGGCGTTATGCAAACCGAACGTATGACTATGGCCCAGGCGCTGGTCCGATTCCTTAATCAACAATACGTCAGCGTGGATGGCGACGAAATGCCCTTCGTGGAGGGCGTGGCGACTATTTTCGGGCACGGTAACGTACTCGGCATCGGCCAGGCGCTGGAACAAGATCCGGGCCATTTGCAGGTGATGCAGGGCTGCAACGAGCAGGGCATTGCCCATATGGCGACGGGATTCGCCAAACAGCACCGCCGTCAGCGCATTTTCGCCGTCACCTCCTCCGTCGGGCCGGGCGCCGCCAATATGGTGACCGCGGCGGCAACCGCTACGGCGAACCGCATTCCGCTGTTATTGCTGCCGGGCGATATCTACGCCAGCCGCCAGCCGGACCCGGTGCTGCAGCAGATCGAGCAGTATCACGATCTCAGCATCAGTACCAACGACTGCTTCCGTCCTGTCTCTCGCTACTGGGACCGCATCAACCGTCCCGAGCAGCTGATGAGCGCCATGCTAAGCGCGATGCGAACGCTTACTGACCCCGCCAATACCGGGGCGGTGACCCTCTGCCTGCCGCAGGACGTGCAGGGGGAAGCCTGGGATTATCCCCTGAGCTTCTTCGCGCGCCGCGTGCACCACATCGAACGTCGTCCGCCTGACCCGCAGCGTCTGGCGCAGGCGCGGGCGTTGATCGCCCGCAAGCGTCGTCCGCTGGTGGTGTGCGGCGGCGGCGTGCGCTATTCCGGCGCGCATGAGGCGTTTCGCGAATTTGTCGAGACGCTGCAGCTGCCGTTTGCCGAAACCCAGGCCGGGAAGGGGGCGCTGGTAAGTGACCACCCACTTAACCTGGGTGGCGTTGGGGTGACGGGGGGACTGGCGGCCAACCAGCTCGCGCCCCAGGCGGATTTAGTGATTGGCATCGGCACGCGTCTCACGGACTTTACCACCGGCTCCAAGGCGCTCTTTTCCCATCCGGACGTCGAATTTCTGTTGCTGAACGTGGCGGAGTTTGACGCCCTGAAGCTGGACGCCACCGCACTGATCGCTGATGCTCAAACCGGGCTTCAGGCCTTAACCCACGCGCTCAGGGATTATCGCAGTAGCTGGGGAGACGCGATCGCCCAGGCGAAATCCGCGTGGCGCGACGAGTGCCGTCGCCTGTGGGATCGCCAGTGGCATCCTGCTGATGCGCCCGAAGTGGCAGGGCACCTGGATAGCCAGCTGGTGGAATATGGCGAAACGCTCAACACTCGCCTGACCCAGACGCGGGTGCTGGGGCTGATCAACCAGCATATTGAAGATAGCGCCATCGTGGTGGGGGCGGCCGGATCGCTGCCGGGCGATTTACAGCGGCTCTGGCAGGTGAAAACGCCGGATAGCTATCACCTGGAATACGGATACTCCTGCATGGGCTACGAGATTGCGGCGGCCATCGGTGCGAAGCTCGCCAGACCCGACCAGCCGGTGTACGCCATGGTGGGGGATGGCTCGTACATGATGCTGCACTCCGAGCTGCAAACCGCGGTGCAGGAGGGGATTAAGGTCACCGTTCTGCTGTTTGATAACGCCAGCTTTGGCTGCATTAACAATCTGCAGATGGGGCATGGCATGGGGAGCTTTGGCACCGAAAACCGCCATCGCAACCCGGAAACCGGACGGCTGGACGGGCCGCTGGTGAAGGTCGATTTTGCCCAAAACGCGGAAAGCTACGGCTGCCGCGCGTGGCGGGTGAACGATGAGCAAAGCCTGCTGGCGGCGCTGGAGGCGTCACGCGCGCATCCGGGCCCGACGCTGCTGGACATCAAGGTGCTCCCGAAGACCATGACCCATGACTACGCCTCGTGGTGGCGAACCGGCGACGCGCAGGTGGCGGCGTCTTCTGCCGTGCGTGAAGCCGCTCTGCAAACGCAGGCGCAGGTGAAAAAAGCCCGCCAGTATTAAGTTTTCCCGCCTTAACGAAATTTTCATTTCATTTTCCCCTCACCCTAACCCTCTCCCCAAAGGGGAGAGGGGATGGTGTGGTGCACTCTTTTCTCCCTCGCCCCTTTGGGGAGAGGGCAGGGGTGAGGGGTTAGCAGCACCTTCTCCCATGTTGTGAGATTGATAACAAAATTTATCTCATTCATCTCAAAAGTGTTAACCCGCACTCAAAAACATAATTTTCACTATTTATAAAAATGAAATAAATGTTTTATTTATAGGGTCGTTAGTTCACAGCATTCACCAACACCGGGAGCCGTTATGTTTAACATTGCTTTACTGGGCGCTGGCCGAATTGGCCAGGTACATGCAGCTAACATCGCCAGCCACGGCGCGACCACGCTCTGGTCCGTGGTTGACCCGAATCAGGAATTTGCCACCCGTCTCGCCACGCAGTATCAGGCCCGTCAGCAGAGCCTGGATGAAGCGATGACCGACCCTAACGTTCACGCCGTGCTGATTGCCTCCGCCACCGATACCCACGCGGACCTGATTGAAATGGCCGCCCGCCATGGCAAAGCCATCTTTTGCGAAAAGCCGGTACACCTCGACCTTGCCCGCGTGCGCGACTGCCTGAAAGTGGTCAAAGAGTACGACGTGCCGCTGTTTATCGGCTTTAACCGCCGCTTTGACCCGCAGTTCCGCCGGGTGAAAACCGACGCCCAGGCCGGGCGCATCGGCAAGCCGGAATCGTTGCTGATTATCTCCCGCGACCCGTCTCCGCCGCCTGCAGAGTACGTGCGTGTCTCCGGCGGCATGTTCCGCGATATGACCATTCACGACTTTGATATGGCGCGCTTCATCATGGGCGAAGAGCCGGTGTCGGTCTATGCCCAGGGCAGTAACCTGGTCGATCCGGCGATTGGCGAGGCGGGGGATATCGACACCGCATTTATCGTTCTGAAATATTCTTCCGGCGCGATGGCGACCATTGTCAACAGCCGCCGCTCATCTTACGGATACGACCAGCGCCTGGAGCTGCACGGCTCCGAAGGGCTGCTGTGCGCGGGCAATATTCTGGAAAACCAGGTGCAGCACTACGGCAAACAGGGCTGCACCAGCGCGCTGCCGGAACACTTCTTCCTGCAGCGCTACAAATCCGCTTACGCCGCGGAATGGGAACACTTTGTTGCGGTCCTGCGCGGCGAAGCGGTGCCTGACTGCAGCGGTGATGATGGTGAACGTGCGCTGTACCTCGCGGATAAAGCGCTGGAGTCGCTGCGTAGCCAGCGCGAGATCGTCCTCTAAACACAACCACCCTACACAGAGAGACATAATAATGAAAAAACTGATCGTAGCCGCCCTCATCGCCATGACGTCCGGGGCTGCCCTCGCCGAAAACGAGCAAATTGTTTTCAGTACGCCAAACCTGGCCATGCCGTTTGAAGTACACATGCAGCGCACGGCGGTGAAAGCCGCAAAAGAGATGGGCGTGAAGCTTCAGGTGCTGGACGGGCAGGGCAGTTCACCGAAACAGGTGGCTGACCTGGAAAATGCCATCACCCGTGGGGCGCAGGGCTTTATCGTCTCCCCGAATGACGTAAACGCCGTCTCCAGCGCGGTAGATGAAATTCAGGATGCGAAGCTGCCGGTGGTGACCCTTGACCGCTCCGTCGACAGCCAGAAAAAAGTTCCGCACTTCGGGGCTAACAACTACAAAGGCGGCCAGGCGATTGGCGACTTCGTGAAAACCAAATTCCCCGACGGGGCGGAGATTATTCTGCTGACCGGTCAGCCGGGATCCTCCTCCAATATTGAACGCACCAAAGGGATCCGCGACAGCCTGAAGGCGGGCGGGGATAAGTACAAGATCGTCGCCGATCAGACCGGGAACTGGATGCGTTCGGAAGGGATGCGCATCGTGGAAAGCGTTCTGCCTTCTCTGCCGAAGCGCCCGCAGGTGATCCTCTCCGCTAACGACGATATGGCGCTGGGCGCGATTGAAGCGCTGCAGAGCCAGGGCGTGAAGCCGGGCGAAATTCTGGTCACCGGTTTTGATGCGGTACCGGAAGCGCTGGCCCGCGTGCGCGACGGCTGGCTGGCGGTAACGGCGGATCAGCGTCCGGGCTTTGCGGTGCAGACGGCGATGAGCCAGCTGGTGGCCAACGTGCGCGAGAAGAAAGCCATCACCGGGGCCGACTACCCGCCGACGCTGATCACCAAAGAGAATCTGCAGCAGGCAGAACGTATCGGTGAGGCCGGTAACTGACGTATCCGCAGCCGCCGCGCGAGCGGCGGCGCACTCTAAAGGAGGAGCAGACCGATGTCGCAACCCTTACTGAAAGTGACCGACCTGGCCAAAAGTTTTTCCGGCGTCTGGGCGCTGAGCAGCGCTCAGCTGACCGTCGGCGCGGGGGAGATCCATGCCCTGCTGGGGGAAAACGGAGCGGGAAAATCCACGCTGCTGAAGGCGCTCGCGGGCGCGCAGCCGCAAACCCGGGGGGATATCTGGTTTAACGGCGAAATGCTGCCGGTGGATGATTCCCCCGTTGAGCGGCAAAACAAGGGCATTATCACCATCTATCAGGAATTTAACCTGCTGCCCAATATGACCGTCGCGGAAAACATGTTTCTCGGGCGCGAACCGCGCAAACGTAACCTGATCGTCGACGAAAAAGCGGTTAACCAGGAGGCGCAGGTCATTCTCGATTACCTGCAGCTGAACGTTGCGCCAACCACGCCGGTGGCCCGCCTGAGCGTCGCCCAGCAGCAGATGGTGGAGATTGCCCGGGCGCTGACCCTCAACGCCAGGCTGATTATCATGGATGAACCTTCTGCCGCGCTGAGCGACAGCGAGGTGGAAAGCCTGCACCGCGTGGTGCGTGAGCTGAAAAACCGCGGGGTGAGCATTATTTACGTTACCCACCGTCTGCATGAAGTTTTCCAGCTCTGCGACCGCTTCACCGTTTTCCAGGACGGCCGTTTCACCGGTACCGGTGCGGTGGCGGAAACCAACGTTGAGCAGCTGATCCGCCTGATGGTCGGGCGCGACGTGGCCTTTAATCGTCGTCCGGCCAGCGAAACGCATCATGAAGACAAACCCGTCCGCCTGGCGGTGAAGGGGCTGAGCCGCGAGAAGCCGCCGCTCGATCCCCACGGCATTGCCCTGCACGACATCAGCTTCCACGTCCACGCCGGGGAAGTGTTAGGGATTGCTGGCCTGGTGGGCGCGGGGCGTACCGAAGTGGCGCGCTGTCTGTTCGGCGCAGATGCCTTTACCTCCGGCAGCTTTGAGCTGGACGGCGTGCCGTACCAGCCGCGCGACCCGCTCTACGCCCTCGATCAGGGCGTGGCGCTGGTACCGGAAGACCGTAAAAAAGAGGGGGCGGTGCTGGGGCTGTCGATTCGCGACAACCTGTCGCTCTCCTGCCTCTCCTCGCTGCTGCAGTGGCGCTGGTTCGTGAATACCCGCAAAGAGGACGACCTGATTGAGTCCTACCGCCAGGCGCTGCAGATCAAAATGGTCAACAGCGCGCAGGAGGTGCGCAAGCTCTCCGGCGGTAACCAGCAAAAGGTGATCCTCGCGCGCTGCATGGCGCTCAATCCCCGGGTGCTGATTGTCGATGAGCCGACGCGCGGTATCGACGTGGGCACCAAATCGGAAGTGCACCAGGTGCTGTTTGAGATGGCGAAAAAGGGCGTGGCGGTGATCGTGATCTCCTCCGATCTGCCTGAAGTGATGGCGGTATCTGACCGGATCATCACCCTCAGTGAAGGGCGGGTGACCGGCGAGATCCACGGTGACGACGCTAACGAAGAACGGCTGATGACGATGATGGCCATCAACCACAACGCCCTGAACGCGGCATAACGGAGTTTCTCATGACGCAGATGATTTCTAAAACGCAGGCCCCGGTCAAACGCGCCGGACGCATCGATCCCATCGCCTTCTTCGAGCGATTCGGGGTGCTGATTTTCATGATCCTGCTGCTGATCTTCTTCCAGTCGCAGAACAGCAACTTTTTCTCTGAACGCAATATTTTCAACATATTAACTGAAGTCTCCATCTACGGGATCATGGCCGTGGGGATGACTTTCGTCATCCTGACCGCCGGGATCGATCTCTCCGTCGGCTCCATTCTGGCGGTGTGCGCCATGACTGCGGCGTACGTGATCAAGGGCGACAACTTCACCACCGTCGACCCGAACGCCTGGGGAGGCATGAGCTGGCTGATTGGGCTGGGGATTTGTCTGGCGATGGGCACGGCAATTGGCTTCCTGCATGGTCTGGGCGTCACGCGCCTGCGCCTGCCGCCGTTTATAGTCACCCTCGGCGGGATGACCATCTGGCGTGGCCTGACGCTGGTGATTAACGACGGCGCGCCGATTGCCGGTTTCGACCCGGGTTACCGCTGGTGGGGGCGCGGGGAGTTGCTCGGCATCTCCATTCCTATCTGGATATTCGCCCTCGTCGCCCTGGGGGGGTATCTGGCGCTGCATAAAACCCGCTGGGGCCGTTTCGTCTACGCCATTGGCGGAAACCCGGAGGCGGCACGCCTGGCGGGGGTGAACGTCAAGCGCGTACTGGTCAGCGTCTACGTGCTGATTGGCTGTCTGGCGGGGCTGGCGGGCTTCATTCTGAGCGCGCGTCTGGGAAGCGCCGAGGCGGTAGCCGGGATCTCCTTTGAGCTGCGCGTCATCGCCTCGGTGGTGATCGGCGGTACCTCGCTGATGGGCGGTTACGGGCGTATTGGCGGCACCATTATCGGCTCCATCATCATGGGCATTCTGATTAACGGCCTGGTGCTGATGAACGTCTCAGCCTACTACCAGCAAATTATCACCGGATTAATTATCGTTCTGGCGGTGGCGTTTGACACCTACGCCAAGAGCCGTCGCGGCGCACTGTGAGGATCATGATGAAAGAGGTTCGTATTGGATTGATTGGCACCGGGTATATCGGCAAGGCGCACGCCATCGCCTATGCCCAGGCCCCGACGGTGTTCAACCTGCGCGGCAGGCTGGTGCGCGAGATGGTGGCGGAAGTTACGCCGGAACTGGCGGCAGCGCGGGCGCAGGCGTTTGGCTTCAACCGCTCCACCGGGGACTGGCGGGCGCTGGTGGCCGACCCGGCCATTGACGTGGTGGATATTTGCTCTCCCAACCATCTGCATAAAGAGATGGCGCTGGAGGCGATCCGTCACGGCAAACACGTCTACTCCGAAAAGCCGCTGGCGCTCAACGCCCATGACGCGCGTGAAATGGTCGACGCCGCAAAGCGGGCAGGGGTGAAAACGCTGGTGGGGTTCAACTACATGAAAAACCCGACCGCGCAGCTGGCGAAGGAGATTATCGCGCGCGGCGAGATTGGCGAGGTGATCCACTTCTACGGCACTCACAACGAAGACTATATGGCCGACCCGCTCTCGCCCATTCACTGGCACTGCTTCAAAGAGACCGCAGGCCTGGGGGCGCTGGGCGACCTCGCGGCGCATATCGTCAATATGGCCCAGTACCTGGTGGGAGATATCGAGCAGGTCTGCGGCGACCTGAAGATCGTGGTCCCGGCACGTCCGGCGAAGGCGGGTTCGGCAGAAATGATTGCCGTCGAAAACGAGGATCAGGCCCACGCGATGGTGCGTTTTGCGGGCGGGGCGCAGGGCGTCATTGAAACCTCCCGCGTCGCCTGCGGCCGCAAGATGGGGCTGTCGTATGTCATCACCGGGACGAAAGGTGCCATCAGTTTCACTCAGGAGCGCATGGCCGAGCTGAAGCTCTATCTGCATGACGACCCAGTGAACCGTCAGGGGTTCCGCACGCTGCTCGTCGGCCCGGCTCACCCGGACTACGGTGCGTTCTGCATGGGGGCAGGCCATGGGATTGGCTTTAACGATCAAAAAACGGTGGAGGTGCGTGACCTGGTGGACGGGATTGCCGCCGACGCGCCGATGTGGCCGGACTTCGAAGAGGGCTGGAAGGTGTCTCGCGTGCTGGACGCGATAGCACTCTCACACCTGGAAGGCCGCTGGCTGAACGTGAACGACATTGTCTGAAGAGGGTTCAACGTGGAAAAGCAGTTTGATGTGATATGCATGGGCCGCGTGGCGGTAGACCTCTACAGTCAGCAAATTGGCGCCCGTCTGGAAGATGTGTCGAGCTTCGCCAAATATCTTGGCGGGTCGTCCGGCAACGTTGCGTACGGCACCGCGCGACAGGGGTTACGCTCGTCGATGCTGGCGCGCGTCGGCGATGAACATATGGGCCGCTTCCTGCGGGAAGAGTTAAACCAGGTGGGCTGCGATACCAGCCATCTGATTACCGACAAAGAACGCCTCACGGCGCTGGTGCTGCTCGGCATTAAAGACCGGGACACTTTTCCTCTGATTTTTTATCGCGATAACTGCGCGGATATGGCGATTACCGCCAGCGATGTGGACGAAAGTTACATTGCCTCCGCACGGTGTCTTGCCATCACCGGGACTCACCTTTCTCATCCCCAGACCCGCGAGGCGGTGCTGACGGCGCTGGGCTATGCCCGCCGCCACGGCGTGCGCACGGTGCTGGATATCGACTACCGTCCGGTGCTGTGGGGGCTGACCTCCTTAGGTGACGGGGAAACGCGCTTTATCGCCGCCGATAAGGTCACCCGCGAGCTGCAGGAGGTGCTGCACCTCTTCGACGTGATTGTCGGCACCGAGGAGGAGTTCCACATTGCGGGCGGCAGCACCGATACCTTGCAGGCGCTGGCGCAGGTGCGTGGCGTGAGTCAGGCTACGCTGGTCTGCAAACGCGGCGCGCTGGGCTGTTCGGTCTATACCGATGCCATTCCGCCTCGTCTGGACGACGGCCTGACGGTGACCGGCGTGCGCGTCGAGGTGCTGAATGTCCTCGGCGCAGGGGACGCGTTTATGTCCGGCCTGCTGCGCGGTTACCTGAACGACGAAGGCTGGGAGCAGGCGTGCCGCTATGCCAATGCCTGCGGTGCGCTGGTGGTCTCCCGCCACGGCTGCGCTCCGGCGATGCCGAGCAAAACAGAGCTGGATGATTATCTTTCCCGCGCCGCACGTGTTCCGCGCCCGGATCTTGACCCGCGTCTTAACCATCTCCACCGGGTGACGACCCGCCGTCGCGAATGGCCGGAGCTGTGCGTGATGGCTTTCGACCATCGCAGCCAGCTGGAAGAGATGGCGCTGCAGTGCGGTGCGTCGATCGGGCGCATTCCGGCACTGAAGCAACTGATCCTCCAGGCCAGCCGCGAGGCGGCAAACCGCGCCGGGCTGGAGGGTAAAGCCGGTCTGCTGTGCGACGGCACCTTTGGTCAGGATGCGCTAAACGCTATCACCGGAGAAGGGTGGTGGATTGGTCGTCCCATCGAGCTGCCGGGCTCCCGGCCGCTGGAGATGGAGCACGGTAACATCGGCACCCAGCTCATCAGCTGGCCGCAGGAGCACGTGGTGAAATGTCTGGTCTTTTTCCATCCGGAAGATGCCCACGGCCTGCGCCTTGAGCAGGAGCAGAAAATCGCCGAGGTGTACCACGCCTGCTGCCAGTCCGGGCATGAACTGCTGCTGGAGGTGATATTGCCCGCCAGCATGCCGCGCAGCGACGCGCTCTACCTGCGCGCCATCTCCCGTTTCTACAACCTGGGGATTTACCCTGACTGGTGGAAACTGCCGCCGCTCTCAGCCAGCGGCTGGACGGCACTGAACGAGATTATCGAACGTCGGGACCCGCACTGCCGCGGGGTGGTGATCCTCGGTCTGGATGCCCCGGCAGAGCAGCTGCGTGCCGACTTCAAAGCCGCCGCAGGGCAGACGCTGGTTAAAGGCTTCGCCGTGGGGCGCACGCTGTTTGGCGACGCCTCCCGCGCGTGGCTGAAACACGATATTGACGATGCGCAGCTGGTGGCGCGCATCCGGGACAACTACCTGCAGCTTATCGCCTGGTGGCGCGAGCGCGGACACGCATAATGGAGACGACAATGAGTGTACAACTGGGCATTAACCCGCTGACGTGGACGAACGACGATCTGCCTTCTCTCGGCGCGGAGACGTCGCTGGAGACCTGCCTGAGCGAAGGCAAAGAGGCCGGTTTTGCCGGTTTCGAACTGGGCAATAAATTCCCGCGCGAGGCGCGCCTGCTCGGCCCGATTTTACAGCGCCACGACCTGAAGCTGGTCTCCGGCTGGTACTCTGGCCGCCTGCTGGAGCGCAGCGTGGAGGAGGAGATCGCCGCCGTGCAGCCCCACCTGACGCTGTTGCGCGAGCTGGGGGCGAAGGTGCTGGTCTTTGCGGAAGTGAGCGGCTGTATTCACGGCGAGCAGCAGACCCCGGTGCATCTGCGCCCGCGCTTCCCGCAGGAACGCTGGAAGGAGTACGGGGAGAAGCTCAGCGAATTTGCCCGCTATACGCAGCAGCAGGGGGTGCAGATTGCCTACCATCACCATATGGGCACGGTGATTGAGTCCGCCGACGACGTGGACAACCTGATGACCCACACCGGTGAGGAAGTGGGGTTACTGCTGGATACCGGCCATCTGACCTTTGCCGGAGCCGACCCGCTGGCGGTGGCGCAGCGCTGGGCGTCGCGCATCAACCACGTTCACTGCAAAGACGTGCGTGCCGACGTGCTGGCGGACGTTAAAAACCGCAAAACCAGCTTCCTCGATGCGGTGTTAAGCGGCGTATTTACCGTACCGGGTGACGGATGCGTCGATTACCCGCCGATCATGCGGCTGCTGAAAGCGCAGGAATATCACGGCTGGCTGGTGGTCGAGGCGGAGCAGGATCCGGCGATTGCCCATCCGCTGACCTATGCCCGTCTGGGGTATAACAACCTGAGCCGCCTGGCGCACGACGCCGGGCTTATCTGAGGAGGTGACATGTCACGTCTGTTATCACGCTGGCAACAGCCGAATGCTGAGGGGCGCACCCAGTCCGTTACGCCGGAAAGTGCGGGTTGGGGATATGTCGGTTTTGAGGCATATGAATTGCAGGAGGGGCAGGTGCTGACGCTGCCCGCCATCAACGAAGAGCTCTGTCTGGTGCTGGTCGCCGGACGCGCCTCCATCAGCACGCCCTCCGCGCAGTTTAACGATATTGGTGAGCGGATGAGCCCGTTTGAGCGCATTAAGCCGTGGGCGGTGTACGTCACCCCGCAGGAGACGGTGCAGATAAAGGCGCTGACGACGCTGGAGCTGGCCGTCTGCGCTGCGCCGGGCAAAGGCACATACCCGACGCGGCTGATTGCGCCGCAGGACATCGACGGCGAGGCGCGCGGCAAGGGGCACAACCAGCGCTATGTGCATAACATTCTGCCGGAAGGTAAATCTGCCGACAGCCTGCTGGTAGTGGAGGTCTGGACCAACGAAGGGTGTACCAGTTCCTACCCGAGCCACAAGCACGACACGGATAACCCGCCGCAGGAGACGTACCTGGAGGAGACCTACTACCATCGCCTCAACCCGGAGCAGGGGTTTTGCATGCAGCGCGTCTACACCGACGACAGAACGCTGGACGAGTGCATGGCGGTCTACGACCGTGATGTGGTCATGGTGCCGAAGGGATATCACCCGGTGGCGACGATGGCCGGGTACGATAGCTATTACCTCAACGTGATGGCCGGCCCGGTACGCAAATGGATGTTTACCTGGGAAGAAGACCACGCGTGGATTAATCATGATTATCCCGCTACAGGCAAGCACTGAAGCGGGTTTTTTGCCGGGTGGCGCTGCGCTTACCCGGCCTGTGAAACGCTTACCTTGCTTCTAACGCCTGCTCAATCGTTCGGGCGATGGCCTCTGGCTGGCTCACCATCGACACGTGACTCGCCGCGACCCCGGTGGTTTTCGCGTGGATCGTCTTCGCCATCGCGCGCTCAAGCGCGGGGTTAATCATCCGGTCATTCTCACTCACCACATACCAGCTCGGCTTATTGTGCCACGCGGCGTGAGTGACCTTTTCGCCAAATGCATCGGCTTTAATTGGCCCCTGCGTGGCGGCGATGGTCAGTTGTTCAGCCGGTTTCACATCCGGTGCGAAATCCTTCCTGACGGCTTCGGTCGGCAGGTATAAGTAGCCGTCAGCCGTTTTAGCGATGCCTGCACTTCCGGGCGGGGCCGGGAAGGTATTCGCCAGCTCTGCCGTCGACTGGCCGGAATCCGGCGCGAACGCCGCCACGTAAACCAGCGATTTAACCCGTGCATCGTTGCCCGCTTCGCTAATCACGGTGCCACCCCAGGAGTGACCGACCAGCACGACGTCCCCCTTAGCACGGGCGATGGCGCGCTGGGTGGCCGCAACGTCATCTTTTAGCGACGTAAGCGGGAGCTGAACGGCGATAACCTCGGTATGGTGTTTTTGCAGCCGGGTAATCACCTTATTCCAGCTGCTGCCGTCGGCAAACGCGCCATGTACCAGCACGACGCTGGTTTTATTCTCCGCAAAAGCGCTGGCCGAAAGCGCCAGCAGGCCTGCTGTCAGTACAGACAGTGCTTTCATCTTCAGACTCCTTAAAAATGGTGGATCGCCGCGTGGGGCGGTACGGTAAATTCAATGGTTTTGTGATCGAGGGGCTTATGCGTCGGATCGGCCAGAATAATTGTCACCTTGTGCTTACCGGCGGGTAGCCCCACCAGAATCACCGGCTCTCCACTGGCGTCAGCCCAGTGCCACGGGGCGTCATCAACCACGACGTGGATGTGGCCGATGCGAGGTGTGACTTTCAGCGCGTCGGGCCCAAATACAGGTTCAATGCGCAGGTTTTCGGCCCGGTACTGAATAAACACCGCGCCTTTGCTTAGCGGCCCGGCAAGCGGTGGATCGACTATCAGCTTTGCGGGCGGCTGCGGCTGTGCCAACGGCGCAACGGCGGCTGGGCCATTAACATCGGCGGCGCTGAGGTTGCCCAGCGGTGTGGCCTGGACATGCGCTACAGATGCCAGGGCGAGTACGGGTAAAAGTACATATCGACGAATCATCGGTCTCTCTCCTCCGGTTATGAATGACGACAGGGAAAGAAAACCATTTTTATGTATCGGTGATATTTGCCTGAGGCGGTGTTTTGTACCCGTTTGTCTGCGTGGTGCGCTGGATACAGTGCGTTACAGTTTGCCTGCCGGGACGGCGCACAATCGCTATCGCCAGCCCGGCAATCACCAGCGTCAGCCCCGTTGATACCCACATTGTTCCGGCGATCCCCAGCGTTTTATTTAACCATGCACAGGCAAACGGTGAAGCCGCTGCTGTGAGCTGGCCAGGAATAAGCAGCATACCGGTGCGGCGGGCATAGCTCTCCACGCTAAACAGTTCCAGCGGCAGGTTCGCTTTGACTATCGTCATTAGCCCGTTGATGGCACCAAAACCCAGCACAAACCCGGCGGCACACCAGGCAAACCGGGTGCTGCTTAGCCCAATCAGAAAGCAGAGCGGCATGGCAAGGGCGGTGAAAAGGGTCAGTTTGAACGGCGTTAAGCGGGCACCCGCCAGCACCTCTAGCGAGCGAGCCCCCGTCTGGCCTATCCCCCACAGGATGCCGATCGTGACCGGCAGGCCGAAGCTGGCGATAAACTCTGGCAGATGGGTAGACGTACCGCTGGAGACAAAGGTGAAAAGGGCGATGAAGGCTGCATAAAGCCAGCCGTTTCGTCGTTCGTTGCGCAGAGGTGGCGCGGTGACCTTTGTCGTCACCGTTAGCCGCTGCCGGGGAAGCGAGCGGATCAGCGCCGCGCTCAGCAGGCCAAAGAGGGCATAAACCCTTAGCGCCTCTTGCCAGCTCATAAGGTGGAGCAGGCCATCACCCAGCGGCCAGAAGACGGCGGATGCCAGCCCGCCCGCCAGCGTGACGCGTGAGATTGTTCTTCGCGCCTGCTGACCGTAGAGGTTCACCAGCGCGGCGAACAGCGCATCGTACAGCGACAGGCGCATCCCGATGCCGGTGATCAGCCAGACGCAATACCAACCAAATAACGTCTGGGTATATGCCATACCCGCGCAGCCTGCGGCGATCAGCAACGTGCCACTCATCACCACCCTCTGGCCACCAAAGCGTGCCAGCAGGTGGGCGACGAAAGGGGAAGCCGCCGCCATCACCAGCATTGCCAGCGTCAGGCCGAGGTAAATCTGTGGTGATGACCACCCCCGATCAGCTGATATCGCCAGCGCGAAGGTACCGGGCATATAAAACGAGATCCCCCAGTTGATGAGTTGATGACATCCGGCAGTGAGGGCGAGTCGACGAGGCAGGGCAGGAGTTTCCATTGTTTCATTCCGTTATGCAGTTGTCCCCAGCATAGCGAGCGAGGTATTGTGCAAACAGGTCTGCAACCTTATGCGCGGTATAAGAGAAACTTTGAATGACGACGCTTAATCTGGGCTATCTCGCGACGTTCCGGCTGGTGATCCAGCGCGGCAGTTTTTCCGCTGCGGCGGATCTGATGGGCATTTCCCAGCCCGCTGTCAGCATGCAGGTACGTCAGCTGGAGCAGTTTTTGCAAACGCGCCTGGTGGAACGTACCGGGCGAGGCATTAAGGCGACGGCCGCCGGAGAGGCCCTGCTGGCCCACGGGGAACGCATTCAGCAGGTGGTGGATGAAACCCTCCAGTCCGTGGGTGCGTTCAGACACGATGTTAGCGGGACCATTACGCTTGGCACGGGGGCGACGGCCTGTATCCATCTTTTGCCGCCGTTACTGGAGCAACTGCGCCGTGACTATCCGCTCCTGCGGGTGGGCGTGACCACGGGTAACACGCTCGACATCGTCCGGGCTATCGAAGAGAACCGTCTCGATATGGGGCTGGTGACGCTGCCGGTCAGCGGCAAAGCGCTGGACGTCATGCCGGTGATGGACGAGGAGTTTGTCTTTATTGCTTCGCAGGCGCAGCAGGACGCTTTCAGGCACTTAACCCCGGAGGTGCTCCATGCTCAGTCGCTGATCGCCTTTGAGTCAGGCAGTAGTACCCGGACGCTCATTGATGGCTGGTTTGCTGCCAGCAGATTAACGATCGCACCGGTGATGCAGCTTGGCAGCATTGAGGCGATTAAGCGTATGGTTCGCGTGGGGCTGGGCTACAGTATCGTTCCAGGAATGGCGGTAGCGCATGAGGCTGACCGTGAAGGGCTGTGCGTGATGTCGCTGACGCCCATGCTGCAGCGACAGCTGGCTATCGTAATGCGGCAGGATAAGATCCTTAGCAAAGGGATAGCAGGAATTATTCGGCTGGTGCAAAACCATCCGGCGGGCTAGCGATCAGCGGCGTCGACGTTCAGGCTGGACTGCTGCGACTGGATCTTGTCCTGATGGTGATACCAGGCGCCAATGGAAGAGTAAACGAAGCGGCCAAAGAAAAACAGAAAGCTGATGAGCAGTATGATGCGGGTCATTCGGGTGTTAAAACGGTGTCGTTTGCGCATACGCGTGGCCTGACTCACTCTCTTTTTCCTGGGCATGCCCTTTTGGGCGATGGGGATATTAAGGCACAGCGGAAAGACAGGGTCAATTCCGCAATGTGTAAATAACCGTCAGTGTTTACATTAATTATTGTTATTGAAATTGATTGTTGCATTTACCATATTGATAATATGAGGAAAATTATTTCAAAAAAAACGCATGTAAGGCTTATTTGCATAAAATAGTTTGATTTAAGTCAACGGATTCCCGGCTCTGGTATTTAAAATCCCTCCTCCACACTGTTCGCCCTGCACATCACCGGGGCGGCGTCAGGTCAGGTTGGATGCCTGTCTTTATTTTCCCTCTGGAGTAAAAGGGGTTTAACCGGGCATCTATGAACATTTTCGCTTTTCTTAAAAACAATAAAAACCGCTGGTGGGCATTGCCGCTTATTTTGCCGGTGGGGTTACTGCCCGTGCTGAGCGTGGCGAATACGTTCACGCAGCTGGGCGACGGAATTGCGGCGCTCTATTATTTACCGCTCTCTTTTTTGCTTTCGCTGATGATGTTTTTTGGTCTGGAAGCTCTGCCCGGTATTGTACTGGCGCTGTTTATTCGCTATTACCCGTCGGTCGGGCTGTTCGAAACCGTCGCCGGTGTGTTCCATTTTATCGTCCCGTTAGTGCTCAGCTGGGGCGGCTATCGGGTTTTTGCGCCCAGACGAAATATGACGGCCTATGGCGACGTGCGGCTGATGGCGCAGCGTATGTTCTGGCAGGCCTTCTGCCCTGCGACGCTGTTTCTGGTGCTGTTCCAGTTTGCGGTGTATCTCGGCATATATGAGAGTCGTCAGAGCCTGGCGGGGCTGAACCCTTTTAATATTCGCACGCTGATTAACTATCAGGCCCTGCTGGTCAGCGGGCTGACGGGCGTGCCGCTAAGTTATCTGCTGATCCGCCTGATTCGCCATCCGCGTTATCTCAACAGTCTCATCTCGCAGATCCGTAGCCAGATAGACGCAAAAGTGACGCCCGCTGAGTTTCTGATTTGGGCTGTTGCGCTCGGCGGGCTGATTTCGCTGCTGCTGCTCCCGATGAATGAAAACAGTTCCATTTTCACCACCAACTATACCCTGTCGTTGCTGATGCCGGTGATGCTCTGGGGGGCGATGCGCTTTGGCTATAAGCTGATTTCGCTTATCTGGACGCCGATACTGCTGGTGTCTATCCACTATTTTTACCGCTATATCCCAATGAACCAGGGATACGACATTCAGCTGGCGATCACCTCTTCCAGTTACCTGGTCTTTTCGTTCGTGGTGATTTACATGTCGATGCTGGCGACCCGGCAGCGCGCGGTGAACAAGCGTGCCCGCAGGCTGGCGTTACTCGACCCGGTTATGCATATGCCTAACCTGCGGGCGCTGTCGCGCGATCTGGCGAAAAACCCGTGGTCGGCGCTCTGTTTAGTGCGTATTCCTGAGCTGGAGATTCTGGGGCGTAACTATGGCGTGTTGCTGCGCATTCAGTACAAACAGCGGCTGGCACAATGGATTAATGCCAGGCTCCAGTCCAACGAAAAGGTTTATCACCTCACGGGCTGTGACCTGGCGATTCGCCTTAACGCGGAATCGCACCAGCAGCGGATTGAAACTCTGGACGAACATATCAAACAGTTCCGCTTTATCTGGGATGGCATACCGTTGCAGCCGCAGGTGGGCGTGAGCTACTGCTATGTACGTTCGCCCGTCAACCACCTCTATCTGGTGCTGGGCGAGCTGGGGGTAGTGGCTGACCTGTCGCTCTCCTCTAACCACCCGGAAAACCTTCAGCAACGTGGTGCCGTCCACCTGCAGCGTAGCCTGAAGGATAAAGTCGCGGTGATGAGTCGCCTGCAGCGTGCGCTGGATAACAACGAATTCACGCTGCTGGTTCAGCCCGTGCGCGGCCTGCGGGGGGACAGCTATCACGAAGTGCTGCTGCGCATGACCGATGCAAACGGGCTGTTAATCTCGCCTGAACAATTCCTGCCCGTTGCCCAGGAGTTTGGACTCTCTTCGCGGGTGGATTTGTGGGTACTGGACCACACGCTGCGCTTCCTTGCAGCGCACCGCGAGAAACTGCCCGGCCAGCGCTTTGCCATTAATCTGGCCCCTTCAACGGTGTGTCGGGTGCAGTTCCCGCTCGAGGTGAGTCGTCTGCTGACCCACTATGCCATCGAGCCGTGGCAGCTGATCTTTGAAGTGACGGAGTGCAGCACCTTCTGCAACGCGGAACAGGCGCTACACATCCTCAGGCAGTTGCAGAAAATGGGGGTACGCATTGCGATTGATGATTTCGGTACCGGTTATGCGAGCTATGCGCGGCTGAAAAGCGTGGATGCCGACATTCTCAAGATTGACGGCAGCTTCATCCGTAATATCGTCAACAACAGTCTGGACTATCAGATTGTGGCGTCTATCTGCCATCTGGCACGCATGAAGAAGATGCTGGTGGTGGCGGAGTATGTCGAGACCGAAGAGATACGTAGCGCGGTTCACGCGCTAGGCATCGATTATGTGCAGGGTTATCTGATTGGCAAGCCGGTTGCGCTTGAGTCACTGGCGGAAACTGAGGCGTCCACCGCGGACGCCTGAGTCATCATGCGGCGACGTCGGCGCTCTCTTCCTTGATTTTGAGCATCCAGCCGGTGACCGCTTCCCAGTACTGCTGCTCTTTTTCCAGATCCAGCAGGACCAGCGCGTTCTGGCTGAACCAGTCGTGCGGGAAGCTCAGCGTCCAGTGGTGATCGTCGGTTGTCAGCTTCAGCGTCGGCGGCGTCGTGGTGGCCTGACGCTGGTTATTGAGGAGCACGCCCAGACGCAGCAGCTGGATGAGCGGCAGGAACTGCTTCTTCTTGAACAGCGTGAAGCGCGGCAGATCGTCGAGCTTGATGGCCTTGCGGTGATAACGCACCAGCGTCGCCATCATGGTTTGCTGCTCCTGGTTAAAGCCAGGCAGATCGCTGTTTTGCAGAATATAGGCCGAATGGCGGTGCATTCCGCTGTGATTAATGTTCAGCCCCACCTCGTGCAGCATCGCGGCCCATTTCAGCAGGGCGGCAAGCTGCGGGTGCGCGAGCTTAGGATTCTGTTCTTCCCACTGTTCGTACATCTGGACCGTTGTTTCCAGCACGCGCTTCGCCTGCTCGCGGTCGATGTTGTACTGGTTGGCCAGGCTTTGCGCGGTGCGGCTGCGAATGTCCTGATGGCGGAAGCGACCTTCCATCTCATACAGCACGCCTTCACGCAGCGCACCGTCGGAGAGACGCAGCTCCTTAATGGCAAGCGCATCAAACACGCCGCAGAGGATAGCCAGACCCGGTACAAATACCGCCTTACGTTCGTCAGAAAGACCCGGCAGGCTTAGGGCGTCAAAACTTTTATGCTTCAGCACTTCTTCGGTCAGCAGGGTCAGGCGTTCAGGCGTGATAAACCCGTCTTTTTCACCCATTGCCAGCAGGACTTCATGCGCCGCCTTGATGGTACCCGACGCGCCCAGCGCCACGTTCCAGCCCTGAATACGGTACTGCCAGGCCAGATTTTCCAGCTTCTGGACCGCGGCCATACGCGCCCGCTGGAAGTTTTCACGGGTGATGGCGCCGCCCGGGAAATACATCTGCGCGAAGCTGACGCAGCCCATACGGCGGCTTTCCACCAGACGCGGCTCAAAGTCTTCGCCGATCACCAGTTCCGTAGAACCCCCGCCAATGTCGATAACCAGCTTGCGCCCTTTTTCCGGCTGGGTGTGCTCAACACCCATGAAAATCAGACGCGCTTCCTCGTTACCGGAGATGATCTCAATCGGGTAGGGGATCACTTTTTCGGCTCGCTTGAGGAACTCCGGGGCGTTCAGCGCCTGGCGCAGCGTGTGGGTCCCCACAATGCAAACGCTGGAAGGCGAGAAGCCCTGCAGGCGCTCAGCAAACAGGGACAGGCAGTTTAAGCCGCGCTCCATCGCCTCTTCGCTCAGCATGCTGCGTTCATCAAGACCATCCGCCAGGTGTACGCGCTGCTTCAGACGACCGATGATCTGCAGCGCGCCATCCACCTCACGGGCGATGACCATGTGGAAACTGTTAGAGCCAAGATCGACCGCGGCGAATTCCTGCGGGCGTGGGGTCTTATCATTTATCGGCATAGGTTAATCGGGTTGCTCGAGTGATTTGATATAGTCGTAAATCGCCAGTTGCGACCGCACTTTACGACGATTGCCGCGCGGTACATAGCGGTTACTGAGTTCTTTGTCGATATAGCGCGCTTTCACCGTATCGCTGAACAGGATCTCGATAATGTCGAGGATACGCTGTTTCAGACGCGGATCCAGCAGCGGGGTCGCGACTTCAATTCGATAGTCAATATTGCGCGTCATCCAGTCTGCCGAAGAGAGATAGACCTGTTTATCACCCGCATTATCGAAAATATAGACCCGATCGTGTTCCAGGTAGCGATCAACAATGCTGATAACGCGAATATTGTCGCTGATGCCTTCCAGTTCCGGGATCAGCGAGCACATGCCGCGGATCAGCAGGTTAACCGGCACGCCGGAGCTGGACGCCGCATACAGACGGTCCACCAGACCTTTATCGACCAGGTTGTTAAGCTTCAGCGTGATGCCAGATGACAAACCTTTCTGGGCATTGGCGATCTCTTTATCGATCATATCGTACAGCAGGCGGCGCGAGTTCTGCGGCGAGACCAGCAGATAGTCAAAGCTCACCGGGCGGTACGGGTTCTCAATAAAGTTAAATACACGGCGCACTTCGTTAGTGATGCGGGCGTCGGCGGTGAGCAGCGAGTAGTCGGTGTAAATCCGCGCCGTTTTTTCGTTGAAGTTCCCGGTTCCGATGTGGGCATAACGCACCACGTCTTCGCCCTCTTTACGGGAGATCAGGAACAGCTTGGCGTGAATTTTCAGCCCTGGTGCGGAGAAGATGACGTGCACACCCGCTTCCGTCAGACGGCGCGCCCAGTGAATGTTGGCTTCTTCATCGAAACGTGCCTGCAGCTCCACGACCACGGTCACTTTTTTGCCGTTGTGCGCCGCATGGATCATCGCGTCGATGATGCGGGAATCTTTTGCCACGCGGTAGATGTTGATTTTGATCGCCAGCACGCTCGGGTCGAAAGAGGCCTGACGCAGCAGTTCAAGCACGTGTTCAAACGTGTGGTACGGATAGTAGAGCAGGACGTCACGTTCGCGAATGGCGTCAAACCCGTTGCGGAATTTATCAAACCAGAGATGGCGCAGGCGCGGCAGCGGCTTGTTCACCAGGTTGGCTTTGCCAACGTTCGGGAAGCCAATAAAGTCTTTAAAGTTGTGGTAACGGCCACCGGGTACGATGGAGTCATAGCGCGAAATGGTCAGTTTCTCGCGCAGCATCTCCACCATGGCGTCCGGCATATCGCGCTGGTAAACAAAGCGGACCGGCTCGGCCGTCAGGCGCTGTTTCAGGCTGGAGGACATCAGCTCCATCAGGCTGGCTTCCATCTCGTGGACCAGGTCGTATTCGGCGTCACGGGTCATCTTCATCGAGTAGGCGTTTAGCGCATCGTAGTCGAAGAAGCCTTTGAAGATGTCGTCCAGACAGTAACGCAGGATGTTATCCAGCAGGATCATTGGCTTGCGTCTGCGCGGGGTTTCCGGCGGCAGATTCACAAAGCGCGGCACCTTGTCAGACGGGATCTCCAGCAGCGCGTAGCTGATGGACTCACCGCGAATAATTTCCACGGCCAGATAGGTGTAGTCATCCTTCAGGAACTGCACCAGGTCGGTTTCGCGGTTAATCAGAATCGGGGTAATGTGCTGGCGGAGATAATGTTTGAAGTAGTGGCGCAGCCAGTTTTGTTGGTTAACGGAAAGCTGACGTTCGTTAATCAGGAAGATTTGATTGCGTGCCATCTCCAGCAGCAGTTCGTTATACAGGCCGTCAAACTCCTGATCGGCTTTCAACACGCGGGACTGGATTTTACCCAGCAGATGACGCGAGTGAGAATTTAAGCCCTGTTCTTCGCTGATGATGATCCGTCTTTTCAGCTCGGCAAAGCGAACCTTGTAGAACTCATCCAGGTTGTTGGAATAAATGCCCAAAAAACGCATGCGTTCGATCAGCGGGTTACTTTTGTCGGCCGCTTCCTGGAGTACACGTTCGTTAAATGCTAACCAGCTTAGCTCTTTCTCGATATATAACTTTTCCTGACCCATTACAGCTCACACTCCAGTTCAATCACAGGACGTGGTAAATCCGTCTCGTCCTTATTATGGCGAGCATTTCCACGATATGTCCAACAGTGCCAGAAAAGTATGACAGTTATTTTTTTTGTTGGGGATTTTAGAGAGTTGGGGGAGGCAATATCGGGTAATGCAATAAGTCGGGTAAGCGTAGCGCCACCCGACATAACAAACTACTCTTCGGCCGCATAACCCTGAGGCGGAAGCTTAACGCCGTCCAGCCAGGCTGCACCGTCGCGCATTTCAAGACGCCCGTCAACAAACCAGCTGACCACCAGCGGGTAGATGGCGTGTTCCTGAGTTTGCACGCGCTCGGTCACGTCGTCTTCGTTGTCGCCATCAAAGACCGGGACTTTCGCCTGCAGGATCACCGGGCCACCGTCCAGTTCGTCAGTGACGAAATGCACAGAGGTACCGTGCTCCTCATCGCCATTTTCCAGCACCTGACGGTGTGTGTGCAGGCCGGGATATTTTGGCAGCAGGGAAGGGTGGATATTCAGAAGTCGCCCGGCGAAGTGTTCGACAAACGCCGGGCTCAGAATACGCATATAGCCCGCCAGTACGACCACGTCCGGTGCATAGGCATCAATCTCGTTAACCAGTTCGCGGTCGAAGGCTTCACGCCCGGCGAACTGGCTGGCTTCCAGCGCGTGCGCGGGAATGCTCTCTTGCCGCGCGCGCTCAAGGCCGAACGCGTCGGCCTTGTTGCTGAATACTGCCCGAATGGTGCCGTTAATTTTCTTCTGTTTACAGGCGTCTATGATGGCCTGCAAATTACTTCCGTTGCCGGAAATGAGCACCACGATGTTTTTCATTCAATGACCACACGCTCTTCGGAATCGGAGGCTTTAATCGTACCGATTTTCCACGCGTTTTCACCTTTCTCGGTCAACAGCTTAACCGCTTTATCGGCTTCGCTTGCTGGCAGGGCGATAACCATGCCCACACCGCAGTTATAGGTGCGGTACATTTCGTGAGAACTCACGTTGCCTGCGGTCTGCAGCCAGTTAAAGACTGCCGGCCACTGCCATGAGGATTCGTCGATCACCGCCTGGGTGTTATCCGGCAGGACGCGCGGAATGTTTTCCCAGAAGCCGCCGCCGGTCAGGTGGGCAATGGCGTGAACGTCAACGTTCTCGATAAGCTCCAGCACGTTTTTCACGTAGATGCGGGTCGGGGCCAGCAGATGGTCAGCCAGCGGTTTACCTTCAAGTTCAGTGGTTTGTGGGTCGCAACCGCTGACTTCGAGAATTTTACGCACCAGAGAGTAGCCGTTGGAGTGTGGGCCGCTGGAAGCCAGCGCAATCAGCACATCACCATCAGCCACTTTGCTGCCGTCGATAATTTCTGATTTTTCTACTACACCGACGCAGAAGCCTGCGACGTCATAATCTTCGCCGTGATACATGCCAGGCATTTCCGCGGTCTCACCGCCCACCAGCGCGCAGCCGGACTGCAGACAGCCTTCGGCGATACCGTTAATGACGCTGGCTGCGGTATCCACATCCAGTTTGCCGGTCGCGTAGTAATCGAGGAAGAACAGGGGTTCTGCACCCTGAACTACCAGGTCATTCACGCACATCGCAACCAGATCGATACCGATCGTGTCGTGACGTTTTAAATCCATCGCCAGGCGCAGTTTGGTGCCTACGCCGTCAGTTCCCGAGACCAGAACAGGTTCACGATATTTTTGCGGCAGCGCGCACAGTGCGCCGAATCCACCCAGACCACCCATCACTTCCGGGCGGCGGGTTTTTTTCACCACACCTTTGATTCGGTCAACCAGCGCATTACCTGCGTCAATATCAACACCGGCATCTTTGTAGCTGAGAGAAGTTTTGTTGGTCACGGCTCAAGTCCCCACGCGATTGCATAGCTAGTAAGAAAAATCGGCGCAATTCTAACAGTCCAGGCAAACGTTTGCGAGCCTATTCTCGGTGCAGGGATCTTTTTTTCTCTCTGGCCTTTGCGGGGCAACAAACTTGACTCTGTTCACGAAAATGAAACCGGTTTCGGCGATCTGCTTGCAACGGATAACCCCTTTGAACATCATTGAACTGAAACCGGTTTCTGTAATTGTTTTTGCAGAAAATAACGCAGAATGAGGGAAAGCGAATGTCAGGATTTAAAGCAGATTTTCTGTGGGGTGGTGCCGTTGCGGCGCATCAGCTGGAAGGCGGCTGGAAAGAGGGCGGCAAGGGCGTAAGCGTTGCCGACGTCATGACGGCGGGTGCGCATGGCGTACCGCGTGAAATCACCAACGGCGTGCTGGAAGGAAAGAATTACCCTAACCATGAAGCCATTGATTTCTACCATCGTTATAAAGAAGACATCAGACTCTTTGCCGAGATGGGGTTCAAATGTTTCCGTACCTCCATCGCCTGGACGCGTATCTTCCCGAAAGGCGACGAGCGGGAGCCTAATGAGGCTGGACTGAAATTCTATGACGATCTGTTCGACGAATGCCTGAAGTACGGCATCGAACCGGTTATTACGCTTTCTCACTTCGAGATGCCTTTCCACCTGGTGACGGAATACGGCGGCTGGCGCAACCGTAAGCTGATCGACTTTTTCGTTCGTTTTGCAAAAGTGGTCTTCCAGCGCTATCAGCATAAAGTGAAGTACTGGATGACCTTCAATGAAATCAACAACCAGGCTAACTTCCACGAAGATTTTGCGCCGTTCACCAACTCCGGATTGAAGTATGCGCCGGGTGAAGACCGTGAGCCGGTCATGTTCCAGGCCGCGCACTACGAGCTGGTGGCCAGCGCCCTGGCGGTGAAGGCGGGACGCGAAATTAATCCGTCGCTGCAGATCGGCTGCATGATTGCTATGTGTCCTATCTATCCGCTGACCTGCGCGCCGGACGATATGATGATGGCGATGAATGCGATGCACCGTCGCTACTGGTTTACCGACGTGCACGTCCGCGGTAAGTACCCGCAGCATCTGCTCAACTACTTTGAACGTCGCGGGTTCGCGCTGGATATTACCGACGAGGATAAAGCAGCGCTGCGCCAGGGTTGCGTTGATTATATCGGCTTCAGCTATTACATGTCCTTTGCCACCAAGGCGACGGCGGACAACCCGCAGCTTGATTACGACGAGAGCAAGAGCCTGGTCTCTAACCCGTATGTGCAGAAATCCGACTGGGGCTGGCAGATTGACCCGGTTGGGCTGCGCTACTCCCTGAACTGGTTCTGGGATCACTACCAGCTGCCGCTGTTCATTGTTGAAAACGGCTTTGGCGCGATTGACGTGCAGGAGAGTGACGGCACGGTAAACGATCGGTACCGCATTGATTACCTTTCTGCGCACATCCGCGAGATGAAAAAAGCGGTGGTGGAAGATGGTGTAGACCTGATGGGCTACACCCCGTGGGGCTGTATCGACCTTGTGTCTGCCGGCACCGGTGAAATGAAAAAACGCTACGGCTTTATCTTTGTCGATAAAGACAATGAAGGGAACGGCACGCTGAACCGCAGCAAGAAAAAGTCCTTCGACTGGTATAAGCAGGTGATTGCGAGCAACGGCGAGCAGCTATAATTGCCCGGTGGCGCTGCGCTTACCGGGCCTACGGGACGTGTAGGCCGGGTAAGCGTTAGCGCCACCCGGCAGAACCCCGCACCGAAGCCGGAGCCCAGCCTCCGGCTTTTTTGTCTTTGATTGACGTATGTCAAGCAAGATGGGTATGGCGCAATCCGAAAAAAGCGGTATAATCCCGCGATTTTTTTGCGGATGCCACCTCAGAGGAGAAAGAGAATGAAGATTGTGGAAGTGAAACACCCACTCGTTAAACACAAGTTGGGCCTGATGCGTGAGCATGACATCAGCACGAAGCGTTTTCGCGAACTGGCTTCTGAAGTGGGCAGCCTGCTGACCTACGAAGCAACCTCTGATCTGGAAACGGAAAAAGTCACCATCGAAGGCTGGAACGGCCCGGTGCAGGTTGAGCAGATCAAAGGGAAGAAAATTACCGTCGTGCCTATCCTGCGTGCCGGTCTGGGTATGATGGAAGGCGTGCTGGAGCACGTACCAAGCGCGCGCATCAGCGTGGTCGGTATCTACCGTAATGAAGAGACGCTGGAGCCGGTTCCTTACTTCCAGAAGCTGGTGTCCAACATCGACGAACGTATGGCGCTGGTGGTTGACCCTATGCTGGCGACCGGCGGTTCAATGATCGCCACCATTGACCTGCTGAAAAAAGCGGGCTGCAGCAGCATTAAGGTGCTGGTACTCGTTGCGGCACCGGAAGGGATCGCGGCGCTGGAAAAAGCGCACCCGGACGTTGAGCTGTACACCGCCTCTATCGACCAGGGTCTTAACGAGCACGGATACATCATCCCGGGGCTCGGCGATGCCGGCGATAAGATCTTTGGTACGAAATAAGCGAATAACGATAAAAAAGCCGACTTTGATAGTCGGCTTTTTTTTGAATAAAACACCAACAACAAAACTCAGAGGAAAACACTATGACGCGCCGTGCTATCGGGGTGAGTGAAAGACCGCCGCTTTTACAGACTATCCCGCTTAGTTTGCAGCACCTGTTCGCCATGTTTGGCGCAACCGTGCTGGTGCCAATCCTGTTTCACATTAACCCGGCTACCGTGCTGCTGTTCAACGGCATCGGTACGCTGATGTACCTCTTTATCTGTAAAGGCAAAATCCCGGCGTATCTCGGGTCGAGCTTCGCCTTTATCTCTCCGGTGCTATTGCTGCTGCCGCTGGGTTATGAAGTGGCGCTGGGCGGCTTTATCATGTGTGGCGTACTGTTCTGCCTGGTCTCCTTCATTGTGAAGAAAGCCGGTACCGGCTGGCTGGACGTGATGTTCCCCCCTGCGGCGATGGGCGCAATCGTTGCCGTCATCGGTCTCGAACTGGCGGGCGTGGCGGCGAATATGGCCGGTCTGCTGCCTGCGGACGGGCAATCGCCGGATTCTAAAACCATCATTATCTCGATGGTGACGCTGGGCGTGACGGTGTTTGGCTCCGTGCTGTTCCGCGGCTTTATGGCGATTATCCCGATCCTGATCGGCGTGCTGGCGGGCTATGCGCTCTCCTTCGTGATGGGCGTGGTGGATACCACACCGATTGCCGAGGCGCACTGGTTCGCGCTGCCAACCTTCTACACCCCGCGCTTCGAGTGGTTTGCTATCTTCACCATTCTGCCCGCCGCACTGGTCGTGATTGCGGAGCACGTCGGCCACCTGGTGGTAACGGCGAACATCGTAAAGCGTGATTTAATCCGCGACCCGGGTCTGCACCGCTCCATGTTTGCGAACGGTTTCTCCACCATCATCTCCGGTTTCTTCGGATCCACGCCAAACACCACGTACGGTGAGAACATCGGCGTGATGGCAATCACCCGCGTCTACAGCACCTGGGTTATTGGCGGCGCGGCGATTATTGCCATTCTGCTCTCCTGCGTGGGCAAGCTGGCGGCAGCGATTCAGATCATCCCGGTGCCGGTCATGGGCGGCGTCTCGCTGCTGCTGTACGGGGTAATCGGTGCCTCCGGGATTCGCGTGCTGATTGAATCGAAAGTGGATTACAGCAAAGCGCAGAACCTGATCCTCACCTCGGTCATTCTGATTATCGGCGTGAGCGGTGCGAAGGTGCACATCGGTGCGGCCGAGCTGAAAGGCATGGCGCTGGCGACCATCGTCGGCGTGGGCCTGAGCCTGATTTTCAAGCTGATCTCGGTGATCCGCCCGGAAGAGGTGGTCCTGGACGCTGACGAAAGCGAAAAAGCGCCACATTGATCCTTTAACCGGGTGGACGATCCGCCCGGTTCTCTCCTTGCTGGTTCCGTGTTAAACTCCGTTCCGATTTTACGTAAGATCTGGTTGAGGTACTTCTGAACGGACCGGCACAGCTCTCTCTGCCACTCTATCTCCCTGACGATGAAACTTTTGCGAGTTTCTGGCCGGGTGATAACCCCTCTTTACTGGCTGCACTGCAAAACGTGCTGCGCCAGGAGCACAGCGGATACATCTATATCTGGTCACGCGAAGGCGCGGGGCGCAGCCACCTGTTGCATGCCGCCTGCGCGGAGCTTTCGGCGCGCGGTGATGCGGTAGGCTATGTGCCGCTGGATAAACGTACCTGGTTCGTGCCTGACGTGCTGGAGGGAATGGAACATCTCTCCCTGGTCTGCATCGATAATATCGAATGCGTGGCGGGGGATGAGCCGTGGGAAATGGCGATCTTTAACCTCTATAACCGCATTCTGGAGTCGGGCAAAACCCGACTGCTGATCACCGGCGATCGTCCACCGCGCCAGCTCAATCTTGGGTTGCCGGATCTGGCGTCACGTCTGGACTGGGGGCAAATCTACAAGCTCCAGCCGCTGTCGGATGAAGATAAGCTTCAGGCATTACAGCTGCGCGCAAAGCAGCGTGGCTTTGAGCTGCCGGAAGACGTGGGCCGTTTCCTGCTCAAGCGCCTGGACAGGGAAATGCGCACCCTGTTCGATACGCTCGATCAGCTCGATCGCGCTTCCATTACCGCCCAGCGCAAGCTGACCATTCCGTTTGTGAAAGATATCCTTAAGCTTTGAGTTTTTTGCCGGGTGGCGGCTGCGCTTACCGGGCCTACAGGTGCTCTTTGTAGGCCGGGTAAGGCGCAGCCGCCACCCGGCTAAAGATCCCCCATCAGGTGTTCAACCAGAAGCGGAATCGGCCGTCCTGATGCCACGCTCCGTCCACCTTCACGCCACAGCGCCGTGCCGCTGATATCCAGATGCGCCCACGGAATGGTTGGCGGGCAGAAGTGATGCAGCAACCACGCCGCCGAGGCGCTTATCGCCGCATTGTTGGTTGGCGTGTTGCACAGATCGGCGATGGCGCTGTCGGTCTGCTTTTTCAACCGCGCATCCAGCGGCAGGGACCACACTTCGTCGCCACTCTGTTTCCCTGCCTGCGTCAGCGCACTGCGCAGCGGTTCATCCTGCGTCATTAGCCCGCTTAGCTCATACCCCAGCGCCTTCACGACTGCACCGGTTAAGGTCGCCATATCAATAATATAGCGCGTCTGCGGATGCCGCTGGCTGGCCCAGGCGATGGCATCCGCCAGCACCAGTCGACCTTCAGCATCGGTATTGTTGATTTCAACCGTGGTGCCGTTGCAGGCTGTTGCCACCGTGCCGGGCTGCATGGCATTGGGGCCGATGGCATTTTCTGCCAGTGCCAGCACGCCCATGATGCGTACGGGTAATCCCAGCTCTGCCACGGTGAGCATCAGCCCCAGCACGTTAGCCGCCCCACACATGTCATATTTCATGGTGTACATGCCCGCACCTTCTTTCAGCCACAGACCGCCGGTATCAAAGGTGATGCCTTTTCCCACATAGCAGCGCACCGGGCCGTCGTGAGTGCCATCATAATGCATCGCCAGCAGACGTGGCGGGCAGCTCGCCCCTTTGCCCACGGCGTGCAGTAGACCCAGGCCGTGCTCAACAATCTCTTTTTCGTTGAGCACTTCGCAGCGCAGGGCGGGGAAGAGGGCGCAGAGCTTTAGTGCCTCTTCTACCACAAACTGCGGCGTACACCGGTCAGAGGGGATATCCGCCAGACGTCGTGCCGCGACCATGCCGTGCGCGATAGCCTGCTGCTGGCGGAAAACCCCCTCCAGCTTCGCCTGTTGTTCCGGCAGGCAGAGGGCGGTGATATGCGCAATACGGACGTCATCGTCGGTTTTCTTTAGCTGCAAATCGCTTAGCCGGTGCGCCTGATTAAAGAGAAAACGCAGCACTTGCGCCAGCACGACGTCGTCGATATTTGTCACGTCCAGCATCACATCGGGACTCACGGGTGAGGCCAGCAGCGGGCGCAGCGCCGTGAGCAATCCTTCTGTCAGGCTATCGTGCCAGAGCGCATCAGCGAGCAGCGTGATCCGGGCAAAAGGGGCGCAGCCAAAGCGGGCGTCAGCGATGCCGCTGGACTCGCGCATTTCCGCGATAAGCGCAGTTTGCGGCAAATGCGCACAGGCGGTGCGGGCGATGAAATGGCTTTGCGGCTTTGCGTCGGAAAGTGCGGTAATGAGTTGATATGTAATCATCATGACTCCTCAATCGGGGCGCGGATCCGCGCGGCATAGGCCTGCATCCATTCATCGTCTACCGCGTGATAATGCGTTTTTTCCCGCAGACGCTCTGTGCGATAAACGGTGAGAGGCTGTCGAGCCGTTGCCACCACAAACGAAAAGGTTTTGATATTCGTCGCGGCGCCGAACTCGCCCTTGTTATTCATGCACACCACGGAGAGATCGCCCGCGCGACCGAAGCGCGACATCAGCTTATCTTCCAGCTCGAACACCACTGAATCTGCGGCCTGCTGCGGCGACATGCCTTGCGCCATCCGGCGAACGATTTCGTAGCTGGTGCAGCCTTTCATCAGATCTTCACCGACGCCCGTGGCGGTAGCGGCACCGGTTTCGCTGTCGCAGTAAAAGCCGGAGCCGATAATGGGGGAATCCCCAATGCGGCCGCGTTTTTTCATAAACAGGCCGCTGGTGGAGGTGGCGACGCTCATGGAACCCTGCTTATCAAGACCGATAATGCCGACGGTATCGTGTCCGTCGTACGGACTTAAGCCTTTATCCAGCGTCTCGCGGCAGCGCTTGCGGTAGTGCTGCATGGCGCGCTCCGTGAGCATGGTTTTGTCGGCAAAGCCCTGGCTCAGTGCCCATTCACGTGCGCCCTGGCCGACCAGCAGGCTGTTGTAGCGCTGGCGGCTCAGCGCGTGCGCCACGCGCACCGGATTGGCGATATCCACCAGATTTCCTACGGCACCGAACGCCAGCGTGTCGCCGTCCATGTACGCCGCATCCAGCTCGACATCGCCGTTTTCGGTAGGCAGCCCGCCATAGCCGACGGATTTATACAGCGGGAAGTCTTCCACGGCAGCGACGGCATCCACCACCGCTGCTGAGACCGGTTTTCCCGCCGCCAGGGCAGATGCAGATTCCGTTACGCCTTCAAGCGCCATTCGCCAGGTTGCGATAATTCCCCACATGCTTTACTCCTGTTTTGCAAGGGTGGTGTCAGTTTGCGTGACCGTGCTCAGCTCCGCAGCACGGTACTGTTTGTCCACGATACGCATGAAAGGCAGGTACAACATGGCGCCAATCAGCAGGTTGATAAGCTGCATCACGCTGCCGCTCAGGTGCCCGGTAACGATAAAACCGCTGATGACCGGTGGCAGCGTCCAGGGGATAAACACCCCGGTGGTGACGGCGACCGCGCCAATTTTCATCGCCGCATACTGCACGGTAACCAGCACCAGCGGCACCAGGTTGAACGGAATAAGCATGATCGGGTTCATGATCACTGGCAGGCCAAACAGGATCGGCTCGTTAATGTTAAACACCGACGCCCCCGCGCCGAGGCGCGCCACTTCGCGCATGTTTTTACTGCGGGCGAAAATCAGCATCGCAATCACCAGCGACAGCGTGGCGCCCGCCCCCCCCATCCAGATCATGTCAAAAAACTGTTCAGTAATAATGTGCGGCGGAGTCGTGCCCGCCTGAATGGCGGCGATGTTATCGGTCTGGTTTTCCATCCACAGCGGACGAATGATGCCGTTGATCATCGAGCCGGAGTTAATCCCCACTGACCACAGAATAGTGATGCTGAATACGGTCATCAGCGCGCCAAAGTAAGAGGTGCCGTAGTGGCGTACCGGCGTGGCGACCACCTCGTAAATGAACTGATGGATGGTGTTGTAGTGGGTATTTTCGAAGATGATGCGGATACCCAGCACCAGTATCATGACCAGCAGGGCCGGGATCAGCGCCGCGAAGGACTCCTGCACCGCAGGCGGCACGCCGTCCGGCATTTTAATGACCAGATTTTTGCGCTTCAGCCAGCAGAACAGTTCCGTCCATAGCAGCGAACCGATCATCGCCACAAACAGCCCCTTGCTGCCAATCCACTCTACCGGTATGACGGTAATGCCGCCGTTTTCCGCCACTTTGATAAACGGCGTCAGGATTAAAAATGCGACCAATGCCAGGATGCCGCAGGAGATACGGTCCTCGCCATAGTGTTCGGCCAGGCGGAAGGCGACCAGGAAGCTGATAAACAGCGACATGGTGGAGAAGACCGCATTGAACGGAATTTCGATAATCGCGCTCCAGCTCTCACCAAAGGCCTGAGACATAAACTGCTGATAGGTTTGATTCGGGAACGACGAGATGACGAGCAGAATGGAGCCGACGATGATAAATGGCATGAATGAAACGTAGGCACCACGAATGGCCCCGAGATGGCGCTGCTGGGCCGTTTTCGCCGCCAGCGGCATCAGTTTTGCTTCAAGAAATCCCAGAACATTGTTCATTGTGAACTCCGTACAAGATTGAGGGGTGTTGTTTATGTTATGTCTGTGGATTATCAGTGAAGCGCGGTGAGCGAAAGGTGAAATCGGTCACAAAGCAATCGCTTGTATAATATAAATCTCATCAGATTAGTTTCAGGAGGATTGGAATGGAAATCAAACTGCACGCCAATGCCACCACCACGCCGCGCATCCGCCGCTACCTTCAGCAGTCTGATAAAAGCGACCGGGAACTGGCCGTTGAGCTGGGGATCTCGGTCACTACCGTCAGGCGCTGGCGCAACCGCGATCGGGTTTCGGATAACCACACTACGCCAAAAGTGATACACAAAGCGCTGAGACAAGAGCAGGTTGCACTGGTTAATGCCCTGCGCGACATATCAGGTGCGCCATTAGATGAATTGCTGCAGATAGTTAACGACATCCTGGGCATCCCCGTCTCACGGGCAACGCTGAGTCGCTATCTCAAACCGGCACCCGCGAAACAAAAAGGGGCTTCGTTGCAGGGAAAAAAGGCGCTGAAAGCTGGCATCAGGCCGCATACGCTGCTGCTGTATCATCAGCCTTTGTCGCTGCATATGGATGATGGGGGCGAACAACACCTGCTCTGGGCGCGCGAACCGGTGAGCGGCTGGTGTTATGCCCGGCTCTATGCGGGTCTTTCACCGCAGTTGCTCACTACCTGGACGCGCGCGCTGCTGGAGGCCTGCCCCGCTGATATACAATCTGTTGAGACTTTCGGTTTTGAACCGACGCTGCCTGCACAAGACGTTGTTGTTAACGCTCATCCACACAAGCACAATGCGCTGCAGGTGGCGCTACCGCTCCGGGATATTATTCCGCGAGTGAATGATGCACCGGCTGGAGAGGTCGTTATCACGCTATGCGAGTTTTATAACCGGGGTAAAACGCAGAAAAAACTGGGAGAAAGTACGCCGCAGGCGTTTCTGGAAGCGCTGCGGCGTAAGGACTAGAGGATGTCGAGGACATCTTCCGGCGGACGGCCGATACGTGCTTTACCGTTTGCCACCACAATCGGGCGCTCAATCAGCTTTGGATTCTCAACCATCGCCTGAATCAGCTGGTCTTCGCTGAGGTACGTGTCGTCCAGATTCAGTGACTTATACAGATCTTCTTTCTGGCGCATCAGTTCGCGCGCGCTGCCCATTCCCAGCATGTGCAGCAGCTGACGAAGCGTCTGCGCGTCCGGCGGTGTGTCGAGATACAACACCACGTCAGGGTCGATACCGTTAGACTTCAGCAGGCTGAGCGTGTCGCGGCTCTTAGAGCAGCGAGGGTTATGATAAATTTTTACCGCGTCTGTCATGACTTCTCCTTGGTTACATCTTCTCGTACGGCTTAAAGCGTTGTTGCAGACTACGCAGCTGGTCGATACGCGCGTCGTAGCGGGCCTGTTGCAGGCTGCCGAGTTTGACCTGCGAGCTGGCACTGCTCAACAAGGAAATCGCCTGATCGAGGCGACCCGCCAGCGCCAGGCCTTCAGCACGCGCGGCCAGCTCCTGATCGCGGTTACCCAGTTGCCCCTGGGCCTGGGCGAGCAATTCCCAGCCGTTCTGGTCATCTTTATTGTTAAAGGTATAGCGGTTCAGGATGGTCACAGCCTCCGCTGGCTGACCGCCCTGTAAGTAAGCGTTAGCCAGGTTTAGCTGTAGCACCGGGTTGGTGCGTATGTCTTTCGCCCCTTTCAGGCGGTTAATCGCATCGGTGGTTTTCTTCTGCCCCAGATCGATATCCGTCGAGAGATCGAGATACCATGGGTTATTCGGATCTGCGGCCAGCAGGGGCTGCAGCGCTTTACGCGCGTCGTCGTATTTGCTGGCTTCCATCGCCTGTAATGCCTGGCCATACTGTGCGGCGTTTTTTTCACGCACGTTGCCTTTCGCCAGGGTGTCCAGCAGATCGCTGGTAAGCTGGTTACGCCCGGAGTTGTACATGCCGAGCGTTCTCACTTTCGCCATGTAGAAGTCCTGAGACGACTGCACGACGACCGGGCGCATCTGGTTGGCACGGTTACGCGCGTCCGACAAACGGCTTTCCGGTAACGGGTGGGTGAGTAAAATTTCCGGTGGACGGGAAGAGTAACGTGCCTGATCGAGCAGTTTTTCCAGGAAGCTCGGCATGGCCTGCGGGTCAAAGCCCGAACGCTGTAAAACCTGAATGCCGATACGGTCCGCTTCCTGTTCGTTTTGCTGGGTGAAGCTGATCATCCCCTGACGCGTTCCGGCCAGCGTACCGGTCAGTGCCGCCATCCCCGCCTGTGGGCTGGCCATTGCGAGCAGAATAGAACCCAGCGCGCCCACCCAGGTGAGCGGGGCATTGCGCTTCTGGTCTTCCATTGCACGCGCCAGGTGGCGCTGGGTGACGTGTGAAATTTCGTGCGCCATCACTGAAGCCAGCTGGCTTTCGTTGTCAGAGTAGCGAAATAATGCCGAATGCAGCACCACGTTCCCGCCAAAGAAGGCGAAGGCGTTAATTTCGTCGTTATTGATTAAATAGAAATGGAAGGGCGTTTTGACCGAGTCGGCGTGCGCCACCAGACGCATCCCCAGCCCGTTAATATACTGTACCAGCAAAGGATCGTTAATCAGCGGGGCGCTGCCGCGCAGCTGGCGAACATAGTAATCGCCCATTTGCATCTCTTGCCCGATAGAGAGCGTGCTTCCTGCTGTGGTGCCCATGTCCGGCAATGAGTCGGACGAGTCAGCGAAAGCGGGCAACACCTGACCGACCGTCACTGCGGCAATCAGTGTTGCAACCAGTGTTTTTCTCAACTGCCTGAACATAACCACTGTCCTGTATGTTGGATGTGCTAATTTGACCGATGAACCGCCATATCGTTCATCTCTGCTGCCCTGCGAGTGTAGCTGTGTTACAGCATGAAGAAAATCCCATTCATCAGGCTTTTGCGGATTGTGACAGGGATACAAAAAGCGAAAGTCTTTTTTGTGACAGTTAGATACAATTCACCGTCTCACTCCCGCCATTCGATTCAGGGAAGGGTTGTATGCTCGAAATGTTAATGCAGTGGTACCGGCGTCGGTTCAGTGACCCGGAAGCCATTGCTTTGTTGGTTATTCTGGTTGCCGGGTTCGGTATTCTGTTCTTCTTCAGCGGCCTTCTCGCGCCTCTCCTGGTGGCGATTGTGCTGGCGTATCTGCTGGAGTGGCCAACGGCGCGCCTGGAACATATCGGTTGTTCTCGTCGCTGGGCGGCAAGCATCGTCCTGGTGCTGTTTGTCGGCATTCTGCTGTTGATGGCCTTCGTGGTGATGCCCGTGGCCTGGCAGCAGGGGATCTACCTGATCCGCGATATGCCCGGCATGTTGAATAAGCTCTCTGATTTCGCCGCCACCCTGCCGCGCCGTTATCCCGCGTTGATGGACGCCGGTATCATCGACGCGATGGCGGAAAACATGCGTGCCCGCATCATGACGATGGGCGACTCGGTGGTGAAATATTCGCTGGCCTCACTGGTGGGGCTGCTCACTCTGGCCGTTTACCTCGTGCTCGTGCCGCTGATGGTTTTCTTCCTGGTCAAAGATAAAGACCAGATGCTTAACGCCGTGCGGCGTATTTTGCCGCGCAACCGCGGGCTGGCGGGGCAGGTCTGGGAAGAGATGAACCAGCAGATCACTAACTACATTCGCGGCAAGGTGCTGGAGATGATGGTGGTGGGGGTAGCAACCTGGATTGGTTTCGTGATCTTCGGCCTCAACTACTCGCTGCTGCTGGCCGTGCTGGTGGGATTCTCGGTCCTGATTCCGTACATCGGCGCGTTTGTGGTCACCATTCCGGTGGTGGGCGTCGCGCTGTTCCAGTTTGGTCTGGGGACGGAGTTCTGGAGCTGCTTCGCGGTGTACCTGATTATTCAGGGGCTTGACGGGAACCTGCTGGTACCGGTGCTGTTCTCCGAAGCGGTAAACCTGCATCCGCTGGTGATTATCTTATCCGTGGTAATTTTCGGCGGGCTGTGGGGGTTCTGGGGCGTGTTCTTTGCGATTCCGCTGGCCACGCTGATTAAAGCGGTGGTGCACGCATGGCCGGATGTACCGGCGGTGGAAGAGAAGTAGATTTTGTGCGGGCTGATGCCCTCACCCCAACCCTCTCCCACGGGAGAGGGAGCAAACATTAAAAAAGGCAACTGACGTTGCCTTTTTGCTGTTGATCAGGCGTTTGCTTTCAGCCAGTTCAACACCACGTCGTGGTGATTACTGGTTTTGAAGTCGTCAAACACATGTTCAACTTTACCGTCAGCGTCAATCAGGAAGCTGATGCGGTGAATGCCGTCATAGGTTTTACCCATAAACGTTTTCTCACCCCAGACGCCAAACTGCTCGCAAACCTGGTGGTCTTCGTCGGAAAGGAGCGTAAAGTTCAGCAGCTCTTTTTCCGCAAATCGTGACAGCTTTTCTGGTTTATCGGTGCTGATACCCAGCACTTCCACACCGACTTTTTTCAAGTCGTCCATGTTATCGCGTAAGCCGCAGGCCTGTACGGTGCAGCCGGGGGTCATGGCTTTCGGGTAGAAATAGACCAGAACACGCTGTCCCTGGAAGTCGGTCAAATTTACTTGCTCACCGTCTTGATCCGGTAAGCTAAATTTCGGTGCGATGTCACCGGCTTTCAGTGGATTCATTACTCAACTCCATCCTGTTCGTGCTGCGAATAATTGACGACGCTTATACTGCCCTGCGCGTTTAATTCTGTACAGAGGGCTTTGAACGCTTGCTCGATATTTGACGCATCCTGTGAGGCAGGGCTGTGTGCAGTGATTTGAATAAAGAGCGTGGGAACGGTGCTCTCGTCGCCCGGTTGCGTGCGGGAAACGAGCTCGGCAATGTTCATCTGATGGCTGTCGAACAGCGCGGTAAAACGCTCGATCAGATGCGGGGAATCAGTGACTTCAACCTGCACCCAGACGGTAGCGGGCATGGCCGGGCGCGGGCGCGCGGTAGTGCGTTTCATCACGATCAGCAAATCCAGCTCCGCGCCTTTCAGCGGCAGGGTGGATTCAATAAGGGTAATGGCATTCCATGTTCCGGACAGCAGCATGATAAACGTGAACTCTTCGCCGAGCATTGCCAGACGGCTGTCTTCGATATTACAGCCGCAGCTGCTCACGTGACGGGTGATGGTGTTCACGATACCCGGCCTGTCGGCACCCAGCGCAGTGATAACCAGGTAATGTTGTGATGAGGTTGTCAAACCTGTTCTTCCTTTGCATGGTTAAGTCTTCCTAAGGAAAGCATAAAAAAAACATGCATACAACCGCCTGAGGGCCTCAGGTCGCTTGCTTTTATTACAGTTCCAAACGTACCATTGAGGCTCTTGTTCGCACAGAGGATGGCTCATGTTCACGGGAAGTATTGTCGCGCTTGTAACACCGATGGATGAAAAAGGTAACGTCTGCCGGTCTAGCATGAAGAAGCTGATTGATTACCATGTCGCCAATGGAACCTCGGCGATCGTTTCGGTAGGGACTACCGGTGAATCTGCAACGCTGAGCCACGAAGAGCATGGCGATGTGGTTATGCTGACCCTGGAGCTGGCTGACGGACGTATTCCGGTCATCGCGGGGACAGGCGCTAATGCAACCGCAGAAGCGATCAGCCTGACCAAACGTTTTAATGACAGCGGCATCGTAGGCTGTCTGACGGTGACCCCTTATTACAACCGTCCTACCCAGGAAGGTTTGTTCCAGCACTTCAAAGCCATCGCTGAACATACTGACTTGCCACAAATTCTGTATAATGTGCCGTCCCGTACTGGCTGCGATATGCTGCCGGAAACCGTTGGTCGTCTCTCGGAAGTAAAAAATATTATCGGTATTAAAGAGGCGACAGGGAACTTAAGCCGCGTTCATCAGATCAAAGAGCTGGTTTCAGACGACTTTATCCTGTTGAGTGGTGATGATGCGACCGCGCTGGACTTTATGCAGCTCGGTGGTCATGGCGTGATCTCCGTAACGTCAAACGTTGCGGCGCGCGATATGGCTGAAATGTGCAAACTGGCCGCAGCCGGTCACTTTGATGAGGCACGCGTCATTAACCAGCGCCTGATGCCGCTGCACAATAAATTATTTGTCGAACCCAATCCGATCCCCGTGAAATGGGCGTGTAAGGAGTTGGGACTTGTAGCATCCGATACGCTGCGTTTGCCAATGACACCGATTACCGACCACGGTCGCGACATCGTCAGGGCAGCGCTGAAGCATGCCGGTTTGCTGTAAAGTTTAGGGAGATTTGATGGCTTATTCAGTACAGAAGTCGCGCCTGGCGAAGGTTGCGAGTGTTTCGCTTGTTATGCTGCTCGCTGCCTGTAGTTCAGACTCGCGCTACAAGCGCCAGGTGAGCGGTGATGAATCCTATCTGGATGCGACCCCGCTTGCTGAACTTCATGCACCGGCTGGTATGATCCTGCCGATTCAGAACGGCGATTATAATATCCCCGTCACCAATGGCAGTGGTCTGGTGGGTAAAGCGCTTGATATTCGTCCACCAGCTCAGCCTCTGGCGCTGGTCAGCGGAGCGCGTACCCAGTTCACCGGTGATACGGCGTCTCTGCTGGTTGAAAGCGCGCGCGGAAGCAATCTGTGGCCACAGGTGGTGAGCGTTATTCAGGCGAAGAACTACACCATTGATAAACGCGATGACGCCAGCCAGACCTTAACCACCGACTGGATCGAGTGGAACCGGCTGGATGAAGATCAGCAGTACCGTGGACGTTATCAAGTCTCCGTTAAACCACAGGGTTATCAGCAGGCGGTTAACGTTAAGCTGTTAAACCTGGAGCAGGCGGGCAAACCGGTTGCGGATGCCGCCTCCCTGCAGCGTTACAGCACTGAAATGCTGAACGTGATTGCCGCGGGTCTGGATAAGACTGCGACTGATGCCGCAAATGCGGCGCAGAGCCGTAACGGCGTCACCTTCGACGTTCAGAGCGGTGCGGACGATACCGGCCTGCCAATGTTGGTGGTGCGTGCACCGTTTAACCAGACCTGGCAGCGTCTGCCAGCGACGCTGGAAAAAGTGGGCATGAAAGTGACCGACAGCACCCGTTCAACCGGTAGCATGACGGCAACCTATAAGCCACTGTCCGACAGTGCATGGCTGGAGCTGGGCGCCAAAGATCCTCAGCTTGCCTCCGGTGATTACAAGATTCAGGTAGGCGACCTTGATAACCGCAGTAGTCTGCAGTTTATCGATCCAAAAGGTCACACGCTGACCCAGTCGCAGAACGATGCGCTGGTCGCTGTCTTCCAGGCAGCATTCAGCAAATAAATACGAGGGCGGGTTAATCCCGCCCTTTTTATTTTCGTGCTACGCAAACGTGTGCGTGGCATAATATGCCCAGTTTTGAACACAAATCATCACACCAGGAGTAATGAAGATGCAGAAGCAAGCTGAGTTGTATCGTGGCAAAGCGAAGACCGTATACAGCACGGAAAACCCGGATCTGTTGGTGCTCGAGTTCCGCAATGATACGTCAGCAGGGGATGGCGCGCGCATTGAGCAGTTCGATCGTAAAGGCATGGTGAACAACAAGTTCAACCACTTCATTATGACCAAACTGGCCGAAGCGGGTATCCCGACTCAGATGGAAGCGTTGCTGTCCGATACGGAATGTCTGGTGAAAAAACTGGATATGGTTCCGGTTGAGTGCGTTATTCGTAACCGTGCAGCGGGCTCCCTGGTGAAGCGTCTGGGTATTGAAGAAGGTATCGAACTGAATCCACCGCTGTTCGACCTGTTCCTGAAAAACGATGCCATGCACGATCCGATGGTCAATGATTCCTACTGCGAAACCTTCGGCTGGGTCAATAAAGAGAACCTGGCGCGCATGAAAGAGCTGACCTACAAAGCCAACGACGTGCTGAAAAAGCTGTTTGACGATGCGGGCCTGATCCTCGTCGACTTCAAGCTGGAGTTCGGTCTGTTCAAAGGCGAAGTGGTGCTGGGTGATGAGTTCTCCCCGGACGGTAGCCGCCTGTGGGACAAAGAAACCCTGGATAAAATGGACAAAGACCGTTTCCGTCAGAGCATGGGTGGCCTGATTGAAGCCTATGAAGCGGTTGCTCACCGTTTAGGCGTTAAGCTCGACTAACTCCCTCACTTGCCAAAGGATGTTTGCATCCTTTGGCGTCTTACCTTTGTTTCCTATGGTAATCTTGCCGTTAACCGCCTACGATCATAGCTATTATTAATGGAATAGTTCGAGGTGGTTATGCGCTGGCAAGGGCGTCGTGAAAGTGACAATGTAGAAGACAGGCGCAGTGATGGCGGCGGCGGTCCTTCAATGGGGGGACCCGGCTTTCGGCTACCCAGCGGCAAGGGCGGTATCATCCTGCTGATTGTGGTGCTGGTCGCTGGCTATTACGGGGTCGACCTCACCGGTTTGATGACCGGTCAGCCGCTGCAACAGCAACCACAGTCTCCGCGCTCCATCAGCCCGAACGAAGATGAAGCGGCCAAATTTACCTCCGTTATTCTCGCGACCACTGAAGATACATGGGGTCAGCAGTTCGAGAAGATGGGGCGCACCTATCAGCAGCCGAAACTGGTGATGTACCGGGGCGCAACCCGTACCGGATGTGGTACCGGTCAATCTGTGATGGGGCCGTTCTACTGCCCGGCAGATGGCACCGTCTATATCGATCTCTCTTTTTACGATGACATGAAACGCAAGCTTGGCGCTGACGGTGATTTTGCCCAGGGCTACGTTATCGCGCATGAAGTCGGGCACCATGTGCAGAAGCTGCTGGGCATTGAGCCAAAAGTGCGTCAGCTACAGCAAAATGCGTCTCAGGCTGAAGTGAATCGTCTTTCCGTCAAGATGGAACTGCAGGCGGACTGCTTCGCAGGCGTCTGGGGGCACAGCATGCAGCAGCAGGGCGTACTGGAATCCGGCGATCTTGAAGAGGCATTAAACGCGGCGCAGGCCATCGGCGATGACCGTCTTCAGCAGCAAAGCCAGGGACGTGTCGTACCGGACAGCTTCACTCACGGTACGTCGCAACAGCGTTACAGCTGGTTTAAACGCGGTTTTGACAGCGGTGATCCTGCCCAGTGTAATACCTTCGGCAAAGCCATGTGATGGTGTCGTTTGCACATCTGATACGCGAGCTTGAGCGAACCGGGCACCGCCGTCTGGTGGTGCTCACGGGCGATGAGCCGTGGACGCTGAGCCAGGCCACCGCCCTGCGTGATGCTTTACCGGGAGACTGGCTGTGGCTGAATGAAAACCCGTCTAAAGCCATCGGCGGACTGTTGGGACGCGAATACCTGCATGCTGTGTTTGACGCGCATGCCGGGTTTGACGTCTCCGCATTCGCCGCACTCAGCGGAACGTTGCGCGCCGGGAGCCTCCTCGTACTGCGAGTACCACCGTTCTCTGGCTGGGCCGACAGGCCAGACAGCGATTCTGTGCGCTGGAGTGACAGCGCAGAGCCGATCGCTACCCCGCACTTTGTTCACCATTTTTGCCGGACGCTTGCCGCCGATACGGATGCGATCGTCTGGCAACAGCATCATCCCCTGACGCTTCCCGCTGCGCCAGATTTACCCGTCTGGCAGCCCGCCAGCGGTGAGCCGCAGCGTGAGCAGGCGGCGATCCTCGACGCGCTTTTGGTCATGCCTGCGGGCATCGCTGCCGTGACGGCACCTCGCGGACGCGGAAAGTCAGCGCTGGCGGGGATGCTGCTGGGCAGCATCCAGGGGAGTGCGGTGGTGACGGCCCCGGCGAAAGGCGCAGCGGATGTCATCGCGCGTTTCGCGGGCGAGCGTTTTCACTTTATGGCACCCGATGCGCTGCTGGACTCCACGCTGCAGGCCGACTGGCTGATTGTCGATGAAGCGGCAGCCATCCCAGGCCCGCTGCTGGAGAAGCTGGTGACACGCTTTCCCCGCGTATTACTGACCACTACGGTTCAGGGTTACGAAGGGACGGGCAGGGGATTTCTGCTGAAGTTCTGCGCCCGATTCAGTGGGTTGCAGCGTTATACCTTATCCACCCCCATTCGCTGGGCGGCCGGATGTCCGCTTGAACGGATCGTGGCGAATACGCTGCTGTTTGACGATGCGCTTATCGACCACAAACCGGAAGGTGAGGTGTCTGTAAGGTCTCTGGAGCCACAAGAGTGGGAGAGCGACCCGGCACGAGTGGCAAGCGTTTATGAACTGCTCTGTGCTGCCCACTACCGGACCTCACCGCTCGATTTACGCCGGATGATGGACGCCCCCGGCCAGCACTTTGCTGTTGCGGACGCGGGGGCTAATATTGCGGGCGCGATCTGGCTGGTGGACGAGGGCGGATTATCCCCCGAACTCAGCCGGGCGGTGTGGGCGGGCTCTCGTCGTCCACGCGGGAACCTTGTGGCGCAGTCGCTGGCGGCGCACGGCGGAACGCCTCTTGCGGCGACGCTGAAAGGCCGACGGATTAGCCGCATTGCGGTTCATCCCCGTCGTCAGCGGGAAGGCATCGGTCAGCGGCTGATCCTGAACGCCAGCGGTGAAGATTATCTCTCCGTGAGTTTTGGTTATACCGACGAGTTGTGGCGTTTCTGGCAGCGGTGCGGGTTTGTGCTGGTGCGAATGGGCAGCCATCGGGAAGCCAGCAGCGGGTGTTACACGGCGATGGCGCTGCTGCCGCAGAGCGAAGCCGGGCATCAACTGTGTATGCAGGCACATCGGCGTTTATGCCGCGATATGCGCGTCCTGTCGGCCTGGAATGGCGAAAAGATCCCGGTGACTGATGCCTGGGAAGCTACCCTTAATAGTGACGACTGGCTGGAGCTGGCGGGGTTTGCTTTTGCGCACCGGGCGTTTTCAACCTCGGTAGCCGCGCTGACGCGGTTGCTGTTAGCCACAGATATGTCGCTTCCGGCGCTGCGCGGGAAAATCGAGGGGAGAAGCGAAGCGGTCGGGCGAAAAGCGTTACTGGCAAAGCTTCGCGAAGAAACCGCGCAAGCGCTTGAGAGCCTTGATTATTCGCGCTGTCAGCAGTTGAAAGCAGACATTTTGCAATGGCAATTTTTTCAATGACTTCTTCAGTAAAGTGGCATGGTCATTACCCCGCAGAGGCGTAAAATCCTGCTCATCAATTAAGGAGACCGCCATGAAACACGACCATTTTGTTGTTCAAAGCCCTGACAAACCGGCTAAACAGTTACTGCTTCTGTTTCATGGTGTTGGCGATAATGCCGTCAATATGGGGCAGATTGGTAGCTGGTTTGCGCCTGTTTTCCCTGAAGCATTGATTGTCAGCATCGGCGGCGTAGAACCGTGTGGTCCGAACGGACGACAGTGGTTCCCGGTTCAGGGCGTGACGGAGGAGAACCGTCAGGCGCGCATTGATGCCATCATGCCCACGTTTATCGACATCGTACGCTACTGGCAGCAGCAGAGCGGCGTGGGTGCTGACGCGACCGCGCTGATTGGCTTCTCGCAGGGATCTATCATGTCCCTGGAAAGTGTGAAAGCGCAGCCGGGTCTGGTTTCACGGGTGATCGCGTTTAACGGCCGCTTTGCGACGCTGCCGACGAGTGCGACCACGCAGACCACGATCCATCTGATCCACGGTGGTGAAGACCGGGTCATTGAGCTTTCACATGCGGTTGCCGCTCATGAAGCATTGATTCGTGAAGGTGGGGATGTGACGCTGGATATCGTTGACGATCTGGGCCATGCGATTGACGACCGCAGCATGCAATTCGCGCTCGATCATCTGCGTTATACCGTGCCGAAGCACTACTTTGATGAAGCGCTCAGCGGCGGCAAGCCGAATGACGATAATATTGTTGAGTTTATGTAGGCACTTTCCCCCTCACCCCCAGTTCCTCTCCCCACAGGGGCGAGGGTTAGGGGGAGGGGTGAGATTAACAATTACTTCTTCTGGTCTTTCTTCGGCCAGTCGTCGTCATCGTCCCACTTGTCGTTAAAATCGCGGTGTGGCGGGAGATCCGGCTTGTTCGCAAGAAACTTTTTGTGGTCAACGCGCTTAAGGTCTTTAATCACGTTGAGCAGTACGCCGACCAGAAACACCAGCACCAGAATCCACCAGTACTTTGAAAGCCAATCCATTCGCTATTCCTCTCAGAGCATTCGTCAGGCGACGAGTTGCTCCATAATACGTTGATACATACGAGCCAGCAGTTGCAAATCTGCCGCATTAACACACTCATTTATTTTATGAATGGTTGCGTTTACTGGCCCCAGTTCGACAACCTGAGCTCCCATACGGGCGATAAAGCGTCCGTCTGAAGTGCCACCCGTTGTCAGCAGTTGTGGCTTAATTTCATTATAGTGCTCGATGGCGTTCACTACCGCATCAACCAGTTTGCCGCGCTGCGTCAGGAACGGCTGGCCGGAAAGCCACCAGTCCACGGTGTAGCGCAGGTCATATTTTTCCAGCAGCGCGACAACGCGCGCTTTGATCATCTCATCGGTCAGTTCGGTGCTGAAGCGGAAGTTGAACTGGACGAAGAAGTCCCCCGGGATCACATTGTTGCTGCCGGTCCCGGCCTTGACGTTAGCAATCTGCATGCTGGTCGGGGGGAAGAACTCGTTACCTTTATCCCACTCAATCGCCACCAGTTCGCTCAGCATTGGCGCAGCGCGATGAACGGGGTTATCGGCCAGATGTGGATAAGCAACGTGTCCCTGAACGCCGTGAATGGTCAGGTTACAGGTCAGTGAGCCACGGCGACCGTTTTTCACGACATCGCCCACCACTTCGGTACTGGACGGCTCGCCGACCAGACAGTAGTCGAGACGCTCGTTGCGCGCCATCAGCGCTTCAACCACCTTCACGGTACCGTTATGGGCGCTGGCTTCTTCGTCGGAGGTGACCAAAAACGCGATCCGGTTTTTGTGGTTCGGATGCTGAGCCACAAAGCGTTCAGCCGCGACCACCATCGCCGCCAGCGAGCCTTTCATGTCTGCCGCGCCGCGGCCAAAGAGCATGCCATCGCGGATGGTCGGTTCAAACGGCGGGTTAATCCAGCGATCTGCGTCACCTGCGGGAACGACGTCAGTATGCCCGGCAAACGCCAGCGTTTCACCCTGGCCGCGCCACGCCCAGAAGTTCTGAGTATCGCCAAAATCCATGCGTTCAACGGTAAAACCGATGGCACGCAGGCGCTCAATCATTAATGCCTGACAACCTGCGTCGTCCGGGCTAAGGGAAGGACGGCGAATAAGCTGTTGAGTCAGCTCAATGACCGGGCATGACATACACTACACCTCAACGAAAAAGTCAGAATAAAGGGTTTCACTGAAACCCAGCAGCATAGGCTGACCTGGCTTGCAGAGCAATGGGCGTTTGATAATTGCCGGCATTTCACGCATCAGTTTTGCCGCGCTGTCGGCATCAACGATGCTGGCGCGCAGGGATTCGTCCAGTTTACGCCAGGTGGTACCGCGGGTGTTAAGCAGTGCCTCCCAGCCCAGTTCATTGATGGCGTTATGCAGAAAATCTGCATCAAGCCCATCGGCACGGTAATCGTGGAAGCGGTACTCGATGTGGTTCGCTTCCAGCCAGCGGCGGGCTTTTTTGATGGTGTCGCAATTTTTAATGCCGTACATCACAACCATGGTGAATCCTTTTGTCCTTATGACCATTAAATGTTCAATAAATTCGAAGATATATCCTTAAGCAGAATATAACACATTCAGGAATACTCTGGATTTACACGTCTGCTTAATTCAACGCACATCTGTACGCTGAATATTCTTTCATCATTTAAGCATAGATGCCCACCGGGTATAAATTGCTAACAAACTCAGCGGGTAAAATAAAGCTCACCCGTTCGTAGGGTTATTTCAAAATATTGCTGGCCGTCACACAAAATTTAAGATTCTCCATTCATATTTATCATAAATCCCCAACGGTGGCGGGGTACAATCACAGCAATTGGTTAAATAGTCTTCACAATGATGATACGTTTTCGTAGAATGCGCATAATAATAAGAGAGGTTGTTATGATTGAACGTGAACTGGGGAACTGGAAAGATTTTATCGAAGGTATGCTTCGTAAATGACATTCAGTAAGAATTGCAAGAGCACTTAAATAAGTAAAATAATCATAGTGTGAATTAATCACACAATAAAAAGGCGGCTGATAAAGCCGCCTTTTTTATGGCTGAATGTTATTCCTGCCGCTCTCTGAGCGGGAAGCGACGACGCACCAGCACAAAGAACAGCGGCACGAAATAAATGGCCAGGATGGTGGCCGAAATCATGCCCCCCATTACCCCGGTACCGACCGCGTGCTGGCTGCTGGAACCTGCACCCGTGCTGGTTGCCATTGGCAATACGCCAAAAATAAAGGCCAGCGAGGTCATCAGGATCGGGCGCAGTCGCTGACGGCAGGCATGTAGCGTGGCGGCCATCAGCTCGTGGCCTTTGGCATTCATCTCGTTGGCAAACTCAACGATCAGAATGGCGTTTTTCGCCGACAAGCCGATCACCGTCAGCAGCCCGACCTGGAAGTAAACATCGTTTTCCAGGCCGCGCATCCAGGTTGCCAGCAGCGCACCGATAACCCCAAGCGGTACCACCAGCATGACCGAGAACGGAACCGACCAGCTCTCATATAGCGCGGCAAGGCAGAGGAACACCACCAGCAGAGAAAGGGCATAAAGCGCGGGGGCCTGCGCGCCGGAGAGACGTTCCTGGTAAGACATGGCCGTCCATTCCAGACCAAAACCGGCGGGCAGCTGTTGCACCAGTTTTTCCATGGTGTCCATGGCCGTGCCGGTACTTACGCCCGGCGCGGCTTCCCCGACGATTTCCACCGCAGAATAACCGTTATAGCGCTCCAGACGCGGCGAACCGCTCTCCCAGCGCGAGGTGGCAAACGCCGAGAAGGGAACCATCCCGCCGCTGTTATTGCGTACAAACCAGCGGTTAATATCATCCGGCAGCATGCGGTACGGCGCGGCGGACTGAACATATACTTTTTTGACGCGACCGCGATCCATAAAGTCGTTCACATAGCTCGAGCCCCACGCCGTTTGCAGGGTGTCGTTGATATCGTCGATGGAGACGCCCAGCGCCTGCGCCTTACGCTGGTCGATATCCACCTGAAGCTGCGGGCTGTCGTCCAGGCCGTTGTGGCGCACGCGGGTCAGGCCAGAATCATTACCTGCCAGCGCTAACAATTTGTCGCGTGCCGCCATCAGCGCATCGTGACCCGCGCCGGCGTGATCCTGCAGCTCCATATCAAACCCGGCAGAACTCCCCAGGCCGCTGATAGCTGGCGGACTGCTCGCAAAGACGCGCGCCTCTTTAATACGGGAAAAGGCTTTAGTGGCACGTTCAATGATGGCAAATGAGGTTCCCGTTTGGGTGTCCCGTTCATTCCAGTCTTTCAGACGGACAAACATACGGGCGACGTTCTGTCCGTTCCCGCCCGGGCCGGAGCCAACGGTCGAAAAGACCGACACAACGTTATCTTTCTCGTGGGTGAAGAAGTACTGCTCTACGTTTTGGACCACTTTCAGCGTCTGCTGCTGCGTTGAGCCGCTCGGGAGCTGCACCGAGGTGATGAACATCCCCCGGTCTTCCATCGGCAGGAACGAGGTGGGCAAATGCAGAAACAGCCACACCATGCCGCCCAGCAGTACAACGTAAATCATCATCCAGCGCAGGCTGCGGTGCAGCACTTTACCGACCGCAGATTCATACCGGGCGGCATTGCGGTTGAACATCCGGTTAAACCAGCCGAAGAACCCTTTCTGACCGTGATGTTCCCCTTTGTGCAGCGGCTTGAGGAGGGTGGCGCAAAGCGCAGGGGTGAGGATCAGGGCCACCAGTACGGAGAGCACCATTGCTGAGACGATGGTTATCGAGAACTGGCGGTAAATCGCGCCGGTCGTGCCGCCGAAGAAGGCCATCGGGATAAAGACCGCCGACAACACCATCGCAATGCCGACTAACGCCCCCTGAATTTGACCCATGGATTTTCGCGTGGCCTGGCGCGGGGAAAGACCTTCTTCGCTCATGATGCGCTCGACGTTTTCGACCACCACGATGGCATCATCCACCAGCAGGCCAATTGCCAGCACCATGGCAAACATCGTCAGGGTGTTAATGCTGTACCCGAACGCGTAAAGCACCGAAAAGGTACCCAGCAGCACCACGGGGACGGCAATAGTGGGGATCAGCGTGGCGCGGAAGTTTTGCAGGAACAGATACATGACCAGGAACACCAAGGCAATCGCTTCCAGCAGGGTCTTTACCACATCCTCAATCGAGGCTTTTACGAAGGAAGTGGTTTCATAGGCGACTTTATACTCCAGCCCGTGCGGGAAATACTGCGACAGCTCATCCAGACGGTCCAGCACCAGTTTCGCCGTCGCCATTTCATTTGCGCCGGAGGCCAGCTTAATTCCAAGGCCAGAGGCCGGGTTGCCGTTAAATCGGCTCAGGTAGTCGTATTTCTCAGCACCCATTTCCACCGTCGCCACATCGCTCAGACGCACTTCTGAGCCATCCTGATTCACGCGCAGGGTAATGTTGCGGAACTGGTCCGGTGTCTGAAGCAGGGATTGCGAATTAATGGTGGCGTTCAGGGCTTGTTTATCAACGGAAGGCGTTCCTCCCAGTTGCCCCACGGCAATTTGTGCATTCTGGGCTTTGATGGCATCCGTCACGTCGGTGGCCGTCATCTGATAGCTGTTCAGCTTGTTGGGATCGAGCCAGATACGCATGGAGTATTGTGAGCCGTAGGCGTCGATATCCCCCACGCCGTTAATACGGCTGAGCGGGTCCTGAATATTACTGGCGACGTAGTCCGCAATGTCCTGTTTATCCATTGAGCCATCGGTGGAGACAAACGCGATGGTCAAAATGTTGGTATCACCGGTTTTACGTACGGTAACGCCCTGGTTCTGCACCGCCTGGGGCAGCTTACGCATGGCCGACTGAAGCTGGTTTTGTACCTGCTGCACCGCTTCGTCCGGGTCGGTGCCCGCCTTAAAGCTCAGGGTAACCGTCGCTTGTCCCGTGGCGCTGCTTTGCGAAGACATGTACATCAGGTTATCCAGACCCGTCATGTTCTGCTCGATAACCTGCGTCACGGTGTTTTCCAGCGTTTGTGCGGAAGCGCCGGGGTAGTTTGCGGTGACACGCACATTAGGCGGTGCCAGATCGGGATATTGCTCAACAGGAAGAGAAGTAATCGCCAGGACACCTGTCAGACACAACAGGATGGCAAGCACCCAGGCAAAAATGGGGCGATCGATGAAAAAATTCGCCATGTAAAAGTGACCTCGTTTTGCTGCACGTCATTATTGTTTATTGCCCGCCTAACTTTAGCGGTAAGGCCCAGGTCAAACGTGGAGAAATAAAGGAGATAGTGTAAATTATCATGCGCTTTTCCCTGCGCTTGCCTCTTTACCGTTATTTACCCGTTAACGGTGCAGGTACCGGGAACGTCACGCAGACCAGCGTGCCGCCGTTTTGCGGTTGCGAAAAGTGCAGCATGCCTCCGAGTCGTTGTGCGCGCTCACGCATAATGTTCAGTCCGTAGTGTCCGGGCGGTTCGCTTGCCTCGCCAATCCCGATGCCGTTGTCGCGAATGCTGACGCTGTGCGTGCCATCCACCGCCGTTACGCAGCTAACGGTAATTTCGCTGGCCTGGGCGTGCTTAATCGCATTCAGAACGGCTTCCCGGACGATCTGCAATAAATGCACCTGTTTCTGGGCGTCAAGCGCCAGGGAGGAGAGACGACAGTCGAGGTGCAGCCTGGCCTGCGTCTGGCTCTGCAGGGCATCGAGAGACTCCTGCAGCGCCGCGGGTAAATTCGCATGATTTAACGTCAGGCGGAAGGTCGTCAGCAGCTCGCGCAGCTGCTGCCAGGCGTTGTTCAGCTCGCGGGAGAAGTCGGTGATGATAGTTTGCGCGGGAGCATTATCCGCTGGCACCGCGCGTTTAAGCAGGGCAAGCTGGATCCGCAGATAAGACAGCACCTGCGCCAGCGAATCGTGCAGTTCCCGGGCGATGGTGGCACGTTCTTCCATCAGCAGCAGCTGCTGGTAATGCTTTTGCGCCTGGTTAAAGTACAGCCCGCGCCCGAGCATGGTCGCCACGCTTCTCATCTGCGGGAGGGGAACGCTTTCCGTCTCGCTTTGCCAGCGCAGCTCACCGTAAAGGGTGTCCTGCATCAATACCGGCAGATTTTGCATCGGGATGCTGCCCGACGCGGTCCCTTCACACAGTCGCCAGTCGTCACTGGTGCGGAGTTCCAGGTAATTCATCTGAGTGTATTCATGGACAATCTGCAATATGTGCCGAAAACAATGGCTGTCTATCTGCCCCGTATTCAACGCCTGGGAGCATTTAAACAGCATGTCGAGCTGCTGGTGGGCTTCGTGCAAATGTCGCGTCTTTTCCGCCACGGAAGCTTCAAGCGACCGATAGAGGGTGTGTAGCTCACCCGACATATGGTTGAAAGCGCGGGAAAGTTGGCCCAGCTCGTTGGGTAGGGCGGTATCCGGCGCAGGCGTCGTAAATTCTCCTCGCTCAATCCGCTCGCTGGCCGCCACCAGATTATTCAGCGGTAATACGACCTGGCGGCGGATACGCCGCAGGGTAAACAGCGTTAGCAGCAAGATCCCGAGGGCGCCAGCCAGAGAGAGGAGGGTCACTGTCTGGATTTTATGTTCACTGTAATGCTGGAGGGCGAGCACAAAGGCATCAATGCGGCCGACAAAATCCTCAATATGCGCGGCATACCATGCGCTGTCACCGCGGGCGATGTGCTTATCCATTTCCAGCCAGGCAAACTGCAGTTGCTGGTAGCGCGTTTTGACATTGCCCGGAACGTACCAGCGGTTCAGCTTTTGCAGGGAAGGTGCGCTCAATGTCTGCCGCCAGTTCTCACGATGCGCCATAAGGGAAGGGCTGTTACGCTGCATCTCGTAGCCGAGACGATAGCTCTGCATGCGCAGTGAACCCGCAACGTTGATGGCTTCAGCGTCGCGCTGGCTGCTGGCAAGCGTCAGTAGCGCGACGCTGCTGGTCAGCACGGAGAGAACAATTATCGAAAAGAAAGCCCAGGCAAGGCTTCCGGAAACGGGTCGCTTAACGGTCACAGAACGGCTCTCTGGGAGAAATAATCAGACGTTTCGGGCAGGTGTACATTGCCTGATAACGCAGTGATGAGTAAACACTTTATTCATACGTACAGTAAGGTTATTGCGCCTGGCGCAACCGGAAACATCATCCAGCGAGAAACGCGCCGTCTGAACCCGCGGGCGACAAAGCGAGCGTCACGGCGTAGTATAAACAGACTCATTTTGCCGTGGAGCCCGTATGTCCCTGAACATTACCGTTATCAAAGACAAAATCCTTTCTGAAAATTACTTTGTCCTGCGTAACATCACTTACGATTTAACCCGTAAGAACGGGGACGTTATTCGCCATAAACGCGAAGTCTACGACCGGGGCAATGGCGCTACCATTCTGCTGTATAACCGCGAAAAGCAAAGCGTGGTATTGATTCGTCAGTTTCGGGTGGCGACATGGGTCAATGGCAACGCGGACGGGCGCCTGATTGAAACCTGCGCCGGTCTGCTTGATGACGATGAGCCGGAAGTCTGTATTCGCAAAGAAGCCATAGAAGAAACGGGTTTTGAGGTGGGTGCGGTACAAAAAGTCTTTGAGCTTTTCATGTCTCCAGGCGGGGTGACCGAGCTGGTCCACTTCTTCGTTGCGGAATACACCGATGCTCAGCGTACTCACCGCGGCGGCGGGGTCGAGGATGAAGATATTGAAGTGCTTGAAATGCCCTTCGCTCAGGCGCTGGAAATGGTGAAAAGCGGCGAGATACGCGACGGTAAAGCGGTGATCCTGCTGCAGTATCTGCAAACCAGCGGCGTGATGAACGCCGCGCAGGTCCGGTGATAAGTTATATTTCAGATAAATCTATCCGATAAATCCGATTGAGCCCGCCCGTCCAGGGCACGAAGATACGCCCCAGATTGACCTTTTCGTTTCCGGGGCTGTGCCATTCATGCGCTACTGCGTTTTGCTTCTCTTCTTTTTTTGCGTGCTACCCGCACCTCTGGTGTGGGCTGCACCTGCGCAGCAGTCTTTCTCTGACTGGCAGGTCACCTGCAATAACCAGAATTTTTGCGTTGCCCGAAATACCGGTGAACACCGCGGGCTGGTGATGACGCTGAGCCGTAGCGCTGGGGCAAAAACGGACGCCAGCCTGCGTATCGATCTCGGCGGGCTTTCGGCTCCTCCGGTAAAAGAGCCTGACATCGCCCCCCGACTGCTGCTCGACGACGTTCCCTTAAAACTCAATGCCCAGCACTGGCAGTTAACGCCCTGGCATCTCAAGACTGACGATACGGGTACCCTCACCACGTTTCTGAAAACGATTCAGGAAGGACAGAGGCTGACCCTGCGCGGAGGGAAGCAGACGATCTCTCTGGTCGGACTGAAAGCGGCGCTGCTGTTTATCGACGCTCAGCAAAAGCGCGTGGGTAGCGAAACAGCATGGATTAAAAAAGGAGATAGCCCGCCGCTGAGCGTGCCTCCAGCTCCGGCATTAAAAAAGGTGGCCGTGGTGAACCCCACGCCAACGCCACTCTCCCACGCTGAACTGAACGATCTGCTGGATTACGGCACCTGGCGGATGAACAACAGCCAGTGCTCGCTGGATCCTAACCGCCGCGAAGTGCGCGTCACTGCTTTAACGGATGATAAAGCGCTGCTGATCGTCAGCTGCGAGGCGGGGGCTTACAATACGGTCGATCTGGCGTGGCTGGTATCGCGTAAAAAACCGTTCACCGCGCGCAGCGTCAGGCTGCGTCTGCCGTTTACCCCGTCCAGTCAGAGTAGCGATATGGAACTGATGAACGCCAGCTTCGATGAAAAAGCACGCGAGCTGACGACGCTCGCACTGGGGCGTGGGATCGGTGATTGTGGGATCCAGACGCGCTGGCGTTTCGACGGCCAGCGCTTCCGCCTGGTGCGGTATGCGGAAGAGCCAAGCTGCGATAACTGGAACGGGCCGGACGCCTGGCCCACGCTGTGGATCACGCGGTAGTCCGGCTTACGATTTGATGGTGTTGTAGGCCGGGTAAGGCGTAGCCGCCACCCGGCAACGAAGACCGCACTAAAGCACACTCAACGCCTTCTCCACCACGTTCTCAACGGTAAAGCCGAAGTACGGGAACAGCTTGTCGGCAGGGGCGGACTCACCGTAGCCCCGCATACCGACAATCGCCCCTTTCAACCCCACATACTTATACCAGTAGTCGGCAATTCCCGCTTCCACCGCCACGCGCGCCGCGACGCTGGAGGGGAGCACCGATTCACGGTATGCCTCGTCCTGGGCATCAAAGATATCCGTTGAAGGCAGGGAAACGACGCGCACCGCGTGACCTTCGGCAGTCAGTTTCTCCGCCGCTTTCACCGTAATTTCCACCTCAGAACCCGTGGCAATCAGGATCACGTCCGGTTTGCCGCCGCTGTCCTTCAGGATGTACCCGCCGCGGGCGATATTTTTCACCTGCTCCGGGGTGCGCTCAATCTGCGCCAGGTTTTGACGCGACAGGATCAGCGCCGTCGGGCCGTTATGGCGCTCAACCGCCAGCTTCCAGCCCACTGCCGCTTCGACCTGATCGCACGGACGCCATGTGCTGAAGTTTGGCGTTAAGCGCAGGCTCGCCAGCTGTTCCACCGCCTGGTGCGTCGGGCCATCTTCACCCAGCCCGATAGAGTCGTGGGTGTAGACCATGATCTGCCGGGCCTTCATCAGCGCCGCCATGCGCGCTGCGTTACGGGCGTACTCAACGAACATCAGGAAGGTGGCGGTGTAGGGCACGAAGCCGCCGTGATGGGCGATACCGTTGGCAATGGCGGTCATCCCGAACTCGCGCACGCCGTAGTGGATATAGTTTCCGGCGATGTCCTCTTTCAGCGATTTCGAGCCCGACCAGATGGTCAGGTTACTCGGCGCCAGATCCGCCGAGCCGCCGAGCAGTTCGGGCAGGATAGGGCCGATGGCATTCAGGGTGTTTTGCGACGCCTTACGGGTGGCGATTTTCGCCGGGTTAGACTGCAGGTTTTCAATCAGTGCCTGGGTTTTATCGTCCCAGTCTTCCGGCAGTCCACCGCTCATGCGGCGGGAAAACTCAGCCGCCAGTTCCGGGTATGCTTTTTTGTAGGCGGCAAATTTTTCGTTCCAGGCATGCTGGGCTTTTTCACCCGTTTCGCGCGCATCCCATGCCTTGTAGATCTCTTTCGGGATCTCAAACGGCGGGTATTTCCAGCCCAGTTTCTGTCGGGTCAGTGCCACCTCTTCTTCGCCGAGCGCCGCGCCGTGCGCTTCTTCTTTGCCTGCTTTGTTTGGTGAGCCAAAGCCGATGACCGTACGGCAGATAATCAGGGACGGTTTGTCCTTCACGCTCTGCGCTTCCTGAATCGCTTTTTTCACCGCTTCAGGATCGTGGCCGTCGATCTCATGCACGACGTGCCAGTGATAGGCTTCGAAGCGTTTCGCCGTGTCGTCGGTGAACCAGCCCTCGGTTTCCCCGTCAATGGAGATGCCGTTGTGGTCGTAAAAGCCGATCAGCTTGCCGAGCTCCAGCGTGCCCGCCAGCGAGCAGACTTCATGCGAAATCCCCTCCATCAGGCAACCGTCACCCATAAACACGTACGTGTAGTGATCGACAATCTCGTGGTCCGGCTGGTTAAACTGTGCCGCCAGCGTGCGTTCGGCAATCGCGAGTCCGACGGCGTTGGCCAGCCCCTGACCCAGCGGTCCGGTGGTGGTTTCGACACCCGGCGTATAGCCGATTTCCGGGTGACCCGGGGTTTTCGAATGCAGCTGGCGGAAATTCTTCAGCTCCTCAAGCGGCAGATCATAGCCGGACAGGTGCAGCAGGCTGTAGAGCAGCATCGAGGCGTGGCCGTTAGACAGAATAAAGCGGTCACGATCGTACCAGGCAGGATCGTTGGGGTTGTGCTTCAGGAAGTCGTTCCACAACACTTCGGCAATATCAGCCATGCCCATGGGGGCGCCAGGGTGGCCTGAATTGGCTTTCTGCACGGCATCCATGCTGAGGGCGCGGATGGCATTGGCGAGCTCTTTACGGGACATAGTTCACTCCATGGCAAGGTTAAAGTTTGGCGGCGAGTAGGTCTTCAAGTTTGCGCTGGTCGACGGCGAACAGGCGGATGCCTTCCGCCAGTTTATCCACGGCCATCGCGTCCTGATTGTGCTCCCAGCGGAACTCGGCTTCGGTCATGGCCTTCGGTTTCGGCAGGACGGTGGAGGTTGGCACCAGTTTGCGGATCACCGTCTCTTCTTTGTCCTGCAATTCTTTAAGCAGGTTAGGGGAGATGGTCAGGCGATCGCAGCCTGCCAGGGCGAGGATCTGCTCGGTACGGCGGAAGCTGGCCCCCATCACGATGGTTTCATAGCGGTGCTGTTTGTAGTAGTCGTAGATATTTCGCACTGACTTCACGCCCGGATCTTCCTCGACTACGTACGGGTCCATGGGCTGTTTCGCCTGATACCAGTCGTAGATGCGCCCGACAAACGGCGAGACGAGGAACACGCCCGCTTCAGCACAGGCGCGTGCCTGTGCAAACGAGAACAGCAGCGTCAGGTTGCAGTGGATCCCCTCTTTTTCGAGCACCTCTGCCGCGCGGATACCTTCCCACGTCGACGCGAGCTTGATCAGAATGCGTGACGTATCAATTCCCTGCTCCTGGTAGAGTTCAACCAGACGACGCGCTTTCGTAATACTCTTTTCTTTATCGAACGAGAGGCGGGCGTCCACTTCGGTCGAGACGCGTCCTGGAATGCTTTTCAGAATTTCTGCACCAAAATTAACCGCCAGTTTGTCGCTGGCTTCGGCAACCTGTTGCTCCTGCGTTTTGCCGCGCTTCTTGCCGTAAGCAATCGCGTCATCAATCAGATGGCTAAAATGGGCAAGCCCTGCCGCTTTCAGAAGCAGGGAAGGGTTGGTGGTCGCGTCCTCCGGCTGATAGTGGCGAATCGACTCGATATCGCCGCTGTCCGCGACCACGGTGGTGAATTGTTTGATGCCGTCTAGCTGGTTCATAAATCATTACTCCTTGGAAATAAAAGAGTTAGATGAGTGCGTTAGTTCACACTTCTGAGAAAATCATGATGGACTTAACAAAAAAGCATAGCAGACGGGGGAGGCATTGCTTTTGAGACGGGTAACATGGCTGTTATAAATTGATAACAATTTTTAATGTGTGATGGTGAGAGTTTGGCAGCCTTCAAAGTTTATGCGCTGTCCTGAGGCGATACTAGTCGGCACACCAGGGTGTGCATCAGGATCGCAAACGTCACCCTTTTGACCGATACGTGAAAGGAAAAATAAGATGGATGAGCAGTTGAAACAGAGTGCCCTCGATTTTCACGAGTTCCCCGTTCCGGGCAAAATCCAGGTTTCCCCAACCAAGCCGCTGGCGACTCAGCGCGATCTGGCGCTTGCCTACTCACCGGGCGTGGCGGCACCGTGTCTGGAAATCGAAAAAGATCCGCTGGCGGCCTATAAGTACACCGCGCGCGGTAACCTGGTCGCGGTGATCTCTAACGGTACGGCGGTACTCGGCCTTGGCAACATTGGTGCGCTGGCGGGTAAGCCGGTGATGGAAGGGAAGGGCGTTCTGTTCAAGAAATTCGCCGGTATCGACGTGTTCGATATCGAAGTGGACGAGCTGGACCCGGATAAATTCATTAACGTCGTCGCCGCGCTGGAGCCAACCTTCGGCGGTATCAACCTGGAAGACATCAAAGCGCCGGAATGTTTCTATATCGAGCAGAAGCTGCGCGAGCGTATGAACATCCCCGTGTTCCATGACGACCAGCACGGTACGGCCATTATCAGCACCGCCGCCATTCTGAACGGCCTGCGCGTGGTCGAGAAAAATCTTTCCGACGTGCGTATGGTGGTCTCCGGCGCGGGCGCGGCGGCCATCGCCTGTATGAACCTGCTGGTGGCGCTGGGGATGCAGAAACACAACATCGTGGTTTGCGATTCCAAAGGCGTGATCTACAAAGGCCGTGAGCCAAACATGGCGGAAACCAAAGCGGCGTATGCGGTGGACGATGACGGAAAACGCACGCTTGAGGACGTGATTGACGGTGCGGACATCTTCCTTGGCTGCTCGGGCCCGAAAGTGCTGACCCAGGAGATGGTGAAGAAGATGGCGCGTGCGCCAATGATCCTGGCCCTGGCGAACCCTGAACCGGAAATTCTGCCGCCGCTGGCGAAAGCGGTGCGTGAAGACGCCATTATCTGTACCGGCCGTTCGGACTACCCGAACCAGGTGAACAACGTGCTCTGCTTCCCGTTCATCTTCCGTGGCGCGCTGGACGTTGGCGCAACGGCGATCAACGAAGAGATGAAGCTGGCAGCGGTTCATGCCATCGCGGAACTGGCGCATGCCGAGCAGAGCGAAGTGGTGGCTTCTGCCTATGGCGATCAGGATCTGAGCTTCGGGCCTGACTACATCATCCCTAAACCGTTTGACCCGCGACTGATCGTGAAGATCGCGCCAGCGGTGGCCAAAGCGGCAATGGACTCCGGCGTGGCAACGCGCCCGATCCAGGACTTCGACGCTTACGTCGATAAACTCACCGAGTTCGTCTACAAAACCAACCTGTTTATGAAGCCAATTTTCTCTCAGGCCCGCGCGGACGCAAAACGCGTGGTGCTGGCGGAAGGGGAAGAGGCGCGCGTGCTGCATGCCACCCAGGAGCTGGTGAGTCTCGGGCTGGCGAAGCCGATCCTGATCGGTCGTCCGAGCGTGATCGAAATGCGCATTCAGAAACTGGGGCTGCAGATTAAGCCGGGTGTGGACTTTGAGATCGTCAATAACGAATCCGATCCGCGCTTTAAAGAGTACTGGAACGAATACTACGCGATCATGAAGCGTCGTGGGATCACCCAGGAGCAGGCGCAGCGGGCGGTGATCAGCAATACCACGGTGATCGGCGCGATTATGGTCCATCGCGGCGAAGCGGATGCGCTGATCTGCGGTACCATCGGCGATTACCACGAGCATTTCAGCGTGGTGCAGGAGATCTTCGGCTACCGCGAAGGGGTTCACGCCGCCGGAGCGATGAACGCGCTGCTGCTGCCAAGCGGGAACACGTTTATCGCCGATACCTACGTTAACGACGATCCAACCCCGGACGAGCTGGCGGAGATCACCGTGATGGCGGCAGAAACCGTGCGTCGCTTTGGTATTGAGCCGAAAGTGGCGCTGCTATCGCACTCTAACTTTGGTTCGTCTAAATCAGCGGCGGCGTGCAAAATGCGTCAGACGCTGGAGCTGGTGCGCGAGCGTGCGCCGGAGCTGATGATTGACGGAGAAATGCACGGCGATGCCGCGCTGGTGGAAAGCATCCGCAACGAGCGTATGCCGGACAGCCCGCTGAAAGGCTCGGCAAACATCCTGATTATGCCGAACGTGGAAGCGGCGCGTATCAGCTACAACCTGCTGCGCGTATCCAGCTCTGAAGGGGTGACCGTAGGGCCGGTACTGATGGGCGTGGCGAAACCGGTGCATGTATTAACGCCGATTGCCTCTGTGCGCCGCATCGTGAACATGGTGGCGCTGGCGGTGGTTGAGGCGCAGACGCAGCCTCTGTAGCGGCGGTGCGTCGGGTGGCGCGTTCGCTTACCCGACCTACGGGTTAACCAGGCCGGATAAGCGCAGCGCCATCCGGCAATTACACCCAGTCGCGTACTTTCAGAAACTCACTCAAGGCAGCCTCCGGGCTGCCTTCTTTTGGCTCGTAACAGTATTCCCAGCGTACCAGCGGCGGCATTGACATTAAAATCGACTCCGTGCGCCCGCCTGTCTGCAGGCCGAAGAGCGTCCCGCGATCCCACACCAGGTTAAACTCCACGTAGCGCCCGCGGCGATAAAGCTGGAATTCGCGCTCGCGCACGCCATAGTCGATATCTTTACGACGTTCGACAATGGGCAAATAGGCCTCAGTAAAGCCTTCGCCCACCGCGCGCATAAAGCTGAACGCGGTATCAAAATCGGGCGTGTTGAGATCGTCAAAGAACAGTCCACCGATGCCGCGCTGCTCGTCGCGGTGCTTCAGGTAAAAGTAGTCATCGCACCACTTTTTAAATTTCGGGTAGACGTCTTCGCCAAACGGCAGACAAAGGTCGCGCGCGGTGGTGTGCCAATGCACGGCGTCCTCTTCGAAACCGTAGTAGGGCGTTAAGTCGAAACCGCCGCCGAACCACCAGACCGGATCGGCCCCCGGTTTTTCAGCAATGAAAAAGCGTACGTTAGCGTGACTGGTCGGCACAAACGGATTATGCGGATGCACTACCAGCGAAACGCCCATCGCTTCAAAACTTCGGCCCGCCAGCTCAGGACGATGCGCTGTCGCAGAGGCGGGCATAGCGTCACCATGAACGTGGGAAAAATTCACCCCCGCCTGTTCAAAGATGCCGCCATTTCGCAATACGCGGCTGCGGCCACCGCCGCCTGCCTCACGCTGCCAGTTATCCTCCTGAAATTCACCGCCGTCTGCGGCGGCCAGTTTCTGGCAAATCTCATCCTGCAGTTGCAGCAGGAACGTTTTGACCAGTTGAGCATTGGGTTTCATTAACGTTTCCTGGCGTGCGCTTTTTGGTTATCGAACCAGTTGAAGTAACTGATAATGCCGGAGGCGATGGCGTTAGCAATCTTCTGGCGAAACGCCGTGGTGCCGAGCAACCGCTCTTCTTCCGGGTTGGTAATAAAAGATGTTTCCACAAGTACGGACGGAATTGAAGGTGACTTCAGCACCACAAACGCCGCCTGCTCGGTGCTTTTACTGTGCAAGCGGTGCACCGGCTTAATCCGTTTGAGGATATGCGAGCCGAGCGTCAGGCTATTTTTGATGGTGTCCGTCTGCACGAGGTCGAACAGCACCTGCTGTAACAGATGATCTTTGTCCGTGGCCTTCTTCCCGGCCACTTCATCTGCCCGGTTCTCACGGTCGGAGAGGTATTTTGCCATGGCGCTACTGGCCCCACGGTTGGACAGGGCAAACACCGACGCGCCCGCGGCTGACGGGTTGGTAAAGCCGTCAGCGTGAATCGACATAAACAGATCCGCGCCGTGTTGATGGGCGATCTCCACGCGGTCATACAGCGGGATAAAGGTGTCGCCAGAGCGCGTCAGCCGGGCGTCAATGCCGTTGCTGCGTAAAATTGCGCGCACGTTTTTTGCAATCGCCAGCACGACGTGTTTTTCTTTTGACCCGTTTTTGCCGATGGCGCCGGTATCAATCCCGCCGTGGCCCGGGTCCAGCATCACCAGACGCTTTGCGCCTGGCTTTTTGGTTTTGGGTTTACTGTGTCCGTTACTGGTTTTGAGCGTGCTCTCGTCTTTCGCCTGAGCCTGCTTTGCAATACCGGTTAACGTTAAGGCCGCCAGCCCCGCTTTGAGAACCTGACGACGCGATGTGAGTGCTTTTAATGGTTTGAATGTGCTCATGCGGCCTGAATACTAAAAAAAGGGGTCCTGGTGTTATATCGTATCGTGTTTCCCGTTACGACAGTCCTTATTGAGAATTGTTTTACTTTTCATTTCAATACGTGACAAAGTGACATTATGCCAAATTTTGGCGAGATTTTCCCCGGTTATTGGCTAAACGTCCCGTACGCGCCATAATCACTGTTTTTGAACCCGAAAAGGCGGTTAATACCATGGAGATACGCGTTTTTCGCCAGGAAGATTTCGAAGAGGTGATCACCCTTTGGGAGCGCTGCGATTTGCTGCGTCCGTGGAACGATCCGGAGATGGACATCGAACGGAAGGTGAATCACGACGTCAGTCTGTTTCTGGTCGCGGAAGTGAATGGCGAGGTTGTCGGCACCGTCATGGGCGGCTATGACGGCCATCGCGGCTCGGCTTATTATCTGGGGGTCCATCCGGAATACCGTGGGCGTGGCATCGCGAATGCGTTACTGAACCGGCTTGAGAAGAAGCTGATTGCTCGCGGCTGCCCGAAAATTCAGATCATGGTGCGGGAAGATAACGATGTGGTGCTGGGCATGTATGAACGTCTGGGCTATGAGCACTCTGACGTGCTGAATTTAGGTAAGCGCCTGATCGAAGATGAAGAGTACTGAGATCCACCCGGGAGACTATGACGCGCAGGGCCGCCTCAGGCTGCCTTTTTTATTCTGGTGCATTCTGCTGCTGCAGGCGCGAACCTGGGTGCTGTTTGTGATGGCTGGCGCGTCGCGCGGGCAGGGCGACACGCTGCTGAATCTCTTCTATCCCGATCACGATGCCTTCTGGCTTGGCTTACTGCCTGGCGTACCGGCGGTGGTGGCATTTTTATGCAGCGGCCGACGGCATGCGATCCCGCGTGTGTGGCGCGCGCTTCGCTGGCTGCTGATCCTTGCCCAGATAGCGCTACTGTTCTGGCAACCCGTGCTCTGGTGGTTCGGTGAACCCCTTTCGGGTATCGGCATTGCGCTGGTGATCGCGGATATTGTGGCGTTGCTGTGGCTGCTGACAAATCCCCGGCTACGCGCCTGTTTTACGCAAGAGTCAGATTAGAACGGCACTTTTTACCGAAGTCGTACTCCAACAAGCGTTGATTTAACACGTAAGGACGTTTCAATGAAATCGCTGCGTTTACTTTTATGCGCTCTCCCGCTGGCATTAACCGGCTGTTCAACGCTCTCCTCCATCAACTGGTCCGCAGCCTATCCGTGGAACTGGTTTGGCGCGTCCACGGAAGTGACCGAGCAGGGCGTAGGAAAAATTACCGCATCAACCGCGCTCGATCAGGATGCCATTCAGGACGCCCTGAGCAGTGACTACCGCCTGCGTAGCGGCATGAAAACCGAGAATGGCAACATTGTGCGGTACTTTGAAGCGCTAAAAGGGGACAAACTGGCGCTGGTGATTAATGGCGATAAAGGCACGGTGAACCGCATTGCGGTGCTCGACGACGAAATCCCGACCGCCAGCGGTGTGAAAGTGGGTACGCCGTTTAGCGATCTGTATAAACAAGCCTTTGGCAACTGCACCAGCGCGCCTTCCGACGAGGGCGTCGCGGTGGAATGTAAGGCGGAAGGCAGCCAGCACATCAGCTATGTCTTCACCGGTACCTGGAGCGGTCCGGAGGGATTAATGCCCTCTGACGACACGCTGAAAAGCTGGAAAGTGAGCAAAATAGTCTGGAAGCAGTAATTTGCGCCTGAACAAACCGCCTCGCTGAAATCCGGGTATAATACCCGCCATCAATGCCACGCTGACGTGGCATCTTTATTTCAGGAGGAGCGATGTCTCAGGTTCAGAGTGGCATTTTGCCAGAACATTGCCGCGCGGCGATTTGGATCGAAGCCAATGTCAAAGGGGACGTGGATGCCCTGCGTGCGGCCAGTAAAGCGTTTGTTGATAAACTGGTGACTTTCCAGGCCAAATTCCCGGATGCCCATCTCGGCGCCGTTGTTGCTTTTGGCAATAACGTCTGGCGTCAGCTGAGCGGCGCCGAAGGGGCGGAAGAGCTGAAAGACTTTATCCCTTACGGTAAAGGTCTGGCCCCGGCCACCCAGTACGATCTGCTCATTCATATTCTCTCTCTGCGTCACGATGTTAACTTCTCCGTTGCCCAGGCCGCGGTAGCAGCGTTCGGCGACAGCATTGAGGTGCAGGAAGAAGTTCACGGTTTCCGTTGGGTAGAAGAGCGCGATCTGAGCGGCTTCGTCGACGGCACGGAAAACCCGGCGGGTGAAGAGACGCGTCGTGACGTGGCGGTCATCAAAGATGGCGTGGATGCGGGCGGCAGTTACGTGTTCGTGCAGCGCTGGGAGCATAACCTCAAGCAGCTTAACCGCATGAGCGTGCATGACCAGGAGATGATGATTGGTCGCACCAAAGAGGCGAACGAAGAGATCGACGGCGATGACCGTCCTGTGACCTCTCACCTGACCCGCGTTGACCTCAAAGAAGAGGGCAAAGGGCTGAAGATTGTCCGCCAGAGCCTGCCGTATGGCACCGCAAGCGGCACCCATGGTCTTTACTTCTGCGCGTACTGCTCACGCCTGTATAACATCGAGCAGCAGTTGATGAGCATGTTCGGCGACACTGACGGCAAGCGCGACGCGATGCTGCGCTTCACCAAGCCGGTAACCGGCGGCTATTACTTCGCGCCGTCCGTTGAGCGTCTGCTGGCGCTTTAACGCCCCTCACCCGAACCCTCTCCCCGCAGGGGAGAGGGGGATTGCAGCCTTATTCCCTTTTCTGCTTCTAAATCACCAAACGGTATATAAAACCGTTACTCCTTTCGACCTCGTTATAAATATTATGACTATAAGATAGTCATCACATTTATAAGGGTGCGCAATGGCCGTTACTGTACTGAAAAAAGGAACTCTGGCGCTGGCAGGTTTATTGCTGGTGGCCCAGGCGCAGGCGACTGAGCTGCTGAACAGTTCGTACGACGTCTCCCGCGAGCTGTTTGCCGCCCTTAACCCACCGTTTGAACAGCAGTGGGCGAAAGACAATAACGGCGATAAGCTGACCATCAAACAGTCCCATGCCGGTTCTTCCAAACAGGCGCTGGCGATATTGCAGGGACTGAAGGCGGATGTCGTGACCTACAACCAGGTCACTGACGTGCAGATCCTGCACGACAAGGGCAAACTTATCCCTGCTGACTGGCAGAGCCGTCTGCCGAATAACAGCTCGCCGTTCTATTCCACCATGGGCTTCCTGGTGCGTAAAGGTAACCCGAAAAATATCCACGACTGGAGCGACCTGGTGCGTTCTGACGTGAAGCTGATTTTCCCGAACCCAAAAACCTCCGGTAACGCGCGTTACACCTATTTGGCGGCGTGGGGTGCGGCGGACAAGGCCGACGGTAACGATAAAGCCAAAACCGAGCAGTTCATGACCCAGTTCCTGAAAAACGTTGAAGTGTTTGATACCGGCGGCCGCGGGGCAACCACCACCTTCGCAGAACGTGGGCTGGGCGATGTGCTGATCAGCTTTGAGTCGGAAGTGAACAACATCCGCAAACAGTATGAAGCGCAGGGCTTTGAGGTGGTTATCCCGAAAACCAACATTCTGGCCGAATTCCCGGTGGCGTGGGTGGATAAAAACGTGAAGGCAAACGGTACTGAGAAAGCGGCAAAAGCCTATCTCAACTATCTGTACAGCCCGCAGGCGCAGACCATCATTACCGATTACTACTACCGCGTGAATAACCCGGACGTGATGAACAAACTGAAGGATAAATTCCCGCAGACCGCACTGTTCCGCGTGGAAGATCATTTCGGCTCCTGGCCTGAGGTGATGAAAACGCACTTTGCCAGCGGCGGTGAGTTAGACAAGTTGCTGGCGGCGGGGCGTAAGTAATGTTTGCAGTCTCGACCAAACGCGTGCTGCCGGGCTTTACCTTAAGTCTGGGGACCAGCCTGCTGTTCGTCTGCCTGATCCTGTTGTTGCCGCTCAGCGCACTGGTGATGCAGCTTGCGCAGATGAGCTGGGCGCAGTACTGGGACGTGGTCACCAACCCGCAGGTGGTGGCCGCCTATAAAGTGACGCTGCTGTCGGCGTTTGTTGCCTCCATTTTTAACGGTGTGTTCGGCCTGCTGATGGCGTGGATCTTAACCCGCTATCGTTTCCCTGGCCGCACGCTGCTTGACGCACTGATGGATCTGCCGTTTGCGCTGCCGACGGCTGTTGCGGGCTTAACCCTTGCGTCGCTCTTCTCCGTGAACGGACTGTACGGTGAGTGGCTGGCAAAGCTTGATATCAAAGTCACCTATACCTGGCTTGGTATCGCGGTGGCGGTGGCCTTTACCAGCATCCCGTTTGTGGTGCGTACCGTGCAGCCGGTGCTGGAAGAGCTGGGTCCGGAATATGAAGAAGCGGCGGAAACGCTGGGGGCCACGCGCTGGCAGAGTTTCCGCAAGGTCGTGTTGCCGGAACTCTCCCCGGCGCTGATGGCGGGCGTTGCGCTGTCGTTTACCCGCAGCCTCGGTGAGTTCGGCGCGGTGATTTTTATCGCCGGGAACATTGCCTGGAAGACGGAGGTCACCTCGCTGATGATCTTCATCCGTCTTCAGGAGTTTGATTATCCGGCGGCGAGCGCCATTGCTTCGGTGATCCTCGCAGCCTCACTGCTGCTGCTGTACTCAATTAACACTCTGCAAAGTCGCTTTGGTCGACGTGTGGTAGGTCACTGATGGCGGAAGTTACGCAATTGAAGCGATACGATGCTCCCCGTATCAACTGGGGTAAATGGTTTCTGATTGGCGTGGGCGTGCTGGTGTCCGCCCTCATTCTCGTCGTGCCGACGGTGTATATCTTCGTTCAGGCGTTCAGCAAGGGGCTGATGCCCGCGCTGGAGAACCTGGCGAATCCGGACATGCTCCATGCCATCTGGCTGACCGTACTGATTGCCCTGATCACCGTGCCGGTGAACCTGGTGTTCGGGACGCTGCTGGCGTGGCTGGTGACGCGTTTTAACTTCCCGGGACGTCAGCTGCTGCTGACCCTGCTGGATATTCCGTTTGCCGTGTCGCCGGTGGTGGCGGGTCTGGTGTACCTGCTCTTTTACGGCTCTAACGGCCCGCTGGGCGGCTGGCTTGATGAGCATAACCTGCAGGTCATGTTCGCCTGGCCGGGTATGGTGCTGGTGACCATCTTCGTGACGTGTCCGTTTGTGGTGCGCGAACTGGTGCCGGTGATGTTAAGCCAGGGGAGCAACGAAGACGAAGCGGCGGTGCTGCTGGGCGCGTCAGGCTGGCAGATGTTCCGTCGCGTGACGCTGCCAAATATCCGCTGGGCGCTGCTTTACGGCGTGGTGCTGACCAACGCCCGAGCGATTGGTGAGTTTGGTGCCGTTTCCGTCGTCTCCGGCTCCATCCGCGGTGAAACCCTGTCGCTGCCGTTACAGATTGAATTACTGGAACAGGACTACAACACCGTCGGTTCCTTTACTGCCGCAGCGTTACTGACGCTGATGGCTATTTTGACCCTGTTTTTGAAGAGTGTGGTGCAGTGGCGTTTAGAGAATCAGGAAAAACGTCAGCATCAGGAGGGAAATCATGAGCATTGAGATTGCCAATATTAAGAAGTCTTTTGGTCGCACCCAGGTGCTGAATGATATCTCGCTGGATATCCCTTCCGGACAAATGGTGGCGCTGCTGGGGCCGTCTGGCTCGGGTAAAACCACGCTGCTGCGAATTATCGCCGGGCTTGAGCATCAGACCAGCGGGCACATTCGCTTTCACGGCACCGACGTGAGCCGCCTGCATGCCCGCGATCGTAAAGTGGGTTTTGTGTTCCAGCACTATGCGCTGTTCCGCCACATGACCGTGTTTGACAACATCGCGTTTGGCCTGACCGTGCTGCCGCGTCGCGAACGCCCGGATGCCGCCACCATCAAAGCGAAAGTGACTAAGCTGCTGGAGATGGTGCAGCTGGCACATCTGGCGGATCGTTTCCCGGCGCAGCTGTCTGGCGGACAGAAACAGCGTGTCGCGCTGGCACGTGCGCTGGCCGTTGAGCCGCAAATTCTGCTGCTGGACGAACCGTTCGGCGCGCTGGATGCGCAGGTGCGTAAAGAACTTCGCCGCTGGCTGCGTCAGCTGCATGAAGAGCTGAAGTTTACCAGCGTCTTCGTGACCCACGATCAGGAAGAGGCGATGGAAGTGGCGGACCGCGTGGTGGTCATGAGCCAGGGCAACATCGAGCAGGTTGACGAGCCGGAGCAGCTCTGGCGTGAACCGGCGACCCGTTTCGTGCTGGAATTTATGGGTGAAGTGAACCGTCTGCAGGGCACCATTCGCGGTGGACAGTTCCACGTCGGCGCGCACCGCTGGCCGCTGGGCTATACCTCCGCGCATCAGGGGCCGGTCGATCTGTTCCTGCGTCCGTGGGAAGTGGACGTGAGCCGCCGCACCAGCCTGGATTCACCGCTGCCGGTGCAGGTACTGGAAGCTAGCCCTAAAGGGCACTACACCCAATTGGTGGTACAGCCGCTGGGCTGGTATACCGAGCCGCTGACCGTCGTCATGCGTGATGATGTGCCGCCGCACCGGGGCGAGCGTCTGTTTGTCGGCCTGCAGCATGCCCGTATTTATCACGGGAAGGAGCGCATCGAGACGCGCGAGAATATTGCTCTGGCGGAGTCAGCCTGATAGGTTATTAGGATGTTTATCGCCCGGTGGCGCTGCGCTTACCGGGCCTACAGTTATCACTGCGTCTTGTAGGCCGGGATCGCTGCGCGCCCCCGGCTTTTTTATTGAGTAAAAATCGTGACTACACTCGAACACACCATCGGCAACACTCCTCTGGTCAAGCTTCAGCGCATGGGGCCAGACAACGGCAGTGAAATCTGGGTCAAACTTGAGGGCAATAATCCGGCAGGCTCGGTGAAAGACCGTGCGGCGCTGTCGATGATTGTTCAGGCTGAAAAACGCGGTGAGATAAAGCCCGGCGACGTGTTGATTGAGGCCACCAGCGGCAATACCGGGATTGCACTGGCAATGATTGCGGCATTGAAAGGCTACCGCATGAAGCTGCTGATGCCGGACAACATGAGCCAGGAGCGCCGCGCCGCAATGCGCGCCTACGGGGCCGAGCTAATTTTGGTCACTAAAGAGCAGGGGATGGAAGGCGCACGCGATTTAGCCTTAGAAATGGCGGAGCGTGGCGAAGGTAAGTTGCTCGATCAGTTCAACAACCCGGATAATCCCTACGCGCATTACACCACCACCGGCCCGGAAATCTGGCAGCAAACCGACGGACGTATTACCCATTTTGTCTCCAGCATGGGCACCACCGGTACCATCACCGGCGTGTCGCGTTTCCTGCGTGAGCAGGAAAAAGCCGTCACTATCGTTGGCCTGCAGCCAGAAGAGGGGAGCAGCATTCCGGGGATTCGCCGCTGGCCAGCAGAATACATGCCGGGTATTTTTAATGCGCAGCTGGTGGATCAGGTGCTGGATATTCACCAGCGCGAGGCGGAGAATACCATGCGTGAGCTGGCCGTGCGTGAAGGCATCTTCTGCGGGGTCAGCTCGGGTGGCGCGGTAGCGGGGGCGTTGCGCGTTGCGCAGGCGAATCCAGGCGCCGTTGTGGTCGCGATTATCTGCGACCGCGGCGATCGCTATCTGTCTACCGGCGTCTTTGGTGAAGAGAGTTATTCGCAGGGGGCGGGAATTTAAGCGTCATGGAGATGATTTTATTCCGGGATAACACCCGGGCGCAGCAAACCGATATTGTCGCAGTGCAGTCGCAGGTGGTTTATGGCAGCGTGGGGAACAGCATTGCGGTTCCGAATATTCGTACCCACAGGCTGAACGTCACCGCCGTGCCGACGGTATTGTTCAGCAATACGCCGCACTATGACACTTTCTACGGCGGCGTGATCCCCGATGAGTGGTTCAGCGGCTACCTGAAGGCGCTGGAAGAACGCGAGATCCTGCGCGAGCTTAAAGCGGTTACCACCGGTTATATGGGCAGCGCCAGCCAGATCGCCCTGTTGGCTCAGTGGCTGAAGGCGGTCAAAGCGCACCATCCTGACCTGCTGGTACTGGTCGACCCGGTTATTGGCGACATTGACAGTGGAATGTACGTGAAGCCGGATATTCCGCAAGCGTATCGGGAGCACCTGTTGCCGCTGGCGCAGGGTATTACGCCAAACGTCTATGAACTGGAAGTATTAAGCGGAAAACCGTGCCGCACGCCGGAAAGCGCCGTCGAGGCAGCGCAGGGGCTGCTTTCCGATTCCCTGAAATGGGTGGCGATTACCAGCGCGCCGGTCGCTGACGACCCGCACAACATCCACGTGGTGCTGGTGACGAAAGAGGGCGTTACCGTTAGCGCGCATCCGCGCGTAGAAACCGATCTGAAAGGGACGGGCGATCTGTTCTGTTCCGAGCTGGTCAGTGGTATCGTTGAGGGGAAAACCGTTGCCGATGCTATCCGCATGGCGGGGGATCGGGTGACTGACGTGATGTTGTACACCCAGTCGAAAGGGTACGACGAGCTTATCCTTCCCGCATAAACAAAAATGGCGCCCGAAGGCGCCATTTTTCTGTACGGCAAGAATTACTTCTTGATGCGGATAACCGGGGTTTCACCCACGGTGACGCTGCCAGACAGTTTGATCAGTTCTTTGATTTCGTCCATGTTGGAGATAACAACCGGCGTCAGGGTAGACTTGGCTTTTTCTTCCAGCAGTGGCAGATCGAATTCAATTACCGGGTCGCCAACTTTCACACGCTGGCCTTCTTCCGCGATACGTTTGAAGCCTTCGCCTTTCAGTTCAACGGTGTCGATACCGAAGTGAACGAACAGTTCGATACCGCTATCAGATTCGATAGAGAACGCATGGTTGGTTTCAAAAATTTTACCGATGGTGCCGTCAACTGGAGCAACCATTTTGTTGCCAGTTGGTTTGATAGCAATGCCATCACCAACGATTTTCTCAGCAAACACTACATCCGGCACGTCTTCGATGTTGACGATCTCGCCGGAGAGCGGAGCAACAATCTCAATAGTTCCGGAGTCTTTCTTATCATCAGAAACCAGAGATTTCAGTTTATCGAACAAACCCATGATCTTCTCCTAAGCAGTAATTTGGGCCGCATCTCGTGGATTAGCAGATTGTTTTTTCTTCAATGAACTTGTTAACCAGCGTCATTAACTCGTCCGTTGTCGGTTGAGCAAGAGCCTGCTCTGCTAACACCTTCGCATCTTCGAAGTTCGTGTTACGGATAATCTTCTTAATGCGCGGGATGGAAATGGCGCTCATAGAGAATTCGTCCAGACCCATACCCAGCAACAGAAGTGTAGCACGTTCGTCGCCTGCAAGCTCACCACACATGCCAGTCCATTTACCTTCTGCATGAGAAGCATCAATAACTTGCTTGATCAAGTTCAGAACGGACGGTGACATTGGCTGGTAGAGATGTGAAATCATATCATTACCACGGTCAACTGCCAGGGTGTACTGCGTTAAATCATTGGTGCCGATACTAAAGAAATCAACTTCTTTGGCTAAATGACGCGCAATGGTCGCGGCTGCTGGGGTTTCCACCATCACGCCGATCTCGATTGACTCGTCAAACGCTTTACCTTCGTCGCGCAGTTCCTGTTTGTAGATTTCGATCTCTTTCTTCAGTGCACGCACTTCTTCAACAGAGATGATCATCGGGAACATGATGCGCAGTTTACCGAAAGCAGAGGCACGCAGAATTGCGCGCACCTGGTCACGCAGGATCTCTTTGCGATCCATGGCGATACGCACTGCACGCCAGCCCAGGAACGGGTTCTCTTCTTTCGGGAAGTTCATGTATGGCAACTCTTTGTCGCCACCGATGTCCATAGTACGGACGATAACCGCCTGAGAGCCACACGCTTCTGCTACGGCTTTATACGCAGCAAACTGCTCTTCTTCAGTAGGCAGCGCGTCACGGTCCATGAACAGGAATTCTGTACGATAGAGACCCACACCTTCCGCACCGTTGCGCTCAGCGCCTTCAACGTCACGTACGGTACCGATGTTTGCGCATACTTCAACCTGATGGCCGTCCAGGGTGATGGCTGGCAGGTCTTTCAGCTTAGCGAGTTCCGCTTTTTCAGTCGCAACTTGCTCCTGAACCGCGCGCAGTTTTTCGATCTCTTCGTTTGTTGGGTTGACGTAAACCAGATTGTTTACGGCATCCAGAATCAGATAGTCGCCGTTTTTCACCTGAGAGGTGACGCTACCGGTACCCACGATGGCAGGCAGTTCCAGAGAACGGGCCATAATAGAGGTGTGGGAAGTACGGCCACCCGCGTCGGTAATGAAACCGAGGACCTTTTTCAGGTTCAGCTGTGCGGTTTCGGACGGGGTGAGGTCAGCGGCAACCAGGATCACTTCATCCTGAATCGCGCTCAGGTCGATGATGGCCAGACCCAGGATGTTGCGCAGCAGGCGCTTACCGATGTCACGTACGTCAGCCGCACGTTCTTTCAGGTATTCATCATCCAGTTCTTCCAGGGCAGTTGCCTGACCTTCGATAACTTCATGCGCAGCCGCGTCGGCCGTCATGCCTTTATCTTTAATCAGGGCTATGATTTCCTGCTCCAGCTCCTCATCTTCGAGCAGCATGATATGCCCTTCGAAGATGGCTTCTTTTTCTTCACCGAAAGTTTCGCCAGCTTTAGTTTTGATTGCTTCCAGTTGCGCAGATGCCTTGGCACGACCGCTCAGAAAACGTTCAACTTCCTGATCAACCTTGTCGGCAGAAATTTTTTTCCGGTCGATGACGATCTCGTCTTCTTTCAGCAGCAGTGCTTTGCCGAAAGCGATACCCGGGGATGCTAAAATGCCTGAAATCATAACCCTACCTTACTTGTGACTGATATTTAAAAGAACCCGGAAACTTACTCGAGCTCAGCCATCAGTTTTACCAGATGCTCAACTGCTTTCTGCTCGTCTTCACCTTCCGCAGAAATGGTGACTACGGTGCCCTGAGTCAGGCCCAGAGTCTGCAGTTTGAACAGGCTTTTTGCGCTGGCGCTTTTGCCGTTGGAAGTCACAGTGATTTCAGAAGTGAAGCCTTTCGCTTCTTTAACAAACTGAGCAGCAGGGCGGGTGTGCAGACCGTTCGGAGCGGTAATGGTAACTTCTTGCTGGAACATTGTATTTCCCCAACTTATAGGTTTAGTGTTGTGGAACTAAAGTCTAGCCTGGCGACTGAACTTTAGCCTGTATTGTTAGCGCTGACGTTTCGATCGTCATTAAACATTATGCAGCGAAAGCAAGACTTGAACCAAATCATAAAATCGATTCAGCAAGGCTATTTCGTTCACTGATTAATTTCACGCATCAAAATAATTGCTGGTTTAAATACCAGACCCAACGGGGTGAAGCAATGCCAGGAGGGGCAAAAGTTTGAAGCAGGCCACAAAAAAGCACCTGAAAAGGTGCTTTTTTACGCGTTATTAACATGCTGGCATTACTGTTGCAGCTCTTTTTCAGTGAACAGATCGGCAAACAGTGCGGTGCTCAAGTAACGCTCACCCGAGGAAGGAAGGATAACCACAATATTCTTATTGGTAAAGGCTTCATCTTCCTGAAGTTTGAGCGCTGCCGCAACAGCCGCACCGGAAGAGATACCGGCGAGAATGCCTTCTTCATCCATCAGACGACGCGCGGTAGAGATGGCTTCTTCGTTAGTGATGGTGACCACTTTATCGATCAGCTTCAGATCCAGGTTGCCCGGAATGAATCCCGCGCCAATACCCTGGATTTTATGCGGACCCGGCTTGAGCTCTTCGCCCGCCAGTGCCTGGGTGATAACCGGTGAGTCGGTGGGTTCAACCGCAACGGTGATCAGATCTTTTTTACCTTTTGTGCCTTTTATATAGCGTGACACGCCGGTCAGGGTGCCGCCGGTACCAACGCCGGAGATAAACACGTCAACCTGACCGTCAGTATCTTCCCAGATTTCCGGTCCAGTGGTCTTCTCGTGAATTTCCGGGTTAGCCGGGTTGCTGAACTGCTGCAGCAGCAGATATTTTGCCGGATCGCTGGCGACAATCTCTTCCGCTTTCTGAATGGCACCTTTCATGCCCTTCGCACCTTCGGTCAGTACGAGGTTCGCGCCGAGTGCTTTGAGCAGTTTGCGGCGTTCGATACTCATGGTTTCCGGCATGGTCAGCGTCAGTTTATAGCCACGCGCGGCAGCGACATAGGCCAGAGCGATACCGGTGTTACCGCTGGTCGGTTCAACCAGTTCAACGCCAGGCTTCAGCACGCCACGTTTTTCAGCATCCCAAATCATGTTTGCACCGATACGGCATTTTACGCTGAAGCTCGGGTTACGAGATTCGACCTTCGCCAGAATGCGTCCATTACCGATACGGTTCAGTCGAACCAGGGGCGTATGACCGATAGTCAGCGAGTTGTCTTCATAAATCTTACTCATGGCCTGTCCTTAACTGTATGAAATTGGGATACCGCCCCAGCATACCTGCTAAGCAGGGAGGGGGAAGTAAGGAATTCGCATATCTATATACTGCAAGGAAATAATGGGGATCAGTATGGAATAAGGGGCGGCATAAGCCACCCCTGCTTTACACATTTTTGCATTATTTCCATAACGCGTGCTTAGCACGGTAGCAGTCCACCCACATTGCCGTCGCGCCGCACACAGCAACCGGCATGATGAACAGGTTCAGGAAGGGAATCATCGTGAACAGGCTGGTCAGCGCGCCGAACTGCATATTGGCGACCTTCTGGGTACGCAGGGCGTTGCGCATCGCTTTAAACGGTACCTTGTGGTTATCGAACGGATAATCACAATATTGGATGGCGAGCATCCAGGCGCTGAACAGGAACCACAGCACCGGCGCCACGGTCTGGCCAATGCCGGGCACAAAATAGAGGATAAGCAGCACTACCGCGCGGGGGAGGTACCAGGCAAATTTCTGCCACTCGCGCTTCATGATGCGGGGGATATCTTTCATGATCCCGAGCACGCCCGTGTCCGGCGGCGTCGCGCCGGTAAGCCGCGCCTCCAGCTGTTCTGCCAGCAGGCCGTTAAACGGTGCGGCTATCCAGTTAGCGATGGTTGAGAAGAAATAGCCGAACACCAGCAGCACGGAGATAACCGCCACCGGCCAGAGCAGATAGTTCAGCCACTGTAGCCAGTCGGGCACATAGCTCATTAACGCAGGGATCCAGCTCTCGAGCTTTGTAAAAAGCCACCAGAACGCGCCGCCCATCAGAAGAATGTTGATCAACAGCGGAAGGATGACGAAGCGTCGGATACCCGGCAGTGAAACCAGTTTCCAGCCCTGAGAAAAATACCAGACGCCGCTGCGTGGGGGAGAAGAAGATGTTGAAACCATAACCAGGCTGTACTCCTTTTTTCACAACCAGTGGAATTGCCGCCTATATTATCCACTTGTGGACTAATGACCAGTTCGGAAATGTTCGAAAAACCAGCAAAAAGCACGATTTCCTTCATCTTTATGCTGTGAATGCTCTGCACACACTTGCACTTGACGTAAACGGCAAATACTCTTAGTGAGTAAATGTTTGCCGTGGTGGCAAGGTGTTAGAACAACAGAGAATATAATGATGCAGGATTTGCGTCTGATATTAATCATTGTTGGCGCGATCGCCATAATCGCTTTACTGGTACATGGTTTCTGGACCAGCCGTAAAGAGCGTTCTTCGATGTTCCGCGATCGCCCACTGAAGCGCATGAAGTCCAGTCGTGATGACGATGACATTGAAGATGACATCGACGATCGCGACGATGACGGCGTGGGTGAAGTTCGTGTTCATCGGGTCAATACTGCGCCCGGCGCGGCTCATGGGGAGCATGAAGCCCCCCGTCCTGCGCAGCACCAGTATCAACCGCCGTACGCCTCTGCTCAGCCGCGCCAGCAGGCGCCGCAGCCGGTAGAAGAGCCTGTGCGCCAGCCGCCGCAACAGCCTGTCCATCAGCAGCCTGCTGCGCCACAGCCGGTTCAACCGCAGCCCGTGCAGCAGCCTGTGCAACTACAGCCCGCGCAGCCGGTACAACAGCCGCAGCAGCCTGGTCATGTGCAGCCAGCTCCGCAGCCTGCTCCAGCACAGCATGTTGAGCCAGAACCCGTAGCAGAGCCAGAACCGGTTGTTGAAAAACCGCAGCGTAAAGAAGCGGTGATCATCATGAACGTGGCCGCGCATCACGGTAGCCATCTCAACGGTGACGTGCTGCTTAACAGTATTCAACAGGCAGGATTCAAGTTTGGCGACATGAATATTTTCCATCGCCACCTGAGCCCTGACGGTAGCGGCCCGGCGCTGTTCAGCCTGGCCAATATGGTTAACCCTGGCACCTTTGATCCGGAAATGACCGGTGATTTCGTGACCCCAGGTGTCACCATCTTTATGCAGGTGCCGTCCTACGGCGATGAACTGCAAAACTTCAAGCTGATGCTGCAATCCGCTCAGCACATTGCTGACGAAGTGGGCGGTGTGGTGCTCGACGATCAGCGTCGAATGATGACTCCGCAAAAACTGCGTGAGTATCAGGACCGCATCCGCGAAGTTAAGGAAGCCAACGCGTAATCATCGCGTTTACGTCAACTCCTCCTCAACCCCCGCATGTCGGGGGTTTTTTCTCATTGATGGTGCGATATGGACTCAATCGAACAACAACTCACTGACCTGCGAACCACGCTTCGCCATCATGAATATCTCTATCATGTTATGGACGCGCCGGAGGTGCCGGATGCGGAGTATGACCGCCTGATGCGCGAGCTGCGCGAACTGGAGGCGCAGCACCCGGAACTCATTACGCCGGATTCTCCCACCCAGCGCGTCGGTGCCGAGCCGCTGGGAGCGTTCAGCCAGGTACGCCATGAAGTACCGATGCTGTCGCTGGATAACGTCTTTGATGAAGAGAGCTTCCTCGCGTTTAACAAGCGCGTGCAGGACCGTCTGAAAAGCAGCGACGCTCTCGCCTGGTGCTGCGAGCTGAAGCTTGATGGCCTGGCGGTCAGTCTTCTCTACGAAAACGGCGTGCTGGTGCGTGCCGCGACGCGTGGCGACGGCACGACGGGTGAAGACATTACGACCAACGTGCGTACCATCCGCGCGATCCCGCTGAAGCTGCAGGGGGACAACATTCCTGCGCGCCTGGAAGTGCGCGGCGAAGTGTTTCTTCCCCAGGCGGGTTTCGAGAAAATCAACGAAGAAGCGCGCCGCACCGGCGGGAAAGTATTTGCTAACCCGCGTAATGCGGCGGCAGGCTCTTTGCGCCAGCTTGACCCGCGTATCACCGCGAAGCGACCGCTCACTTTCTTCTGCTACGGCGTGGGGATCCTGGAGGGAGGCGAGCTGCCGGATACGCATCTCGGGCGTCTGATGCAGTTTAAGGCGTGGGGCCTGCCGGTGAGTAACCGCGTGCAGCTCTGTGACTCGCCAGAAGCGGTACTCGCGTTCTACCACAAGGTGGAAGCGGACCGTCCGACGCTCGGTTTTGATATTGATGGCGTTGTCATTAAGGTGAACTCACTGGCGCTTCAGGAGCAACTCGGCTTTGTGGCGCGTGCGCCGCGCTGGGCGGTGGCGTTTAAGTTTCCTGCTCAGGAACAGATGACCTTCGTTCGCGACGTGGAGTTCCAGGTCGGCCGTACGGGCGCCATTACCCCGGTCGCCCGTCTTGAGCCTGTGCAGGTCGCGGGCGTGCTGGTGAGTAACGCCACGCTGCATAACGCCGATGAGATTGAACGTCTGGGCCTGCGGATTGGTGACAAAGTGGTGGTTCGTCGCGCGGGCGATGTTATTCCGCAGGTGGTAAACGTCGTTGAGTCTGAACGCCCTGATGATACGCGTGAAGTGGTCTTCCCGACCCATTGCCCGGTGTGTGGCTCTGACGTGGAGCGTGTTGAAGGTGAGGCGGTAGCGCGCTGTACGGGCGGCCTGATCTGTGGCGCGCAGCGTAAAGAGTCACTGAAGCACTTCGTCTCCCGTCGCGCCATGGACGTCGACGGCATGGGCGATAAGATTATCGATCAGCTGGTTGAAAAAGAGTATGTGCATACGCCAGCGGATCTCTTCAAACTGACGGCGGGCAAGCTGACCGGTCTGGATCGCATGGGGCCGAAGTCGGCGCAGAACGTGGTTAACGCTCTGGAAGCCGCAAAAGAGACCACCTTCGCCCGTTTCCTTTACGCGCTGGGCATCCGTGAAGTGGGGGAAGCAACGGCAGCAGGTCTGGCGGCGTACTTTGGCACGCTGGAGGCGCTGGAAAAGGCAAGCATCGACGAGCTGCAGAAAGTGCCGGATGTCGGCATTGTAGTCGCCACGCACGTCTTTAACTTCTTTGCGGAAGAGAGCAACCGCGAAGTCATTGGCAAACTGCTGGCAGAGGGCATCAAATGGCCCGCGCCGGTGGTGGTTAATGCCGAAGAGATCGACAGTCCGTTCGCCGGTAAAACGGTGGTGCTGACCGGCAGCCTGAGCCAGCTTTCACGCGACGATGCGAAAGCGCGTCTGGTGGCGCTGGGCGCAAAAGTGGCGGGCAGCGTCTCGAAGAAAACCGACCTGGTGATTGCCGGGGAAGCAGCGGGTTCGAAGCTGGTGAAAGCCCAGGAACTCGGCATTGAGGTTATCGACGAAGCGGAAATGATGCGTCTGTTAGGAGAGTAACGTGGAAAAAGAGCAGCTCGTTGCGATCGCCAATACGGAGATGCCGTTCGGTAAATATAAGGGCCGCAGGCTGATCGATTTGCCGGAGGAGTATCTGCTGTGGTTTGCCCGTAAGGATGAGTTCCCGGCCGGGCGACTGGGCGAGCTGATGGCTATTACGCTACTGATCAAAACCGAGGGGCTGACCCAGCTGGTTCAGCCCCTGAAACGTCCTTAAGCCTTCGCGGCGCGGGTCTCTTCCTGCGCCAGTTTTTCCGTCTGACGTTTATAGCGACGCGCCAGCACGGCGCAGACCATCAGCTGGATCTGATGAAAAATCATCAGCGGCAATACCATCATCCCAATTACCGAGGTCGGGAACAGAATGTTGGCCATCGGGATACCGTTCGCCAGGCTCTTCTTCGAACCGCAGAAAACAATCGTAATTTCATCTGCTTTGTTGAAGCCGCATTTACGTGCCACAAAGACGTTTACGGCAATGACAATCGCCAGCAGGACAATGCTGACCACCACGATAAACAGCAGTGAGCCTGCGCCCACCTTGTGCCAGATCCCGTTCACGACCGCTTCGCTGAAGGCGGAGTAAACCACCAGCAGAATCGAGGTCTGGTCGGTTTTGGAGATCCACTTTTTATGCTTCGTCACAAACGCACCTGTCCACGGGCGCGAGAGATGGCCCAGGACAAACGGCAGCAGCAGCTGCAGACAGATCCTGCCAACCTGCTCAAGGTTACCTTCCGCGCCATGCATGTTCATCAGCAGCCCCACCAGCAGCGGGGAGACGAAAATCCCTAACAGGCTGGATGCCGACGCGGAGCAGACCGCGGCCGCAACGTTGCCACCCGCGAGGGAGGTAAACGCAATGGCCGACTGCACGGTGGCTGGCAGAATACAGAGATACAAAAAACCGGTGTAGAGTGCCGGGTCGACGTTAACCGGCGCCCACCACGCAAACAGCACCCCGAGGATGGGGAACAGAATAAAGGTGCTGCACATCACCCAGAGGTGCAGTCGCCAGTGGCCACCACCCGCGATAATCGCTTCGCGGGAGAGTTTTGCGCCGTGCATAAAGAACAGCAGCGCGATAGCGGCCGTCGTCAGCCCCTCAAAAAACGGGACGAAACCACCGCGGGCCGGGAAAAACGAGGCCAGTAAAACGGTGACCACCAGAGTAAGCGTAAACGGATCAACAATACGAAATAGTTTCATAATGACTCCTGAAAACAGATGTCGCTATTGTGCTTTTTTCCATTTGAGAAATAAAATTGATTTATTGCATTCATTCATGAATTAAACAGATGAATTACTCCTTACGCCAGCTTCGTATTTTTGTCACCGTCGCCCATGCCCGTAGCTTCAGCCGGGCAGGAGAGATGATTGGCCTCAGCCAGTCAGCCGTCAGCCACAGCGTGAAAGAGCTGGAAAATCAGACCGGCGTGCGGTTGCTTGACCGTACCACACGCGAAGTGGTGCTGACCGAAGCAGGGCAGCAGCTGGCCCAGCGCCTCGAACGTCTGCTGGATGAACTGAACAGCACGCTCAGAGACGTGGGAAGGCTGGGGCAGCAGCTTTCGGGTACCGTGCGGGTCGCAGCCAGCCAGACAATATCGGCACACCTTATCCCGCAGTGTATCGCGGAGGGAAACCACCGCTATCCGGACATTGATTTTGTGTTGCATGACCGGCCGCAGCAGTGGGTGCTGGAAAGCATCCGTCAGGGAGATGTGGATTTTGGTATTGTGATCGACCCCGGCCAGGTGAGCGACCTGGCGTGCGAAAGCGTGCTTTCTGAGCCTTTTTTACTGCTCTGCCGGGATGACGATCCGCTGGCAACGTTGCCGGCGGTCAACTGGCAGTCCCTGCAGGGCGCGAACCTGGTTTTGCAGGATTATGCCTCCGGCAGCCGTCCGCTGATCGATTCCGCGCTGGTTAATCAGGGCGTAAAGGCCACCATCGTGCAGGAAATTGGGCATCCGGCCACGCTGTTTCCCATGGTGGAAGCCGGAATTGGGATCAGCGTGTTGCCCGCTCTGGCGCTCCCCCTGCCGCAGGGGAGCCGACTGGCCGTGAAGCGTTTAACGCCTGTTGTCGAGCGAAAACTGATGTTAGTACGGCGCAAAAATCGTTCCCTCTCGGGGGCGGCGCAGGCTATATGGGAAGTGGTGCGTATCCAGGCACAGCGATTAACCGAGGCCCGCATACGCGACCCACTGTTTAACGCATCCGACGATTAAATATAGATATCGATCTGATGATCGTCTGTCGGGCTATTCACCCCTTCCACTTTACCCGGCGCTTGCTCCTGTTTCTTTTGCTCCTCTTCAGCCTGCTGGTGCTGCAGCGCGGCGAGCTGCGCCTGTAGCACGGTGATTTGGGTCTGAATGAGCTCCTGCTGCTTTTTCTTTTCATCTGCACTGCCGGAACTGTCCGCCAGCTCTTTTAACTGCTGAGTCAGCTGTTGGATTTTGTCGAGAATACGGCTGATTTGCGCAGCAATATCGTTCCCGCCGGAAGCCCCACTCCCGCCGCCGCTGGTTTGAATGGGTGGGGCTGAAGCCTGGATAGTCGTCATACTTTTTCCTCGCGTTATAAAACAGAGGTATCGGCACTGACGGGATTAGCTTGAGCAAAACTGCCATATCTGGCAGGACATTACATTGATACAAAAACAGTATTGATGGTGCAGGGAAAGTGTATTGGAGGTCACCCGCAGGCTCCGGATATAAGACTAAGGTCATGCGATCCATGCTATCGCGATCTTCATTCTCAAGGAGCCTCTATGACCCTCTCAAAAAACCCGTGGTATTGCGCCGATATTATCCGTGCGGCTAAGCCTGACTTCACGCCTCGCGTGGCGTTTATTCTCGGCTCTGGCCTTGGCGCGCTCGCCGACCAGATTGATGATGCCGTTTCCCTGAGCTATGAAAAACTGCCGGGCTTCCCGGTGAGCACCGTCCACGGCCACGCAGGCGAGCTGGTGCTGGGGCATCTTGCCGGGGTGCCTGTTGCCTGTATGAAAGGGCGAGGGCACTTCTATGAGGGGCGCGGGATGACCATCATGACCGATGCGATCCGCACGTTCAAACTGCTGGGATGTGAGTTGCTGTTTAGCACCAATGCGGCAGGCTCATTGCGCCCGGAAGTTCTGCCGGGGAGCCTGGTTGCCCTGAGCGACCATATCAATACCATGCCTGGCACGCCGATGGTGGGGCTAAACGATGAGCGCTTTGGCGACCGTTTCTTCTCCCTGGCCAATGCTTACGACGCGGATTACCGTGCGATGCTGCAAACCGTGGCGGCGAAAGAGGGTTTCCCGCTGCATGAAGGGGTATTTGTCTCTTATCCGGGCCCGAACTTCGAGACGGCGGCAGAGATCCGCATGATGCAAATTATCGGCGGCGATGTGGTCGGCATGTCCGTGGTGCCGGAAGTGATTTCCGCACGCCACTGTGGCCTGAAGGTTGTAGCCGTTTCTGCAATTACCAACCTCGCCGAAGGTTTGGGCGAGGTAAAGCTGTCGCATGAGCAGACGCTCGCGGCGGCTGAGCTCTCACGCCAGAACTTCATCAATCTTATCTGCGGTTTTCTCCGCCATATTGCCTGAGTAAAACAATAAAGTGGCCCGTCAGGGCCACACTGCTATAAGGAATGGGCTATGAACATCACGACTCGCTTAAAGATGATGTCCTTTATGCAATATTTTATCTGGGGGAGTTGGCTGGTTACCCTCGGTGCTTACATGATCAACACCCTACACTTTACCGGCTCCGACGTGGGCATGGTCTACAGCTCCAAAGGCCTTGCCGCGATCGTTATGCCTTCGCTGGTGGGAATCATTGCCGACAAATGGCTACGGGCAGACCGCGCCTACGTCATTTGCCACCTCGTCTGTGCCGCCGCACTCTGTTACGCCGCGCAGGTGAATGAGCCCGGCCTGATGTTCTGGGTCATGCTGGTCAATGCGATGGCCTTTATGCCCACCATTGCGCTGTCGAATACGATCTCCTATTCCTGTCTTGAGCAGGCGGGTCTGGAGACGGTAAGCCATTTTCCGCGCGTGCGGGTGTATGGCACCGTGGGCTTTATTGCGGCAATGTGGGCCATAAGCCTGATGGGGGCGGAGCTAAGCAACGTGCAGCTTTATATTGCAGCTGGCGCGTCTCTGCTGCTGGCGCTCTATTCTTTGACGTTGCCGGCCATTCCCGTGGCGAAGCAGAAAACGTCCCAGTCTCTGGCCAGCAAGCTGGGCCTTAATGCCTTTGTTCTTTTTAAACAGCCTCGCATGGCGGTATTCTTTTTGTTCGCGATGCTGCTGGGTGCTGTGCTGCAGATCACCAATACCTTCGGTAGCCCCTTCCTGCATGATTTTGCCCGTAATCCGGCGTATGCAGATAGCTTTATCGTCAGGTACCCGTCCATTTTGCTCTCCGTTTCGCAAATGTCAGAGGTGTTCTTCATTCTGACCATTCCGTACTTCCTCGGACGGTTTGGTATTAAAGCCGTGATGCTGATGAGCATGGTGGCCTGGATGCTCCGGTTTGGTCTGTTTGCCTTTGGCGACCCCTCCGCAACGGGCTTTGTGCTGCTCATGCTTTCCATGATTGTCTATGGCTGTGCATTCGACTTCTTCAATATTTCCGGCTCAGTGTTTGTCGAACAGGAGGTCAGCACCGATATTCGCGCCAGCGCACAGGGGCTGTTTATGACGACGGTTAACGGTATTGGGGCTTATTTCGGATCGGTATTGAGCGGTATGGCAGTTGATTATTTCTCGGTGGATGGGGTGAAAGACTGGCAGACGATCTGGCTGGTGTTTGCAGCCTATGCCCTGGTACTGGCCGTGGTGTTTTATTTTAGCTTTAACTACCACCACGCCAGTAAAAACAGCGAGATGCGCACAGTTGCGCACTAAATTTCCCCTCTCTGCGGTGAAAGGCTTTAAGGTAGGCGCTTAAGTGTTATCGCCAGGATATGTTTTGATGGAACGCGTCTATCGAACCGACCTCAAGCTGCTGCGCTATTTTCTGGCCGTGGCGGAGGAACTGCATTTTGGACGGGCTGCGGCCCGTCTCAATATGTCCCAGCCGCCATTAAGCCTGCACATTAAAGAGCTGGAAAGCCAGCTGGGCACGTTACTGTTTATTCGCCACTCGCGAAGCGTCGCGTTGACGCATGCGGGTAAAGTGCTGATGGAAGAGTCTCGTCGGCTGCTTGCCAGCGCAAATCAGGCTCTGGCGCGCGTCGAACAAATTGGCCGGGGTGAGGCAGGGCGCATTGAGCTGGGTATTGTCGGTACCGCCATGTGGAGCGAGGTGCGCACGGTTATGCGCACTTTTTTGAAAGAACATCCGAATGTTGATGTCGTTTTTCGCGAAAAGTCGCCGGTCATGCAGATGGCGCAGCTTGAGCGTCAGGAGCTGGATATTGGGATCTGGCGAATGGCAACGGAACCCACCGCGGGGTTTACCAGCGTGCGGTTGCGCGAGGCGGCGTTTCTTGTGGCGATGCCGGAAGATCACCGGCTGATCAGGGAACCCTCCGTTGCGCTTGCTGATTTACAGGACGAGTATTTCGTCACGATGCCGTCAGCACATTCTGACTGGGCATTTTTACATCGCGTCTGCCAGCAGGCCGGTTTTTCACCGATGATTGTACGCGAAGCCGTAGAGCCACAAACGGTACTGGCGATGATAAGCATGGGGATGGGGATTACGCTCGCTGCCGACAGTTACGCGCAAATGCAGTGGCCGGGCGTGGTGTTTCGCCCGCTGAAAGAGCGTATTCCGGCAGATTTGTATGTCGTGTATAACGAGAAACAGGTGACGCCGGCGGTGAAGACGTTGATTGAGACGTTGACGGCAGGAAAGTAGACAAACTGCAGATGCGCAGATAGCAAAAAAGCGCCTTTAGGGCGCTTTTTTAGATTGGTGGGTCGTGCAGGATGACTCGCTTCGCTCGCCCTTCGGGCCGTCGCCGTAAACGGCTCCGGTGCCTCACTGCGTTCGGCTCGAACCTGCTGCAGGTTCGAATCATCCATATCGCAGAAAGCAAAAAAGCGCCTTTAGGGCGCTTTTTTACATTGGTGGGTCGTGCAGGATTCGAACCTGCGACCAATTGATTAAAAGTCAACTGCTCTACCAACTGAGCTAACGACCCGAAATGGTGGGCGATGACGGGCTCGAACCGCCGACCCCCTCCGTGTAAAGGAGATGCTCTACCAACT
>OBUR01000013.1_pt1 | contig 168448 bp, 163 predicted proteins | sample 1475951 | NCBI WGS metagenome assembly OBUR01 (sample SAMEA2579957, study PRJEB22360) | human gut metagenome
GCCCACACAGATTGTCTGATATATTGTTAAAGAGCAAAAAATAACGACGCACTGGGTTTTATTACGTTTCACAACAGTGCGTCGTTGTGTGCGGTGTATTATAGATATTTCAGAATTCTTTGCAAGTGCTTTTTACAAAAAAATTCAATTTTTTTATTACCTGATTATTTAATCATCAAAGCGAATTGTCTTTGTTCAGCATTCACGGTAAATTACCTAAAAAGAGATAGGTAATCTAATGGGGTCTTTATGAATTTTGAACAAATGATTGGTTTCGGTGTGGCAGGAAATTTCGCTGGTCATTTAGAGCAAGCCGGCGAGGCGGCTGATTTCACTCAAATAAAAACAGAAAATGCCATTCAACCCAAAGCGATTTTCCCGTTTTATGTGCCAAGCGAAAAAGCAGGCTTTCTTTCTACCTTTCCTTTAAGTCACAATGAAATTAACTTTCCACAAGGTGCGGATAATCTTCAAATTGAGCCTGAAATTGCGCTTATTTGTGAGCTTATCTATAAAGGAAAGCAAATTGAGCAAATTATTCCACGCTATTTTGCAGCCTATAATGATTGCTCTATTCGTCGCCCTAATGCGAAAAAAATCTGTGAAAAGAAAAACTGGGGATCGGCAAGTAAAGGTATTTCATCAAAACTGATTCCACTTTCTTCCTTTATTAAGGGAAGTGAAATTGATCAATATCGTATCGCTTGCTTTCATAAACGAAATGGCGAACTGAATACTTATGGTATTGACAGCCCCGCTATCGGTTATAGCTATTTCCATCAACAATTATTAGATTGGATCGTGGATAGAATAAATAATCAACTCGATGAGGGACCGATGAATCATATTGCTTCTTTATTAGAGCAAGCAAACTATCCTGAACAAGCGATTATTAGTATTGGCGCAACCCGTTATACCAAATTCGGTGAAACGCATTTCTTGCAACCTAATGACCTGAGTATTGTTGTCGTGTATGACGGTGAAAAATATTCTGCTGAGGAAATTGAGAAAATGGCAAGAGATGAAAAATTTGCAGATGACATTTCAGCGCTTATTCAGAAAGTGGTTTAGCATACATCTAAAAAGTGCGGCTAATGTTGACCGTACTTTTGGTTTACTTTCTTCTTAAAGAAACCTCTCCGGCATTAAAATACCGCTCACCTTCATCGGTTATGACTTTTAAATAACCACGTTTATCAATTCCCTGCTCTATACCTGAAATCGCACCTCCTTCAGTAAAGACGTTCACTTTATCACCAAAAAATTCATTATGGTTTATCCATTGTTGCATGAATTCCTCATCAATGCCCTTTTCTTCAAATTGAGCTAATCGAGAATAAATACGTTGAATCACTTTAATAAGGATCTTTTCACGATCTATATTTGGATCCTTTTCGGTTAGCTGCGCATACGGCTGACTAATTTCGGTTGATTGTGGCAATTTTACATTGATCCCTATACCAACGACTAAATTAAGCAACCCATTCTTATGATTAATGATTTCCACTAAAATGCCACCAAGCTTTCGCCCTGAAAGCAAAATATCATTTGGCCATTTCACTTTTGCATTTAACGCTTCTGCAATCGCTAAACCAATCACCAAACTTAATCCATCCAATGCTTTTTTAGGATCGATAGTCCAATAAAAACTGAAAATTAACTGCCCTGCAAACGGTGAAAACCATTGACGACCACGACGTCCTCGTCCTGCAGTTTGATATTCTGCCAAACACAAATCGCCTTTTTTTAATTGGTTAATTTGATTCGTTATAAATTCATTTGTTGAAGAAATGGTTTGATGATAATGCACAGAATAAGGAAAAAGTGCGGTCGAAATTGCTTGTGGATTTAACAAAGGCATTTCTGGCACAAGTTGACAGACATCATTTTCTTCTTGAATATTCAATCCCGCTTCTCTCAACAATGCCATTTCTTGCGCCAATTCATTTGACGTAATATTTAAAAACGACATCAAATCTGACCGCACTTTAGGTTGGCAATCAGACAAACAATCCAATAACGATGGCATATTCATTCCTCCTCATAAAAACCTTGGCAAATCTTACCATAAAAGCGAAAAAATTCATTTTCAACCACATGAAAAATCTGTATAATCTCGCCGCAATATTTTTTGACACAATTTTTAACAGCGAGATATTGCCATGCTTAGAATCAAACAAGAAGCTCTGACTTTTGACGACGTTCTACTCGTCCCAGCTCATTCAACTGTTCTTCCGAACACAGCCAACCTATCAACTCAACTCACCAAAGAAATTCGCTTAAATATTCCGATGCTTTCTGCTGCGATGGATACTGTCACAGAAACCAAATTAGCAATCTCTTTAGCACAAGAAGGTGGCATCGGCTTTATCCACAAAAATATGACAATCGAACGCCAAGCGGATCGTGTTCGTAAAGTGAAAAAATTTGAAAGTGGTATCGTATCTGAACCTGTGACTGTTTCGCCAGATTTAACCCTTGCAGCACTTGCTGAAATGGTGAAAAAAAACGGCTTCGCAGGCTACCCTGTTGTAGACGGTGAAAATAACTTAATCGGTATCATTACTGGCCGTGACACGCGCTTCGTAAAAGATTTAAGCAAAACTGTTTCACAATTAATGACGAAAAAAGAAGACTTAGTCACCGTAAAAGAAGGTGCAAGCCGTGAAACGATTTTAGAATTAATGCACAAAAACCGCGTAGAGAAAGTACTTGTAGTAGATGATGCATTCAAGCTAAAAGGCATGATCACCGTTAAAGACTTCCAAAAAGCGGAACAAAAACCAAATGCATGTAAAGATGAATTTGGTCGTTTACGTGTAGGGGCGGCTGTCGGTGCTGGTCCAGGTAACGAAGAACGTATTGATGCATTAGTGAAAGCGGGCGTAGATGTATTGTTAATCGACTCTTCTCACGGTCACTCTGAAGGTGTGTTACAACGTGTTCGTGAAACGCGTGCAAAATATCCAAACTTACCTATCGTTGCGGGTAACGTCGCAACGGCTGAAGGTGCAATCGCATTAGCTGACGCAGGCGCAAGCGCGGTGAAAGTAGGTATTGGTCCTGGTTCTATTTGTACCACTCGTATCGTGACCGGTGTAGGTGTTCCACAAATCACCGCTATCGCAGATGCAGCGGCTGCATTAAAAGATCGTGGTATTCCAGTTATCGCGGACGGTGGTATCCGTTTCTCTGGTGATATTGCAAAAGCTATCGCAGCTGGTGCGAGCTGTGTAATGGTTGGTTCTATGTTCGCTGGTACTGAAGAAGCGCCAGGTGAAATCGAGCTTTATCAAGGTCGTGCATTTAAATCTTACCGTGGTATGGGTTCATTAGGCGCAATGGCGAAAGGATCATCAGACCGTTACTTCCAATCGGACAACGCGGCAGACAAACTTGTACCAGAAGGTATCGAAGGCCGTATTCCATACAAAGGTTACTTAAAAGAAATCATCCACCAACAAATGGGTGGCTTACGTTCTTGCATGGGCTTAACTGGCTGCGCAACCATCGAAGAATTACGCACGAAAGCGGAATTCGTTCGCATCAGTGGTGCAGGTATTAAAGAAAGCCATGTTCATGATGTAACGATTACTAAAGAAGCACCAAACTATCGTATGGGCTAATCCATGAGGTGGGCTTTAGTCCACCTTTTGTTGTTTTAAAGTGCGGTTGATTTTGCAAAAGTTTTGGGGAATTGATCGTTTTACAAAGGCAAATATTATGGGTAATTTATTTCCTATAAACATTACATGTGATCTTACTCCTTTAATACAAAGCATCCCTAATGGAGTAAATAAAATCTTTGATTTAGCTTTTGGGAAGTCAGTAACTCAAAGACAAATAGTAAATAAACTGCTTGAGGCACAAGCAGAAAGACAATCTCGACTTATTATCGAAGGAAAAGCAAGTGTAGATAAAAATGGAAATTTTATCGATCATACTCAAGTAGCTAAAGACAACACTAATGAATGTATAGAATATGCTATTAGCTCAGCTTTAAATAGACAAGATGAACCATCTTGTGAGGAAATTTCAAAAACATTTTTCAATAAATGGAGAGAATCGGCTCAGCATATTGATGAACAAGAACTTAAAGAATTCTGGGGAAGAGTTCTTACTGAAGAAATATATACACCAAATAGCATAAACCTTAGAGTTCTTAACACACTATCAATGCTATCACTTGAAGAGGCTAAATTTTTTACATCTACCTTAAAATATATAATTTTTGATAGATATTTAATTCTTGATTATATTCCAGAAAATATGAGGCACTCTATATTAGATACCTTATATAACATGGGGGCCATATCACATATTCCACAACCAGGTATTAAATCAAGATTAAGAATACGGGAATTCAACTCAGAGGAATTTAACTACTACTTTTTTTATCAACAAAATCAAAATTATTGTTTTGCATTTCATTTCAATAAAGATAAAGAAAAAAGCCATTTAGCTTTTGAGTTAATTGAGTTAACTTCTGTTGGCGAATCTCTTTATAAGTTAGCACATAACTTAGATGAAAATACGGCTATAGAATTAGCGAAAGAAATAAATATAAAACACCTAAAAGAATTTAATATTGAATCCTTTTCATTATACGAAATATCAAATAATTCTGTAACAAAAGAAATTTTATCAAAATCTTAAACGGAAAACCCAATGCTACAAGCCATCATCTTCGATATGGACGGCGTGATTGTCGATACAGAATTTTTAGAATACGACTTACACGCCCAACTTATAGAATCCATTAAAGAACATAACCGCACTTTAACGCCCTTAGAGCTAGCAGAAGTGGTCGGCAAAGGCTTGAGCGAAATTTCTGAAATCTTGAAAAAATTAAGTGATTCATCCCTGTCGTTGGAAGAAATCAAACAACGCTATTTTGATTTCTTTAAACCGCTTTTCAACTCGGTGGATTATCGTTCCATTTTCCGTGCGGATATCCTGAAAATCATTGAGTTCGCCAAACAGCACCACATTGAACTGGCGGTAGCGTCCTCTTCTCTCTTGGAACATATTCAAAACATTCTGACGGAATGTGATATTATTCAGCACTTTGATTTCATCGTCAGTGGCGAACAATTTAAACGCAGCAAGCCGGATCCGACAATTTATCGCTACACCTTGGAAAAACTCGGCGTAGAAGCCCAAAGTGCGGTTGCCATTGAAGATTCGTTTTTCGGCATTCAAGCCGCTCAAGCAGCCAGTATTCCCGTGATGGCTTATGAAGAAAAACGTATGCATATCGACCAATCCCACGCGAAATATTGCGGTAAAAATATGCTGGAAATTTTAGCGATTATTAAACAATTACACGCTCATTAAAAAATAATGGAAATGAAGTGGTTACAAATTGTAACCACTTAAAAATGCTAAATTTAACAAATTAAAATAACCTTACTTAAAGAGAAAACCATGACAAACATTCACAACCATAAAATCCTAATCCTCGACTTCGGTTCACAATATACTCAACTGATTGCACGTCGTGTGCGTGAAATTGGTGTGTACTGCGAACTTTGGGCGTGGGATGTAACCGAACAACAAATTCGTGAATTTGCCCCAACGGGCATTATTCTTTCAGGTGGTCCTGAGAGTACAACAGAAGAAAATAGCCCTCGTGCACCAGAATATGTGTTCAATGCAGGCGTACCGGTGCTCGGCGTTTGCTATGGTATGCAAACTATGGCCATGCAACTTGGCGGCTTAACCGAAACGTCTGAGCACAGGGAGTTCGGCTATGCTTCAGTTTCTCTTGAAAATTCCACCGCACTTTTTGCAAATCTTAATGATAACTTGACAGTAAATGAGCCGACTTTAGATGTTTGGATGAGCCACGGTGATAAAGTCACTCATTTACCTCAAAACTTCCAAGTTACTGGGACTACTCCAACCTGTCCAATTGCAGCAATGTCTGATGAAAGCCGTCGTTTCTACGGTGTACAATTCCACCCTGAAGTCACTCACACTAAAAAAGGTTTAGAATTATTAACTAATTTTGTCGTGAATATCTGTGGTTGCGAAACTAAATGGACAGCTGAAAACATTATCGAAGATGCCGTTGCTCGCATTAAAGAGCAAGTGGGTGATGATGAAGTGATTTTAGGCTTATCTGGTGGTGTGGACTCTTCTGTTGTTGCATTACTTTTACACCGTGCTATCGGTAAAAACTTACACTGCGTATTCGTGGATAACGGCTTACTCCGCTTACACGAAGGCGACCAAGTCATGGAAATGTTTGGCGATAAATTCGGCTTGAACATTACCCGTGTTGATGCTGAAAGTCGTTTCTTAGGCGAACTTGCTGGCGTATCGGATCCTGAAGCAAAACGTAAAATTATCGGTAAAGTATTCGTGGATGTGTTCGATGATGAATCGAAAAAACTCACTAATGTGAAATGGTTGGCACAAGGTACGATCTACCCTGATGTCATCGAATCTGCAGCAAGCAAAACCGGTAAAGCACATGTGATTAAATCACACCACAACGTAGGTGGCCTACCGGATTATATGAAACTTGGCTTAGTTGAACCTTTACGTGAATTGTTTAAAGACGAAGTACGTAAAATCGGTTTAGCATTAGGCTTACCGGCTGAAATGATCAACCGCCACCCGTTCCCTGGTCCAGGTTTAGGAGTGCGTGTATTAGGCGAAGTGAAAAAAGAATACTGCGATTTATTACGCCGTGCGGACGCAATCTTTATCGAAGAATTGCGCAATAGCGGTTGGTATGAAAAAACTAGTCAGGCTTTCAGCGTGTTCTTACCTGTGAAATCTGTAGGTGTGATGGGCGATGGCCGTAAATACGATTGGGTTATCTCACTACGTGCGGTAGAAACCATCGACTTTATGACCGCACATTGGGCTCACTTGCCTTATGATTTATTAGGCAAAGTGTCTAACCGTATTATCAATGAAGTGAATGGCATTTCCCGCGTGGTGTATGACATCAGCGGAAAACCCCCAGCAACTATCGAGTGGGAGTAACCTAGATCAATTTAAAGGGCAAATTATTTGCCCTTTTCTTCTTTCATAGCACTAATTTATCTCATCAATATTCACTATGGATATCGCATTTTTACTCGGTACTAAAATTATTGAACTGACACTTATTGTGCTTATCGGCTATGGGTTGGTTAAATCAAAATTATTAAAATCAGAAGATAGCAAGCCGCTTTCCATTATTGGCCTTTATGTCATCAGCCCATCGGTAATGATTGAAGCCTTTCAAATTGATTACACACCTGAAATTCTACAAGGTTTGCAGCTTTCACTACTTATGGCCGTATTTCTTCAGGTTATTCTGATTATTATTGGCAGTTTATTAAAGCGCCTATTAAACCTTGATCCTATTGAGCATGCCACTTCCATTTATTCCAATTCTGGCAACTTAATTATTCCGATTGTGATGTCGCTATTTGGTAAAGAATGGGTCATTTATGCAAGCTGTTTTATCGTAGTACAAACCTTTCTATTTTGGACACATTGCCGTTTGATTATTGTAGGAAAAGGAAATTTATCGCTGAAGACGATTGCCAAAAATATCAATATTTGGTCAATTCTTGTTGGCGCATTTTTGTTTGCTTTCCAAATTAAGTTGCCAAATATTATTAATGATACGCTGTCTTCGATTGGATTATTTATTGGTCCGAATGCCATGCTTGTCGCCGGTATGCTGATTGCGGCAATTCCTTTACGGAGCATCGTAGCATCCAAACGCATTTATTTAGTTACACTCTTGCGGTTGCTACTTATTCCACTTGCATTATTGGTATTAATAAAGCTGATTGGGTTTATACAGTGGGCTGAAAAAGGCAAGATCATTGTGCTAATTAGCTTTTTAGCCACCACTAGTCCTTCTGCAGCAACCGTGACACAAATGGCGGTGATTTATAACAACAATCCACAAAAAGCCAGCGCCATTTATGGTGTAACGACGCTGCTTTGTATGTTTACTATGCCACTAGTAATTGCGTTATATCAAATGTGGGGGTAAATCGTGGAAAAGTGCGGTCAATTATTTAAGCACTTTTGATACCTGTTGCTCTTTTTTCAAACGATAAAGTTGATATAAGTTAACGAAAAATAAGAATGCGTTTAGAAGCGCAACTGGATAAGATTTGATGATCAAACTGTAAATGACAAAGAGTATCGCCCCAATAGCATTGACAACTCTCAAGTGAATAATCGATTTAAATAAAAAAGACACAGCCACAAAGAATGTTGCCAAATAACCTAATAATTCAATGAAATTAAATTCCATAAATCTCTCCGTCAACAATGATTGAAACGGCATCATAAAAGATTTTGGAATTGAGGAAAAGAGGCGAAATAAAAGCAACCGATTGCAACATCAAGAAATTTTTATTTCGCTCAACATTCGCTTAGATGAAGACTTTTTGCACTAAAAACATATAAAAAATTGTGCCTGCCGAGATGGAAAGAAACATATTCTTTTTCCAGAAATGCAATCCCAATACCAAAGCTCCCGCAATAAAATCGGGCAAGCCGTGATAATCACTCAACACATCCACATTTTTATAGCAATACACTACTAACATTCCAAACATCGCGGCAGGTAATACTTTACCTAGATAACGAACATATTCTGGAATCGGACGATTTGCAGGAAAGATCCAGAAAGGCAATAATCGGGTAAATTGTACGCACACAATACAAATCACAATGGTGATAATTTGTTCCATCAATGTCATTTCAGTGCCTCCAATTTAGATGAAAGTTTAGGACGTCGTACCGTTAATAGAATCCAGATACTAATTAGAGTTGGCACTAAAAAGTGTTCTTTCCCAACAATTAACAGCGATACAAAAGCTACGCCTAAACCTAATAATGAGCTTTCATGAGATTTTTCTTTTAGCCAGTTTTCAGCAAAGATTACGAGGAAAAGTGCAGTCATCCCAAACTCTACCCCTTTTAAATCAAAAGGAATGATTGAACCAAATAGGTTGCCTAATCCCGCACCGACGACCCAATAAACGTGCAGATAAAAACTAACAAAGAACATGTACCAGCCTTTATCTAAACGATCGGGAATCTTCGCCATATAGTTTAGGGAAAAACTTTCATCGACTAAGGTACTCATTAAATACCAACGTTTTTTCCCAATTTGAGCACCATATTTTTCTAACATGGAAATGCCATAAAAAATCTGACGACCACTTACCATCAGCGTAACTAATGCGACACTTAAAGGCGAAAAAGGCATAACTAGTGCGGCTGCCGCAATAAACTCCACGGAGCCCGCATAAATGAGTGCTGCCATTGCAACAGGAAACCAAACACCAAATCCAAGTGCTTTCATGTAAATACCATATGCAATGCCTAAAAATAAAAAACCGGCAAGCATTGGCATGCTGTAAGGAAATGCCGCTTTTGCTGCGGCCTTGATAGGATTTTCTGTCACAACTTCTGACATATTGACCTACTACAACGCTAAAACAGACAAACCAGGTAAGGTCGAAAAACTTTGTGCTTTTACTGTTTGATGGAAATCTTCGATATAAGCTAAATTAGCATCTTCTTTACGAATTGCCGCATAAAGGTTACTGTACAATCCTTCTTCTGTAATTTTGCGCGCCACCACATAACCTTTTTCTAAATAAGGTAATGCCGCCCAATAAGGCACGGTAGCAATGCCACGACGACTCGCCACTAACTGGATCAAGGCGATTGTTAGCTCTGTCGTACGACGCGGCGGATTAATATCTTTCGGTTTCAACACTTGACGATATAAATCCAACATATCATCAGGAACGGGATAGGTTACCCAAGTTTCCTCAGCAAAATCTTCCGCCTGCCAAACGTCTTTATTGGCTAATGAATGATCCTTAGCGCAAATACCCACCATTTCATAAGAAAACAATGGTTTAAATAAAACATCATCATTTTCCTCAACTTCTGATACTATCGCCCAATCAGCACGGTGAGATAGCAATAAGCCTACTGGATCAGTATGGAAACCTGACACAATATCTAACTCCACCAAACTCCAATGCTGGCGAAACTCATCCATCGCGGGCATTAACCAATCGAAACAGGTATGACACTCTACCGCAATTCGTAATTGGCCTGCATCACCATGTTTTACGCGAGCAAGTTCTCGTTCGGCATCAATCACTTTTGGCAAAATTTCATTTGCAAGACGAATCAAACGTTCACCAGCGGCGGTAAAACGTAATGGATTACTTTTGCGCTCAAAGAGAAGCAAACCGAATTGTTCTTCCATTAACTTAATTTGATGAGAGAGTGCGGATTGTGTTAAATAAACACGTTTTGCCGCCATCGAAACGCTGCCCGTTTCCTTCAACGCAAGCAACGTTCTAAGGTGACGAAGTTCAAGAAATGTGGGTTTCATTAGAATAATTCATCAAGTTATAAGATTAGATGAGTAACATAATAACGCAAATTAAATTTGCCGAAAAGAAAGTGCGGTCAAAAACATTAATATTTGTGACCGCACTTAACGCGATTATTTATCTAATTGAATAGGGAGAAATAAGCTCAATGGTCGTTTTTTCATAATTTGACAAACTTCTCGCCAAATTCCCCACCAACTATCAATTTCAGCATTTAAAGAACGCAAGGCAACCCAAAGCGTGAGTGAAAAACTAACAATTAAATTCATCAAGCCAATCAACAGAACAAAAGCAATACATTGTAAAAGCAATGAATAAGTAAATTGCCCGCTCACTGCAATATAACCTACATTTGCTGATGAAAATGCCACATGACGTATATCTAATGGAAGATGCGTTAAGTATCCTACTACGCCAGTAATGCCGAGCAACATCCCAAAACAAAGATTACCGATAATCGACCCATAATTTTCATGCATATAATTAGCGAATTTAATTCGGCATTTTTCAGTCATTACTTTTTTCAGCAACGGATGTTGTATTAAACGCATACGAATATTCAAATAATTACTACGATTATCAAAATAGCCAGAAATAAGTCCTGAACAAAATAGCCAAACGCCAGCGATGGCCGCAAACCATAAGGTTCCTGCCAAAGGATCGATACTATGCAATTGATAAGCGATTTGTTCAGTATTCATTAGCGGCTCTCCCATCTGGTATTGGTAAACAAAAGCAATCAATGCTGCAAGTCCCATCGCAATAACCACATTGCCTAATACGGCAATACTCTGTGAACGAAATACATCCACCAATAACTGTGCTAAGGTCATATTTAAGGTTTTACCTTGCGGGTTTTTCTCTACCGCCTCCGCAAAACGAGCCGCTGTCATTGCTGGCTGTTTGGTCGCCACTGTAAAATGTAACATAAAAATGAGTGTAAATCCTAAGCCGTAATTTAAGCCTTCAGCAATCCCTTTCCATACTTTGTCATCAATGATGCTACCTAAATAGGTTTTAAATAATGCCATTAATGCGATTAATACACCGCCCCCCGCTGCGGAATAAAACATCGACCAATATTCCTTTTTATCTCGAGTAATATAATGTTCACCGTGATCACCTGCATTTTGTGTAATACTGCGAGCAATTAATTTTGAACTTTGTTGCCAAAGTCGAGAAATACTATGTTTCTCAGCGGCAGCGCGTGCGAAATGATTAATAAGGAGCAATATTCTATTTGATAAATAGCGCTCTGAAGCAAAAAGTGCCATTAAAGTTTCCAATCGCTCTAATGTTTGAGAAAGACGTTCTAATAAATAAGCGACATTTAGCGAGGATCCCATAATTGCTCCTCGCTTTTTTAAACGCTCTACTAATCTTTTACACTGATTAAACATCACCTGTAAATGGCTATCATCAAAATATATAAATTGACGACGTGCTTGTAACCAATCAACAACTTCTCGATGCAAAGCGACAAAAGGTGAATCAGCATTTAATAAAGAAGGCTCCATTCGCATTAGTTCTGGTTCCATATCTTCAGCCGCAACCCAAATTGAAAGCATTTCAATAGCAAATAACCCTTCACTTTCAATATGTGTTTTTAAACGATCACGATCTTTTTCTGTAGCATAATGAGCTAAAACAACAAAGATTGCACGCCAGGCCTTCAATGGGATAGCGTTAATCCACTGAATGTCATTTTTGTCACTAAATAAGAGATAAAAAATATCACGTAAGTCATTAATATCTTTGAAAGATGGATTAAAACGTTCATAAATACGTGTTTTCATTTCTCGCCCAAAACCTTCACGAGAAAGAATACCACTACTAATAAACAAAGGATAAAGGCGTAAACTACATAACCAATCGCATAGTAATTTTGCAACGGCCTCCCCTAACGCTTTATCTTGTAGTAAAGTATGTTTCAACAATTGTAAAACTGAAAGAATTTGTGTTGGCTTACTTTTACGCAACAATTGACATATGCCTTCAACAAGACCAAAAGCGTCCTTTTGCTCAATTTTCTGTTGTAAAAATAACAACAACGCATCAGGTTCTATCGCTAATTTCATCTATACTTAATACCTTTATTCATAAATAAGGCGCATTATACAGATTGAAATCAAAAAAGAAAATCTGGAAAAAGTGCGATCAATGTTGAAAGGGTTTGAAAAGAAAAGGCGTATGTTTCCACACGCCTTTAGATTGAGATTATTTCTCTTTCTTCAGCAAGAAAATGCCTTGTTCAGAGAAATTCAGATAAGCTTGTTTGAGATCAGCATTGAAGTCTTCAGGTTTAGTGTTAATGAGCAATTCTTTGTCAGCCCAAATTGCCACCACTTCCCAGTGGTTACCCATATAGACTGCACTCTTGATTTCACATTGTTGTGCTACTTCACCTTCAGCTTTTAAGTAAATTGCTTCAGGACGTACGCCCACTAAGCATTCGCCATCCGATAAATTAAATTGTGCTGCATTACTTAATGGCAATTTGTAGCCATTCACATCAATAGTGTCATTTTCCAATTTACCTTCAAAGATGCTCGATTCGCCCATGAAGTTTGCAAGGAATAAAGAGTTTGGACGCAAATAAAGCTCTTTTGCTGAGGCTTTTTGCATGATTTTACCTTTATTCATGACGATAACTTCATCGGATACCGCAAATGCTTCGGTTTGGTCGTGAGTCACATAAAGTGAGGTAATACCTAAATTTTGTTGTAATTCCCGGATTTTTTCACGCATAGAACGACGTAAGTTAGCATCCAAGTTACTTAATGGCTCATCAAAAAGTAATACTTTTGGTTTTAATACTAACGCACGTGCTAATGCCACACGTTGTTGTTGACCACCCGAAATTTGATCCACAAAACGATCTTCAAAGCCTTCTAAGTCAACCAACTCTAAGGCTTCTTTTACACGTTTAGTGCGCTCTTCTTTTCCCACACCTTGCATACGTAAACCATAGCCTACGTTATCACCGATACTCATATGCGGGAACAACGCATAAGATTGGAATACGATACAAATATCACGATTTTGAATCGATGATTTAGTTACATCTTCACCATCGATAAAAATCTGACCTGAAGTTGGATTTTCTAAGCCTGCCACTAAACGTAACACCGTAGTTTTACCACAACCGGATGGACCTAATAAGGTCACCATAGTGCCACGTTTAATGGTTAAATCTAAATTATCAATGACTGTGGATTTACCAAAAGATTTAGTGATATTTTTTAATACTAAGAAATCATTATTACTCATACTATTTACCTACAACTTAACGAGTTAATTCATTTTTTTCGCTTTAGAACGGGAAATTCGGGTATCACCCACAATCCAGTCAAAGAATAAAATAATGGCCATCATCACGATGATTAAAATCGAACCGTATGCAATCGCAACACCATATTCACCATCTTCTACACGGTTTAAAATATAGGCTGTTGCCACACGTGTATCAGCGGTGACTAAGAAGATAATCGCACTCACGGTAGTCATCGCACGAACGAAACTGGTGACCAATGCAGAAAGTAACGCTGGTTTTAACAAGGGTAAAACGATAAACCACAAGGTTTTCCATGAGCTACCTTTTAAAGAAAGAGACGCTTCATCGAGTGACTTATCTAATTGACCAAGACCAGCAATGGCTGCTCGCATACCGATTGGTAAATCACGCATCACCATTGAGATGATCACGATAATGCTAGTACCCGTAATGTAAAGCGGTGCATTGTTGAAGGCTAAAATATAAGACACCCCTGCAACGGTTCCTGGTACCGCAAAACAAAGCATGGTTAAGAACTCAAGAGATTTTTTACCTTGGAAATCTTTACGCACCACAATATACGCAATTAATAAACCGAAAAGTGCGGTCAATGGTGCGGCAATTCCTGCATAGATTAAGGTATTAATCAATGATGGCCATGCCCCATCGCTTAAACTTTGTCCGAATAACATCGCATAGTTTTTGAAGGTTAAGGTGTAATCCACCCCCCAGTTCACGGTGAAACTACCGTAGAAAATACTGCCGTATAACGCTAAGTTAAAGAGTACCCAGAAACCAAGCATACCGATGATGGTATATTTCAAGCCGGTTGGTAAATCTTGCACGTCACCACGATAGGATTTGCCTGAAACGGTCACATAAGAACGGTTACCAATCCAAATATATTGGATGATAAATACGGCTAATGAGAAAATTAAAAGCATCGAACCTAAGGTACTTGCTGAAGCATAATCTAATTGTGAGCCTGCGATATAGAAGTAGATTTGTGTTGCGATGACGTCAAAGCTACCGCCCAGTACTAACGGGTTACTAAAGTCCGCTAAGGATTGGATAAACACGATTAAGAATGAGTTTGCTAATGCTGGACGTAGTAATGGGAAAATGATATTGAAGAATGTTTGATAACGATTTGCACGCAAGGTGTAAGACGCTTCTTCAATTGATGGGTGAACAGATTTTAATGCGCCGTCTAAAATCATGAATGAAATCGGCGCAAAAGCAAGAATCTGCGCAATGGCAATCCCGTTGAAGCCGTATAACCAGTTATGGTTCTCAAATCCAAATGTTGAGGATAAGAACTCAGTTACATAACCAGAACGGCCTAGCATTAATGTTACCCCTAAACCCACAACGAACGGTGGTGTGACGATTGGTAAAATAGAGAAAATTTTACCAACAAATGCCGTTCTACGTGCAATGCGGGTGGTATAAAGCGCAAATGCCAAACCGAAAATCGTTGATACAATGCCAACAAAGCCTGATAAGAATAACGAGTTACTAATAACACGTACAATATAGCTTTGAGTCAAAATTCGCATCACTTGTTGTGGTGCAAAGGTATCACCGTCATAGAACATGGACACAAAGATAGCCAATGTCGGGTAAACGATAAAGAAGAAAATTAATAAGACAATACAAAGCAAAGAGGCAATAATAAATTTATCCCCTTGCATTACCTGCAATTTTGCAAAAGAAAACGTCGCCAATGCGGTTAAACTCGCAATTAATACAATCACAGAGTATCCTAGGCTGACTTTATAAATGGTCGCACTGACGAAGATAAACAACGTCGCAGCGGCAATAAGATAAAGTTCCACTTTCGCTTGCGTAGCCCTCGGTAATTTAAGATAAGGTACTAAACCGTATAAAAGAATCGGTAAAAACCATAATCCCGTAATATTTAACGAAGACCACCCCATTGCACCTAAGTATTCATCGCTTGTACTTTCAAACAAACCATAATCTAATGCTTGGGAAGGCAGAATAAGAAATGCAATAACTGCAAGAATTATCCAAAAATTGGCAGATTGGATAATAGGAAGTTTATTTGCGTTCATACAACCTCGCATAAAAGAAAAAAAGCGAAATAATATAATAGCTATTATTTCGCTATGTACACATCATTTATTTTGCTAATTTAACATCATCAACCCATTTAGTGATCAAACGTTTACGTAAATCACTTGAGCCATATTTGTCAAAATCATAATTAATTAAATTAATGGATTTAAAATCGAGCGCATAAGGCGATTGCTCAGCCGTGCTATTGGTTAAAATAGAATACGCTTCCCCTTTTTTCCAGGTTAACTCTTGTGCTTCTTTTGATAACGCCCAATCCACAAATAATTTTGCATTTTCAAGGTTTCTTGCGCCTTTAATCACGCTCACGCCGCCGATTTCATAACCGGTACCTTCACAAGGTACGACTAATTCTACTGGGGCACCTTTTGCTTTCTCTAAAGAATATTCATGTAAAAAACCAATTCCGATTGCGGTTTCACCACGTGCCGTATTACGGGTCGCTGTGTTACCAGATTTTGTATATTGGGAAACGTTTTTATTGAGTTCCTTGAGATATTTGAACGCTTCATCTTCACCCCAAAGTTGGATATAGGTCGCTAACTGAGTATAACCTGTTCCAGAACTTTGTGGATCGGCTGCTTGGATCTCATTACGATAAGCTGGATCAGCTAGATCTTTCCAACATTTTGGTGTCGGTAAATTGAGTTTTTTCAAACGTTCTGGATTGATACCAAAGCCTAATACACCGAGATAAATCGCGGAAGAATAGTTGCCTTTAATTTTAGCTGGGTCTCTAAACTGTTCAGGAATTTGTGCTAAATTTGGCGACTTATACGCTTCAAGTAAGCCCATTTCACCTGCTTGAGAATGAGGATCAAGCGTACCGCCATACCATACGTCCCCTTGAGGGTTATCTTTTTCTGCATCAATTTTGGCTAAAATTGTGCCTGTGCCACCACGAATAAAACTGGTTTTGATACCATATTTTTTCTCGAAAGCCATGGTCTCTTGCTCGCACATCGTATTTTGTGCACTACAATAAACAACTAAACGGCCTTCTGCTGCAGATGCGTGAGAGCTCAGTAACACGCCATCAAATACAACACCAGAAAGTGCTAAAGCAACGTTAGACATTTTCATTGGTTCACTCCTGTGTTTATAAAATAAGATGAGCCTAGACGCTCATCGTAGAAACCCACGTAAAAAACTATTTAGTGGGGCTAAAATGGCAAAAGTGCGGTCAAAAATTTCATGTTTTTCAACCGCACTTTAAACACTATTTCGCTAATTTAACGTCTTGAACCCATTTTTCAATTAGGGCTTTGCGTTGTTCAGTTGCACCGTATTTTTCAAAGTCATAATTGATCAGGTTAAGTTTGTTTGGATCAAACGCAGTTGGCGATTGTTCCGCGGTGGTGTTAGTTAAGATTTGTAAAGAATCACCTTGTTTCCATGCTAACTCTTGACCTTCTTTAGATAATGCCCAATCCACGAATAATTTTGCGTTATCAATGTTACGAGCACCTTTTAAGATACTCACGCCACCTAATTCATAGCCCGTACCTTCACAAGGTACGACTAATTCCAATGGTGCACCTTGACGTTTTTCAAGTGCATAATCGTGTAAAAAACCAACCCCTATAGTGGCTTCTCCACGTGCTGTATTACGAGATGGCGTGATACCTGATTTTGTATATTGAGAGACATTTGGATGTAATGCTTTTAAGAAATCAAAGGCTTTATCTTCGCCCCAAAGTTGAACGAAAGTCGCTAATGCGGTGTATGCTGTACCCGCACTTTGTGGATCAGCAATTTGGACTTCGCCTTTTAAGCGAGGATCGGTTAAATCTTTCCAGCATTTTGGTACTTCTTTAATCCCTAATTTTGCTAAACGCTCAGTATTCACACCAAAGCCTAAGATACCCATGTAGATAGATGACACATAGTGACCTTTGGTTTTCGCTGGATCACGAAAACGTTCCACGATTTCATCAATGTGTTTAGATTTATAAGGTTCGATTAAACCCAACTCTGCAGCTTGTGCTTGAGGGTCAAACGTACCGCCAAACCATACGTCTGCTTGTGGGTTATTTTTTTCTGCTTCAACTTTTGCAAAAGTACTACCTGAACCATTACGAATAAATGAAGTTTTTACATCATATTTTTCGCCAAAGGCTTTCGTTGTCGTTTCACAAAGAATATTGGTCGCACTACAATATACCACCAAACGCCCTTGAGCATTAACAGCGGATGATGTTATGAAGCCTGCAGCTAAAAGTGCGGTTGAAATAGAGAGAGAAATTTTATTCTTTTTCATCTTACACTCCTTATAAATAACACAGATGAAATAAGGGAAGCGAATGAATGTTAAATGAAAATGGAAAAAATTTCCGTGAAGCGCTTCACAAATTTGAAAAAATATAAGAAAAAGAAAGATGAATTTAAACGGATTTTTCTTTATAATTTCCTTTAGTTCTTACCTTTCTAAATTTTAGGTTTTTTTATGTCAAACTCATCTTGCATCATTATTGCCATTACCGGTGCATCGGCTTCAGGCAAAAGTTCTATTGCTTCTACTGTTCATAAAGAGCTTTGTAACGATTTAGGTTGCGAAGAAATCGGAATTATTGCTGAAGACAGCTACTATAAAGATCAAAGCCATTTGGAGATGAGTGTTCGAGTCAAAACCAACTATGACCATCCCAATTCAATGGATAGAGAGTTACTCATTCAACACTTAAAAGATTTAAAAAATGGAAAGGCTGTCGATATTCCGGTCTATAGTTATGTTGATCACACTAGAACAGACGAAGCCAAACACTTCACCCCGAAAAAAATTGTGATTTTAGAAGGGATTTTATTGCTCACTGATGAGCGAGTTCGCCAATTGGCTGATATTTCTGTTTTCGTAGATACCCCATTAGACATTTGTTTTATCCGTCGTTTACAACGGGATATGGAAGAACGTGGTCGTTCATTACAATCTGTAATTGACCAATACCGCGCAACCGTTCGTCCAATGTTCTTACAATTTATTGAGCCATCCAAACAATATGCGGATATCGTGATTCCTCGTGGCGGCAAGAACCGTATTGCGATTAATATGTTAAAAGCTCAAATTCTGCATTTATTAAACGAAAAATAGGAAAAATCATGCGTCTTTGCGATACCGATATCGAACGCTATTTGGATAATGGTCTTATTTCGTTAACGCCCCGTCCTGACAACGACAAAATCAATGGTGCAACCATTGATGTGCGTTTAGGCAATTCATTTCGCGTATTTCGTGAACATTCTGCCCCTTACATTGATTTAAGTGGCCCGAAAGAAGAAGTCTCAGCTCAACTTGAATCAGTCATGAGTGATGAAATTATTATTGGAGATGATGAGGCCTTCTTCTTACACCCTGGTGTATTAGCCTTAGCAACCACATTAGAGTCGGTGAAACTCCCTGCCAATATTATCGGTTGGTTAGATGGTCGTTCCTCTCTTGCCCGTTTAGGCTTAATGGTGCATGTTACCGCTCATCGTATCGACCCAGGTTGGGAAGGTAAAATTGTGTTGGAATTCTACAATTCTGGCAAATTACCTTTAGCATTGCGTCCTAATATGGTGATTGGTGCATTGAGTTTCGAAGTGTTAAGCGGCTCGGCAGCGCGCCCTTACACTAGCCGTAAAGATGCCAAATATAAACATCAGCAAAATGCGGTAGCGAGTCGAATTAATGAGGACTAATCAATGAAAAAGATCGCAATTAGCCTGTCGATCGTACTGTTTGCGATCTTTTTCTTTTTTTATCTTCAACTTCAACAAGCAAAAACTCTGGTTGTCGAACAACTTGCAAGACGTGATATAAAACTTGAAGCAGTTAGTCTTAACTTCTTTCCTCATCTCTCTATTTCCTTAGAACAAGTTAAATACCACGCTGTTTCTGCAAAAAAAATTGAAGGAAAATTATCCTTTTTTTCATTTATTTTTGGCAATCCGATGCTTGATGAAATTCAAATTCAGCAAGCTAGTTTTACCGAGAATGCGCTAAATTCAGCCAATATTCGCATGGCATTTTCGGATTTTCCACTCAAACAATTTTTAAGAAAAGATCTTATTTTAAATGGTACCCATCACGTTTGGGTAACACTTGAAAAGCCAGTTTATGGCAATGCCACCACATTTGATTTTATTTTTAACAAAGGCAATATAGCCCTTCGTCAAAAAGGGGAGTCTCTTATTCAATTTGATGATGTTCAACTTAATCAGCAAAAATTGGGTTATATTGAAATTCATGCAGATCTAACAAAACCACAAAAACTGGCCATTGCTTACATTCGACCGATATGCGCCACGAATTGCCTTGCCATACTTAAATTTAATAGCTATCTACAAAAAAGCGTGGTTAATTTTTCTGGTAAAAACTTTCCTTTAAAGCTGTTGTTAGCTTTACTCAATTTTCCACAAACCATGACAGGCACGAGTGATTTTAACACTCAATTAGCCTTTACAAATTCAGAATTAATCGAAGGGAAATTTGATTTTAATGCACGTGATGGCGAGCTTTTAGGATTGAATTTATTAGATATGGCGGCACAGTATTTACCAATTAATTATAACAGTGATTTAACTGCGAGCAGAAATATGAATACGCCTTACGAGCGTTTTGAATCAAATCTTTCGCTTGAAAACCACTTACTCAAAGTAGATAAAATAAGCTTAAAAACAACCGCACTTTTAGGTGAAGGTTCTGGAGCCATTGATTTAGATAATGTACAATGCGACGTCAATTTAACTTTAAGATCGACTAACGAAAAATACAAAAAATTGGCGTTACCTATTCGTTTTTTCGATAGCTGTTACGCCCCACAATATAAGTTGAATATTGATAAAAATTTCCGCCATCAACTTAAGGAATTAATTAAAGAGAAATTAAAATAATGTCGTTTTACCAAAAAGCAGAAAAAACTCAATTTTGGCGCGTAGTTATCATGGCTTGCGCCGCTTTTATTTTTAATACTACGGAATTTGTGCCCGTTGCGTTACTCACCGATATTGGGCAAAGCTTTAATATGCAAACCTCTGATGTCGGCTTAATGATGACCATTTATGCGTGGACTGTTCTCATCATGTCCCTGCCCGCAATGCTCGCCACAGGAAAAATGGAACGTAAAAGCTTACTCGTTAAGCTTTTCATCATTTTTATCATCGGGCATATTCTTTCTGTAATTGCATGGAATTATTGGATTCTTCTTATTGCTCGTATGTGTATCGCGGTGGCCCATTCCGTATTCTGGTCCATCACCGCCTCTTTAGTAATGCGCATTGCGCCTAAAAATAAAAAGACACAAGCCATTGGTATGTTAGCCATTGGCACATCACTGGCTACGATTCTCGGCTTGCCACTAGGGCGCTTAATAGGTCAACTTGTAGGGTGGCGTATTACCTTTGCCATTATTGGTATATTAGCTTTGGTGATAATGTTCTTAATTATTCGTTTATTACCAACGTTACCGAGTAAAAATGCAGGGTCAGTTTCAAGTTTGCCTATTTTGGCTAAACGTCCACGATTAATTGGACTTTATGCCACCACAGTCATGATTATTTCGGCTCACTTTACAGCCTACACCTACATTGAGCCATTTATGATTCAAATCGGACAGGTTGATCCTAATCTCGCTACAATGATTCTCTTGGTCTTTGGTATTTCAGGTGTAACAGCGAGTGTGATTTTTAACCGATTATACCGTTTCAGTCCAACTCAATTTATCAGTGGCGCAATGATTTTACTGGCTGTATCTTTAGCATTTATGCTTGTCTCTGCTAGTTATACCGCCACAATATTTATCCTTGCTTTTATTTGGGGAATTGGCATCTCTTGTATCGGACTCGCATTACAAATGCGCGTGTTGCAACTTGCACCCGATGCTACAGACGTAGCAACAGCCATTTTCTCAGGTATTTTTAATGCAGGTATTGGTGCAGGCGCACTGTTTGGTAACCAAATAACACGTCACATTGGTCTTGAATATATAGGCTTTAGTGGCGCAGCACTAGCGATGATTGCACTCGGCATCTTTGTCTCCTTCAATTTCCGCTATCGCAATCAAAACGTCTAAAAAAATGACCGCACTTATTAAATAAGAGCGGTCATTTTCTTTCCTCTTTTTTAATCGAGATTAAAACAAGCAATAAGCTTACCATCAGGATATTTTTCCAATTTAGGCTGCTCATTTCGACATTTATCCGTTGCTTTCCAACAACGCGGATTAAATGCACAACCTTTTGGCGGATTAATCGGACTTGGTAACTCTCCGCTTAATTTAATCCGTTGACGACGTAATTCAGGCGACAATCTTGGTGTCGCTGAAAGCAAAGCTTGCGTATAAGGATGTTGTGGATTAGTAAAGATCTGCTCTTTTGAGCCCATTTCTACACAGCGGCCTAAATACATCACCATCACCTCATCAGCAATATGCTCAACCACTGAAAGATCATGGGAAATAAACACATAAGATAAACCAAGCTCAGCTTGTAAATCCATCATCAAATTTAGCACTTGTGCACGAACAGATACGTCTAAAGCTGAAACAGGTTCATCGGCTACAACCACGTCAGGATCAAGCATTAGACCACGAGCAATCGCGATACGCTGACGTTGTCCGCCTGAAAACATGTGTGGATAGCGATCATAAAACTCTGCACGCAATCCCACTTTCGCCATCATGGATAACACTTTTTCTTTGCGTTCTTTAGCCGATAGATTGGTATTAATGACTAGGGGCTCTTCCAAAATTGTGCCGATTTTCTTACGCGGATTTAGTGATGCATAAGGGTTTTGAAACACGATTTGGATTTTCTGACGACGCAATGCTTTCGTTTCGTGATCATTCTCTAAGAAATTTTGTCCGTTATAATATAACTCGCCTTCTGTCGGTTCTTCTATCATCGTCAAAAGACGACCAAGTGTCGATTTACCACAACCTGACTCACCCACTACGGCAAGAGTTTTACCTCGTTCTAAGGAAAAAGACACACCATCTAATGCTTTCACTTGCTGTGTTTTCGCAAACATTCCTTTTTTGACAGGATAATATTTCTTCAGCCCAATGGCATTGAGCAATGGTGCATTTTCTTGTGCGACATTAGACATTGCTAGGTTCTCCTTGGGCATTTAATGGGGTGTGACATTTCACTTGTCTATTTCCTACTTGGCGTAATTCAGGTTCCACACGTCGACAAAGATCGGTCGCATACGGACAGCGTGGATTTAACAAACAACCTTGTGGGCGATCGTATTTACCTGGCACCACACCAGGTAAAGATTGCAAACGAGATTTACCTTCTGCAAACTCTGGCAAAGAACGCAATAACGCTTGAGTGTAAGGATGTTTGGGTTCACGGAAAATATCTTCTGCTCGTCCTTCTTCCACGACTTGTCCTGCATACATCACAATAATACGATGCGCCGCTTCTGCAACTAACGCAAGATCATGCGTAATCAGAATCAACGACATACATTCTTTTTGTTGCAACTCAAGCAACAAATCTACAATTTGAGCTTGAATAGTCACATCCAGTGCGGTGGTTGGTTCATCTGCAATGAGCAATCTCGGTTTACACGCAATCGCCATAGCTATCATAACGCGTTGGCTCATCCCGCCAGACAGCTGATGCGGATAAACATCAATACGTGATTCTGGATCAGGAATACCGACTAAACGTAATAGCTCTAAGGTGCGTTCACGGCGTTCTTTTTTGCTGCCGCCTTGATGCGCCTTAATCGCTTCCATAATTTGGAAACCCACTGTGTAAGCCGGATTTAAGCTTGTCATTGGGTCTTGAAAGATCATGGCAATATCTGCGCCAACTAATTCCCGCTTTTCTTTTGACGGTAAGCTTAAGAGATCTTTTCCTTCAAATTCTAGCCCTTTCGCTGAAACACGCCCAGGAAAATCAATTAAGCCCATCACAGCAAGGGAACTTACTGATTTCCCTGAACCTGACTCGCCGACAATACCTAATACTTCGCCTTGATTGACTTGGTAGCTAATGCGATCCACCGCTTTAAAAGGTGCTTTTTCATCACCAAAGTGAACAGACAGCTCTTTTACATCTAATAATGCCATTCTGCCCCCTATTGTTTTAATTTTGGATCGAGTGCATCACGCAACCCGTCGCCCATTAAGTTAAATGCTAAAACAAGCGATAAAATCACTAAACCTGGAATGGTAACCAACCAATTTGCCGCCTGCATAAAGCTACGTGATTCAGATAACATAGTACCCAATTCTGGTGTGGGTGGTTTTGCGCCGATACCTAAGAAACCTAAAGTCGCTAATTCTAAAATCGCATTAGAAATCCCCATCGTCATTTGTACGATAAGCGGTGCAAGGCAATTCGGTAAAATCACAATAAACATTAAACGTAATACGCTTGCTCCTGCCACTCGTGAAGAGGTGACATAATCTCTGTTTTTCTCGTTTAATACTGCTGCACGTGTTAAGCGCACATAACTTGGAATCGAAACCACTGCAATCGCCAACGTCGCATTCGTTAAAGAGGGCTCTAAAATTGACACCACCACAATGGTTAAAAGCAAGTTTGGGATAGCCAACATAATGTCAATAAAACGAACAATTAATGTATCTAATGCCCCGCCATAATAGCCGGCAAGCAAGCCAAGACTCGTCCCTAAAATACAAGATAAAATCACAATAATGAAACCCGCAAAAACAGAAATGCGTGTACCATAAATAATGCGAGAAAGAATATCTCGACCAATATCATCTGTACCCAGCAAATAAGCGGAATTGCCGCCTTCATACCAAGCTGGCGGTAACAATAAAGCTGAACGATTTTGTTCGATAGGATCAAAAGGTGCTATCCAAGGGGCAAAAATACTGATTAATGCCACCATAAGAATAAACATGAGGCCAATCACTGCCCCTTTATTTTGTTTAAAATAAAACCAAAACTCTTGCGACGGTGTACGAGGCGCAATCGTTTCAATAGATAAAGCTTTTTCCGTCATAAATAAGGCTCCTTATTGATGGCGAATACGTGGGTTTACCACGCCATAAAGTAAATCGATCGTCAAATTCACCACAATAATAATTGTAGCAATAATCAACACGGCGCCTTGTAAGACAGGATAATCTCGATTGGTAATAGCATCAATAATCCATTTACCAATACCCGGCCATGAGAAAATTGTTTCAGTTAAAACTGCACCAGATAATAATTGTCCTACAATCAAGCCCACAACGGTCACAACGGGGATGAGTGCATTGCGTAGCGCATGAAAAATGACAATTCGAGTATAACTTAAACCTTTCGCTTTTGCGGTACGAATATAGTCTTCTCCTAATACTTCCAACATTGAGGAACGTGTCATTCTGGTAATTACTGCAAGTGGAATTGTACCTAATACAATAGCAGGGAGAATCAGTGACTTAACTGCATTCCAAAAGGCACCTGGCTCATTAGAAAACCAAGTATCAATAAGCATAAAACCCGTTGGAGTATCGATCCAGAAACTATCGTCCAAACGCCCCCCTTGTGGCAAACCAAACCAAGGAGAAACATATAAAATCAAAATTAATCCCCACCAGAAAATTGGCATGGAATAACCGGTTAAGGACATCGCTGTTACGGTATGAGAAATCCAACTATCTTTCTTTACTGCAGCAATCGTTCCTAGCGTAATACCCGCAATTAACGACCAAAATAGCGCAAAGAAAGCCAATTCAAATGTGGCAGGAAAGAGTGTGAAAAACTCAGTCAGAACAGGTTGTCGAGTACGGAACGATTCACCAAAATCGCCTTGTATCACATTGCCAATATAGTTGAAATATTGCTGATACAACGGTAAATCCAGACCAAGTTGTTTCATCATTTGTTGATGAACTTCTGGCGTTAAACCTCGCTCTCCCATCATAATTTCCACAGGATCACCTGGAATAAAATGAATGAGAGCAAAAGTTACAAAAGTAATGGCGATAAAGGTAGGAATCACCATTAAAATACGTTTTAAAATAAATTTAAACATCTACTTCCCACATGATAGATAAAAGTGTAGCGTTTTCGCATTAGCATATTGAATATGAACACGAATATTCACACTCATTATAATAAAATGCCCGATTCTACCGCACTTTTTCTAATTTTGCCAAATGCGCAATCAGCCACTTAATGCCTTGCGCTTGGAAAGCGATTTGTAAACGGGTATTATTGTCAGCACCTTCAACATTTATAACTGTGCCAAAACCAAACTTTTCATGTTTCACTTTTTGCCCCATTTTCCATTCATTTTCAGGAAAATTTGGACTAAGAGAACCAACTTTAGCTTGATTTAAGGCTCGTGTCACCGTTCCACGTAAACGAATTTCTTGAATACACTCTGGCGGCAATTCGGTAATAAAACGCGAAGGTAAATGGCGTTCTTCTTTCGTGTAAATACGACGACTTTCAGCATAACAAATGGTGAGTTTTTGCTTAGCTCGAGTAATGCCCACATAAGCAAGACGGCGTTCCTCCTCCAAACGACCAGGCTCTTCAAATGAACGGAAACTTGGAAATACGCCCTCTTCGACTCCGACCATAAATACGCATGGGAATTCCAAGCCTTTTGCAGAATGTAAGGTCATCATCTCCACACAAGATTGATGTGGCGAAGCCTGCTCTTCTCCCGCTTCTAAAGAAGCATGAGTTAAAAAGGCGGTAAGTTCGGTCATATCCTCTGCTTCATCAGGTTTGATAAATTCTCGGGTTGCCGTCACCAATTCTTCTAAGTTTTCAATACGCACTTCACCTTTCTCGCCTTTTTCTTGTTTATACATATCGTATAAACCAGAATGTTTAATCACGAAATCAGTCTTTGCAAACAGTGGCATCTCGGCTGTATCCACCTGTAAAGAATTAATCAACTCTTGGAAGCGTAACAAGGCGGTTGAAGCACGTCCCGTTAGCATATTTTCTTGTGTGGCCACTTGCACAGCTTGCCATAAGGTAATTTGACGTTCACGGGTTAAATTTCGTAACACATCTAAAGTACGATCACCAATACCGCGTGTAGGCGTATTAATCACACGTTCAAACGCGGCATCATCTTGACGATTATTAATTAAACGTAAATATGCCAATGCATCTTTAATTTCTTGGCGCTCGAAGAATCGCATCCCACCGTAAATACGATAAGGAATTTGACAACGAATCAACGCTTCTTCAATGACACGAGATTGGCTATTACTACGATATAAAACAGCACAATCATCTAATTTCCCACCTTCATCTACCCAATTTTGGATTTGAGAAGCCACAAATTTCGCCTCATCTAACTCATTAAATGCCGCATAAATACCCACTGGCTCACCCATTTCACCGTCGGTCCATAAATTCTTACCGAGGCGATCACTATTATTCGAAATAAGTTGGTTGGCACTTTTTAGAATATTGCCGGTAGAACGATAGTTTTGCTCCAAACGAATAGTTTCAGCGTTGAAATCTTTTAGGAATTTTTGAATATTTTCGACCTGTGCACCACGCCAACCATAAATGGATTGGTCATCATCGCCCACAATCATCACTTTGCTCGTATTACCAGCAAGAATTTTGATCCAGGCATATTGGATTTTATTGGTATCTTGAAACTCATCCACCAAAATATGCTGAAAACGTTGCTGATAGCGTTGCAAAATCACAGGCTTTTTAGCAAATAATTCATACGCACGAATTAACAATTCAGCAAAATCCACCAAGCCCGCACGATCACAAGTATCTTGATAAATTTGATAAATCTTAATCCACTCTTTTTCCTGGCGATCACCAAAATCATTAATATCTTGCGGTCTTAAACCTTCATCTTTTTTATTATTGATATACCAGCACGCTTGTTTCGGTGGAAATGCTTTATCATCATAATTGTGCAATTTCATCAAGCGTTTTACTAAACGAAGTTGGTCTTCAGAATCCAAAATCTGGAAATCTTGTGGCAAGTTTACATCTAAATGGTGAGCGCGTAATAATCGATGGGCAATGCTATGGAATGTCCCAATCCACATACCAAATAGATTCGATTGAGCATGTTTGGATAAGGTATCTTGAATACGATGGCGCATTTCAGCAGCGGCTTTATTCGTAAAAGTAACTGCCATAATGCTACCTTCAGAAATATTTTCTACAGCAATCAACCAAGCAATACGATGAGTCAAGACGCGAGTTTTACCACTTCCTGCACCTGCAAGCACAAGGTAATTGCCAAGCGGTGCAGCCACTGCTTCACGTTGTTTATCATTCAAGCCATCAAGTAATTCTGAAATATCCATTGCTCTATTTTAATCTGGTTAAATTTACAGGGATTATAGTGGGAATTATATTTTTAAACAACCTAATATTTACAAATTTACTCCGCCCCTTTATATTAGCAATATCAAATAATTACTAAACATTGACGAAGTTAAAGGAGACACAATGTCAATTAAAACAATGCTAAAATTAACCGCACTTTCAGCCCTAACCGCCCTCGCGTACACTTCTCACGCACAGGCTGAAGGAAAACTCACTGTTTATTGCAGCGTACAAAACGTTGTATGCGAAAAAGTCACGCAAGCCTTTAGTAAAAAATACAATGTAGATACACAATTTGTACGTAATAGTACAGGCGTCGTATTAGGCAAAATTAAAGCTGAAAAAGAAAACCCACAAGCTGACTTCTGGTTTGGTGGCACAATTGAACCCCATCTTCAAGCTGCAGAATTAGGCTTACTTGAATCCTATCGCTCCCCATTACAAAAAGATATCATGCCGCAGTTTAAATCTTTAATGGAGCAACGCGGTAATTTCACCTCAGTTATTTATTTAATGGAACTTGGCATTGGGGTCAATACTAAAAAATTAAAAGAATTGAATATTCCTGCACCAAAATGTTATGCAGATCTACTAAAACCTGAATATCAAGGGCAAATTCAATATCCGGATCCACGTGTTTCCGGCACGGGTTACTCACTTATCAGTACGTTTTCCACATTATGGGGAGAAGAAAAAGCCTTTGATTATCTGAAAAAACTAGAACCCAATCTCATGCAACATACCAAAACAGGCCTAGCAAGCAACTATTTGGCTAACGGTACCGTGGCGATTGATTTAGGTTTTATGCTGGTTTACCCGCGTGAGAAGAAAAATGGTGCGCCAGTTGAAGGCATTTTACCATGCGAAGGCGTAGGCTATTCTTTAGGCGGGGCAAGCATCATTAAAGGATCGAGAAACCTTGATAATGCCAAACTGTTTATGGATTTCGTGCTAAGCAAAGAAGCACAAGAAATTCCGTGGAAAGAATCAGACTCTTATCAACTTCCAACCAATATCCATGCAGAACCTGCACCTGGTTTCTTACCAGCTAGCAAATTAAAATTGGTGGATATTGATTTTATGAAATTTGGTACAGATCAAGAAGGCAAACGCCTTACCCAACGTTGGGTTGCTGAAGTACTCTTAGAGGGTAAATCGCCAAAAGAATAACAGAAATACACAAAGTGCGATCAAAAATTATAATATTTTGACCGCACTTGTTTTCAACATATGAAACTAAACTAAAACCAACCGCTCTTTCCCTGCATAGATATTCGCTTTTCCAGGGCGAGCAAAGCCGATAAGGGAGAGATTGTGTTGTTCGGCCATATTGACAGCAAGATCTGTTGCGGCAGAAATCGCGACAAGTAATTCGATACCACAAGCCACCGATTTTTGCACCATTTCATAACTGGCTCGACTTGAAACAAGGATGAATCCCTGAGGTTGGTTCTGTTTAGCATGCCAACCGATTAATTTATCTAGCGCTACATGCCGCCCGACATCCTCTCGAATCGCCAGTAAATGACCAGATAAATCAAAAAAGGCGGCTGCATGCGTTGCTCCCGTTTCTTTTCCGAGTGCTTGATTAGCTTGTAATTGTTCTAAACAGCCATCTAATAAATTTAAATTAAACTGGAAAGTATGGTCTAATTTCGGCAATTTTTTATAGACTTGTGAGATTTGTTCTGTGCCGCAAATACCACATCCTGTTCTTCCCGTTAAAGTACGACGATGATCTTTTAATGCCACAAATTGACGGCTAGATAATTCAATTTGCACTTCAATGCCATTGCATACTTCCACCACATCAATACCATAAATGTCTGCTTTTTTCTCAATAATACCTTCTGCGAGTGAAAAACCTAAAGCAAAATCCTCTAAATCTTGCGGAGAGCACATCATGACGGTATGTGCAATACCATTATAGACAAGAGATACGGGGACTTCAGCAGCTAAATTATCTTGTTTTTCGCAACAAAGTGCGGTCTGATTTTCTGATGTTTTTTTAAAGAAACTGATCGTTTTTTGAATTACCCAGTGCATGATGTTATTCCAATAAAATGGCCTCATCAAAAATGTTACGTTTTCTTAACAAATAACGTTCATTTTGTGATCTAGCTCAATTTTTTAAGCCACTATAACAAGGATTGATTATAGCTTTTCGGTTAAAAAATAGTTAAAATTATCTCCGTTTAAATTGGTCATTGTTATAACCGATTTAATGGCTGATACGTTATTTTAACGAAATCAAATAAATTATCTATACGAATTTATACTATCAAAATATCTTAACGGTTCGCCGTTATGAAGGAGTGATTATGCAGGTCTCTAGACGTAAGTTCTTTAAGATCTGTGCAGGTGGTATGGCGGGGACGTCTGCGGCAATGTTGGGGTTTGCCCCTTCATCGGTTTTGGCAGCGCCACGCGAATATAAACTATTACGAGCATTTGAATCTCGTAACACCTGTACATATTGTGCTGTAAGCTGTGGTATGTTGTTATATAGCACAGGTAAACCTTACGATTCCTTAAGTAGCCATACAGGCACCAATACCCGTTCTAAATTATTCCACCTTGAAGGTGACCCAGACCATCCGGTAAGCCGTGGGGCATTATGTCCTAAAGGTGCTGGCGCGTTGGACTATGTTAATAGTGAAAGCCGTGCATTATACCCTGAATACCGCGCACCGGGTTCTGACAAATGGGTTCGTCTTTCTTGGGAAGAAGCAATCAAACGCATTTCTCGTTTACTTAAAGATGACCGTGATGCTAACTTTGTTGAAAAAGATGCAAGTGGCAAAACCGTTAACCGTTGGACATCTACAGGTATTATGACCGCCTCCGCCATGAGCAACGAGGCCGCACTTCTTACTCATAAATGGGTGCGGATGTTGGGCATGGTGCCGATGTGTAACCAAGCGAATACTTGACACGGACCAACGGTAGCAAGTCTTGCTCCATCATTTGGTCGCGGTGCCATGACAAATAACTGGGTTGACATCAAAAACGCCAATCTTATTATTGTTCAAGGTGGTAACCCTGCTGAAGCTCACCCTGTTGGCTTCCGTTGGGCGATCGAAGCGAAGAAAAACGGTGCAAAAATCATCGTAGTTGACCCTCGCTTTAACCGTACAGCATCTGTAGCTGACCTTCATGCGCCAATTCGTTCCGGTTCTGATATCGCATTCTTAATGGGTGTGATCCATTATTTATTGGAAACGAATCAAATTCAACACGAATACGTTAAACACTATACCAATGCTTCATTCTTAGTTGATGAAGGCTTCAAATTTGAAGATGGTTTATTCGTAGGTTTTGATGAAGAAAAACGTGCTTACGATAAATCAAAATGGAATTATCAATTTGATGAGAATGGTTTTGCTAAACGTGATATGACTTTACAAAATCCACGTTGTGTGATTAATATCTTGAAAGATCATGTTTCTCGCTATACCCCAGAAATGGTTGAACGTATCACAGGCGTCAAACAAAAAACCTTCTTACAAATCTGTGAAGAAATTGGTAAAACCTCTGCACCGAATAAAACCATGACGCACTTATATGCGTTAGGCTTTACCGAGCATACAATTGGTACACAAAACATCCGCTCAATGGCAATGATCCAATTACTCTTAGGTAACATGGGTATGCCAGGCGGTGGTATTAATGCATTGCGTGGACACTCAAACGTACAAGGTACAACAGATATGGGCTTATTGCCGATGTCTTTACCGGGTTATATGCGTTTACCGAATGACAAAGATACGTCTTACGAGCAATACATTAATGCGATTACACCAAAAGATATCGTACCAAACCAAACAAACTACTATCGTAATACGTCGAAATTCTTCGTCAGTATGATGAAAACGTTCTATGGTGATAAAGCAACCAAAGAAAATGGTTGGGGCTTCGATTTCTTACCAAAAGCAGATCGTTTATACGATCCTATCACTCATGTTAAGTTAATGAATGATGGCAAATTGAACGGTTGGATTTTACAAGGTTTCAACGTATTAAACTCATTACCGAACAAAAACAAAACTGTTGCAGGTATGAGCAAATTGAAATTCTTAATCGTAATGGATCCGCTTCAAACTGAATCTTCTGAATTCTGGAAAAACTTTGGTGAATCAAACAATGTAAACCCAGCAGATATTCAAACTGAAGTATTCCGTTTACCAACTACTTGTTTCGCAGAAGAAGATGGCTCTATTGCCAACTCTGGTCGTTGGGCACAATGGCACTGGAAAGGCTGTGACCAACCAGGTGAAGCACTACCAGATGTTGAAATTCTTTCTATGATTCGTGAAGAGATGCATCATCTCTATCAAGAAGACTTGAAAAAAGGTATTCAACCAAAAGGTTTAGAATCTTTCGAAGCGATGACTTGGAACTATGCACAACCGCATGCACCAAGCTCCGCAGAGTTAGCAAAAGAATTAAATGGTTATGCCCTTGAAGATCTTTTAGATGCAAACGGTAATGTGGTTTATAAGAAAGGTCAATTACTTAACGGATTCGCTCACTTACGTGATGACGGTACAACCTCTGCAGGTAACTGGATATACGTAGGTCAATGGACTGAAAAAGGTAACCAAATGGCAAACCGTGACAATTCTGACCCTTCAGGTTTAGGTTGTACATTAGGTTGGGGCTTCGCATGGCCAGCAAACCGCCGTGTCCTTTATAGCCGTGCTTCACTTGATATTAACGGTAATCCTTGGGATAAACACCGTCAATTAATCAAATGGAACGGTAAAAACTGGAACTGGCATGATGTGGCTGACTATGGTACACAACCACCAGGCTCTGATGCAGGTCCATTCATTATGTCTGCAGAAGGTGTAGGCCGTTTATTTGCAGTAGATAAAATTACAAGTGGTCCAGTGCCTGAGCACTATGAACCAATTGAAAGCCCAATTGATACTAACCCACTGCATCCAAGTGTCGTCTCTGATCCGACAGTTCGTATCTATAAAGAAGACCGCGAATTTATCGGCTCAAATAAAGACTTCCCGTATGTGGCAACGACTTATCGTTTGACCGAGCACTTCCACAGTTGGACAGCTCAATCTGCGTTAAATATCATCGCTCAACCACAACAATTCGTGGAAATCGGTGAAAAATTAGCGGCAGAAAAAGGTATCCAAAAAGGTGATATGGTGAAAATTACTTCTCGCCGTGGCTATATTAAAGCCGTCGCAGTCGTAACGAAACGTTTGAAAGATTTAGAAGTCGACGGACGTACCGTACACCATATAGGTCTTCCAATTCACTGGAATATGAAAGCCTTAAATGGTAAAGGTAACCGTGGTTTCTCCACCAATACCTTAACACCATCTTGGGGTGAATCGGTTACACAAACACCAGAATATAAAACATTCTTGGTAAATATCGAGAAGGCGGAGGCATAATATGGCAGGAAATGGTCAAGGCGTTCAATCGCAAGACATTATCAAGGTCTCCGCTACGTCTGGTTTTACGCCGGCACCTCAAGCGCGAGATCATAAAGTTGAAGTAGCAAAATTAATCGATGTATCCACCTGTATCGGTTGTAAAGCCTGTCAGGTGGGCTGTTCAGAGTGGAATGATATCCGCTCTGACGTCAATGCAAAATGTGTGGGGATCTACGATAACCCAGTAGATCTCAACGCAAAAGCATGGACGGTAATGCGCTTTAACGAAGTAGAAGAAAATGATCGTTTAGAATGGTTAATCCGTAAAGATGGTTGTATGCACTGTTCAGAACCAGGCTGCTTAAAAGCTTGTCCTGCACCAGGTGCAATCATCCAGTATGCGAACGGTATCGTGGATTTCCAATCTGATAAATGTATCGGTTGTGGTTACTGTATCGCAGGTTGTCCGTTCAACATTCCACGTATGAACCCAGACGACAACCGCGTGTACAAATGTACCCTTTGTGTGGATCGTGTTTCTGTAGGCCAAGAACCTGCTTGCGTGAAAACATGTCCAACCGGTGCAATTCGTTTTGGTTCTAAAGAAGAAATGAAACTCTACGCAGAACAACGTGTTGCTGACTTAAAATCACGTGGTTATGAAAACGCGGGCATCTATGACCCTGAAGGCGTGGGCGGTACACATGTAATGTATGTATTACACCATGCGGATAAACCAGAGCTTTATTCCGGTCTTCCTAAAGATCCACAAATTGACCTCACCGTCACTGTGTGGAAAGATATCTTGAAACCGGTAGCCGCTGTGGCAATGGGTGGTTTAGCACTTGCTGAAATTGGTCACTACTTAGCTGTAGGTCCAAACGTGGAAGAAGATGTGGAAGATCATCACCACGAATTTGAAGAAGAAGATAGAAAAGGGGGCAAAGATGAGTAAGATTGAGATTAGCAATGATACTCGAATCATTCGTCATAGAACGCCTGCTCGTTTTAGCCACTGGCTACTCGTAATCTGCTTCTTTATGACGATGTTCACTGGTGTGGCTTTCTTCTTCCCAGATTTTGCGTGGTTAACTGAGATTTTAGGTACCCCGCAATTGGCGCGAGCAATTCACCCGTTCACCGGTATCATTATGTTTGTTGCCTTTATTTTCCTTGGCTATCTTTACTGGGATCACAACATTCCAGAGAAAAACGATATCCGCTGGTTAAAAGGCATGCTTGAAGTATTGAAAGGAAATGAACACGCTGTTGCTTATAACGGTAAGTATAACCTTGGTCAAAAAATGTTATTCTGGACATTGAACTTGGCGATGGTTACCTTGCTTGTAACCGGCATCATTATGTGGCGTCAATTTTTCTCGCACTACTTCTCTATTCCGGTATTACGTTTTGCGATTTTACTTCACTCTTTAAGTGCATTCATGTTGTTCACCGGTATTTTGGTACACATGTACATGGCATTCTGGGTAAAAGGCTCCATTCGTGGTATCGTGGAAGGCTGGGTAACCGTTCGCTGGGCGAAAAAACATCACCCGAAATGGTATAACGAAGAAGTACTTCCTAAGCTAGAAGAAGACCTTAAAAACGAAGCTGAAGGTAAAAAAGTAAAAACCAAAGCATTGTTCAAAGGTATCAATGGCTAAAATCAAAAAGTGCGGTTAAAATTGACCGCACTTTTTCTTATAAATACTTAAGAGACAATTATGAGTATCAAAATCTTATCTGCAGACGAAATCAAACAAAAAACGAATTCATACGATATTCCGCCTGTTTTGTTTGCTAACCCTAAAAATCTTTATCAACGTCGTGCAAAACGTTTAAGAGAATTAGCGAAAGATCATCCATTGGCTGATTATTTACTCTTTGCTGCAGATGTTGTGGAAAGCCAATTAAGCGTATTTGAAAAAAATCCATTAGAAAAACAGCATTTCAATAATTTAGATGAACTTGAACCGTTAAATACTAAAACATTTAAACGCTCAAGCATTTGGATTGAATATCTCAAAGAAATTTTACATAGCATTAAACCAAAAGCGAATGAACAGGTTCTTGCTACGATTGAGAATCTTGAAAAGGCCTCTGATAAAGAGCTTGAAGAAATGGCTAGCCATCTTTTAAGCCAAGAATTTAATTTAGTGAGCACCGATAAAGCAGTATTTATTTGGGCTGCGCTTTCTCTTTATTGGTTACAACTGGCTCAACAAATTCCTCATAACAGTCGCCAAGAAGGAACTGACAATCTACATTACTGTCCAGTTTGTGGTTCTGCACCAGTGTCAAGTGTTGTCCATATCGGTACTTCACAAGGTTTACGCTATTTGCACTGCAATCTCTGTGAAAGTGAGTGGAATTTAGTGCGCGCACAATGTACAAACTGCAATGAACACAAAAATCTTGAAATGTGGTCATTAAATGAAGAGCTTGCTCTTGTTCGTGCAGAAACCTGTGGCGATTGCCAAAGCTACTTAAAAATCATGTTCCAAGAAAAAGATCCGAATGTTGAAGCGGTAGCCGATGATTTAGCATCAATTTTCTTAGATATTGAAATGGAAGAAAAAGGCTTCGCACGCAGTGGATTAAATCCATTTGTCTTCCCAGCAGAAGAAGTGTAATGTCTTACTTTTCAAATAAACAAAGTGCGGTCAAAATTGACCGCACTTTTTCATGCTAGAGATAACATGCCATCACGACAGCATTTTCTCGTCCACCATCTGGTTTCGGATAATAATTCTTACGAATATCAACCTCATTAAATCCCAGCTTTTCATAAAGGAAACGAGCAGGATTCGATTCACGCACTTCAAGCCAAAGCGTTTGAATACCTTTCTCTTTAAGCTTATCCATTAAACCTTGCAATAAAAACGAACCATAGCCCTTTCCTTGTTGAACCGGATCTATCGCAATATTAAATAATGTCGCTTCATCTAATACCGTTTGGCAAATAGCAAAACCAAGTACTTGCTCTTTTTCCACTAATTTTAGATTAAGATAACGTTCGCCGACATTATTTTTCAAGGTTCCCAATGACCAAGGCACAAGATGCGCAACTTGTTCAATTTCATATAAGCGATCCATATCGCATTCTTCAATAGGAAATAGAGAAGGCATAATGATTAAATTTGTTGGATTTGTTGCCAAAGCTCACGCTTAGCTTGGTTATCTTGCTGAAATTGTTGCCAATCAACGGAGCGATAAATACGCTCTGCATTTAAGCAATAAGGCAACGTGCGGTCGATTTCATCAGCATTTTCAGCTAATAACCAATACCGCACAGAATGTTGTAATGTGATATGTTGAATTTGATCAAAATTCAAACAAAGGCAATCTTCTTTATTTAACTCAAGTGAAAGTCGAACATCTGAAAAAAGTGGGGCGTTCGATATGTTATCTTTCGTCACCACAATAAATTTCACTTGTTCAGACACACTCACACCAACCGCCCCTTGTAATACTTCTGGACGATAGAGCTGCCAACGGGTTATTCCCATTTCATTTAAAAGAAGATTGCGTCTATCCATAGATTAACGAGCGATAGTATCTAGCGGATAATCTCTTAAACCTTTAACAATCGCTTGTTCTTGCGCTTCGGTTGGTTTTTCTTGATACGCTTTTAAGCTACGGAAAGAAAGAATATTTTTCGCTTGATAAATCACCGCGATAAAACGTTGAAAATCTTTACCATCACAAGCATAGTAAACATCTGAAGCGCTACCAATTGTTTTTAACTCACATACTTTTTTATTGGCATCAAGATATTTTGTTGTTAATGCTGGAACATGTGAAAGGTCTTTTAAGTAGTAGGTTTCACTAGTGATAAATTTACGATTGCTACGATCTACACTTGCCGCACCACTTAAAAAACGCGGATCTTCTGATTTATCAAAGGCTTTCGTTTGTTTATAGAATTTCTCACCATTAAATGTGACTTCTTCGTTACCCTTTTTGATTCGCTCAAATTGCGCATCTAAACTTTGTGCTTGTGCAGCAGGTAATTCAATTTTTGAGCTTGTTGGTAAGGTTGAAGGCTGTTGCTTAGTGCCTTGAAGTTGTTCGAGTAATTGACAGCCGGACAATAAACTTGCCATGGCGACGGCAGTAATGATTTTTTTCATAAATAATTCCTTAATAAATGCGTCTAAATCGTTATCTTTTGCTAGAATAATGCATAATTTTAACCAATAAACTACAGGATTTAAAGCGTGATTTCTCTCGAAAGCGAAGTTTTACAACGCCATCTTCCCTTTTTTAACGGTAAATCAATTCTTCTTGCCGGCGGCATTAATGATGATTTTCCTCAAATATTGCAAAAACATTGTCAATCTGTGCAAATTTGGAGCTGGTATTTTGATTATGCTAAAACCCAAAGTGCGGTCAATTTTGAGGTTGAATTTCAACCGCAAGCGGATTTGATTATTTATTATTGGACAAAGAATAAACAAGAAGTGAATTTTCAGCTGATGCAACTACTCGCCAAAAGTAAAATTGGTCAAGAAGTGTTGATTATTGGCGAAAATCGTTGTGGCGTCCGTTCAGCTGAAAAACTGCTTGAACCTTATGGTGAAATTGGCAAAATCGACTCAGCGCGTCGTTGCGGTTTATATCATTTTTCCTTACAAAAACAACCGCACTTTGATCTTCAATCTTATTGGAAGTGCTACCAAAATGATGCATTAGGCGATCTCCGTATTTACAGCTTGCCGGGTGTATTCAGTGCCAATGAACTTGATAGCGGAACATCACTTCTGCTTTCCACTTTAACCTCACCAATTCAAGGTAAAGTGTTAGACGTTGGTTGTGGGGCAGGTGTCATTGGTTCAATGATCAAAAAATATCATCCGAAAGCGGATGTAACAATGACTGATATTCATGCGATGGCAATTCAATCTGCTCGTCAAACACTGGCAGAAAATCAGCTTGAAGGCAATGTTATCGCAAGCGATGTGTTTTCCCATATTGAGGGAAAATTTGATCTGATTATTTCAAACCCACCTTTCCACGATGGAATCGATACCGCTTATCGTGCGGTAAAGGAGCTTATTCAACAAGCAAAATGGCATTTAACAGCAGGCGGAGAACTGCGTATTGTTGCTAATGCATTTCTGCCCTATCCCGATTTATTAGCACAACATTTCGGTAAGTTTGACGTACTTGCTCAAACCACTAAATTTAAAGTGTATTCCGTGAGAAATTAAGGAGAAAACAATGTTTGTAACCAGTTCAGCCATTCAAAATGGTGCATTTGAAGACAAATATGGCAAACGCGGCACACAATTTAGCCCAAATGGCATGCCAACCTACTCTATTCCATTTGAAATTCACGATGCCCCTCAAGGCACTAAATCCTTTGCGGTTGTCTTAGAAGATAAAGATGCGATTACGGCAAGTGGTTTTGTGTGGATTCATTGGCTCATTGCGGATCTTGAACGTACGGTTATCCAAGAAAATGAAAGCCAAACTGCAACAGATTATGTACAAGGTGCAAATACTTGGGCGAGTAAATTAGGTCAATTTGATATTGAAGAAGCCTCATTCTATGGTGGTATGGCACCACCAAACTGCTTACATCGTTACGAGCTTATTGTGTATGCGCTCGATACCAAACTTAACCTTAAACCAGGATTCCGTTTCAATGATCTACATTTTGCGATGCAAGGGCATATTCTAGATCAAGCTGTGGTGATGGGCACTTATGATGTTTAATCATTTATAGTTCATCCTAAAAACACCATAAAAAATGACCGCACTTCAACAAAGTGCGGTCATTTCTTTTAGGATTTTATAACGTGATTTTATTTGATGAATCTTTCACTAATTTCGCGTGGGCTTTTTTCTGTTCTTTCATCTTATTGCTCGTTTCACGGCGTTGAGTAGAAAGTTCCGCATTGCGAATGTTGTAATCATCTACACGACCTTCATAGTCATCACGCATATTTTCAATAATTGCACGAACATCTTCAATACTCATATCATCACGAATATATTGATTTAAGTTATCTAATAATAAGACACGTTTTTGGTTATCACGAATTTTACGGTTGTTGTCTTCAATGTCACGCTTAAGTTTATTTTTTAAACGATATAAACGCACATACTCTAATACTTCTTGGAAGGATTTATTTACATTTCCCATGATCGACTCTCTCAAAGTTAAAAATAAACTTCGGGTAATGTAGCCTTTTTTTTCGTCTCCGTCAAAAGCTTAAATTTAAATTAATGGATTAGATCAAAAAACTGTTTGATTTAGTTGATTATCCTATTCGGTAGTGGTAAAAATGAAGAATCTATTCAAAATAAAATAAGGAAACACAATGTCAAAAGTCTTTAATTTTAGTGCTGGTCCAGCCATGATTTTCCCTGAGGTACTACACAAAGCACAAGCTGAGCTAACTAACTGGCTTGGTCAAGGTGTGTCAGTGATGGAAGTCAGCCACCGTGGCAAATATTTTATGGAATTGATTACTCAAGCAGAAAAAGATCTGCGCGAAGTGTATAACATTCCAGATAATTATCGCGTGTTATTCCTACAAGGTGGCGCACGTGGTCAATTTGCAGCCTTACCGATGAACTTAATTGGTGAGAAAGGCAAAGCACTTTACTTAAATAGCGGTCACTGGTCTGCAACTGCAGCGAAAGAAGCGCGTAACTTTGCTGAAATTGATGAAATTACCATTGTAGAAAATGGTGATCACACTCGCATTACCAACCTTGATTTCAGTGACATTGCGGAACAATACGATTACGTTCACTATTGCCCAAATGAAACCATCAGTGGTGTAGAAATTTTTGATGTACCGAATGTGGGCAATGCGGTACTTGTAGCCGATATGTCATCTAATGTGCTCTCTCGCGAAATTGATATTAGCAAATTTGGTGTCATTTACGCGGGTGCACAAAAAAATCTTGGCCCAGCAGGGATTACACTTGTGATTATTCGCGATGATTTAATTGGTCATGCTCGCCAAGCAACACCATCAATTTGGAATTACGCCACACAGCGTGATGCAGACTCAATGATCAATACCCCGCCAACATTTGCTTGGTATCTCTGTTCATTGGTTTTCAAACACATTCAAGCGATTGGTGGCTTAAAAGAAATTGCTAAACGCAATGCGGAGAAAGCGCAAACCCTTTACGATTATATTGATAGCAGCAAACTCTATCGTAACGTCGTGGCTAAAGAAAACCGTTCAACCATGAATGTCACATTTGTGACAGGCAATCCTGAACTTGATGCTAAGTTTGTTGCGGAATCTACAGCTGCAGGTCTTCAAGCCTTAAAAGGTCACAAAGTGTTAGGTGGTATGCGTGCATCTATCTACAATGCAATGCCATTAGAAGGTGTACTAGCGCTTATTGAATTCATGAAAAAATTTGAAGCTGAAAACAGCTAATTATCCTGGTTAATTAAACTCAACGTGCGGGCTGAAAGGCCCGCTCGTCTTTATAAGGAAAGCATATGCAATACATCAACGTTGCCAATCAAGGCGTAAAATCTCTTTCACCTTATCAAGCCGGAAAACCTATCGAAGAACTCGAACGCGAATTAGGCATTACGGATATCGTTAAACTGGCCTCAAATGAAAACCCTTTCGGCTTTCCTGAAAGTGCGAAAAAAGCCATTCAAGCCCAACTTGATCATTTAACTCGCTACCCTGATGCAAATGGTTTTGAACTTAAAACAGCTATTGCAAAAAAATTTGGTGTGCAACCAAACCAAATCACCCTTGGCAATGGTTCTAACGATTTATTAGAGCTCTTTGCTCATACCTTTGCGGGTGAGCATGATGAAGTGATTTATTCACAATATGCTTTTATTGTTTACCCTTTAGTGACGAAAGCTATTAATGCCGTCGCAAAAGAAATCCCCGCTAAAGATTGGGGACATGATTTAAACGGATTTTTGACCGCACTTTCAGATAAAACCAAACTGATTTTTATTGCCAATCCCAACAATCCAACGGGGAATTTCTTAACTGAAGCTGAATTGGATGCTTTCTTGGCCAAAGTACCTGAAAATGTGATTGTGGTACTAGATGAAGCGTATACTGAATTTACTCATCCAAATGAACGCGTTAATTCTTTTGCATTACTGGAAAAATATCCGAACCTTATCGTTTCACGCTCTCTATCAAAAGCTTATGGACTTGCAGGTTTACGCATTGGCTACGCGGTCTCTAATCCTGAAATTGCAGATTTATTAAACCGTGTTCATCAGCCATTTAACTGTAACAGTCTCGCTTTAACCAGCGCGATTGCAGTGATGAACGATGACGCTTTTGTGGAAAAAGTGGCGGAAAATAATCGCCAAGAAATGAAACGTTATGAAACCTTCTGTCAACAATATGGCTTAGACTTTATTCCGTCTAAAGGTAACTTTATTACCATTGATTTTAAACAACCTGCTGCACCAATTTATGATGCATTATTGCGTGAAGGCGTGATTGTACGCCCAATTGCAGGTTATGGCATGCCAAATCACTTGCGCATCAGCATTGGCTTACCGCAAGAAAATGACAAATTTTTTACGGCACTTAAAAAAGTGCTTAATTTAGGAAATGAGAAATAGGAGCTTTTATGAGCAAAGTAACAATGATGGGCAATCCCATTGAAGTAAGCGGTAACTTTCCAAAAAAAGGGGAAAAAGTAACCGCACTTACACTCACCAATAAAGAACTTGCTGACGTCACGCTTGATGCTTATGCAGGAAAACGCAAGGTCTTAAATATTTTCCCGAGTATTGATACAGGTGTATGTGCAACTTCTGTTCGTAAATTCAATCAACAAGCGGCTAATTTAAAGAATGCAGTGGTACTTTGTATTTCAGCGGACTTACCTTTTGCACAAGCACGATTCTGCGGTGCGGAAGGTATTGAGAACGTAGAAACACTTTCTACTTTCCGTCATAAAGAAGTTCATGAAAACTTAGGCGTAAACATCACAACAGGTCCAATCGCAGGTTTAACCGCACGTTCAGTGATTGTTTTAGATGAAAACAACAACGTATTACATAGTGAACTGGTTTCTGAAATTAAAGATGAGCCAAATTATGAAGCTGCGCTAGCCGCACTATAATGAATAAGGCGCTTTTTTATAGAAAGCGCCTTTTTATTTATTCAGGGAAAATCTCATTCAATATCAATGCAATTCCATCATCATTATGCGAAGTAGTGACACGATTAGCAGCTTGTTTAATTTCATCAGGTGCATTGCCCATTGCCACGCCTAATCCTACGCTTTCTAGCATATCTAAATCGTTAAAGTTATCACCGAAAGCAACACATTCCTCCATCTTCACATGAAAGTAATCTTCGAGAAAACGTACTGCATTACCTTTTGTTGCGGATTTATGCATCACTTCAAGGAAATTCGCATGAGAACGGCAAATGCTCAAATACGGGAATTTCTCTTTCAAGATTTGCTCAATACCAATCACTTCATCTGTTTCACCAATGATTTGAATTTTGTGCGGAGAATAGACCGCACTTTCATCATAAGGATCAATCTGAATGCCTGTTACGCTACGTTCATAAATCACCCATTTATTATCCAAATCGCGAGCGACGCAATCATCATAGGTATAATAATTGACACCTAGCGCAGGATGGTCTGCTAATACTTGATTAATGGCTTGAATATCAGCGGGATCAATTTGTACCGAATAAATAGGCGTGGCGTTTTTATCTAAAATCAAGGCACCACTAAATGCCACAATGATGTTGTAGTTTTCAATGAGTTTCGCATAAGGCCAAATACCCAGCGGTGAACGAGCAGAAATGGGTGTAAATGGAATACCTTGTTTGGTAATGCGTTGAATTGCGTCTAAGGTTTTAGGCGAAATTCGATGATCGGAAGTTAATAGGGTACCATCAAAATCACTGAATACGGCTTTATACATAATTGCTCCAAATCGTCATTATTTTTCTGAAAGGTAAGGGTCAGCAAAGCCCAAACCCTGCATAATTTCAGTTTCTAAACTTTCCATTTCTTCGGCTTCATCATTTTCAATGTGATCGTAACCCAGTAAATGTAAGCTACCATGCACAATCATATGCGCCCAATGCGCCATTAAAGGCTTTTCTTGCTCGATAGCTTCACGCTCCACCACCTGACGGCAAATCACCAAATCGCCCAACAGCGGTAACTCTACTTCATCAGGACATTCAAAAGGGAAAGACAACACATTAGTTGGACGATCTTTTCCGCGATAAGTTAAATTTAAATCATGGCTTTCTGCTTCATCCACAATGCGCACCGTCATTTCCACATTATCACTTTCTGGTTGTACTGCGGCTGTTGCCCATTGCAGAATTTGCGCTTCTGATGGCAAGCCTTCAGTATTTTCGCTCGCCAATTGCAGATCGATAATCATATTGCCCATTTTATTCTCCTAAATTCGTTTCATTTTCTGACCGCGCTTTTTGCTCACGTTCAACTCGACGCTGCGCAGCGATTTCTTGACGGCGAATTTCATCTTGGGCTTCCCATTCTTCGTAAGCTTGCACCACTTTTGCCACCACAGGATGTCGCACAATATCTTTACTCTCAAAATAGTTAAAGCTTAATTCCGACACTTTGCTTAACACTTCCATGGCGTGGCGTAAACCTGATTTTGTGCTGCGAGGTAAATCGATTTGAGTCACATCCCCTGTAATCACGGCTTTGGAATTAAAACCAATACGGGTCAAAAACATTTTCATTTGTTCAACTGTTGTATTTTGGCTTTCATCTAGAATGATAAAGCTATCATTGAGTGTACGCCCACGCATATAAGCTAATGGCGCGATTTCAATCACATTACGCTCCATCAATTTTTGTACGCGTTCAAAGCCAAGCATTTCAAATAACGCATCATAAAGTGGTCGCAAATAAGGTTCAATTTTCTGTCCTAAATCACCAGGCAGGAAACCTAATTTTTCGCCCGCTTCCACCGCAGGACGAGTAAGCAAAATGCGACGAATTTCTTGGCGTTCTAATGCCTCAACGGCAGCCGCTACTGCTAAAAAGGTTTTCCCTGTTCCAGCTGGGCCAATCCCAAAACTAATATCGTGCGTAAGAATATTATGTAAATACTGAATTTGATTTTCACCACGCGGTTTAATCAAACCTCGCTTGGTTTTAATTGTGGTGCTATAGACGTGATTTTCACTGCGTGACTCACTGCCTTCTTGCGATAACATTCTGTTCTCTTGCAAGGCAATATGCACATCTTCTAAATCAAGTTCTTTCACTTTCCCCTTAATTGGTGCAGTCTCCACATATAATGTTTGGATTAATTTAGCCGCACGAGCAATTAATTGTTCATGGTGAGATTTGGGATTTTCATCATTTGATTTCACCGTAAAAGTGAAATTATTGCGGGAAATATTGAGATTAAATTCTTTTTCAATCAGTTTGATATTTTCATCAAATGCACCGCAAAGGGATTGCAGACGATCATTTTCTTGAGGTTCTAAGGTAAAAGTTGTCATTAAATGTCATTTTAGAATAGTGAATACTATCTCCATTTTAGCCTAATTACGATGAATGTAAAACGGGCTTCACCAACTGATGAAGCCCGATAACTAAATTAAGGCAATTCAGGGAAAAGCATCTTAATCACATTCATTGTCAATCGTCGAGATTGCCCACTAAATGGGAAAATATGCATCATCATCATAGGGTTAAAGTTTGCTTCAATCACACCCCACGAACGTAAACTCGGTTCTGCCGGCTGTTTCAAATCAGGAATAATTAAATCTACACCACAAACTGCCGCCCCCATTGCCTTGCTAATCCCTACCGCAATTTCTTTGTAACTGGCATGCATTTCATCCGTCATATCAATAGAATCACCGCCTGTGCTAATATTGGAATTCGCACGTAATTGGACAAGTTGATCTTTCGCTGGAATAGAATCCACAGTTAAGCCTTGTTCCTTAAGCTGCAACTGCTCAATATCTCCTAATGCAATTTTTTTCAATGGTGTACGACTGCCATCACCCCGTAAAGGATGATCATTTTTTACGGCGACTAATTCAGCAACGGTATGTACTCCATCTCCAATTACATTTGCCGGAACGCGTAATAAGACTGCTAACGTTTGATCTCCCAACACAAAGAAACGATATTCGGTACCAAGTAGATAATCTTCAACCATGATCTCTTTATCTTCACGGAAAGCAATTTCTACTGCTTTTGCAAAATCATCTCGATCCGTTACACCTTGCTGGAAAATACTGATCCCTAAACCAAAATTCGTTGACTTTGGCTTAATCACGATAGCTCGATTCTCAAAAAGTGGGAAATTTTCGACCGCACTTTTCACATCGGTAAACTCGATGCTTTGCGGTACGTTAAAGCCTGCTTTTGCTAACACTTTCTTCGTCACCACTTTATTTTCCATGATGAGTGGGGAAATATAGCTATCGTGAGAAGTCATATTACCATTTTTCACATACTCCAAATGTTCGCCAAATTGAAGACTAATAAATTGATCGCGTTCATCTAAAATCTCTATGTTTAATCCTTTTTGAATTGCATCAAACAATAACGCCTGTGTGGATAGTTCCATATTATCAAACGCACTTAAGGCATAAAAACGTTCAAAGGCTTTGGCTTTATTGGATTGCGCGATATCCGCCCCTAATTGTTGGTAACTGCCGACCTGTTCAATTGCCGCAACCACTTTTGCACAAAGCGTTTGGCTTGGATTTGCAAATTGTCCTAATTTGTCTTTAACAATCGTTTTAATCTCATCACTTACATTGAGTTGCTCAAGCATTTTGAGCATTTCAAGGAGGACTAATTCCCCTTCTACCGCATAAACACTTTGCTGTCTTGGGTCTTCCCATGCTACCTCTGCAAGACGTGCTTTACCTAATTCTACGCCCTCTTGATCAGCGGTATCATCAAGCCATGCCATTAATAAAATAAAATAATGAATGAATTTCGCATCACTAAGTTCTATTCCGTAAGGTGCAAACGGATTGAGATCAAACAAGCGGAATTCCAAATATTGAATGCCATTTTTGAGTAAATCTCGCGCTTTTTTCGCACCGCGTAAACGTACGCTCGAGTAAAACTCTTTTTCAGCAATCAGATCACCTGATTTCACCCAGTGTTCTAACGTCTCAACATAGTCTTGCAAACTGTCATAAGAGACGCGGATCTTCGGATCATTCACATAACCATATTTTCCTGACCGTAAACTGCGCACATATTGATGCAATTTAAGGGGGGAATTACCTCTGAAATATTTTTCCTCTACCGTCGGTGTCGCAGAAAACAGATAAAGCAGAATCCATTGATAGCGTAAGAAGTTCTTCGCTATTTTTAGGTAAAAATCATTTCTAAAATCAACCGCACTTTGTGTTTCATTTTGCGCATAAAATAAGGCATCAATAAACTTAGGTTCAATCTGAAAATTATAATGAATGCCACTGACCATTTGCTTGTATTTACCATAAGATTGAACTAAATGCTCACGATAAGCCACATCCTCTGAATTATCTAATTGAGCGACCTTAATCTGATCTTCCGGCGGTAAACCGGCTGGCATACTGAAAGGAAAAATAAATTCATTGTCGGGTAATGTTCGCAAGGTGACTTCATGAATTGCCGAGAGCCAACGTAATGTGTCCTCTAATTTTTTCATAGGCGGAGTCACCAGTTCCAACTGGCTTTCCGCAAAATCCGTTTGAATATAAGGATGAAAGCGACGATTACCAAAGGCTTTCGGATGTGGTGTTGTCACAATTGAGCCATTAGCATGTACACGTTGACTTTCCTTCTCTATGCCGAAAGAACCTTGTTGAAATAAGAGTTCCAAATGATATTGCTTAATAATTTGCTGAATATTCATAGCCGTCCTTATTAGATATTTCTACTCCACATTATGTAAAAAAATCACTATAGAACAAAGGAAGAAAATGGAATGGAATATGAAATTTTGATATAAGAAAAAATACCTGATAATTATTTGCATTATCTATTTTAAGTGATTAGAATAGGGCAACTTTTATTTTCAGAAAATGGGCGATTTGCCCAATAACATAAGGAGTTTTCATGAAAATTAAGCACTTCCAAATTGCCGTACTAACTGGCTTAATGGCGTTTGCAGGATTCGCTTCTGCAGATATTACCGTTTACAACGGCCAACACAAAGAAGGTTCTCAAGCTGTTGCTGATGCATTTACAAAAGCAACGGGCATTAAAGTGACCTTAAACAGTGCGAAAAGCGATCAACTTGCAGGTCAATTAAAAGAAGAGGGCGATAAAACCCCTGCTGACGTATTCTTTTCTGAACAAACTGCACCTTTCGCTGCCCTGTCTGATGCAGGCTTATTAGAACCGCTTTCTGCAGATACTATTAAACAAACTGCACACAAGGGCGTTCCTGTTGCACCGAAAAAAGACTGGGTCGCATTAAGCGGTCGTTCTCGTGTTGTGGTTTACGATCACACTAAATTATCTGAAAAAGACATGGAAAAATCCGTGTTAGATTATGCAACACCAAAATGGAAAGATAAAATTGGTTACGTTCCAACTTCAGGCGCATTCTTAGAGCAAGTTGTTGCGATTACCAAATTAAAAGGTAAAGATGCCGCTCTTAAATGGTTAAAAGGCTTAAAAGAAAACGGTAAACTTTATGCGAAAAACAGCGTTGCTCTTCAAGCGGTTGAAAATGGTGAAGTACCAGCAGCGTTAATCAACAACTATTACTGGTATACACTTGCAAAAGAAAAAGGTGCTGATAACCTCAAAACACGTCTTTACTTCATTCGTCATCAAGATCCAGGTGCATTAGTGACCTATTCTGGTGCAGCTGTATTAAAAGGTTCTAAAAATAAAGAAGAAGCGAAAAAATTCGTTGATTTCTTAGCAAGTAAAGAAGGACAACAAGCGTTTGTTTCAGTACGTGCAGAATACCCACTTCGTACCGATGTGGTTTCTCCATTCAACATGGAACCTTATGCGAAATTAGAAGCGCCTGTTGTTTCGGCAACGACTTCTGAAGACAAAGACAACGCCAATAAACTTATTGAAGAAGCTGGTTTGAAATAAGTTTAATTTGCTATGCAATATAGGGCGTGTAATACACGCCCTTCTGTTATTTACTCTACTTATTTTACACTAATATTTTAAAGGATTTTTCTGTGTCTAATCGCCCACCTCGCTGGCTTATTGCCTTAATCGTGCTGATTAGTTTGCCATTATTACTCCCTTTTTTATATGTTATTGAGCGAGCAGCAAATGTCGGATTGGCTCGCAGCATTGAATTACTTTGGCGTCCAAGAATGTGGGAATTGCTCAGTAATACCTTACTTTTAATGGTATTTGTCACGCTTTTTGCCATTGTCCTCGGCACGGCATGTGCTTTTTTATTGGAACGTTATCGCTTCTGGGGAAAAGGCTTTTTCCAAGTCGCCATGACGCTCCCCCTTTGTATCCCCGCTTTTGTGAGTTGTTTTACTTGGATCAGTCTCACTTTTAAAGTGGAAGGCTTTTGGGGAACGATTGGGATTATGACGCTAAGTTCTTTCCCGCTTGCCTATCTTCCCGTCGCTGCTACCTTAAAAAGACTTGACCGCTCTTTAGAAGAAGTGAGCCTTTCATTGGCTAAAAGCCATGCTTACACATTTTGGCATGCGATTTTTCCACAACTCAAACCCGCCATCGGTAGCAGCATATTATTAATTGCGCTTCATATGTTGGTAGAGTTTGGGGCAGTTTCTATTTTAAATTATCAAACCTTCACCACAGCTATTTTCCAAGAATATGAAATGGCCTTTAATAACAACACCGCTGCCTTACTTTCTGGCGTGTTAATGGTGATCTGTATCCTTGTTGTGATGGGTGAAATTCGTTTTAGAGGCACACAAACGCTCTATCAAAGCGGCAAAGGTGTAATACGTCCCTATCCGTTGAAAACGCTATCCGTAGGAAAACAAATTTTAATCGTGGGCTTCTTTACAACCATTTTTATGCTCAGTATTGGTGTGCCGATTACTATGCTGATTTATTGGCTAAAAGTAGGAAGCTCTATTAAAAGTGCGGTCGATTTTGGAGAATTTTTTACTGCCTTCACAAATTCATTGACCATATCTATCCTTGGTGCAGCACTTACCGTTATCTGTGCTTTGCCGTTGGTATGGGCCGCAGTACGCTATCGCAGTAAATTAACAATTTGGCTTGATCGAATCCCTTATCTACTTCATGCTGTGCCAGGGCTTGTTATCGCATTATCGTTAGTTTTCTTTACCATCAACTATGCGTATTCCCTTTACCAAACCTTTGCCATGGTTATCGTCGCCTACTTTATGCTTTATCTTCCAATGGCACAAACGACCTTGCGTAGCTCACTTGAACAAATGTCTAGCAACATCGAAAAGGTAGGACAAAGCTTAGGCCGTAGCAACTTTTATATTTTCCGTACCTTAGTTATTCCAGCCATGTTGCCAGGGATTGCAGCCGCCTTTGCTTTAGTGTTCTTAAACTTAATGAAAGAACTCACCGCAACCCTATTGCTGACCCCAAATGACATTAAAACGCTTTCAACTGCGGTGTGGGAATATACGTCCGATGCGCAATATGCGGCCGCTACCCCTTATGCCATTATGTTAGTACTATTTTCAGGGATTCCTGTATTTTTACTGAAACGATACGGTTTTAAATAACGAAAGATAAAAATGACAATATTACTCGATATTAAAAATTTAAATAAATCCTTTAATGGGCACCAGGTTCTACATAACATCTCGCTACAATTAGAGAAAGGTGAAATTCTCTTTCTTCTTGGTGCATCTGGTTGTGGGAAGACAACCTTATTGCGTAGCATTGCTGGTTTTGAACAACCTACAAGTGGGGAGATTTGGTTAAAGAATCAACCTATTTTTAAAGAAAATCTGAATGTGCCAACTCAGCAACGCAAATTAGGTTATGTGGTACAAGAAGGCGTATTATTCCCTCATTTAAATGTTTACCGCAATATTGCTTATGGCTTAGGCGATGGTAAAGGGAAAACTGAAGAGGAAAAACAACGCATACAGGAAGTGATGAAACTGACGGGCATTAGCAGTTTAGCTGACCGTTTCCCTCATCAGCTTTCTGGTGGCCAACAGCAACGTGTTGCACTTGCTCGAGCACTTGCACCAAGCCCTGAGTTAATCCTGTTTGATGAGCCATTTAGTGCGTTAGATGAACATCTAAGAAATCAAATTCGTTACGATATGTTGCAAGTATTAAGAGAAAGTGGTTCCGCTGCCGTATTCGTGACCCATGATCGTGATGAAGCGCTATGTCATGCGGATAAAATTGCAGTGATTCAAGAAGGGAAAATTCTCCAGATTGCGACACCTAAAACGCTCTATTGGTCACCTCAGTATTTGTCTATTGCTAAATTTATTGGGGAAAACATTATTCTTCCTGCAATATTAAAAAACGAAGGCATCGCGACCTGTCAATTAGGTGAAATTGCCATCGAAAATAAAGGAAATAGCCATACGCAAGGTAAAGTTCTATTTCGCCCAGAGCAATTCTCTCTTGCGAAAAAAATCCAAGATCCGAGCGCTTCTTTTAACGGTGAGATTAAACGGATTGAATCAAGAGGACGAGCTATCAATATTTGTATTGATGTTAGCGGTTATAAATTGAATATCAATGAAGAGCTCATTAACGAATATCATACTGGCGAACAAGTCACGCTGTATTTATATGGGAAAGGCGTGTTCTATAATGACTAAAAAAGGCGGAACACATTGTTCCGCCTTTTTATATGATTTAATGACCAAGTGATTTTCGCATTTTGATGTTGAGCATTTCAACTACTGCTGAGAAGCCCATTGCAAAGTAAATGTAGCCTTTTGGAATATGAATATCCAAACTTTCAGCCATTAAACTTACGCCAACCAAAATTAAGAAGGCTAAGGCTAAAATCTTTAATGTTGGATGGGTATCAACAAAATCACCAATTGGTTTGGCCGCACACATCATTACACCTACTGCAATCATAATTGCCAATATCATCACTGGAAGGTGATTTGCCATCCCTACAGCTGTGATTACAGAGTCTAAAGAAAATACGATATCTAAAATCGCAATTTGGATTAGCACACCTAAATAGCTGACTTTCTTCTTATTATTCTCTTCTTCATGATGTGATTCAGGATGCATCGCTTCTTTGATTTCACCTGTACTTTTCACAATCAGAAATAAGCCCCCGAGGAATAAAATCAAATCACGACCTGAAATTTCCTGACCGACTAAAGTGAATAGCGGTTCCGTTAATTTCATCATCCAAGAAAGAGAAATAAGAAGTAAAATACGGGTAATCATCGCTAATCCAAGACCGATAATGCGACCAGATTGGCGTTGATTCGCCGGTAAACGTCCCACTAAAATACTAATAAAAATAATGTTATCGATACCCAAGACGATTTCAAGTGCGGTCAAAGTAAGCAATGAAATCCATGCTTCAGGATCAACAAGCCATTCAAACATAATATGTTCCTATAATAAAATCCGAAAGGTTGGATCATAGACAGTTCGCATAGAAAATCAAGGTTTTTCCTAACTTTTTAAGGTCTCGAAAATCTTTTCTGCTAACGCTTTAGAAATACCGGGTACAGAGGCGATCTCATCCAACGTGGCATTTTTCACACCTTGCAATCCCCCTAAATATTTCAGCAAGGCTTGACGTCGTTTAGCGCCCACCCCTTGAATGGTTTCTAATCCACTTTGGGTAAAGGCTTTTTGGCGTTTTTGACGATGACCGCTAATCGCATGATTATGGCTTTCATCTCGAATATGTTGGATTAAATGCAGTGCAAGGCTATCATCCGGCAAATGGATTTCACGATCTTGTTTGCTGATAATCAACACTTCTTGTCCTGCTCGACGATCCACTCCTTTCGCCACACCAATTAAGTGCGGTCGATTTTTATCCCATTTCACGTTGAGGTAATGAAAAACCTCTAAGGCACGATTAAGCTGCCCTTTACCACCATCAATAAAAATAATATCGGGAATTTTATCTTCATCAAGATCGCGGTCGTAACGTTTCTTTAAGGCTTGCTCCATCGCTGCATAATCATCACCGCCCGTAATACCTTCAATATTAAAACGGCGATAATCTGATTTCAGTGGTCCTTCTTGATTAAATACCACGCAAGATGCCACGGTTTGATTACCCATCGTATGACTAATATCAAAACATTCCATGCGTTTAATTTCAGGCATATCGAGCAATTCACAAAGCGCTTGATAACGCTCATGCATTCGGGAAGATTGTTTAAGTTGAGTCGCTAAAGCCGCTTTGGCATTAATTTGTGCTAGTTGTAGATATTTACCTTTATCGCCTTTAGCAGATTCTTGTATCACCACTTTCCGACCAGCTTGTTCAGTTAATAAAGCTTCAAGCTCAGTTTTTTCATCTAGTTTATGATCCACAATAATACTATTAGGAATACTTCTACCCTGATGACCTTGCAAATAGAACTGCCCAACAAAAGTGGCTGTGAGTTCAGATAAATCTGTATTAGCGGGCACTTTCGGAAAATAACTGCGGTTGCCCAATACTTTGCCTTGACGAATAAACATCACCTGAACACAAGCTAAACCGTGCTGATACGCAATAGACATAATATCCATGTCGTCCAAACGCTCATTGGAAACAAATTGTTTTTCGATGACTGCACGAACTGCTTGAATTTGATCTCGATAACGTGCCGCACCTTCAAAATCCAAGTCTCGGCTCCCCTGCTCCATTTTGCCAATGAGATAATCTAATACTTGCTGATCTTTCCCTTGCAAAAATAGTCGTGCTAATTCAACTTGTTGGTTATATTCTTCATCTGTCACATAGCCTGGCACACAAGGTGCTGAGCAACGCCCAATTTGATATTGCAAACAAGGGCGGGAACGATTGTTATAAACCGAATTTTCACATTGACGAACAGGGAATAGTTTTTGCATTAACGACAAGGTTTCACGTACTGCTCCTGCATGAGGATAAGGTCCGAAATACTCACCTGCAATTTTTTTCGTTCCGCGATAAGAAGTAATACGAGGATGACGTTCTTTCGTCAGTAAAATAAAAGGATAAGATTTATCATCTCGCAATAATACGTTATAACGAGGTTGATAAAGTTTAATAAAGTTATGCTCAAGCAATAATGCTTCTGTTTCTGAAGAAGTAATCGTCGTATCAATATGATGAATTGACGACACCAAGGCTTCTGTTTTTTTGCTGCTTAAGTTTTTTCGGAAATAGCTGGAAAGGCGCTTTTTAAGATCTTTCGCTTTGCCCACATAAATAACCTGATCTTTATCGTCATACATACGATAAACACCAGGTTTATGAGAAACGTCTGAGAGAAACTTTTTAGAATCAAACATCAGTAAAAACTACGCCAAAATTGACCGCACTTTTTCTAAATCTTCTGCTGTATCCACACCAACAGCCGGAACTTCTTTCGCCAATTCTACGTGAATACGCTCACCGTACCACAATACACGGAGTTGCTCTAATTTCTCTAAGTTTTCTAATTGTGTTGGTGCCCATTGCACATATTGTTTAATAAAGCCGGCACGGTAAGCATAAATACCAATATGACGAAGATACGCATCAGCCAGTTGTGCCTTTGAGGTATCCGCTAATTGCATAAATTGATCACGATCGTAAGGAATCACTGAACGGGAAAAATATAAAACGTAGCCATCTTTATCCGTAACGACTTTCACAGCATTTGGGTTAAATAACTCTTCCGCTTCGTGAATTTTTACCGCAAGTGTCGCCATATTCACGTTAAACTTCGCTAAATTCTCTGCCACTTGACTCACAATAACGGGGGGAATTAACGGCTCATCCCCTTGGATGTTTACAATAATTTCATCATCAGCAATACCAAGCTTACTTACCACTTCCGCTAAACGCTCAGTACCCGAATTATGTGCTTCTGATGTCATACACACTTCTGCCCCGAAAGCTTTTGCTGCCTTTTCAACTTGTTCGTTATCTGTGGCAATAATTACTCGGCTCGCGCCTGATTGTTGAGCTTTCTCAAAAACATGTTGAATCATGGGTTTACCGGCAATATCAGCTAAAGGTTTACCCGGTAAGCGGCTCGATGCAAAACGAGCAGGGATAATAACTGTAAATGACATAATCATTCCTTATTCTTTCAGTGTTTCGGCTTTTTCTGCCAACAAAACCGGCACGCCGTTTTCAATAGGATACGCCACTTGCTCAAAAGGGCAAATGAGCCGTTGATTTTCTTGATCGTATTTCAATCTTGCCAAACATCGAGGGCAAGCAATCACGTCTAATAATCGAGGATTAAGTTTCTCACGCATATTTCTCTCGAATAGAGTTAAACTAAATGACGGATTTTTTCCCACAATTGTGGAAGTTTTTGGCCTTGGTTTTCAGCCTCAACAATCTCCGCATCAACCGGAACATACCACCAATTCTCTTTAGCAAAAGCTTGGCATTTTACGGCATCCTTTTCGGTCATAAAGAGCGGTTGGTTTTCAGCGAGTTTTTCTAATAATTGCGGCTCAAAATGTTGATGATCTTGAAAAGCTTTCGTATTGGCTAAACGAATATTTAAATTTTCCAACATCGTGAAAAAACGTTGAGGATTGCCAATTCCCGCGATGGCTGAACCTTGAGTAAATTCACTTAACAAGCGTTTTTCTGCCGTCACTAAATTAATTGCATAATGAGGAACTAATTGCATAATGGCATCAGAATAAGCATTTTTTCCGCCATTAGTAATCACAAAGTCCACATTTTTTAAACGACTTGGCAATTCACGCAAAGGTCCTGCAGGTAGCACAAAGCCGTTCCCTAAAGCGCGTTCTGCATCCATCACTACTATTTCAATATCACGTTGCAACTTATAATGTTGTAAGCCATCATCGGAAATAATCAAATCGCAATCCAGTGTTTTCAAAAGTAATTCAATAGCTTGTTGACGATTCGGTGAAATCACCACAGGCACACCTGTTCTTTTAGCAATTAAGACAGGTTCATCGCCCCCTTGAACAGGGTCTGTTTCAGGTGTGACAAGTAAAGGATAGGTTTTAGATTGGCTACCATAGCCACGAGAAATCACGCCTACACGTAATCCTTGTTTTTGTAACGCTTCAACTAGCCACACAACGACAGGTGTTTTACCATTTCCACCAACAGAAAGATTACCAACAATAATGACGGGTTTCGGGGATTTATAAGAGGATAAGATATTAAGAGAAAATAATGCTCGGCGAATTTGGCTAATCAACCAAAATAGCAGTGAAAAAGGAAGGAGCAACCAAGCTAGCTGTGAATTAGAGTACCAAAAAGGCATTTCATTTATCCTATATTGATTTTGGGCGAACACATTGGTTCGCCCTTATTATTTTATCCGCTAAACTGCATACTGTGTAATTGTTTATACACACCATCAAGCGCTAATAAATCTTGATGCGTACCACGTTCTTTAATTTCACCGTGTTCAATGACTAAGATTTCATCGGCATTTTCAATGGTTGATAAACGATGCGCAATCACCAATACCGTACGATCTTTTTTCAGTTCTTCTAATGCAGACTGGATCGCACGTTCAGATTCGGTATCGAGTGCAGAAGTCGCTTCATCTAAAATTAAGACGGGTGAATTACGTAGTAATGCACGAGCAATGGCTAAACGCTGGCGTTGACCACCAGAAAGACTTGCGCCATTCTCACCAATAACGGTATCAAAACCTTGTGGAAGTTTCTCGATAAACTCTAGGGCATAAGCCGCTTTTGCTGCTTCGATAATTTGCTCACGGCTGTATTTATCTTCTGCCGCATAGGCGATATTATTGGCAATCGTATCATTAAATAAATGCACTTGTTGAGAAACAACAGAACAATTCTCACGTAAATTAGATAAACGATAATCTTGAATTCTCACGCCATCTAATAAAATCTCACCTTCATCAATATCGTAGAAGCGTGTGACTAGATTAGCAATGGTTGATTTACCCGAACCTGAACGCCCCACTAAAGCCACGGTTTTGCCTGCGGGCACATAGAAAGAGATATTATTTAAGGCTTTCTCTTCTTTACCCTTATAAGCAAAACTGACGTTTTTAAATTCTAAATCACCTTTTGCGGGTTCGGCTTTATATGTGCCATTATCTTTCTCTGTTTCCAAATCTAAGATCGCAAATAATGTCTGACAAGCTGCCATACCGCGTTGGAATTGTGAGTTTACATTCGTCAACGATTTTAATGGACGCATCATCGCTAACATAGAAGAAAAGACGACAGTGAAAGAACCCGCGGTTAAATTATCATCAGCAATTAACGGTGTCGTTGCTAAATAGAGTACTGCGGCTAATGCTAAAGATGCAATCACTTGAACAACCGGATCTGAAATGGCATCTGCCGTTACCATTTTCATGCCTTTACGACGCATATCATTACTGACTTTATCGAAACGCTCTTCTTCCACTAACTGACCACCAAAAGAAAGCACCACTTTATGCCCTTTTAGCATTTGTTCTGTCGCAGAGGTTAATTCCCCCATAGAATCTTGCATGTTTTTACTAAGCTTACGGAAGATCTTCGATACAAAACGAATAAGCACCGCAATAATTGGCCCAATGACAAAAAGAACCAAAGTCAGTTCCCAACTGGTGTAGAACATTACCACGAGCAATGAAATTAAATAGGCACCCTCACGTACAATGGTCACTAATGAATTAGAGGAAGAATTGGCAATCATTTCTGAATCGTAAGTAATACGAGAAAGCAATTTCCCCGTTGAATTACGATCAAAGAAGCTTACTGGCATGAACATTAAATGTTTAAACAAACGGCGGCGCATAATCATCACCACTTTGCCAGACACCCAAGCCAAGCAATAGCTGGAAATAAAGTTAGTCACACCACGCAACATAATCATACCAACCACAACAAACGCCATCAGTTTTAGGAAGGAATGATCTGCTTTCCCAAAACCATCATCGAGCAACGGTTTAAGCATATAAATCAGGCCAGAATCAGCTAATGCATTAAAAACGAGAGCGACGGCAGCAACAAATAAACCTGATTTAAAAGGTGAAATCATCGGCCATAAACGCTTAAAAGTTTGCGAGGTTGAAAAATCTTTATCTTGCATAGTTTGTTCTTGCATCATATTATCTTAATAAAAATTGGCTGCATTGTACCTGTTATTTCGGGGATAATCCAATTACACGGGCAAACCAAGGTGAAAAATCTCCTCTCGCCTTTTCAATTTCAATGCCCTTTTCAGTAAAATTTAACCTTATATGACCTGAAATAGCGGTATTTTCGACCGCACTTTGATAACGATTTAATCGTTCAATGACGGTTGGATGAGGAAAATTCCACGCATTCCATCGCCCACTTGAAATTAAGGCGATATCCGGTTTTGTCTGTGCCAGTAAAATCTCGCCTGTTGAAGTTTTACTACCATGGTGCCCCACCTGTAACACGTTAATCTTGCCGAGGTTTTCAGCAAAAGATCTTTCTGTCGCCACATCCGCATCACCGGTTAACAGAATCTGATACTGTCCATCCGTGAATAAAATCACGCAAGATTGCGGATTCTCCGCCCTATCTGTTATTTGTGTTGGTGAAAGAATTTTAAAATCAAGTCCTCGCCACTGCCATTGTTTCCCCTGAAGACAAAAAGTGCGGTGCGTTTCGCCATAGTTTTTACGAGAAGGTGTAATCAGTTCAATCTCTGGATAGGCGGCTAAAATCGCTTTGGCGCCGCCCGAATGATCATTATCATCATGGCTTAAAATCAAGGTTTCAAGTTCAATGCCTTCTCGTTGAAGATAAGGTAATATTTCTAATTCTGCCATGGAAGAAGCCCCTATTCCACTCTGCCAAGCAGGCCCCGTGTCATACAACACACCTTTCCCCTCTTTCACAATTAAGGTTGATAAGCCTTGACCAACATCTAAGGTATCTAACTGCCATTTGGGTTTCGTGATATATCGATACCCTAAAGTACTCATACAAACACAAAAAATAAAAATGACACTACGAAGCGCTTGTTTATACTCTTCTGGCGATAAGATTCTTGTATGATTTAACGTAAAAAATCGACTCGATTTTAGCGGTGTGTTTTTTGTTTTCCCTTGATATGCAAAATACAATCCACATAACATTCCGCCAAAAACAAGGCTTAAAAGAGCGGTCAGAATGAGAGATAAATTAATCGAAATCGAAACATACGAGTCTTGGAAAACACGGAGGCATTGTGTAATACCTTGAGCAATCGCATTTGAAAGATGCCAAGAAGAAAATGCACCATGGGTCAACACCGCAAAGAGAATCAAGGGTACAAGTAAGAAGCTATACAAGGGCACTGCAATTAAATTTGCTAAGAACCCATTTAATGCCAAGCCATTAAAAAAGAAAAGCTGAATAGGTGTGAATAAAATCAGCAGACCAATCTGCAAATGAAACAAGCCTAAAATCCACCGCACTTTGCGGGATAATTTTTTATGTTGCCACTCGATTATTGATAAGGGAACATATCGGTACCATACAATCAAACAGGTAACAGCACCAACTGAAAGCCAAAAGCTGACCGAAAGCGGCGTAAGCGGATCACAAAACAGTAAAAATGCCACCACCAAACACAGCATTTGTAAAGGCGTGTAATATCGTCGCGAAAATTGAAGGATCGCAATAAAAAGCAATGCCATCATTGCTCGAAAGGTCGGTAAACTAAATCCGGCTAAATAAGCATAACCTAAAGCAATCAACACGCCAAAGCAAAGCGGAAACCATGGCGAAATAACGCGTGTAGGCAGTGCAAATTGCAAAAATCGAGCAAAGAAAAAGCCTACCCCCATTGCTAAACCGATATGGAGTCCTGAAATAGCAATTAAATGTGCTGTATTCGTTTGTTGATAAATCAGCCATGTTTTATTATCCAGCCAAGCCCGCTCGCCAAATGCCAATGCGATAAGTAAACCTTGTAAAGAAAGCCCTTCCGTCTGCTTGAGGCTATTCTGTAGAAAATCTGTGCGGAAAGAAAAATCGTCTCCAATTTTAACCGCACTTTTCACATTCCCTACGGCAATAATCCTTTTGGAAAAATACCATTGCTGTCGATCAAATCCCCCATGGTTTAATCTTGCAGAAATAGGGCGAAGCTTTACATCTGCCTGCCAAACTTCGCCTAGTTGTGGTTTTTCTGGTGCTCTCCAATTAATAAAAATTTGTTGTTCTTTCCCATCAAATAAAGACGTCGTAGCAACCAACGTTTGATAATCTTGCTGATGAAGAATTTCTGAGATATGGAGATCTAATGTGATTTTAGTTGGTAAACTGGAGATTTTTTCTGCTTGAGTCAATAACGATAAGGCTTGTGAATGCGTATAAGCTAAAGTAAGCAAAAACAAGATAGCATTTGTGCAAAAATTTCTAACTGTAAAATAGCTAAACCAATGACAACAAAATACAATCATAACCAACATTAAAATTCCCACCTTTGCCTGCTGCCAAGTAAACAGAAAAAAATCTGGCACAATAAGCAAAGATAAAGCAGAACAAATGAGCATAATGCACATTTGAAATAATGTAATTTTCATTTAGCGGTTATTTATAGCAAAACGTAAGACAACCTAACCTTCACCTTGCTGATAAGCAAATGAATATACTGTTTTTTGCGATCATGATCGCAAATTTGAAACTTTGCAGCTAAATTTATTTGCTAAATAGATGAAGTTCTGCTATTTATATCGCCCTCAAAATAACAGGGGGCTGATCTCAACTATTTTTTAATGATGAGAACCCATCACAACAACAAGACAGGAAGTAGTAAAAATCTGTACCACAATTAGGAGTTATTATGTCTAAGGCGTCTCTAAGTTTGCTAGATTTAGCAGGTGTTAAACCCTATCAACTAAAGCCTGATGAAGAATACATGAATGAAGATCAAATTCTTCATTTCAGAAAAATTTTAACTGCATGGCACGAGCAAATTGTAGAAGAAGCATCAAGAACCGTTGCTCATATGCAAGATGAAGCATCAAACTTTCCTGATCCTGCCGACCGAGCTACGCAAGAAGAAGAATTCAGTCTGGAATTACGTAACCGCGATCGTGAACGAAAATTAATGAAGAAGATTGAATACACATTAAAAAAATTAGACACTGATGACTTCGGTTATTGTGATTCTTGCGGAGAAGAAATTGGCATTCGTCGCTTAGAAGCGCGTCCTACTGCTGATCTTTGTATTGATTGCAAAACTCTCGCTGAAATTCGAGAAAAACAAGTTGCTGGTTAATTTTTTCAAATATCCTGCGAAAAAAGTGCGGTCAAAAACAACCGCACTTTTCCTGTTTTTATCAAATGCGTATTTAACATAGAGAATGGAGTAAATTATTCTTACGTATATAAAAAATTTATTTGGTAAAAAAACTAAAAAAGAAACTGAAACCAATATAAATTCGTCTGCCCAAAAAACGGCGCAAAAAACCAAAAAATCAAACGTTTCAAAAATAGAGCGTTCACACCCAAAGATCGCCCCGTCCTCTTCTCACCACAAAAAAAGCAACAACCAAGCACATCGTCACGACAAACATAGCGTGAAAGCCTCTGATTTTGGCATTAATCCTCGTATGTTTAGCCGTAATGCCATTACCGTGGTAGAAAAATTGCAACGTCAAGGTTATGACGCTTATATCGTGGGTGGTTGTTTGCGTGATTTATTGTTGGGTAAACATCCAAAAGATTTTGATGTGGCAACGAATGCACGTCCCGACCAAATTCAAGCGGTATTCCAACGTCAATGCCGTTTAGTCGGTCGTCGTTTCCGCCTTGCGCATATTATGTTTGGACGCGATGTGATCGAAGTGGCCACATTCCGTGCTAGCCATTCGGATGCGCGTAGCGAAAATCAAGCCAAACAAAGCGATGAAGGAATGTTACTGCGTGATAACGTGTATGGTACCATTGAACAAGATGCAGAGCGCCGTGACTTTACCGTAAACGCCCTTTACTACGATCCGCAAGATAATACGTTGCGTGATTATTTCAACGGAATTGATGATCTGAAAAACGGAAAATTACGCCTAATTGGCGATCCAGTGACCCGTTATCAAGAAGATCCTGTGCGTATGCTACGTTCTGTGCGCTTTATGGCGAAATTGGATATGTTCTTGGAAAAACCAAGTGAACAGCCCATTCGTAAGCTTGCACCATTGCTGAAAAATATTCCACCCGCGCGTTTATTCGATGAAAGCTTAAAGTTATTGCAGTCTGGCAATGGTGTAAAAACCTATAAATTACTTCGCCAATACGGCTTATTTGAACAGCTTTTCCCAAGCTTAACACCTTATTTCACCGAAAAAGAAGACAGCCTTGCGGAACGCATGATTTTAACTTCGTTAAATTCAACTGATGAACGCATTGCCGATAAATTGCGTATCAATCCAGCCTTTTTATTTGCGGCATTCTTCTGGTATCCATTGCGCGAAAAAGTAGATGTACTGAAAAATGAAGGTGGTTTAAACAATCATGATGCTTATGCCCTTGCGGGAAATGAAGTGCTTGACCAATTATGCCGATCATTAGCCGCACCTCGTCGTCACACCTCTGTCATTCGTGATATTTGGATGTTGCAATTACAACTGCTTAAACGCACCGGTTCTCACCCTGCTCGCACCATGGAACATCAAAAATTCCGTGCAGCCTTTGATTTATTGGCGATGCGTGCCGAAGTGGAAGGTGGCGAAACCGTTGAATTAGCAAAATGGTGGCATGAGTACCAGCTCAGTAATCAAGAACAACGTCGCCAGTTGGTTCAAGAACAACAAAAATTGCATCCTGCACCGAAGAAAAAATATTATCGAAGACGTAAACCTAAGGCAGCTAATTAATGGTTCAAGTGTATATCGCCCTTGGCAGCAATTTAAATACGCCGACAGAACAATTAAATTCGGCATTAGAGGCAATTTCTGCGCTACCTAATACCGAATTAAAATCTGTCAGCAGATTTTATCAAAGCAAACCATTAGGCCCGCAAGATCAACCGGATTATGTGAATGCGGTAGCGATGATCGAAACCACTCGCCCACCTTTAGCCTTGCTCGATGAATTACAACGCATCGAAAATGAACAAGGTCGCGTGCGTTTACGTCGTTGGGGTGAGCGTACACTGGATTTGGATATTCTGCTTTATGGTGATCAAATCATTCAAAATGAACGCTTAACCGTGCCTCATTATGATATGAAAAACCGTGAATTCGTGATTGTACCGCTTAATGATATCGCACAAGATTTGGTTTTACCGGAAGGCGAAAAAGTCGCAGATTTGGTGAAAGCCTTTGAAAATCATCAAATGCATAAAATAAAAAACAGCGAGAAAATTGACCGCACTTAACTCAAAACAAAAGGGCTGATATTTACTATCAGCCCTTCTTTTTTACCTATCAATCTACGCGGCAACGGAAACAAAGATTTCTGTGCCGATAATCACACAAATAAAACCAACCAACATTGGGACAGACATACGTTTTACGATTTCAAATGGTGAGATTTTTCCCATACCAGATACTGCTACAACCACGCCAGAAACCGGTGATAAACCACGACCTAAGTTAGAGGCTTGTAACATTGGAATAGTTAAGAACGCTAGGTTGACACCCATTTGAGTGGCTAATTAGTGATTGAATTGGAAGTTGTAAATCAGTTCAATACGAAAATTTGAGGTAGATCACAAAAAGAGTTTTGGGGACAAAGTGCGGTTGGTTTTGATGAAATTTTTGCAGTTAATAAAAAACGTTTGAGAAAACAACCGCACTTTTTTAAAACAGAGCCATGGTTCAAGCGTCCTCGCTTTAACAATAAGCACAAATGTGGACGCTTGCGCCATTACGGGAGAATCAGATTATTTCCTAAAAAGTTTGCTTAATCCGATGATAGTTTTTTTAGTCACTTTTTTCATTGGTTCGTCAAGCAACTTATGCGGTGAAAACAACGCCACTCCCTCACTCAAGCCATCACTAACAGTTTCGATTAAATCCTGATTTATCGGTTCGGGAACACGAGAGCGAATTTCACGTGTAATCGCATCGACATTAAAAATTTTCACTTCGTCTTTAATTTTGCAATAAACTGAAATCACCGGAATTAAATAAAGCGAAACATTGAATTCTAATTCCTCATCCAGAATTTTGTAATCTTTCTTATTTTTGTCATCATAAGGTTTTGCATAAATACGTTCTTCTAAAAATTCAAAAACATCTTTTACGTAAAGTTTTTCAATAACTTGATCCAATGAATAATTTTTATTCCATTTTGCAATTTTTTATCTATATTTGCACTAATAATAGCTTCTTGATGTTTCTCTAAATACTTATTGAGTTTTTTATCTATGATATTATCCGGATATTCAAATATATACTCAAAATGCAATTCTTCCTCACCTTTCTCAATAACCGGGACCGTAACTATATTATTTTTTACTGTGAAATGAGCCTCTCCGACTTCCATCGTTAAAATCTTTGATTGATTTTCTAATGAAACAGTTACTTCTTTTTTCGTACTGAATTCAAATTTTACTTTGCGCATAACATTAATTTTCCAAATTCCACAAAAATCGTGTTTTGTACTTTCCTTCGTAATATCTTCACAATTAACTTTATGAAAACGCTGTAAAATGCTGGGATTTATGAGGCTTTCAATTACGGTATTTTTTGCCCGCTCATCACTTTCTTTTTGTTTATTGGTCACTTTGTAGATGTTGATGCCATGACGAAAATGACTCAATAATTGACCGCACTTGGTTACTTCTGCCATCGTTTCTCCTTAAATATTCAAATTTACGCCATCATAAATCAAATAATTCTTTCGTCTATTTTTTAATTGAAGCTATAACGTCCTTTACTGGGTATTGATTATAGCTAAAACCCGTTTATCCGACACCTGGTACTTCGTACCTAACTGCTGAGCAAATAAACTCACGCGCAATTCCTCGATCATATAGCGAATTTCTGCCACTTCATCAGAAATTGGTTTAGATTTCGGCAGTTTAGCCAGCAATTGTTGGTAAGCCTGTTGCACCTGTTCCACGCGTAGCATCGCCGCACGATCACGATTCACATCTTGAGCCAGTTTATCAATACGTTTATCAACGGCTTGCAGATAGCGTTGTAAATCTGGTAGGCGATCATAACCGCTCTTTTGCACAAAACCTGGATAAATTAATCCGCTTAACTGCGCCTTAATATCGGAAAAGGCAAAGGCCATGGTGAAATCCATTTTGCCTTTTAAACGTTGGTTTAAGGCATGGTTGAGGGAGAGAATTTGTTCCACTTTCTGTGCAATATCCACAGTCACTTCGTTAAGGTTTTCTCGCACGAAATCACGCAATTTTTCAAAGCCTGCTTCATCCCACACAAAGCCGCCAAAATCGGCAATCAGTTTATCCACCGCACAAGCGATGCAGTCATCGATCAAATCCAACACGCGACCGAACGGAGTAAAATACAGCCCCAATTTGGCTTTATTCGGCAATTTTTCATGCAGATATTTAATCGGTGATGGTACATTGAGCAACAATAAGCGGCGCAAACCTTGTTGCATCGCCACCGCTTGCTCAAACTCTGTTTCAAACAGTTTGATACCTACAGCATCTTTTTCATCTACGATGGCCGGAAATGCTTTTACGCTGAAACCACGTTGTTTTTGTTCGTAACATTGTGGTAAATCTGAAAAGCTCCAAATATGCAGCCCGCTTTGTTCAATGCCATCATCTGCCACAGCAGAAATACTTTCTTGCACACGATCTTTTAAGTTGAATTTCAGCTCGTCCAAATTCATGGATTCGGCAATTTTCTTGCCGTTTTCATCCACCACTCGGAACGTCATTTTCAAATGACTTGGAATTTGTTCCCAATTCCAATGTTCCGCTTCTACGGTGACGCCCGTCATACACCGCAATTCATAAATTAGCGTATCTAATAACGGTTTTTCCAACGGCACGGCTCGACTTAAAAAAGCTTGAGCATAATTAGGTGCAGGCACGAAATTACGGCGATAAGATTTCGGCAGAGATTTAATCAGCGCAATCACCAATTCTTCACGCAAGCCTGGAATTTGCCAGTCAAAACCTGTCATTTCCACTTGGTTGAGCAATGGCAACGGAATATGCACGGTCACCCCGTCTGCATCGGTGCCTGGTTCAAATTGATACGTCAGTTTGAGTTTCAAATTGCCTTGATGCCAGAAATTCGGGAAATCCAGCTTGCTCACTTGTTCCGCATCATCATTAATCAAGAATGAACGTTCAAAATTAAGCAATTCAGGATCTTTTTGCTGCGCCTTTTTCCACCAGGTATCAAAATGTTTTTGGGAAACGACTTCCGTGCCAATACGCTGATCGTAAAATTCAAAAAGCGTACGATCGTCCACCAAAATATCTCGTCGGCGGCTTTTGTGTTCCAACTCTTCTACTTCTCGAACGAGTCGTTGATTTTCTTTGAAAAATTTATGTTTGGTATTCCAATCCCCTTCTACCAAGGCTGATTGAATAAAGATCTCACGACTTACCGTTGGATCAATAGCACCGTAATTCACTGGTCGCGCAGCCACAATCGGCACACCGTAAAGCGTCACTTTTTCATCTGCGATCACGGCGCCACGAGATTTCGACCAATGCGGCTCTGAATAGGATTTTTTTATTAAATACTCGGCTAGCGGCTCAATCCATTCTGGCTCGATTTCCGCTACCATGCGCCCCCAAAGTTTGGAGGTTTCCACTAACTCTGCCGCCATTACCCATTTCGGTTGTTTTTTGAAAAGCGCAGAATTGGGGAAAATTGCAAAATGGGAATTACGTGCACCAAGATATTGTTGTTTCTCTGCTTCTTTTAAACCGATATGAGAAAGCAAACCGCTTAAAAGTGCGGTATGAATTTGCTGATATTCTGCTTTTTCGGAATTAATCGGCAAGCTCATTTCACGGACGGTTAAACGAATTTGATGATAAATATCCTGCCATTCGCGAATGCGTAAATAATTTAAGAAATCCTTTTGGCATTGGCGGCGGAATTGGTTTTTACTCAATTCTTTTTGTTGTTCTTGTAGATAACGCCAAAGATTGAGAAAAGCCAAGAAATCTGATTTTTTATCGGCAAAACGACGATGTTTTTCATCAGAAGCTTGCTGTTTTTCTTGTGGACGCTCGCGCGGATCTTGAATGGATAACGCAGCGACGATAATCATCACTTCATGCAACGCACCTTGTGAGACAGCACTCTGCAACATCTTCGCTAAACGAGGATCCACAGGGAGTTGAGCTAATTGACGGCCTACTGCTGTTAATTGACGTTTCTCGCCTGATCTGGTGCGAACCATTTCAAACGCACCCAATTCTTCCAACAGTTTTATACCATCTTGAATATGGCGTTTATCTGGGGCATCCACAAACGGGAAGGCTTCAATATCATCCAAACCCAATGCTGTCATTTGCAAAATAACGGAGGCTAAATTGGTGCGCAGAATTTCAGGATCGGTAAACTCTGGACGAGAATTAAAATCCTCTTCCGAATATAAACGAATACAAATCCCTTCACTTACACGACCACAACGACCTTTACGCTGATTAGCAGATGCCTGTGAAATAGGTTCAATCGGTAAACGTTGTACTTTGGTGCGATAACTATAACGGGAAATGCGCGCTGTACCTGGGTCAATCACATATTTAATGCCCGGCACGGTCAATGAGGTTTCTGCGACGTTGGTTGCCAACACGATGCGATTTAATCCGCTCGGATGGAAAATTTTATTCTGTTCTTGCGCAGACAAGCGAGCAAAGAGCGGTAGAATTTCCGTGTGTTTTAGATTTTGTTTTTGTAAAGCTTCGGTGGTATCGCGAATTTCACGCTCACCATTCATAAAGATCAATATATCGCCCCGACCTTCCGCTTGCAGTTCATCCACCGCATTAAGAATGCCTTGTAGCTGATCTTGATCGTCTTCTTCCACTACGGGACGATAACGTACTTCAACGGGATAGGTTCTGCCTGAGACTTCGATAATCGGGGCATTGTTGAAATGTTTGGAAAAACGTTCCACATCAATGGTCGCGGAAGTGATAATAAGTTTTAAATCACGACGACGTGGTAAAAGCTGCTTCAGATAACCGAGAATAAAATCGTTGTTCAGGCTACGTTCGTGGGCTTCATCAATAATCAAACAAGAATATTGATTGAGGAAACGATCGTTTTGAATTTCTGCTAACAGGATCCCGTCAGTCATCAACTTGATTTGCGTATCATCACTGATTTGATCGTTAAAACGAACCTTATAACCAACTAAACCGCCAAGTTCCGTTTCCAGCTCTTCCGCAATACGCGCCGCCACCGAACGAGCAGCAATACGGCGTGGTTGAGTATGACCAATCATACCCAGATTGCCGAAACCTAATTCCAAACACATTTTCGGCAATTGGGTGGTTTTACCTGAACCGGTTTCCCCTGCCACCACAATGACCTGATGTTCAGAAAGTAGTTTTTGAATTTCTACTTTGCGTTGGCTAACGGGCAAACTCTCTGGAAAAACAATCGGATTTTTAACCGCACTTTTACGCTTTTCTACACGCAATTGAGCCTGTTCAATCTGCATCTGGATTTCAGCGGCAACGGCTTGTTGAGCCTCTTGGCTTTTAATTTTTCCAATACCATGAATGCGCGCGGATAAACGACGTTGATCCACCAGCATGATACCGTTGAGTTTCGAAAAGAGAGATTGTTGTATCGGATTCAATTCACGTTTGACTGATTTGTTCTTCATACCGATTTACTTTTAAAACCACCGTAAGCCAAGCAAAGCCAACCAATTAAAAATAATGTTCCGCCAATCGGTGTCACCCAAACAAGGAATTTGGCTGCACCAAGCGCAAGCGCATAAAGGCTTCCACTAAAAAGAAGAATGCCGTACGCCCAAGTCCCTGCAGCAAGATTAACTATTTTGTTTGCAATCAATGATTCACGGCATAATTGCAAAATGCCAATCGCTAAAATCGCAATGGTGTGGAACATTTGATATTTCACACCCGTTTCAATCCACGCTAATTCTTTAGGTTCTAAAACCTTGCTTAATCCATGTGCCGCAAAAGCACCAATCGCCACACACAAAAAACCGCTCAATCCCGCGATAAATAACCATTTGTTTTTCATTTAAAATTTTCCTATTAATACCGCTAAAATACCAGCAGCAATAAGAGGCCCTACCGGGATTCCACCTAAGAAAGAAACGCCAATAATCGTACCAATTAATAATCCTGTCACCAAAACAGGTTGTTCACTCATTAATGGCACACCTTTACCTGCAAGCCATGCGACGAATACCCCTGTTAAAATAGAAACACCCATTTTCCAGTTTAAAAATGAACTGAGATCGGGCAGTTGGATTTTTCCCGAAACTAACGGTGCAAGCACTCCAATCGTTAAAATGATGATCCCGATTTTGACACCGTATTGTTCGAGTATAGGAATGTATTTGGATAATAAGGTTTGCTGCATGATTAACAGCACGGCGGCTGAGATGGTAATTGCGCTGTTTTGGCTAATTAAACCTAAAACAATTAAGAAAACCAATAACAACGCTATCATATTGAATTGTAATGTCATAATACCTCTGAATAATATACTAAAAAATATCAGTTTTTGAAGAATGTGCTTAACTCACAACGCCACATCAAGGAGAAGAAATATTCTGATGGATAAAAAACTTACTACTCTTGACATGTAAACTTTTTACAAATTATACCAATTTATTACTTTTCTGTGTTTTTTATTTAGTGAAAAAAGGCTAGAATACAAGTCAACTTTCTTCTCATACTCTCTGTTTTTACTAAGGTTTTTTGCCCTATGTCGAATGTCGTCAGCCCTGAATTAATTAAAACTGTTGTCCTGCTTGCTACCAGTGTCACTATCGTACCGCTTTTTAAGCGTATTGGCTTAGGTAGCGTGTTGGGTTATTTAGTGGCGGGATGTTTAATTGGTCCTTCCGTTTTCGGCGTAGTGAAAGATGCAGAATCGATTCTGCATATGGCCGAACTGGGCGTGGTGATGTTCTTATTTATTATCGGTTTGGAGATGCATCCGGAACGTTTATGGGCCATGCGAAAAGCGATCTTCGGACGGGGCTTTCTACAAGTAGGTCTATGTGGTGTTCTGCTTACCTTTGCTGGTATCTATATTTTAAATCTTCCTAAAGAAGTCGCATTTATTGCGGGTATGGGCTTTACGCTCTCCTCTACTGCTATTGTGATGCAGGTATTAGAAGAACGCGGGATTACGAACACACCAAAAGGCCAACGAGTTATTTCTACCTTAATTTTTGAAGATTTATCCATTGTGCCATTATTGGCTTCTATTGCCTTTTTAACGCCTGAAACCAAACATATTGAACATCAAACAAACTGGACCTCTATTGCTATTGCACTCGGCGCCGTTGTCGGTTTAGTCGTTGCGGGTAAATGGTTAATGAACCCAATTTTCCGTTTGATTTCCAAAGCCCATATTCGCGAAATGATGACAGCTGCCGCCTTACTTGTGGTGTTAGGTGCGGCATTAGCCATGGAAGCAAGTGGCCTTTCTATGGCGATGGGCGCATTTGTTGCGGGTGTAATGCTTTCTGAATCCGCTTTTCGTCACCAACTAGAAGCGGATATTGAACCATTCCGTGGCTTATTGCTGGGGCTATTCTTTATGGGCGTAGGAATGTCACTTGACTTAAGTTTAGTCTTCCACAATGCACTTTGGTTATTGGGTATTGTATGTCTTTATATTATCGGTAAGGCCTTAGCTGTTTACGCAGTAGCACGCATTACGCAACTTGACCAGACAGAATCAGTTGGGCGAATGACAATCATGGCACACGGTGGTGAATTTGCATTCGTGCTATTCTCTGCAGCAACCACTGCTGGCGTGATGACAAAAGATCAAAATGCCACCTTTACTGCTGCGGTCATTATCTCGATGCTATTCTCTCCATTAATTGGTTTATTGATGCGTAAAATTAACCAACGCAAATCAGCGAATCAAGAGGAAAAAGTCGATACTAGCGATCTCGATCCAATTATAGATTTAGAAGATAGCGTGCTCGTGATTGGTTTTGGTCGTTTCAGCCAAATCGTATGTCAATCACTTCTTGTCCGTGGTATTAACGTATCGGTGATTGACCGTAACATCGAAAACATCCGTGCGGCAGCCAAATTTGGTTTTAAAGTCTATTACGGTGACGGTATTCGTCTTGATGTATTACGTGCTGCGGGTATCGAAAAAGCTAAATGTGTTGTCATCGGGATTAACGATACACAACGTATTGAAAACATCGTTCAGAATTTGAAAGATGCTTATCCAAAACTCCCTATTTTGGCGCGAACTTATGACCGTAAAACGACAGTAAGTCTTATTAAGCAAGATGTGGACTTTATTGTACGTGAGACCTTTGAATCTGCCCTCACGCTCAGTCATGCAACCTTAGTGCAATTAGGTGTAAATAAAATTGAAGCAGATGAAATCATTGCGGAAGTTCGTTATTTAGATCAAGAACGCTTAAATGAAGAAGTTTTACATGGTTTCTCAACAGACATCATCCGAAAATATTGGATGCCTAAACCCTTCATCAAACCACATTCTGATGCTAAAGCATTAAATGAAGAAGCAGCGGAAATCTTAGAAAAAGAAGATGAGATCAATGATGAAGCTGCGGTCGAAACCCTTCTTCATGATGATTCTGAAACCGAAAAACAAAAAGAAGTCGAATAACAAAAAAGCCCGATAAATTATTATCGGGCTTTTTATTAGACTTTCATTGTCACAATCCAGCAGTTATGGATTTGTTTATTGCGCTCAAAATCAAGCGGTAAGGTTTTCGCTGAAATTTCGACCGCACTTAATCCCAATTCATCTAACGCCTCAAAATCCATTTTAAAACCTCGTTTATTGTTCGAGAATACGATAGTGCCATTAGGACGTAAAATACGCTTAAGATTACGCATTAATTTGATATGATCTCGTTGTACATCCCAACTGTCTTCCATACGCTTAGAATTCGAGAATGTTGGCGGATCCACGAAAATTAAATCAAACTGATGCTCGCATTTTTCTAGCCATTGTAAACAATCTGCCTGGATGAGCTTATGCTGTTTGCCTTCGATATCATTTAAAATCAAGTTTTGTTCTGCCCAATTTAAATAGGTATTCGACATATCCACAGTCGTCGTCGATTTTGCCCCACCTAATGCAGCATGCACTGTTGCGGAACCGGTATAAGCAAAAAGATTAAGGAAATCTTTGCCTTTTGCCATTTCGCCAACCATTTTACGAGTTAAGCGATGATCCAAGAATAATCCTGTATCCAAGTAATCCGTTAGATTCACCCAAAGCTGAGCGCCGTATTCATTTACATAAAAATATTCGCCTTTATTGGCCAATTTTTCATATTGATTCGTGCCTTTTTGTTTTTGACGCACTTTCAAAATCAGTTTATTGGTTTCAATACCGGTGACTTGCAAGGTTGCAGTCACTGCATCCAATAAACGCTGACGCGCTTTGTTTTCATCAATATTTTTCGGTGCGGCATACTCTTGCACCACAATATGATCGCCATAACGATCCACCGCTACGTTATATTCCGGTAAATCAGCATCATATAAACGATACGCATCAAGGCCTTGCTGTTTCGCCCATTTTTCAATTTTCTTGATATTTTTCTGTAAGCGATTCGCAAAATCTACCGCTACCGTTGAAGTGCGGTCAAATTCAAGCGGATTTTCAACCGAACTTTCTTTACGCTCAGAAATTTGATAATTCTTCTGAACACAATCTAACGGACCGTTTTTCGCTTTAAATTGACGATGAGAACGCATACGCAAGCAATCAAGCAACGTAGATTCACTACTAAAAATCGACGCATTCCAACCACCAAATTCATTTTTAAGGCGTTGTCCAAAGACTGAATATAGTGCAATCAAAGCAGGAGTTGTACCTAAACGCTCACCATAAGGCGGGTTACAAATCACCGTTCCCAGTTCATCTGGACTTGGATTTTTTAATGCGGCAACATCACCTTGTTTCCACTGAATTAAATGTGCCACACCTGCATTTTGTGCATTCTTTTGCGCTTTTTTCAGTACGCGATGATCGAGATCGAAGCCATAAAAATGTGGTTTTGGATTTTGATTAAAATAAGTTTCCGGTTGTTGTACGGCTTCTGCTTTCACCTTATCCCAAGCATCTTGATTATGCCCTTTCCAGCAATCAAAACCCCAATGTAAACGATGTAATTGCGGTGCAATTTGAGCTTCCATTTGTGCCGCTTCGATTAACAAGGTACCGGAACCACACATTGGATCCACTAACGGTGTCCCTTTTTCCCAACCTGAACGAAGCACAATCGCGGCGGCTAAGGTTTCACGTAAAGGCGCTTGCCCTGTATCTTCACGATAGCCACGCAAATGCAATGCTTCACCACTTAAATCGAGTGAAACAACGAGTTCTTCTTTATTTAAATAAGCATGAATTCGAATATCCGGATAGTCTTTATCCACATTTGGACGCGCTTTCCCTTGGCGTTCAAAATAATCCACAATGGCATCTTTCACACGCATCGCACCAAATTGGGTGTGTCGAATCTCTTGGTTTGTCCCGTTGAAATCAACAAAAAATGTGGCTTTCTCATCAAAATAGCTTAACCAATCCTGCCCCGTCACAATTGAATACAAGTCTAAATCACTATATACCTTGCCATTTACAATCGGTAACAAAATACGTGAAGCTAAGCGTGACCATAATAAGCTGCGATAAAGTGCTTCATCATCAGCCTGAAAATGTACGCCGCCTTGTGCAATTTTACATTCCGTTGCACCAAGCTCTGTCAGTTCGACTTTTAAGAGTTCTTCAAAACCACGGGCCGTTGTGGCAAATAGTTGTTTCATGTGTTTTCTCGATAGGGAAAAATTGGGCGGATTATAGCACGAAAGTGCGGTTAAGTTTGGGGATATTTCGAGAATATTCCCCCTCTTTTGTAAAGAGGGGGCTAGGGGAAGATTTTGATTATTTACTTAAACATTGAGCATAGCTATCAGCGGTAGCTTGAAGGAAATTCGCATAGGAATTTGAGCCAAGCTGTACGTTATCGCCAATAGGATCTAAACGACCAACATTCACTTTTGTACTTTGTGCAAGAGTATCAATCACTTTTGGTGTGAATTGAGGCTCTGCAAAAAGACAATTTACACGATGTTCTTCAATTTCTTCTTTGATGTGAGCAATGGTTTTTGCACCTGGTGCCACTAATGGATTAATGGTGAAATAACCGGTTTGATTTAAACCATAAGCCTCATTGAAATAGCTATAAGCATCATGGAACACAAAGAAACCTTTATCTTTAAGTGGCACTAATTGTGCTTTGATTTTCTCGCTTTGCTCAGTCAAAGTGCGGTTAAAATCGGCTAAGTTTTTCGCAATGAGCTCTTTTTTATCCGGATGTTGTTCCGTTAATTTATCCGCCACTTTTTGTGCCACAATTTGGCTGATGGCTGGTGAATACCATAAATGCCAGTTCACGCTTAATCCATTTTCATCTACATCATGGTGATGATGCTCATGGTCATGACCATGTTCGTGCTTATGATCGTGTCCATGTTCATGTTTATGATCATGGCTGTGGCCATGCTCGTGTTCATCCCCCTCATGATAATGTTCATGATGTACTTTACTCAAAAGTGGTTTAATTTCAGGTATCTCAGAAATATTAATGACTTTTTTGCTATCAATTTGGCTAATTGATTTTGCTAAGAAAGCGTCAATATCTTCACCAACCCAAAGCACTAAATCCGCCGATTTCACTTTTTGCACATCTGAAAGTTTTAAGCTGTAATCATGAGGAGAAGCACCAGCAGGCACTAAAATTTGCGTATCCGTTACACCATTAGCAATAGACGATGTAATAAAACCGAGGGGTTTCACGGAGGCCAATACATCTGCATTTGCCATCATTGGAAGCGTTAAAAGTGCGGTAGAAATTGCACTCATTTTTAATACTTGTTTCATTTTTGTTTCCTTACTTTATTGGGAATTATTCTCAAAGCTAATATAGACTACGCCTTTTTGATAAAATTGCAACATTTCATATTAAAAAATGAAGTGGTATTTCTTCATCTTATTGAATACTTTTATTCATAAAGAAAAAGCAACGTTTTCACGTTGCTTCATTTCTTTATTTTAATAACTTATCTATTACCCGAGAAACGGCAAAAAAACCAAAAGTTGCGGTTATCATGGTTGCCGCACCAAAGCCATTTGCACAATTCATGGTAGCGGATACTTCACAGCCCTCGCTCATTTTAGGGAAAATCAGAGGCTGACTGGAAAATATAGCATCAACTGCGAACTTACGTTGTGGATTTTGGGTAAAATTAAAATCCTTACGTAAAACTGACCGCACTTTTGCCAATAATGGATCTTGGATCGTTTTGCTTAAATCAGCAATTTGGATTTTGGATGGATCTGTCTGACCTCCTGCGCCACCAATAGTAATAATCTTGATTTTATTACGTTTGCAATAGGCAATCATCGCCGCTTTGGTTTTCACATTATCAATGGCATCAATGACATAATCATAGCTTCGATTTAAGTATTCAGCTTGATTATCTGGTGAGATAAAATCATCGATAATATTCACCACACATTCTGGATTAATCAACTTAATGCGCTCTGCCATCACTTCTGTTTTAAGCTTGCCAATATTGCCGCTTAATGCAGGAAGTTGACGATTAATATTGGTGACACAAATATCATCCATATCAATCATGGTGATCTGCCCTACGCCACTTCGTGCAATCGCTTCCACCACCCACGAACCTACGCCGCCAATACCAATAACGCACACATGAGCCTGACGCAAACGCGCCAAGCCTTCTGGTGTATAAAGGCGACCAATGCCGCCAAAACGTTGTTCGTAATTATCGACTCGAGCCATTATTGTAACACCCAAACACGCCCATAGTGTTTTGATAAACCCGCGATATGACCTGCTTGATCGCCAATACCCCGGTATAAGTCAAAGTGATGGCCTTTTACCGCGCCGCCCACATCAAGCGCTACCATCAAGTGTAATTTATGTGAACCTGTCCAGTTACCATTCTTATCAATATCAGGCACCTCGACCAATAATACGGTACCAGAAGGAATGACATTACGGTCTGACGCAACTGAAGCCATTGGCACAAGAGGCACACCCGCAGAACCTTTCACTTTACCTGTTGGATCGTTTTTAAAGAAAACATAAGAAGGATTACGCTCCAACAATTCCTGTACACGAGACGGATTAGCCTTACCCCATTCACGAATCGCTTGAATAGACATTTTTTCTTTTGGAATCTCACCATCTTCTACCAATAAACGACCAACTGCTTGATATTTATAACCATTTTGACCGGCATAGGCTAAATAATTTAAATTGCCATCACCGTAATCAACATAACCACTACCTTGTACGCCAAGTAAGAAGTTATCCATCATTGAATCACTATACGCAAGCTCTAAGCCTTTTCCTGCCAATGCACCATTGTAAATTTCCGCACGGCTATAACGTTTATAACTTGGCATTGCATAAATTGGGTGTTGATATTGACCTTGTGCAGTACGGCGTGCATGAATCACGGGTGAATAATAACCTGTCATTAACACGTTTTGATAACCATCAAAACCTTTCATAATCTGTGGGTTAATGCCGTATTGTGCTAATTCATTCACATTTGCCCCTGCAAGTACCCAGTTGGTGATCTTGCCGTAATTCGCCGCAAAGCGATTAGTAATTGAGTTTGAATAGCCGCGTACGTTAGAAAGCTGCGTTAAAAAATCACCTTGGTTTACAACCGCACTTCTGTTATCCACAGAAGCCACTGGGCTTAAAATAGCTTGTTGATAAGTACGTCCGCTATACTTTGCCCCAAATTTTTGTGGATCATCACCTGTCGCAGTACGCGGAATACTTGAATTATTTTTTGAAGAGACTTTACTTGGTGCAGAACCGCATGACGCAAGCACCGAAACAGCAGCCATTACAGAGAGAATTTTTAAAGCGAGATTTTGACGAAATTTCATTCTTATTTTCCTAAATTAAACTAGCTAAGCACAAGGATTGCATACGCTATCAAAAATTCCCTTTTAGGACTAGCACTATTTCAAAAAATGAACAATTAACAATCACATTGTTTATTTTCTTAACAAATAGAAAGTAAAGTTCAGGTTAAATCTTGCAATAATTTTTGAAACGAGTATATTATGCGCCATCAGACGCGGGGTGGAGCAGCTTGGTAGCTCGTCGGGCTCATAACCCGAAGGCCGTCGGTTCAAATCCGGCCCCCGCAACCAAATTACAAAGCACCGAAATTTCGGTGCTTTTTTCGTTTTTCAATAAAGGTAAATTTAATCGAAATAAAAAGGCACAATGTTGCGAAACATTATGCCTTTATCACTCAATCTTATTAGATTTGATACTTTGTCTTATCGCCAATATCAAAGTGCAATGGCATTCGCCATTTTTGAACCGCAAGAATCAATAATAACCCGCCGACAATCAATGATAAAATTAGGGCAATCCAACTACCTTCAAATACCCAAGCGAACCAAAGAGCCGCTACAAATGCAGGTTGTAAATTTAATAGCGGAACTCTAAAACAGAAGTATTCTTTAAAACATAAACCACCCAGTGTGACTAATGCACCACCTAACGCTAATTCATGCCAACCTAAAAGCGCACATAAGAGTGCAAGCCACGTGGCAAATTGAAATGTTAAGCGGAAATGCTTTAAATAAATATGAAGCGATGAGGCACAACAAGTTGCCGCAACCAACACGGCAATTTGAGCCTGTTGAGGATACCAAGTTAAAGCCAAGATGCTAAATGCCGCAATCACAAAGCCTGTGCGATAAATAATGACGGTGAGTTTATCCCAAATATCCATTGGAGATTCAATATGTGGATCTGCCATTCTATTTCCTTATTTTGATGATAAAAGTGCGGTTAAAAACACTCTCATTTTTGACCGCACTTTAAACTAAGATTAGTTTAATCGCTCTAAAATCTTTTGATGAATACCGCCAAAGCTACCATTTGACATCACAAGAATGTGATCTGTTGGTTTTGCTTCAGATACAATCATATCCACTAATTTATCGAGATTTCCCGTGTAATATGCAGGTTGAACACATTGTCCCGCAATTTCAGCGACGTCCCACGGAATATTATCTGGCTGTAACATAAATACAGCATCTGCACGTCCTAGTGCTGGCGCAATTTCATCTTTATGCACGCCCATTTTCATGGTGTTTGAACGAGGTTCTAATACGGCAAGAATACGTACGCTACCACCGACTTTATCACGCAACGCAGTAAGTGTCGCCAGAATCGCTTCTGGATGGTGAGCAAAGTCATCATAAACCGTAATACCGTTTACTTCCCCCTTCACTTCTAAACGACGTTTTGCATTGATAAAGCTGCCCAATGCATGACATGCATCTTCAATTTTGACACCCGCATGGTAAGCAGCCGCAATCGCCATTAAAGCATTGTGCATATTGTGCTGTCCGACAATATTCCATTTCACTTCAGCGACTTTTTTACCCTGATGGAATACGGCAAATTCAGAACAATCATTAGTAATACGTTCCGCAAACCATTCTTTATCTTTACCGATAAATTGCTGTTCTGACCAACATCCCATATTGAGGGTTTCTTTCACGCTCTGTTCATCTGCAAAAGAAAGAACGCGTCCTGTGGAAGGAATTGTTCTGATCATATGATGGAATTGACGTTGGATCGCATGAAGATCATCGAAGATATCAGCATGATCGAAGCTAATATTGTTAATAATCAAGGTTTTCGGATTGTAATGTACAAATTTAGAGCGTTTATCAAAGAACGCCGTATCGTACTCATCCGCTTCAATCACGAAGAACTCACTTTCCCCTAAACGAGCAGAGGTACCAAAATTCCCCGCAATCCCACCGATTAGGAAACCTGGTTTTAACCCATTTTGTTCTAAAATCCAGGTCAACATACCCGTTGTTGTGGTTTTACCATGCGTACCTGAAACCGCTAACACCCAACGATTACGCAATAAATGGTCGTGTAACCATTGTGGGCCTGATGTGTAAGGCAAGGCATTATCCAAAACATATTCCACGCAAGGATTACCACGTTTCATAGCATTTCCGACAATCACCATATCTGGCGCAGGCTGAAGTTGAGCAACATCATAATTAGGAATAATTTCAATTCCCTGCTCTTGTAAAAAAGTGCTCATCGGTGGGTAAACATTGGTATCGGAACCCGTTACTTTATAGCCCATTTGTTTGGCAATCATCGCAACACCACCCATAAAGGTACCGCAGATGCCTAAAATATGAATATGTTTCATTGTTCTTCTCTACTTAGTAAAAATGCTGACTATGATAAATCAACTCAAAGATTGAGTAAATAAGGGCTGTTTACATAAACAGCCCTCTTTCTTATTTGATTCGATCAAAGCCCGCTTGAAGATCAGCAATTAATTCATCCGTGTCTTCAAATCCAATATGCACACGAATTAATGACCCCGTTAATTTACGCTCAATACCTGGGCGAATTTTTGCAATTTCTTCTGGTTGATTGCATAAAATGAGCGATTCAAACCCGCCCCAAGAATAAGCCATTGTGAAAAGATCAAAATGATCCATAAAGGCGGAAAGCTCTTCATCGTTTAAACGTTTATGTAATTCGAAAGAGAATAAACCGCTTGCACCGGTAAAATCACGTTTAAAGTTTTCATGGCCTGGACAGCTTGGCAACGCAGGATGATACACTGCTTTAACTTGTGGTTGTTCACTTAACCATTTGGCGACTTTTAAACTACTTTCGTGATGTTGTTTTAATCGCACACCTAAGGTACGAATACCACGTGCTGTCGTATAAGCAGAATCCGCATCGACCATTTGTCCCATTAAGTAAGAATGCTCACGCAATTTATCCCAAGTACGTGCATTAGCCACGGCTGTACCGATCATGATATCAGAATGCCCTACTAAATATTTCGTTCCTGCTTGAATAGAAATATCAATACCGTGCTCTAACGCTTTAAATAATACCCCCGCAGCCCATGTATTATCAATCATAATGACGATTTCAGGACTCACAGCTCGAACCGCTTTAACAATTGCAGGAATATCAGGCACCTCCATCGTTAAAGAACTTGGTGACTCCAAAAATAAGACTTTTGTATTTGGCTGCACGAGTTTCGCAATATCAGTACCTATCATTGGATCATAATAGGTCGTATCAATATGCATTTTTTTCAAAATTACATTACAAAAATCTTGTGTCGGCTCATAGGCCGCCCCTGTCATTAAGACATGATCGCCTGTTTCCACAAAGGATAAAATTGCATTTGTTACCGCTGCAGCGCCACAAGGGTAAAGATAACAACCAGCTCCGCCTTCCATTTCATACATTAAATCTTGAAGTGCAAAGTGAGTTAACGTGCCACGACGACCGTAGAAAAGCTCTCCCTTGTAACGATTTTTTGTGCAATATTTTTTATCTGCAATAGTTTTAAACACTAAAGAAGAAGCACGTTGGATCACTGGATTTACAGCCCCTTGGGTAAAACGTTTTTTACGTCCTGCATGAACCAGTGTAGTTGATAAAGTATTATGTTCTGACATATATTTCACCTATAACTTAGACAATATTAATTAATTCAATAGATAAAAACAGCTGTTAAAGTGCGGTTAATTTTTTTAAAATATTCCCCGAATTTTGCATTCGCAAAATTTTTATTAACATTCATATAGGAATTATGACTATGGTATTAGTAACTCGTCAAGCTCCAGATTTTACTTCCTCTGCAGTTTTAGGCAATGGTGAAATCGTTGATAACTTCAATTTCAAAAAACATATCGAAGGTAAAGCAGCGGTATTATTCTTCTACCCATTAGACTTCACTTTCGTTTGCCCATCTGAGTTAATCGCATTCGACCACCGTTATGAAGAATTCAAAAAACGTGGTGTTGAAGTTGTTGGTGCATCTATTGACTCTCAATTCACTCACAACGCATGGCGTAATACCCCAACTGAAAACGGCGGTATCGGTGCAGTTAAATATGCATTAGCAGCTGACGTTAAACATGAGATCGCGAAAGCATACGGTATCGAACATCCAGAAGAAGGTGTTGCATTACGTGCTTCATTCTTAATTGACAAAAACGGGGTTGTTCGTCACCAAATCGTAAACGATTTACCATTAGGTCGTAATATCGATGAAATGTTACGTATGGTAGATGCGTTGCAATTTCACGAAGAACACGGTGAAGTTTGCCCAGCTCAATGGGAAAAAGGTAAAGAAGGTATGAAAGATAACCCTGAAGGTGTTGCTAAATACTTGAAACAAAACGCTGATAAACTTTAACTTTTAAGAAAAAGCCATACTAAGTGGCTTTTTTTATTTTTGTAGATCCTTTAGAATGAGCGTATCTTTAACCAAAGTGCGGTTATTTTTTTATGAAATATAATATTCCTATTTTTCTGACGATTCTCCGAGTGATTTTAATTCCATTCTTCGTCTTGGCATTTTATTTGCCTATCCCTTCAGCACCTTTTATTACTACTCTTATTTTCTTTATCGCAGGGGTCACCGACTGGTTTGATGGCTATCTTGCTCGAAAATTAAAACAAACAACGCGTTTCGGTGCTTTTCTTGATCCCGTTGCCGACAAAGTAATGGTGATCACTGCGCTAGTATTAATTGTGGAATATCAACATTCTTTCTGGATTACCATTCCAGCGATTATCATGATTTCACGTGAAATCATTATCTCAGCTTTGCGTGAATGGATGGCTGAATTAGGTGAGCGTAATAAAGTAGCTGTTTCATGGCTAGGAAAAGTGAAAACCACCTCTCAAATGCTCGCTTTAGGTGGATTACTCTGGCGATATAATGTTTATATGGAAACGCTAGCAATTGTACTGCTCTATTTGGCTTCAATCTTAACGGTTTGGTCAATGCTGCAATACTTAAAAGCAGCAAAAGGCAGCCTGTTAGATAATATTGAATTATAGAATTGGATAAATTTTAAATAAAAGGTGTGGTTATTTTAATCATACTTTTTATTTTTGAACCATTTTTAACCAATCAAAAACTTTTTTGCGAATTTTATTTGACACAATAAGATAAATCCGTAAAATACGCCTCGTTGTTTGGCAACAAGCAAATGCGGGAATAGCTCAGTTGGTAGAGCACGACCTTGCCAAGGTCGGGGTCGCGAGTTCGAGCCTCGTTTCCCGCTCCAATTTGCCCGAGTGGTGGAATCGGTAGACACAAGGGATTTAAAATCCCTCGCCTTTCGAGGCGTGCCAGTTCAAGTCTGGCTTCGGGCACCATTTCAAAGTCATATCAGTGGGTCGTTAGCTCAGTCGGTAGAGCAGCGGACTTTTAATCCGTTGGTCGAAGGTTCGAATCCTTCACGACCCACCACTTTAAATCAGCACCTTAACGGGTGTTTTTTTTATGCCTAAAATTTAGGGTAACGACTTTCCTACTCTCTTTTCTAAAAAACACATAAAAAAATAACCGCACTTGCGTACGGTTACTTATCTATATTCTCTTAAATGATTAGCCGTGATAACGTCCTACGCCTAATTCATCTTCTTTACGAGTACGGTTCATCACTTCTTGTGGAGATTGTGCAATACGTAATCCCATTTGATCTTCAGTACGCACGACATCACCTCGTAGAGAGTTAGTATAAACATCGGTAATTTTGATATCAACAAATTTACCAATCATATCTGGTGAGCCTTGGAAATTCACAATACGGTTGTTTTCAGTACGTCCTGTTAATTCCATAATATCTTTCTTAGACGGCCCTTCCACCAACACGCGTTGCTCTGTGCCAAGCATTCGACGACTATATTGTGCCGCTTGTTGGTTGATACGCTCTTGTAAAAGATAGAGACGTTGTTTTTTCTCTTCTTCGGTTACATCATCTGGCATGTCTGCTGCAGGTGTACCTGGACGCGCAGAATAGATAAAGCTAAAGCTCATATCAAAATTCACTTGCGCAATTAGATTCATTGTTTGTTCAAACTCTTCATTGGTTTCACCTGGGAAGCCTACAATGAAATCTGAGCTAATTTGAATATTTGGTCGCACGGCACGTAATTTACGAATGATCGATTTATATTCTAACGCGGTATGACCACGTTTCATCATGGTTAAAATACGGTCAGAACCAGCTTGCACCGGCAAGTGTACGAAGTCCACCAATTCAGGTGTATCTCGATACACGTCAATAATATCATCAGTAAATTCGATTGGGTGACTGGTGGTAAAACGTAAACGATCGATACCGTCAATAGACGCGACTAAACGCAATAATTCCGCAAATGTACAGATACCACCATCAAATGTCGGGCCACGATATGCGTTTACGTTTTGGCCTAATAAATTGATTTCACGAACACCTTGATCAGCTAACTGCGCAATTTCAAATAATACGTCATCAACAGGACGGCTCACTTCTTCACCACGGGTATAAGGCACCACGCAGTAAGTACAATATTTATTACAACCTTCCATAATAGACACAAACGCAGTTGGACCTTCTGCGCGAGGTTCCGGTAAGCGGTCAAATTTCTCAATTTCAGGGAAACTCACATCCACCACCGAACTTTTACCACCACGGATTTGGTTAATCATTTCAGGCAAACGGTGTAAAGTTTGCGGACCAAATACGATATCCACATAAGGTGCACGATGACGAATATGCTCACCTTCTTGTGATGCTACACAACCGCCCACACCAATCACTAGATTTGGATTTTGTTTTTTTAATTCTTTCCAACGACCTAACTGATGGAACACTTTTTCTTGTGCTTTTTCACGGATAGAACAGGTATTTAGAAGTAACACATCGGCTTCTTCTGGAATATCAGTTAATTCCAAACCATGTGTATTTAAGAGAAGATCGGCCATTTTTGATGAATCGTATTCATTCATCTGACAGCCCCATGTTTTAATATGTAATTTTTGCGTCATATTGCTTAAAAATAAAGATTAGTAAAAAGATAAAATCGGTCGGCTATTGTACAGATTTGTGGGAATTCTGGCTAGTGTAAAATGGACTTTTACCCCTTTCGGTATAGAAAAAGTGCGGTTAAAATCACCTGAATTTTAACCGCACTTTGTTCAGTATCCTTCTTCCTCCATATTTGGCAAGAACGTTTTGTGTTTGATTCTCTTCACCCTTGTTTCAATTCGCCCATCTGGATGTAGCTCAATTTCACGCCAACCTGGTTGTAAGGTATCTAAAGCAAAATGGTTGCTGTCCGGCTTAAATTGAATACAAGTCGCTGGTGTTGCCATGATTTGATAACCTTGCCAATAGCCATCGACTTCTTGATGAATATGACCGTATAAAATCCCTTTTACATTGTTGAATTGAGCAAGAACCTCTGAGAATTCATGAGCATTCCGTAAGTTATGCTGATCAAGCCATGCTGAATTCGTTGGCAATAGATGGTGATGTAAGACGACTAAGCTATGACGCGCCGGATTTTCCGCTAATTTCATTTTTAACCAATCTAGCTGATAAGCACTTAATTCGCCATGAGGCACACCAGAAACTTGGCTATCTAACAAAATCACTTGCCAATGTTTTCCAAGAAGTAAATGTTTTGAGGCATTAATAGGCGGTTGGCTTAAATGCTCGACCATTTTGGGTTGAAAATCATGGTTACCCGGAAGCCAAAATACTGACTTATTTAACGGTTTAACCATTTCAACAAATCGTAGATAACCTTGATCGCTACTATCTTGTACCAAATCCCCCGTCGCAAGCACGACATCATAATCAAAAGACTCTGCCTGAATTTCTTTTAACACCTGAGAAAAGCTTTCGTGCGTATTAATACCTAATAAGTCTTTGCTTGTATCCTTAAATAAATGAGGATCGGTAATTTGTAATAATTTGACGATCTCACTCGCGGGTTCGCATTCAAATGTATTGCTCATGGGACTCCTATTGCCAGCGCTGCCGCAATTGGGCGTAATTTAATTGAAGCCATTGTAAGCCCATTACTGCAATGCCATTATCAATTTTACCTTCGCACATCCATTGATAGGCTTGCTCACGTTTCACCACATGAACACGGATGTCTTCATTCTCTTCAGCTAAACCATGAAGTCCCTTAGCTTGTGAGCTATCTACTCGACCGACAAACAAATGAATACGTTCTACGACACCACCTGGGCTATCCCACACGCTTAAACAATGTGTGAGATCTTGAACAGATACACTAGCTTCCTCTTCACTTTCACGCAAAGCCACTTCTTCAGGTTGTTCACCCTCTTCGACCATGCCGGCGATCAATTCTAATAACCAAGGAGAACGAGCTGATTCAGGTTGATATGCACCAATACGTACTTGTTCCACTAAAACCACCGCATCTTCTTTCGGATCGTAAGCAATCACTGCAGAAGCAGCACCTTTGACTAATAATTCACGTGTCACAACACCACTTTCGCCACCAGCAAAAAGCTTATGTTTAAACTGTACTTTCTTAAGTGTAAAAAAACCTTTATAAACAGTTTCTTCATTAAGAACTTCTATATCGTGCCGACTAAACTGTTGAATTTCTGACATCATTACTCTCCTAGTATTAAGGTCGCATAATACTCCCATAAAAAAATAAAAAAAACTGAACCCTCTATTTTTTTGTTGAAACTTTGAAGCCGGTCACAAAAAAAGAAAACCTATGATGATTTCTTATTCATCATAGGTTTACATTAAAAATTTATTTAAATTAACAAACGCGGCTGGTTATTTCCCCATCTGCCACCTTCGTTTTAATGGTGTCGCCTATTTTGACTTGTTTCACACTCACAATAGCATGTCCTTTGACATCTTCCGTGATGGAATACCCTCGCGCTAATACTTTTAATGGGCTTAATCCATCTAACTTGCCACACAATGTCGCCAATTTATTTTGGCATTCCGTAACTTGACGATTCGCCCCTAAATTTAACCGCACTTGTAACTGAGCTAAATACTGTGATTGTTTTTGCAATCGATAAGGCAACGGATTTTGTTTTAAGCGCGCTGAAAGTGCGGTCAATTTTTGCTGCGTTTTATCCATTTGGCGCTGCATCGCTAAGACTAAACGATGATGTAATTGCGCCGTTCTGGCTTTCTGCATCAACAATTGATTTTGCGGATGTTGGTTTTGCAGGCGTAAACGTAACCGTTGTAAACGTTGTTGTTGATGACTAAAAATACGATCCAACTCCATCTCTAAGCGCTGTTGTTTATAGGCTAACTGTTGTAGTAATTCCTGCTGATTGCGACTCACTAACTCCGCCGCTGCAGAGGGTGTCGGTGCGCGTAAATCTGCCACAAAATCGGCAATAGTAACATCCGTTTCGTGACCAACTGCACTGATAATCGGTAAATTTGAACGGAAAATCGCACGCGCAACTTCTTCTTCATTAAAGCACCAAAGATCTTCTAAAGAACCACCACCACGGCCGACAATTAATACATCTACTTCTTGACGCGCATTAGCGAGTTCAATCATTTGGACAATTTCAGCCGTTGCTTCTTTGCCTTGCACTGCCGTTGGATAAATCACCACTTTTAAACTGGGATCTCGACGAGCCAAAATATGCAGAATATCTTGTAAAGCTGCGCCAGTCGAAGAGGTCACAATACCTACGGCTTTAGCAAAATCCGGCAAGCTTTTCTTCAAGTTTTGTGCAAACAACCCTTCTGCCGCCAATTTCATTTTTAGCGCTTCAAATTGCTGTTGCAACAATCCCTCACCAGCAGGGTGCATAGATTCAATAATCAGCTGATAATCACCGCGAGGCTCATATAAACTGACATTCGCTCGTACCAAGACCTGCATGCCGTTTTGCGGACGAAACCCCACACGCAAATTTTTCATGCGGAACATCGCACCGCGAACTTGGGCATTTTCATCTTTTAGCGTTAAATACCAATGCCCTGACACAGGTTGAGTGAAATTAGAAATCTCCCCTGTAAGCCAAATCTGTGAAAAATTCCCTTCCAACATTTGGCGGGCGGCGCTGTTCAGTTGGGAAACGGAATAAATGTTTTCAGACATTATTCAATCAACACCCAACCATCATCTAGCCAGTTACAAATCGAATCGAGCAATAATTCCATTGTACTTTCAGGATCTTCTGTATCATTCACTAAATTATTTAAGAATGCCCAATCTAGCGCTTCACCATCGGAGAGGCGTTTCAACACTTCCGTTTCAATGACATTCACTTCATCTAACCATTCGCCATTAGCATAAATGCGGAGCGGATTTTTGGTGTAAAGCAATTTGCAGTTATTGTCCTGCATTAATACACCTTGTTCCTCTTCTAAAATTGACCGCACTTCGTCAGGATCGGACATTTCATCGGATACTAACATTTCATAACGACGTGAGCTCACTGCACTGGCTACTGCTTGTTTGAACAAGGCATCAAAGGCTTCAGATTCTGCCAATTTCGCTAAGAATTGCTTTTTCATTGCCTGAATATTTTCATCAGCCAATTTGCCCGTACGCTGCTCTGCTTGCGTTAAACGTAACGGTAATTGGAATTCGCTTAAATTCAATTCAGGATCTTGATGACAAAACGCTTTATTCACGTTATCGAAAATATCTGCTAAATTCGGATAACGCAAACCAAAAGAAAAGGTCAAGCAATCATCTTCTGCTACACCGTAATGTGACATACGAGCCGGAATATAAAGAATATCACCTGGATTCATCACTTCATCAATCACCAATTCGCCCATATCATCAAAAATACGAATCGGCTGATTCGGTTTAAATTCTGTAGAAGAATCACACCATTTACCTAACTGCCAACGGCGATGACCATAACCTTGCACCAAGAATACATCATATTCGTCATAATGCTTACCAACGGAACCGCCTTTAGGTGCATAAGACACCATAATATCGTCGCGTTGCCATTGTGGGATAAAGCCAAATTTATTCCAAAGCTGACCTAATTCAGTACTCCATTGCTCTAAATTTTGGACGAGCACCGACCATTTCTCTGGCACATCTGCAAAATCTTCTTCAGATAACGGACTGAAAAACACTTTCCAATTATCATCTGAAAAGGTTTTCACTAAACGTGCCGTCACCTCTTCACCTTGTGCTAATTCGATAATATCGTCAGGCTCGAATTGGCCAACAATTTCAGGCAAGCCATTACGAATAATCAATGGTTTTTTCTGCCAATAATCACGCAGGAAAATTTCAGGGGTAATGCCATCAGGCAGACAATATTGGTTGGAAAGTGCGATCATTTTTTACTCCTTTTCCTGTTTTTCTTGTTGAGCTTTTTCTTGTGCGGCTTTGGCTTGCTCTGCTGCACGTTTACGACGAATTTCTTTAGGATCGGCTAATAATGGGCGGTAAATTTCAATACGATCGCCGTCTTTTAATTGATCGTTTAGTTTTGCTGGACGGGAATAAATCCCCACTTTATTTTCACGCAAATCGATCTCGGTAAACTGTTGTAAAATACCCGATTGTAAAATAGCCGTTTGAATCATTGTGCCTTCATCCACTTTGAAGGACTTCAAATAATAGCGTTCCGGCAAGGCATAAGCGATTTCAATATTAATTTGTTTCATGTCTTATTCTGTCTTAATGAGTTTTCCGTTATTATAGCGGAAAAGTGCGGTCAATATTAACGATAAAATCAGGAGCACATCATGAATTGGGTATTTTTTGCTATTGGTTCAGCCTTTTTCGCTGGACTTACCGCTATTTTAGGCAAATTAGGGGTTGAAGGCATTAACAGCAATCTGGCGACATTTATCCGTACGATTGTGGTTTTACTCGTTACAGCGGGTATCATTAGCGCACGTAACGAATGGCAACTGCCACAACATATTACCGCAAAACCATTTACCTTTTTAATTCTTTCTGGTGTTGCTACAGGCCTATCTTGGCTTTGTTATTATCGTGCGTTGCAAATGGCGCCCGCCTCTTGGGTTGCGCCCATTGATAAACTCAGTGTGGTGATTGCGATTATTTTAGGTGTGGTATTGTTAGGCGAACCCTTAAGTATGAAATTAGTCATAGGAAGTCTATTAATTCTCTCAGGTGTTTTAGTCTTAGCCTTATAGATTGAGAAATTAGCCCTTTTTCGCTACAATACGCCACTATTTTTATTCAAGCAGAAAACTATGTCTGAAATTAAACTCATCGTGGGGCTGGGAAACCCTGGCGATAAATATGCGGAAACCCGCCACAATGCAGGTGAATGGCTGATTGAGCGTTTAGCCCGTCGTTTTAATGTTTCGCTTAATGCAGAAAATAAATTCTTTGGTTACGTAGGAAAAACGCTAATTAATGGCAAAGAAGTCCGTTTTTTAGTGCCGACAACGTTTATGAATTTAAGCGGAAAAGCCGTAGGCGCACTTGCTAATTTTTATCGCATCAAACCAGAAGAAATTTTAGTGCTACACGATGAATTAGACTTACCGCCTGGCACCGTAAAATTAAAACAAGGTGGCGGACATGGCGGACATAATGGTTTAAAAGATATCGTAGCTCAGCTTGGTAACAGCAACAATTTCTATCGTTTACGCATTGGCATTGGCCATCCTGGACACCGCGATTTAGTTTCAGGCTTTGTACTTAACAAACCCTCGCCGGCAGAAAGAGAAGCGCTCGATAAAGCGTTAGACGAAGCCACCGATTGCATTGAACTGCTTTTCAAAGAAGGCATGGTGAAAGCCACCAATCGCTTAAACAGTTTTAAAATTTAACTCAAAAGTGCGATGAAAAAACATTATAAATTTTAACCGCACTTACGCTTACAATAAGGAAAACATCATGGGATTTAAATGTGGTATCGTTGGTTTGCCAAACGTCGGTAAATCTACCCTTTTTAATGCATTAACCAAAGCCGGTATCGAAGCGGCAAACTATCCGTTCTGTACAATCGAACCGAATACTGGCGTGGTACCAATGCCAGATCCGCGTTTAGATGCATTAGCGGAAATTGTTAAACCTGAACGCGTATTACCCACCACCATGGAGTTTGTGGATATCGCTGGTTTGGTTGCGGGTGCAAGTAAAGGTGAAGGCTTAGGTAATAAATTCCTAGCTAATATCCGTGAAACTGATGCAATTGGTCATGTTGTTCGTTGTTTTGAAAACGACGACATCGTGCACGTTGCAGGTAAAATCGACCCATTAAGCGATATCGAAACCATCAATACCGAATTAGCCCTTGCTGACTTAGACAGCTGTGAACGTGCAATCCAACGTTTACAAAAACGTGCAAAAGGCGGTGATAAAGACGCAAAATTTGAACTGTCTGTAATGGAAAAAATTCTTCCTGTACTTTCTGAAGCAGGCATGATTCGTTCTGTTGAATTGGATAAAGATGAGTTATTAGCAATTAAAAGCTACAACTTCCTCACATTAAAACCAACCATGTACATTGCGAACGTAAATGAAGACGGTTTTGAAAATAACCCATATTTAGACAAAGTACGTGAGTTTGCAGAAAAAGAAGGCTCTGTCGTGGTGCCTGTATGTGCGGCGATTGAAGCGGAAATTGCTGAGCTTGATGACGATGAAAAAATCGAATTCTTACAGGATCTTGGCATTGAAGAGCCTGGCTTAAACCGTGTAATTCGTGCAGGTTATGCCTTATTAAATCTTCAAACCTACTTCACTGCGGGTGTGAAAGAAGTGCGCGCATGGACGGTTTCTGTTGGTGCAACCGCCCCTAAAGCAGCAGCTGTAATCCACACAGACTTTGAAAAAGGCTTTATCCGTGCTGAAGTGATTGCTTACGATGACTTCATCCAATTCAAAGGTGAGAACGGTGCAAAAGAAGCAGGTAAATGGCGCTTAGAAGGTAAAGACTACATCGTCCAAGATGGTGATGTTATGCACTTCCGCTTTAACGTATAAAAACGCTTCAGACCGCATGATTATGCGGTCTTTTTGTATTTATAAAAGGAAAAAACAATGTCGGATAAATTAAATCAACTCATTGAATTGTTAAAATTAGAAAAAATTGATGATCTTATCTTTCGCGGAGCCAGTGAAGACTTAGGTTTTCGCCAAGTGTTTGGCGGTCAGGTTGTGGCGCAATCTCTTTCAGCCGCGATGCAAGTTGCCCCGCCTGAGCGAGTACTCCATTCCTGCCATGCTTACTTTTTAGCACCTGGCGACAGTCAACATCCTATTATTTATGATGTAGAAACTTTACGTGAAGGACGCAACTTCTCTGCATTACGCGTAAAAGCCATTCAACATAAAAATGTGATTTGTCATGTCACTGCTTCATTTCAAGTACCCGAAGAAGGCTTTGACCATCAATCTGCTATGCCGCAAGTGCCAGGCCCTGAACAATGCATTGATGAACACGAAATCATGTTAAAAGTGGCGCAGACTTTGCCTGAAAGCTTGAGTGAAAAATTTGCTCAAGAGCGACCATTTCAGATTCATAGCCGATATTTGAACAATCCATTTGATGGGCGAAAACTGCCCCCAGAACAATATGCTTGGTTTAAAACCAATGGAGAGGCACCATTAGATTTGCAGACTCAGCAATGTCTCTTGGCCTATTTTTCTGATTTCCACTGTATTTTGACCGCACTTCACCCACATGGGAAAGGCTTTTTACAGAAAGGGATGAAAGTGGCTACAATCGACCACAGCATTTGGTTCCACCGCCCTTTCAATTTAAATCAGTGGCATTTACATGCCATTGAAAGTAACAATGCTTTTGCGGGACGAGGTTTAGCGAGAGGACAAATTTTTGCTGCAGATGGCACATTAATTGCCACCACACAGCAGGAAGGTTTAATTCGTTATCAAGAATAACCGCACTTTAAAATAAGGTGCAGACTAGCCTTCGTAACCGATATCTTCGAAGGTCGGATTTTCTGCGCCTTGTTTGGCTAATTCATCACAAATTTCATTTTCACGATGGCCTGAATGCCCTTTCACCCACTGCCAATCAATGTTATGGGTTTGAATCGCCTGATCTAATGCAATCCATAAATCCTGATTTTTTACCGCTTTGCCCGTGCTGGCTTTCCAATTGTTTTTCTTCCAATTGTTTTTCTTCCAATTGTAAATCCATTGTGTGATGCCATTTTTCATATATTGGCTATCGCTATAAAGCGTCACATGGCAAGGCTCTTTTAAGCTATTTAAAGCCTCAATCACTGCTCGTAATTCCATACGATTATTGGTGGTTTTGAAATACCCTTTTGAAATATGTTTTTCGTGCTGTTTATAGCGCAGGACAATCCCTATGCCACCGGCTCCCGGATTGCCGAGGCAAGATCCATCCGTAAAAATTTCAATCTGTTTTTGCATAACTAATTCGAGCTTGTGTAAAATAGACGGTATTTTAAAGGAAACAAATAGGTAGAACAATGATAAATCCGGATCGCCAAATTGTACTGGATACTGAAACTACTGGTATGAACCAAATTGGCGCACATTACGAAGGACATTGCATTATTGAAATTGGTGCCGTGGAAATGATCAACCGTAAATACACTGGCAACAATTTTCACATTTATATTAAGCCGGATCGTTTGGTTGATCCCGATGCCATTAAAGTTCACGGTATTACGGATGAAATGCTGGCGGATAAACCGGATTTCAAAACAATTGCACAAGACTTTATTGAATACATTCGTGGAGCCGAACTGCTGATTCATAATGCCCCCTTCGATGTGGGCTTTATGGACTATGAATTCCGTAAACTCGGGTTAGATATCAAAACAACCGACATTTGCCTCGTCACCGATACGTTACAAATGGCGCGCCAAATGTATCCCGGCAAACGTAATAGCTTAGATGCGTTGTGTGATCGTTTAGGTATTGATAACAGCAAACGAACACTCCACGGTGCGTTACTGGATGCGGAAATTTTGGCCGACGTTTATTTGTCGATGACGGGTGGACAAACCAGTTTATTTGATGAAGAAGTTGTTGAAACACCGATTATTCAAACCATATCAACAACACAAAATATTCAACATGCCGTCAATTTCTCGAATACTTTAAAAGTGCTTCACCCAAATAATGATGAATTACAAGCACACTTAGAATTAATCAAAATGATTAATAAAAAAAGTGATGGTAAATGTTTTTGGTCACTGCGTAATAGCGAAGAAAAGCAGCACTAATCGTTTATCTATTAATCAGATAAGCATAAAAAAGAAAAAAAAGATTGACGGTTCTTCTGTTCATGATTATTATAGCGACCACTTAACGGAGTGGTAGTTCAGCTGGTTAGAATACCTGCCTGTCACGCAGGGGGTCGCGGGTTCGAGTCCCGTCCATTCCGCCAATTTAAAACTTGTCTTAATATACTCACGGAGTGGTAGTTCAGCTGGTTAGAATACCTGCCTGTCACGCAGGGGGTCGCGGGTTCGAGTCCCGTCCATTCCGCCAATTAAGTCGAGATAATGAAGCACCAGAAGGTGCTTTTTTTATGCCCGAATTTTACCTGCCAGCCAACATTCGCTATAATTAACCAAATTTACACTTTAAAGAGATATTTTTATGACAACTCCTGTCGTTGCCTTAGTGGGTCGCCCAAACGTAGGCAAATCTACCCTATTCAACCGTTTAACTCGTACTCGTGATGCGCTTGTCGCAGACTTCCCTGGTTTAACTCGAGATCGTAAATACGGCCATGCTAGTATTTCAGGCTATGATTTCATTGTGATCGATACCGGCGGTATTGATGGCACAGAAGAAGGTGTTGAAGAAAAAATGGCGGAACAATCCTTATTAGCAATTGAAGAAGCCGATGTCGTGCTTTTCTTAGTGGATGCTCGTGCAGGCTTAACGGCTGCAGACATTGGCATTGCCAACTACTTACGCCAACGCACTAATAAAACAACCGTGGTTGTAGCAAATAAAACTGACGGTATTGATGCAGATTCACACTGTGCGGAATTTTATCAACTAGGTTTAGGTGAAATTGAACAAATTGCCGCATCACAAGGCCGTGGCGTAACTCAATTAATGGAGCAAGTACTTGCACCTTTAGCGGAAAAATTACAAGAAAACGAAGCAGAAAATGACCGCACTTCTGATGAAGAAGAAAAAGATGAATGGGATCACGAATTTGACTTCGATTCAGAAGAAGATACTTCATTAATTGATGAAGCATTAGACGAAGAGCTTGAAGAAGAACAAGATAAAAATATCAAAATTGCGATTGTAGGCCGTCCAAACGTCGGTAAATCGACATTAACCAATCGTATTTTAGGTGAAGATCGCGTGGTCGTTTACGACATGCCAGGCACAACACGTGACAGTATCTACATTCCAATGGAACGCGATGGGCAACAATACACCTTGATTGATACAGCGGGTGTGCGTAAACGTGGTAAAGTGCATTTAGCCGTTGAGAAATTCTCTGTTATTAAAACGTTACAAGCGATTCAAGATGCAAACGTGGTGTTACTCACAATTGATGCGCGTGAAAACATTTCAGATCAAGATCTCTCTCTACTTGGCTTTATCTTAAATGCAGGTCGCTCACTTGTGATCGTCGTGAATAAATGGGATGGCTTAGATCAAGATGTGAAAGATCGCGTCAAATCTGAATTAGATCGCCGTCTTGATTTCATCGACTTTGCCCGTGTGCATTTTATTTCTGCTTTACACGGCAGTGGCGTGGGGAATCTTTTTGATTCGATTAAAGAAGCTTATGCTTGTGCGACACAAAAAATGACGACTTCCCTTCTCACCCGTATTTTACAAATGGCAACGGATGAGCATCAACCACCAATGATTGGCGGCCGTCGTATTAAATTAAAATACGCTCACCCAGGTGGCTATAATCCACCAATTATCGTGGTGCATGGTAACCAAATGGATAAATTACCGGATTCATACAAACGTTATTTATCTAATTATTATCGTAAGAGTTTGAAAATTATTGGTTCGCCAATTCGCTTGCTATTCCAAGAAGGTTCAAACCCATTCGCGGGTAGAAAAAATAAACTCACACCAAACCAATTACGTAAACGTAAACGTTTAATGAAGTTTATCAAAAAAGCGAAACGCTAATCTTAACAAACAAAGAGCGGTCAAAAATCACTGTGAATTTTGACCGCTCTTTTTTATTGTAAAAACAACATAAAAACCACATTAAAAAATGAGCAATATAAAGTTATCGATTTGTTTTTTTTTAATGAAAGTTTTAATTTTCAGGTGGTATTATAAAAATATAATTTACATTATTTAAAAGAATGTTTAGACTAAATTTTAATCCATCCAAAGAACAGTCAAATATGAAAAAATGTAACATCATTTTCTTACTTATCCCGCTAATTACGGCTTGCGGAGTAAATTCATTTTCAGCATCAGACCGTAACGATACTCAAACACTTTCTGCACCCAAAGCATTTGATCCGAAACGCACGCAATATAGTTGTGAAACCTGGACACCACCTTCCCCGCCCGATGCCGAATCCCATCTTTGGTATCGTGCCGCCACTTTGATTCATGCCAAAGATGGACGCAGGAATAAACAGGAGCTGCAGAATATGATTATCTTGTACGAAGCGGCTGCATCAAAAGGACATTATCAGGCAATTAACAACCTCTACTTACTCTACACTCACGTACAAGGTGCAAGCGGTACATTGTTTGATCCTTTGCAGAACCGAGCACGCAAATGGCTGCATTATGGTCTAGATAAAAATTGGGCAATGGCAAACTATTGGCTGTTTGACGCTTTGTATGAAGGTAATGCAGGCTATAGCCATAATCCCAAACTTGGACTTGCCTACTTGCAAAAAGCAGTAGATTTAGGTGTGCCGCTGGCACAATATGATTTGGCGCAGATTTACGATAAACGATTTAAAGATTATAACACGCGTGAACTGCTGCTTGATTGCGCAGCTAGGCAGGGTTTTTCTGCTGCCATGAGAGAATTGTCCATGATTAAGGAAATCCGCTATGGTAATCTAAAAGAATCACTGTTGCAGATGCACAATGCGGTACGACAAGGAGGTGAAGGTGGAGGTAAGGCTGCCTTAAATCTGACAATGGTTTATGCCAAAAATAAGGCACTTATGGATAAATTTATTGCTACCCCTGCCGATCCTGTTCGCGAAGCAGCTTATGCCGAGTTGGAAAAAGCCCTTATGGGGACAGGCACCAAAAGCGGCAACCCCTTTTACACCTTCCCGCGTCTGGACGAAGTCCTTCCCCTTCCTCCAGCCAAACCCCACTGGAAAGGCATCTACTCCGCAATGAGTAAAGAAGACGCGGCGTTCTACCAAAATCCGCCTGATACCGCAGCCCTTGCTGCCTATATCCTTAAACGCGGTATCGTTAAAAAAGAAGAGATCTATTGGCCACCGCGCAAGGATTAATCGTTAACAAGCATTAAAAAAGCGGTCAGGTTTTAAAAGCAATTTGCTTGAAAATCTGACCGCACTTTATTGAAAAATAAAGGGGCTGACGTAGATTAGCCCTAAATACCACTCCATTTTCGCAATGTTTTAAGTTGTTCTTTTGGTGATCCAAAGTTAAACCGAAATTCACATTCCTTCAAGAGTAAAGGAAAGTTTTTTCGGTCGATGCCATTATATTTTCGGAGTATTGCCTGACTCCAGAAATTTTCTATTCCATTTATGTGGTTTTGTTTCACCGCAAATAGTTCGGAATGATTGATTGTTAGTGGTGAAATTTGCTCACATCAAGAGCATCATAGCTTCGATAAGTATCGGTATGAACCCAGCTGTTAGTCTTGATTTTCCTCGCAATAACAGGCATTAATGTCTCTGTTCTGGTATTTTCTACCACTACCGTAAATACTTTTCCTTGTTGCTTTAACAAACCGAATACAGCAACTTTTCCTGCTGCGCCTCGACCTCGTTTTCCTTTACGAGGACCGCCAAAATAGCTTTCATCAAGCTCAATTTGACCATCAAAAACCTCATCGGCTTCAAAGGCTAAATGATAGCTAATGACTTCACGAATTTTTCTGTAAAACAAAATCCCTGAATTGGCTTGGATACCGAGTAAATCAGCCGTTGCTCGGGCTGTAACTTCTAATACAAGAAATTCAAGGAGCTTATTTTGTATAGATTTATTTAATTTACAATGAGTTATCTTCATTCTTATAGACTAGCACACTTGCTAATCTACGTCAGCCCCATTTTTTGTGTTATGCCTAATCCGTATTGGCATTTTTCTTCCGTGACACGAATTTAGACTTTTTCCGTTGGCAACGCATTTTCCACAAACCACGTTTTTCCTTGGATTTTTGCTACGCCTAAACCTTGATCATCAAGATCCACAATTTCCGCGATTAAGTGCGGTGATTTTTTTGTGGTTTTTGGGGGAGTGTAGAATAATGCCATTATTTCAAATGTAATATGTTTTGTGTGAATAATTCTCGACTTTTCAAGGGCGCATTCCCCAAGTAAGGTTTTAGCGCGATACGTGTAAAACGTTTTGCTGCCTGCAATACTGACGGATCTTGAAAATTTTTCGTCTCAAAAGCGAGTAACTCTTTGCCATAAAAGGTTAAATTATCTTTAATTAAAGACGCGATAAATCCTTTTTCTTCTCGGTAACGATAAGTCATTTCACTCTCCACAGGAAGACCTGAACCCGCGCAATGCGTGAAACTCACAGCATATCCCAATGTTTGCAACAATTGAAACTCAAAGGTGCGTAGTGCCGGTTCAACCGAAGTGTCCGTTGCTAGACGAGTTAAGCATTGCAAATAACATTGAAATAAGAGCGAATGAGAGGTTTCTGGTTCAATGACGCGTGAAATCAATTCATTGACATAAAACCCACTAAATAATGCCGTCTGTTGTAAAGGTAAGGTAATCGCTGCGGGTTCTGCTTTAGTCAATGTTTTTAAACTGCCTTTTCCTGTCCACCGTAACAGCAATGGTGTAAAAGGCTGCAATATGCTTTTCCACGCAGAACGTTTGGCTCGCGCGCCTTTTGCAAGCACGGTTAAACGCCCTGTTTCTTCCGTAAACAGATCGACTAACAAACTCGTTTCCTATATGCTTTACGATGCAAAACAAATCCGCGTTGGAAATTTTCAATCGTTACGTAGATTGTCAATTATCCTATTAAAAAGTCGCGCTATTCTAGCAGAAATTTGACCGCACTTTTAGCATTATCTCTAATAAGTTATAACTAAAAATTTGTGATCTATTTCACAAAATTAAACAAAAGTATTTCTCTTTTTATTTTTTTCTCGTTATCTTTTGCATACAAATTTCATCGAAACGTTTCGATGAATGAAAGATAAACATGATGGAGCGCAAAAATGAAAAAAACAACAATTTTAAATGCTCAACTTTCTCATGCTATTGCGACCCTTGGGCATACAGATATGGTCACAATTTGTGATGCGGGATTACCTATTCCTGAATTTGTGGGGCGCATTGATTTAGCGTTAACCCAAGGCATTCCTCGTTTTCTTGATACGCTTCATGCCACCACAAGTGAAATGTTTGTGGAACGTGCCATTTTGGCGGAAGAAATTAAACAAAAAAATCCACAAATTTTGACTGCACTTTTGGAGCATTTAGCTGAACTGGAAAACATTCAAGGCAATAACATTCCTGTGGAATATATTTCCCACGACGATTTCAAAAAAATGAGCCACGAATCCAAAGCGATTGTGCGTTCAGGGGAATGTTCACCTTATGCGAACGTTATTTTAGTGTCTGGTGTGCCATTTTAGGACGATGTTATGGAACGAGAAACACTCTTAAAAATTAGTGGTATAGATAAATCTTTCCCTGGTGTGAAGGCATTAAGTAATGCTTGTTTATCTGTTTATGCTGGGCGTGCTATGGCATTAATGGGTGAAAATGGCGCGGGTAAGTCAACATTAATGAAAGTGCTGACAGGGATTTATAGTAAAGATGCAGGAACAATTGAATATCTTGGTCAGCAAGTCATGTTCAAAGGTCCTAAAAACTCGCAAGAAGCGGGCATCAGCATTATTCACCAAGAATTAAATTTGGTGGGTAATTTAACCATTGCTGAAAATATCTTCTTAGGTCGTGAATTTACTACGCCTTTTGGATCTATCGATTGGAAAAAAATGCACGCAGAAGCGGATAAGCTATTAGCACGTCTAAATGTCCCCCATAGTAGCCATCAACTTTGTTCAGAATTGTCCATTGGTGAGCAACAAATGGTGGAAATTGCGAAAGCCTTAAGTTTTGAAAGCAAAGTCATCATTATGGATGAACCAACGGATGCCTTAACAGATACGGAAACAGAAGCACTATTTAATGTTATTCGTGAGTTAAAAGCGGAAAAACGAGGCATTGTTTATATTTCGCATCGTATTAAAGAGATTTTTGAAATCTGTGATGATGTGACGGTTTTACGTGATGGTCAATTTATCGGTGAAGTGGCTGTTGCGGAGTTAACTGAAGACCGTTTGATTGAAATGATGGTTGGGCGTCGTCTTGATGAGCAATATCCCCATGTTGATGTTCCTGAAGGCGAAGTCCGTTTAGAAGTTAACCAACTCTCTGGTAGTGGTGTGCACAACGTGAGCTTTACATTGCGTGCGGGTGAAATTCTAGGGATTTCAGGCTTAATGGGCGCAGGGCGCACAGAATTAATGAAAGTGCTTTATGGTGCCTTACCTAAAGAAAGCGGTGAAGTGCGGTTAAATGGGAAAACGATTTCAAATGATTGTCCGCAAGACGGCTTGAATAATGGCATTGTTTATATTTCAGAAGATCGTAAAGGTGATGGTTTAATTTTAGGGATGTCGGTAAAAGAAAATATGTCACTGACTGCCTTAGATCATTTTTCAAAAGTTGGTCGTATCCGCCACGATTCGGAGCAACTTGCGGTAGATGATTTTATCTTAATGTTTAATATCAAAACCCCAAGTCGTGATCAGCAAATTGGTTTACTTTCAGGGGGAAACCAACAGAAAGTGGCGATTGCAAAAGGGTTGATGACCCGTCCTAATGTTTTAATTTTAGATGAACCAACACGTGGTGTTGATGTTGGGGCGAAAAAAGAAATTTACCAACTCATTAATAAATTTAAACAAGATGGCTTGAGTATCATCATTGTGTCATCAGAAATGCCTGAAGTGTTGGGAATGTCAGATCGCATATTAGTGATGCGAGAAGGACGAATTAGTGGTGAATTTTCTCGCGAAGACGCGACACAAGAAAAATTACTTGCCGCTGCAATTGGTAAAAGTGCGGTTTAAACTGACGGAGTTTTTATGAGTACGCAAAATACGTTCAAATTAGGCAAATTCTTACTCGAACAACGTTCTATTGTGGCGTTATTAGTTCTGATTGCCATTGTTTCATTTATCAACCCTGATTTTTTCTCGATTGATAATATTCTCAATATTCTTCGCCAAACGTCGGTGAACGCAATTATTGCGGTGGGAATGACATTCGTGATTTTAATTGCAGGGATCGATTTATCTGTCGGCTCTGTATTGGCATTAACCGGCGCGATTGCCGCATCACTGGTGGGCAGTGAATATCCGATTTTATTGGTGATTCCCGCTGTTTTAGTATTAGGTACATTGCTTGGTGGTATTAGTGGTGCCATTGTGGCAAAAGGGAAAGTTCAAGCTTTTATCGCAACCTTAGTGACGATGACATTATTACGTGGTGTGACCATGGTTTATACCGATGGTCGTCCAATTAGTACGGGCTTTTCTGATGCCGCCGATCAGTTTGCATTCTTAGGAACAGGCTATTTGTTGGGGATTCCTGTGCCAATTTGGTTAATGGCAATTGTTTTCGCGGTGGCGTGGTACATTTTAAAACACACTCGAATTGGACGTTATATTTACGCCTTAGGGGGCAATGAAGCCGCCACTCAACTTTCAGGGATTAATGTCAATAAAATCAAAATTTTTGTCTTTGCTGTCAGTGGTTTCTTGTCTGCATTAGCGGGTTTGATCGTGACTTCACGTTTATCATCAGCCCAACCCACGGCTGGCGTTTCTTATGAATTAGATGCCATTGCAGCAGTCGTTGTCGGCGGGACAAGTTTAATGGGCGGTAAAGGGCGCGTTATGGGAACACTTATCGGTGCTTTAATTATTGGTTTCCTAAATAACGCATTAAATTTATTAGATATTTCATCTTATTACCAAATGATTGCCAAAGCGTTAGTGATTTTAGTGGCAGTACTCGCAGACAATTACCTTGGTAGTAAAAAAGCATAACAATCACAGGAGATTCCTATGAAAAAATTAACAACAATCGCATCAGCGTTAGCATTATCTTTCACCTTAAGCAGTACTGCTCTCGCACAAGATACCATTGCATTAACGGTATCTACCCTTGATAATCCGTTCTTTGTTTCGTTAAAAGATGGCGCACAGAAAAAAGCGGATGAATTAGGCTATAAATTAGTGGTATTAGATAGCCAAAACGACCCTGCGAAAGAACTTTCAAATGTGGAAGATTTAACGGTTCGTGGTGCAAAAGTATTATTAATCAATCCGACAGATAGCGCAGCGGTAGGCAATGCGGTGGCGATTGCTAATCGAAACAAAATCCCTGTTATTACCTTAGACCGTGGTGCGGCAAAAGGCGATGTAGTCAGCCATATTGCGTCAGATAACGTGGCTGGCGGTAAAATGGCTGGTGATTTTATTGCGCAAAAATTAGGAAATGGCGCGAAAGTTATCCAACTAGAAGGTTTAGCCGGTACATCAGCTGCACGTGAACGTGGTGAAGGTTTTAAACAAGCGGTTGATGAACATAAATTTGCTGTACTTGCCAGCCAACCTGCAGATTTTGACCGAACTAAAGGTTTGAATGTGACAGAAAATCTGTTGGCAAGCAAAGGCGATGTTCAAGCTATCTTTGCACAAAATGATGAAATGGCGTTAGGGGCATTACGTGCGATTGGAGCAGCAAATAAAAAAGTCCTTGTCGTCGGTTTTGATGGTACCGATGATGGCGTAAAAGCGGTGAAAAGTGGCAAACTTGCAGCAACTGTGGCACAACAACCTGAATTAATCGGTAGCCTTGGGGTAGAAACTGCGGATAAAATCCTAAAAGGCGAAAAAGTTGAAGCGAAAATTCCAGTGGCATTAAAAGTCGTAACGGAATAATGATTTAACTCAAAGGGCGTATATTTACGCCCTATTTTACCAAGGCTATATTATGAAAAAACTCACAATTCTAGGCAGTATTAATGCAGATCATGTGATTTCTGTCCCGCACTTTGCTAAACCGGGGGAGACCCTAACTGGCTCTGATTATCATATTGCTTATGGTGGTAAGGGGGCAAATCAAGCGGTAGCGGCAGCGCGGTTGTGTGATAAATCGACAACATCCATTAGCTTTATTGGATGCATTGGGGAAGACGGTATTGGTCGCACAATGAAACAAGCCTTTGCGGATGATGGCATTAATGTTGCGCCTATTTTGGAAAAACAAGGGCAAACCACAGGGATTGCGATGATCCAAGTGGCAGCCAGTGGTGAAAATAGCATTGTGATTTCAGCGGGTGCCAATGCGTGTTTGGATGAAGCGCAAGTGGCGCAGTTTGCTGATGAAATCACTCAAGCGGATGCCTTGTTAATGCAACTTGAAACGCCGTCGCCAGCCATTCTTAAGGCGGCACAATTAGCAAAAGCCCATGGTACAAAAGTCGTGTTAAATCCTGCGCCAGCGCGTAGCTTACCGGATGAATTATTAAGCCAAATTGATATTATTACCCCGAATGAAACAGAAACGGAAATTTTAACGGGTATTACCGTAACTGATGAGCAAAGTGCGGTCAACGCGGCACAGATTTTTCACCAAAAAGGCATTGCGATGGTGCTGATTACCTTAGGCTCAAAAGGCGTGTATGTGAGCGAAAACGGAAAAGGCGAAATAGTGTCAGGTTTTCGTGTTAATGCAGAGGACACCACGGCGGCAGGGGATACTTTTAACGGCGCATTTTTAACCGCACTTTTAGACGGAAAAAACACGTTCGATGCCATTAAATTTGCCCATGCTGCTGCAGCAATTAGCGTGACGCGCAAAGGGGCGCAACCGTCCATCCCGTCAAGACAGGAAACCTTAGATTTTTTATTCACTCAGCAAAATTAGATTTTTCAAGCCATGGCGACAATGAAAGACATCGCGCGTATCACGCAAGTTTCCACATCAACCGTATCCCACGTGATTAATGGGACACGCTTTGTGAGTGATGAAATGCGTGAAAAAATTATGGCAGTCGTGCGTGAATTGAATTACCAACCTTCTGCTTTAGCGCGTAGTTTTAAGCTTAAAAAAACACAAACTATCGGTATGTTAGTCACTGCCAGCAATAACCCATTTTTTGCTGAAGTGGTGGCGGCGGTGGAAGGCTATTGTGCCAAAAATGATTACAATCTCATTTTGACGAATACCAATGGCGACAGTCAACGTTTGCAAAGCAGTTTGCAGATGTTAATCCAAAAACAGGTGGACGGTTTGTTGCTGATGAGTACAGAAACTCATTTGGCGGAACAGCTTTCTCTTGAGCTCAGTATTCCTGCGGTAGTAATGGATTGGTGGCCAACGGCATTAAGTGCGGACAAAATCTTAGAAGATTCTGAGCTGGGCGGTTATCTTGCCACCCAATATTTGCTTGAACAGGGACACCGAAAAATCGGTATTATCACAGGGAACTTACAGAAACCGCTCGCTTTAAATCGTCTAAATGGTTACAAAAAAGCCTTATCTGAAGCGCAAGTTCCCTTAAATCACAATTGGATTGTGGAAAGCCATTTTGATTTTGAGGGCGGTATCGTAGGTATGGAGAAACTGTTGCAACAAAAAGAACGCCCGACCGCTGTATTTGCTTGTAGTGATACTATTGCCGTGGGGGCATATCAAACTCTTTGGAAACATCAATTAAGTGTTCCAAAAGATATGTCCATTATTGGCTATGATAATATCGATCTTGCTCAATACCTTGCCCCGCCGTTAACTACCGTACACCAGCCTAAAATAGAATTGGGCAAATTAGCAGTGGAAACCTTATTGGAACGTATCAAAAACCCTGAAAAAACGAACCGCACTTTAATTCTTAAACCCCAAGTTATCTCGCGCAGTTCAGTTGCCAGACTCAGCGAATAATTGCTATATTGGCGTTTAAATTTCTTATTCAGCTTATTATGAAAACGCCAACATTTTATCGCCAACATAAAAAAACACCGACAAAAGCTCGTTCTATGCCCCTTTCTTTAGCGGAAACCAAAATTATTTTGTTCAACAAACCCTTTGATGTGTTAACTCAATTCACCGATGAAAATGGACGTGCCACTCTCAAAGATTTTATTCCTAATATCTATGCATCCGGTCGTCTTGATCGCGACAGCGAAGGATTATTGATTTTAACCAACAACGGTACATTACAACACCGTTTAGCGGATCCCAAATTTAAAACCTAGAAAACCTATTGGGTACAAGTAGAAGGCGTTCCCACCGAGCGAGACTTAGATTTTTTACGTCACGGCGTAGAACTGAAAGATGGCTTAACGCAACCTACTAAAGTGCGGTTAATTTCCGAACCAACTTTATGGGAACGAAATCCCCCTATTCGCGAACGTAAGCAAATCCCAACAAGTTGATTAGAAATCAAAATCAGTGAAGGCAAAAATCGCCAAGTGCGCCGGATGACCGCACATATTGGTTTTCCGACTTTACGTTTAGTTTAGTGCGTTATGCCACAGCAGGTTTAACCATAGATGACATTGAAAACGGCAAATACCGCGAATTAAGTGCGGTGAAAATTGAATGTGTTTTTAAATTGATGAAGATGTAATAATCAAATTAACCGCACTTTTCTTTTAACCCTAAGTAAAATCAAGTACAATATAACTCGTTTAGTTTATGTTTGGGGCCGACGTAGATTAGCCCTAAATACCACACCATTTTCGCAATGTTTTAAGTTGTTCTTTTGGTGCTCCAAAGTTAAACCGAAATTCACATTCCTTCAAGAATAAAGGAAAGTTTTTTCGGTCGATGTCATTATATTTTCGGAGTATTCTCTTCGCCTGACTCCAGAAATTTTCTATTCCATTTATGTGATTTTATTTCATCGCAAATAGTTCGGAATGATTGATTCGTTCGTGGTAAAATCTGCTCACATCAAGAGCATCATAGCTTCGATAAGTATCGGTATAAATTCAGCTGTCAGGCTTGATTTTTCTCACAATAACAGGCATTAATGTCTCTGTTCTGTTATTTTCTACCACCACCGTAAATACTTTTCCTTGTCGCTTTAACAAACCGAATATAGCAACTCCTGCTACGCCTCGACTTCGTTTTCCTTTACGATGACCGCCAAAATAGCTTTCACCAAGCTCAATTTGACCATCAAAAACCTCATCGGCTTCAAAGGCTAAATGATAGCTAATGACTTCACGAATTTTTCTGTAAAACAAAATCCCTGAATTGGCTTGGATACCGAGTAAATCAGCCGTTGCTCGGGCTGTAACTTCTAATACAAGAAATTCAAGGAGCTTATTTTGTATAGATTTATTTAATTTACAATGAGTTATCTTCATTTTTTATAGACTAGCACACTTGCTAATCTACGTCAGCCCCAAAATAAATTATTCGTCTATAACCACTTTACCAATATAGCCTAGATTACGATAACGTTGAGCGTAATCAATACCATAGCCGACAACAAATTCATCCGGAATAGAAAAACCAATCCATTCAACCGGTACTTCCACTTCTCGGCGAGAAGGTTTATCTAATAAGGTACAAATCGCCAAGCTTGCAGGATCGCGTAAATTTAAAATGCCACGTACTTTTTCGAGGGTATAACCTGTATCAATAATGTCCTCAACAATTAGCACGTGTTCATTACGAATATCCCCTTCAAGATCTTTCGTAATTTTCACATCGTGATTACTCGTCATCCCGCTACCATAACTTGAAGTCGTCATAAACTCTACTTCTACCGGTAATTTTAATTCACGCACCAGATCGGCCATAAACATAAATGAACCACGTAAAAGCCCAACAATAATCAGTTTATCAATGGCTTTTTGTTGATAAAAATGCGTAATTTCCTCGCCAAGTTCAGCTATGCGACTACGGACATCCGCTTCTGAAATCATAATATCAACGTGGTGTTTTTTCATGGTCTTTCCTTTTTAATCTAATCGTTTGCGTATTCTACAATAAAAAAGGCTGAAGTTTAAACCTTCAGCCTTTTTAACCCTAACGAATTTACTTTCTACTCTACCTGTTGGAGCAATCTGCAATCGCTGCTAAACAGATGTGCGTATAATAGCAGAAAGAAATTACATGTCAATAAGAATTATTATCATTTTTAAGGATTTCATTAATTTCCTGAAATTTTCATCTTATCTAACAAGATTGAACCTGTTTGGATATTAGATCGATGTTCAATATCATCTGCTACTGCCACAATATTTTTTAACATATCCTGCAATTGGCCCGCAATCGTAATTTCAGCAACTGGATATTGAATCTCGCCATTCTCCACCCAGAAGCCTGCTGCGCCACGGGAATAATCCCCCGTCACAATATTTACGCCTTGCCCCATGACATCTGTCACCAATAAACCGGTGCCCATTTGACGTAAAAGTGCGGTCAATCCGCCCGTTAAATTTGGTTTCACGAGCCAGTTGTGAATACCGCCTGCATGACCAGTACTTTGCATACCCATTTTTCTACCGCTGTAACTGGTGAGTAAATAGGTTTGCAATACGCCATCTTGAATAATTTCAAGATCCTGTGTACGAACTCCTTCGCTGTCAAAAGGTGTGGAGGCTAAACGTTTTAACAAATGCGGACGCTCACTAATTTGGAACCAATCTGGCAACACTTGTTTTCCAAGATGATCGAGCAAGAAACTGGATTGACGATATAAGCTGCCACCACTAATCGCCCCCGTTAAATGAGAGATTAATCCTGTTGCCACATCATTTAAGAAAATCACCGGTACTTCACGTGTCGTTAATTTTTGTGGATTTAAACGCGCAATCACTTTTTTTGCACAATTCTGTCCAACCCAATCCGCTGAAGAAAGAGCATCAAACTCACGTGAAACCGTATATTCGTAGTCATTTTCAAGTTGATCTAGCTCGCCACCAATCACCGAACAAGATAAAGAATAACGACTAGATAAGTAACTTTGTAGCATGCCATGTGTATTACCATAAACACGAACACCGGTATGCGAATTAAAACTTGCGCCGTTACTATTCACAATTTTATCATCGTATTCCAACGCTGATTTTTCAGCTTCTAAAGCTAATTTTGTAGCCTGTTCGATATCGATACTTGCCCCATGATAAAGCGCTAAATCAGGCGCTTCAAAAGCCATTAGTTCTTTATCCGCTAGCCCTGTGCAATCATCCGGCGAGGTATATTTTGCAATAGCAAGCGCTGCTTCAACAGTATTTTTAATGGCTTCTTCGCTTAAATCTGAGGTGGATGCATTGCCTTTTTGTTGGCCTAAATAAACAGAAATGCCTAATGCCCCATCATTAGTAAATTCAACATTTTCAATCTCTTGCAGACGAGTTGAAACTGATAAACCACTTACTTTTGTCACACCAACTTCAGCGGTGGCTCCCGCTTTCTGTGCAGTTTCAATCGCAAAACTGACTGCATCACGCAATGTTTGCTCTTGAGATTTTAAAAGTGCGGTTAATTTTTCTGCTGTTTTCATGATGATAATCCTATTAAAAATTTGCGCCATTTTATCTTATTTTGAAAGTTTATGCTAAAATGCACCAAATTTTTCATAAGGTAATAGAATGGCAAAACGTAAGAAAAAAGAAGCCTTTGATTGGGAAGATGAAGACCAAGAAGAGATTATTTGGGTAAGTAAAAGTGAAATCAAACGCGACGCTGAGGATTTAAAACAACTCGGCGAGAAATTGGTGAACTTAACCAAAGCAAATCTGACTAAGGTTCCACTAAACGATAGCTTGAAAGATGCTATTGAATTAGCGCAACGCCTGCAAAAAGAGGCGCGTCGTCGCCAATTACAATATATCGGTAAGCTCTTACGCTCAATTGATGCAGAGCCTATTCGTGAAGCGTTAGAAAAAATTGAAAACAAACATAATCAGCAGCAAGCGATGTTGCATAAGTTGGAAATCTTACGTGATGAGTTGGTTGCGAAAGGTGATGCAGCACTGACTGATTTGTTAAATGAACATCCTTCTGCAGATCGCCAACAATTACGTAATTTGATTCGTGCAGCACAGAAAGAGAAGGAACAAAATAAGCCGTCAAAAGCTTATCGCGAGATTTATCAGATCTTAAAAACACTCATTTTAGAAGACTAAAATACGACTATTTTTGACCGCACTTTGTGTCAAAAAAGTGCTATGATTAGCTACCCTTTTAAGAAGGAAAAAACGTTATTTATGAATATTCGTTGGAATATTATTTTAGGTGTCATCGCCCTGGCTTTATTAGGCTGGTATTATTCGCTTAATCAAGATCGTAGCGATTTACAAAGCCTCATTAAAAAGCCTGATAGCCCAGAATACGTTGGTAATAAAATGGAAACGACTGTATTCTCGCCAGAAGGCAAAAAGCAATATCTTGCGATTTCCGACAAAGTAGAATATTACACACAAGACGGTCATACGGATTTTATTTCACCGTTAGTCTATCTTTTTGATGTTTCTTTGGACAATAAAGACAAAGAAGATAAAACCGATAAAATTCAATTAGAAAAACAAAATTGGAAGCTCAGTGCCAAAAAGGCAAAATTAACAAAAGATCAAATGCTCTATCTTGAAGGTGGTGTAGTTGCTGAGAGCCTTAACCCTTTATCTCGCCTACAACGTGTTGAAACAGAAGCAGCAGTGATTAATTTAAAAACACAAGACATTACTTCTGATAAGCGAGTAAAAATTAATGGATTAAACTTTAACTCAAGTGGTTTAAAGCTCGTCGGAAATTTACGTCAGCAAGTAGCAACTCTAAAGGAACAGGTAAAAACATATTATGAAATCAACAAACAATAAAATTCTGCTTTTAACCGCATTAATGATGACGTCTTTATCTGCTTTTGCATTAAAAGACGATACCAATAAACCAATTAATATTGTCTCGGATAATCAATCTTTAGATATGGAAAACAGCGTGGTAACCTTTACCGATAACGTGGTGATTACACAAGGTTCCATTTTGATTAAAGCCAATAAAGTGGTTATTACTCGTCCGCCAGAAAATTCAGGTAAAAAAGAAACTGTTGAAGCATTTGGCTCCCCAGTTAGCTTCCATCAACAACTTGATGACGGTAAACCCGTTGATGGTAAAGCAAATAAAGTTCACTATGATTTAGGTACTGAATTCTTAACATTAACCGGTAAGGCCGAATTAAAACAATTAGATAGTAAAATCAATGGTGAACGTATCACCTATGATGTAAAAAAACAACAATTAAAAGCCAATGGTAATGGAAAATCGCGAGTACAAACCATCTTAATTCCAACTCAATTACAACAAAAAGGTAAAAAATAACCGATGTCTGTATTACAAGCTGAATTCCTCGCAAAAAGCTATAAAAGTCGAAAAGTGGTTTCTGATGTGAGTTTAACCGTAAACTCCAATGAAATTGTTGGGCTACTTGGTCCAAATGGTGCAGGTAAAACCACTACTTTCTACATGGTCGTTGGTTTAGTGCGTCACGATCAGGGAAAAATCACCATTGATGGCAATGATATTAGTGTATTACCTATGCATGAACGTGCTCGTCGAGGAATTGGCTATTTACCACAAGAAGCCTCTATTTTCCGTCGTTTAACGGTGTATGAAAATCTTATGGCGGTATTAGAAATTCGTAAAGATCTCACTGCTGAGGAACGCCGAGAGAGAGCGGATGAGTTAATTGATGAGTTCAATATTAGCCATATTCGTGATAGCCTGGGACAATCGCTTTCAGGTGGCGAACGTCGTCGTGTGGAAATTGCGCGTGCCTTAGCAGCAAATCCAAAATTTATTTTACTAGATGAACCTTTTGCTGGTGTGGATCCTATCTCGGTCACGGATATTAAGAAAATCATCACGGATCTCCGTAATCGTGGCTTAGGCGTGTTAATTACCGACCACAACGTACGCGAAACCCTTGATGTTTGTGAACGTGCCTACATTGTTGGTGAAGGGAAAATTATCGCAACCGGCACACCGGAAGAAGTCATGAATGATGAGCACGTTAAACGTGTCTATTTAGGCGAACAATTTAAACTATAACCTATGAAATTTACGACATTACTCTCCCCTGATGATATTCGTCAGGGGGTTGTTTTTTCTAGCAAAAAACGATTATTTGAATCCATTGCAGCTTTCGTTGTGGAGAAACTTCATGGCGAAAATGGTGAGCAGGCTTGTTTTGAATGTTTATTTGAACGAGAAAAATTAGGCAATTCTGGATTAGGTAATGGCGTCGCAATGCCTAAAGCCAAATTACCTAAAAATGTTTTAGATAAAATATTAACCATATTTATGCAGTTAGACAGTCCTGTTGAATATGACTCTGCAGATAATAAACCGGTAGATATCGTTTTTGCGGTGCTCGTACCAGAAAATCTCTGCCAAGAATACATCCCTGTTTTGGCTAAGCTCACTAAAAAATTAACCGATAAAAGCTTAATTAAACAACTTCGCTCTGCACAAAGTGCGGATGAAATTTGGCAAATTTTTGAATATGCCGATCATTCAGAAGAATCTGAAGACGACACAAATTTAGATAATATTGAACCTCAAGAGGTATAACCTAACCTACTAACCACCATAAGGAATCACGCAGATGGAAATTATTATTATCAGCGGTCGCTCCGGCGCAGGGAAATCTGTCGCATTACGATCTTTGGAAGATATAGGCTATTATTGCGTGGATAATCTCCCTCTCGATTTACTTCCTCAACTCACCAATATTCTCGCCAAAACTCAAACAGCTGTTGCAATCAGTCTTGATATTCGAAATCTTCCTCATTCAAGTGCTGATTTAGACAAGATTCTGACAGATATTCAAGCTACTTATTCCGTCAAAATCATCTTTTTGGACAGCGATCGTAGTACACTTATTCGTCGCTACAGCGATTCACGTCGTCTTCATCCACTTTCAGCACAAGATCTCCCGCTTGAATCAGCGATTGATTTAGAATATCAGCAACTTGAGCCTTTAATTCAACATGCTAATTTTATTATTGATACCGCACAACTTTCTACCCATGCGTTATCTGAACGTTTAAGAAAAGTTTTACGTGGTAATACAGATAAAGAACTTAAGATCGTGGTTGAATCGTTTGGCTTTAAATATGGCATTCCACTTGATGCCGATTATGTCTTTGATGTGCGTTTCCTACCTAACCCGCACTGGAATCCAGAACTTCGTCCAATGACAGGGCTTGATGAACCCGTTGCACAATTTTTACTTGCGCATGATGAAGTGAATAATTTTATCTACCAAACACGCAATTACATTGAAACGTGGTTACCGATGTTAGAGCAAAATAACCGAAGCTATCTCACTATTGCCATCGGCTGTACAGGAGGTAAACATCGTTCTGTTTACATTGCTCAACAAATTGGTGAATATTTCCAAGCCAAAGGCAAGAATGTAAAAATTCAACATAAATCCTTGGAAAAGAATAAAAAGAATTAATCAAACCATAAAAAAACGCAGCAACTTGCTGCGTTTTTTGTTAAACCACATATTGCTCAAAAATCTCAGGCAAGTGAGTAATTAACGTTTCTTTTCCTTCTACCTTTTCATTCTGCCAAACTTGTAATAGCACATCTGGCGTAAATAATTGTGATGCCAGCTCTGCCAACGGTAAATAGCTGATATGCCAAGGCTCTCGGCCTATTTTTTTACCTTCTGGTTGGCTGATAAATGGCAAAGCAAAATCAAAGTGCGGTAGATTTTCAGTGAGAAATTCACTAAGTTCAAAGAAATAGCCCCCCTTTTCATATTCCCAAGGTTCAAGTTGTAAAGATTGACCTTGAGGCAAAAGATCAGGATCAAAAATATCGATTTCTGTTCCCCAATGATGACGACTGCCACCTGGAAGCGCTGACCAGCGTAAAATCGCTTGTGCTTTTTGCCAATCATCTAATAACGCTAAATCTAATGGATTTCCTGCATCATCATGAATCTTGCGTTCACCGTTAAATTTACCATTCCAAATGAGTTGTTGACGTTCAAAATCACGAAAGCTACTAGCAGGCTGCAAATTAAAGCCATTTTTGACCGCACTTTGCTGCAATCCTTTAAACGCTTTCATTGCCTCTGCTTGCAAAAAATGATTCGGAGAATGAGGTGTAGGCAAATTGATCAAATGTTTACGAGATTTGCCGGTTAACATTTCTGGCGTTAATTTCATCTTATTTATCCAATAAATTCATTAACATTTGATGATAAATCTGACCGCACTTGGTCAGATCATCAACGTTTACACATTCATTCACTTTATGAATCGTTGCATTAAGCGGCCCAAATTCCACAACTTCAGCGCCCATTAATGCAATAAAACGTCCGTCAGAGGTACCACCGCCAGTTTCTGCTTGTGGTGTAATACCGGTTGTTTGCTCAATAGCTATCGTTAACGCATCTAATAATTTACCCGGTTTCGTTAAAAATGGTTTACCTGATAAATTCCATTCAATACGATATTTCAAATTATGTTTTTCTAGCATTTCAGCTACTTTTTGCTTGATGATTTCATCTGTTACTTCTGTGCAATAACGTAAATTGAATTGCACATAAAGCTCACCAGGGATGACATTATTACTCCCTGTCCCCCCATGAATATTTGCAATTTGTAAACTGGTCGGTGGGAAAAATTCGTTACCATTATCCCATTGATATGTGGTTAATTCCTGCAAGAAAGGGGCGGCTTTATGAATTGGGTTTTCCGCTAAATTAGGATAAGCTACATGACCTTGAATACCTTGAATGTAGAGATTACCTGTAATCGACCCACGACGGCCATTTTTAACCACATCACCCAATGTTTTCGAGCTAGACGGCTCGCCTACCATGCAATAAGTGATTTTATCACCGCGTGCCATTAAGGTTTCGACAACACGTACTGTACCATCTTTCGCAGCGGCCTCTTCATCAGAGGTGATCAATAATGCAATGGTGCCCTTATGATTAGGATTTGCTTTTACATATTCTTCCGTCGCCACAATCATTGCTGCAAGGGATCCTTTCATATCCGCCGCACCACGCCCATAAAGCATGCCATCAATAATCTCAGCAGAAAACGGAGAATACGACCATTGATTTTCATCACCAGTAGGCACAACATCCGTATGACCTGCAAAAGCAATAACTGGCTCACCCGTTCCGTGTTTTGCCCATAAATTCAACGTATCATTAAAAGGCATCCATTCAATTTGAAAACCTAATTTTTCTAAACGTTCGGCAATAATTTGCTGACAGCCTTCGTCATTCGGGCTAATAGACGGGCGACGAATTAAATCTTGCGCCAACGAAATCACTTTTTCTCTCATAAAAACTCCTAAGAAAATAACCGCACTCTAGGCAAAAGCAGCCTGATATTCCTTCTCATTAAAACCAATTAATGCCTTTCCATCTTGTAAAATAATTGGGCGTTTAATTAAAGTTGGATTTTCCTCCAACACGGAAAGTGCGGTGGTTTTATCAAGAGAATTTTTAACTTGTTCATCCAAATTACGCCAAGTTGTACTACGTTTATTCACCAACACATCCCAGCCAAATTGAGCTTCCGCTTGGGTTAAGAAATTCAAATCTACCCCATCAACACGATAGTCGTGAAGTTTGTGTTCAATATTGTGATCCGCCAACCATTTCAACGCTTTCTTCACTGTATCGCAATTTTTAATGCCGTAAACTGTAATCATATTTTTCTCTCTTTTCTCGCCATTTAATTACAGCATTATACCTGAAAAACGAGCAATAATTCGATGAAAAAACAGATGAAAAAAGTCACTTAGTCAGGCATAATATTGTCAATATTCACAGTAAGGAGTCTCAAATGGAATTCACTTTTGAACAAATTTCTGATTTACTCAAAACGCAAAAAAAAGACAAGGAAGAATACGCTTTTAGTTTGGAAGAACGACAATTAGCTGCAAAAGCAAGCTCGGAAGCTTGGCAAGCTATTTTAAATCATAAAATTGAGCCATTCGATTTTAAAAAATAGGGTTGATTATGCTGCCAACATACGATGTTTATATTGCTGAAACATCAGGGGATTGCCTTGAAAAAGATCTTCTAAAACAATTTATCGTGACTTATCTAACTCAAGATGATCTTGATAAACTAAAAATGATTTTAACGAATATCCCGCAACTTAGACCGTTCTGGGGAAAAACTGGCTATAAATACATTACAATAAATAATATCTATTTTTTATATGAAGTGGCCGAAGACGAAAGAAAAGTCATTATTTTAGGTACTAAATTTAATAATAAACGAAAAACATTTAATTTTGCGAATACGCTCAAGCAACAAAAAACAATGAAAAAATGGATTGAGGATTATCCTAAATACTATCCCAATAAATAAGCCCGATTTAATCGGGCTTATTTATTTTTAGTTAGCCTAATAATTTATTTATGCGTTTAATAAACGCAGCTGGATTTTCCAATGATCCGCGCTCTGCTAACATAGCTTGTTCAAGTAATAATTCCACCCAATCAGCAAATTCAGTTTCATCTGCAATATCAGCCACTTTTTTTACTAAATAGTGTTCTGGATTAAGTTCAAAGGTGTATTTTACTTCTGGTACAGGCTGCCCTGCGGCTGCAAACAATTTCGCCATTTGAGTCGTCATTTGATCATTATCCGTAGAAACTACCGCTGGTGTATCCGTTAAATTGTGAGTTAAACGCACCGTTTTCACGCGTTCACCAAGCAAGTTTTTCACACGCTCAATAAAACTACCAAAGGCTTCATCTTGTTGTTTTTGTGTTTCAGATTCTTTATCCGCTAAATCGCCTAAATCCAAATCAGCTTTTGTGATACTTTGTAATGGTTTACCGTCAAATTCAGTTAAATAGCTTAACATCCATTCATCAATGCGATCGGAAAGCAATAAAACCTCAATGCTTTTTTTATTGAATAATTCCAAGTGCGGGCTATTTTTCGCAGCAACATAACTATCTGCTGTAATGTAATAGATAGCTTTTTGCCCCGCTTTCATACGCGAGATGTAATCTTCTAAAGACGCAGTTTGCTCGCTGCTATCATTATGTGTCGAAGCAAAACGTAATAACTTCGCGATAGTTTCTTTGTTAGCAAAATCTTCTGCAGGGCCTTCTTTCAAGACTAAACCAAACTCTTTCCAGAATTGAAGATATTTTTCTGCATCATCTTTTGCTAATTTTTCTAGCATTTGTAATGAACGCTTAGTTAATGCTTTGCGTAATGCAGCAGTAATTTTGTTATCTTGCAAAATTTCACGAGACACATTTAATGGCAAGTCATTGCTATCGATTAAACCACGCATAAAACGGAGATAATTCGGCATAAATTGTTCAGCATCATCCATAATAAATACACGTTGAACATAAAGTTTTAAACCGTGTTTATGTTCGCGATTAAATAAATCCCAAGGTGCTTTAGCTGGCACATAAAGCAAGCTAGTATATTCTTGATTTCCTTCAACTTTGTTATGCGCCCAAGCCACAGGATCTGCAAAATCATGGCTTAAGTGCTTATAAAACTCTTTGTATTCCTCATCGGAGACATCATTTTTAGAACGCGTCCAAAGTGCATCGGATTTATTAATTTTCTCCCATTTTTCACCGCACTCTTTGCCTTCATCATCGTATTCTTTCGTCAGCATTTCCACTGGTAAGCCAATATGGTCAGAATATTTACCGATAATTTCACGCAAACGCCATTCGTTTAAAAATTCTTTTTCATCTTCGCGTAAATGTAAAATCACATCTGTGCCACGGTTTTTTTTCTCAATATCCGCCACAGAATATTCGCCTTCGCCCGCTGATTCCCAAAGTACAGCTTTATCCGCCTCTTCGCCAGCCGCTCTAGTTTTTACAGTTACTTTATCTGCCACAATAAAAGCTGAATAAAAACCCACACCAAATTGCCCAATAAGTTGGCTATTTTTTGCTTGATCTTGGCCAAGTGCGGTTAAAAATTCTTTTGTTCCTGATTTTGCAATCGTCCCCAAATGATCGATGACTTGCTCACGAGTCATACCAATGCCGTTATCACTAATTGTGATAGTGCCTTTATCCGCATCAAAGCTAACGCGCACACGCAAGTCGCCATCGCCTTCATATAAAGCAGGGTTGGAAAGTGCTTTAAAGCGTAATTTATCTGCCGCATCAGAGGCATTAGAAATTAATTCACGTAAGAAAATTTCTTTGTTGGAATACAAAGAATGAATCATTAATTGGAGAAGTTGTTTGACTTCAGATTGGAAGCCGCGAGTTTCTTGATTTTGTGACATAATTTTTTCCTTCATAAAGATAAAAATTGAACGTTACAGATATAAGAATAAAAAGAAAGATTTCAAGGGGAAAAGCAAAGTGCGGTGAATTTTCACCGTATTTTATTCAAACATTTTCCTAAAATATTTAGAAATGAATAACGGTGATTACTATAAGCAATCACCGTTAAACCAAAAGTGTTTTCTTAAGGAGGTTTTGGGTACTCTAAAAATTAGAATTCGTAACCTACACCTACTTTTGCACCGTAATTATTCACTTTAGTGTCGTCAAAGCTACCTAAACGGTTATATTCTAAACCACCGTTTGCATACACCTTTTCGGCTAATTTATATTTAGCCCCCGCTACGATACCATAGCCTACTTTAGTTTCAGAAGAGCTTTTATAGCGTTGATCTGCCCGTTCTTCAAATTTAAAACGGTTTGCCGCTAAACGAGCGCCAACATAAGGCTCAATTTGAGAGTTAGTATCAAAACCATAAAATACTGTTGCTCCGACGCCTTGAACTTTAGTGCCTTGAAAGCTGCCATGATGAGTATAATCACCTGCTACGCTCACATTACCTAATTTATAACCTACTGCTACACGAGGCTCAACTTTCGTTTTGCTTGAACCACCATGGCTCAATTTAGTTTTTGAAAGACCTATATCGCCTTCCGCATATAAACCTGCATTTGCTGTTGAAGCCACTGCGAATGCCCCGACAACAATAGCTAATAATGACTTTTTCATTGGATAACTCCTGCTATTTGATTGAAAATACTCAAAAATATATCACATCACTGACTTATTTTCACCATGAAAAAATAATTTTCCTTGGCATTTTCGACATAAATAGATAATTTTATTGCGCTGAATACGATTATGCCGACGAATCGTTAAATAATGCGTCTGACATTCACACTGATAAGCAAACATTTTACCTTGTACACTTTCCACATCAAATTGATGACAAGTATCAGCAGAGAGATTAAATAACTGTGTCATCACTGCTTGCCATTCCCGTCCATGCGGTTTCACCCGACCAAATACTTGATACACAATAAGATGAGCTAATTCATGGGGAACTACCTGACGAATAAATTCATCTGAATTCTCGAGTAGCAAAGTGCGGTTAAACTTAATCTGATTTTTCTGCAAGTATGCAACGCCAGCTTTTACACCTCGCAAGTCATAACTGATTGTCGGAATAGGAAATTTCCGTTGAAAGTGATTTTCAGCCAATTGTAATGTTTCTGCAAGTTTGCGCTGTACCTGCATTTTTAAATGCCGAAACTGAGTTTGAGATGACATCATCATGTTTAGTAAACAAAAACCGCTAAATTAGCGGTTTTTATTATATACATTTAATTCACTTATTTTAGACCCGCTGCTGCTCGCAATTCTTCAGCGCGATCTACTTTTTCCCATGGGAATTGTTCACGGCCGAAGTGTCCATACGCTGCAGTTTGGCGATAGATTGGTTGAATTAAATTTAACATTTTAATTAAACCATAAGGACGCAAATCAAAAAATTCACGTACTAACTTAACTAATACTTCGCTTGATACTTTTCCTGTACCGAAGGTTTCCACCATGATAGAGGTTGGCTCTGCCACACCAATTGCATAAGAAAGTTGAATTTCACAACGATCTGCAAGACCAGCTGCAACAATATTTTTTGCCACATAACGTGCGGCATAAGCGGCTGAACGGTCTACTTTTGATGGATCTTTACCCGAGAATGCACCTCCACCATGACGAGCCGCTCCACCGTAGGTATCAACAATGATTTTACGACCTGTTAAACCACAGTCACCCATTGGACCACCAATTACAAAACGACCGGTTGGGTTAATGAAATATTTTGTTTGTTGAGATAACCACTGGCTTGGTAAAATTGGCTTGATGATTTCTTCCATCACCCCTTCATAAATTTCTTTTTGTGAGACTTCTTCGCTATGTTGTGTAGAAAGCACTACCGCATCCACACCCACGATTTTGTTATCTTCGTATTTTAAGGTCACTTGGCTTTTCGCATCTGGGCGTAACCACGCGAGTTTTCCGCTTTTACGCACTTCGGCTTGTTTTTCCATTAAACGGTGTGCATAAGTAATCGCCGCTGGCATTAAAACTTCGGTTTCATTTGTCGCATAACCAAACATAATCCCTTGATCACCCGCACCTTGATCCAATGGATTCTCACGATCCACACCTTGATTAATATCTGATGATTGCTTACCGATCGCATTTAATACAGCACAAGAATTACCATCAAAACCCATTTCAGAATGTTTGTAACCAATATCACAAATCACTTGTCGAGTAAGGTTTTCAATATCAACCCATGCTGATGTGGTAATTTCACCACCGACTAACGCCATCCCTGTTTTGACATAGGTCTCACAAGCCACACGTGCTTTAGGATCTTGTTTTAAAATTTCATCAAGTACTGCATCAGAAATTTGATCGGCAATTTTATCTGGATGTCCTTCTGAAACAGATTCAGAAGTAAATAAATAGCTAGACATAAGTTCTCTTCTTTTTTGGATGTATTGACGTATAGACGTCTATAATACGTATTTTAGGATAATCTTCAAGTATTTCCATCAAGTATTTTTAAAATTTAACCAATTTTGTAAGATTTGTTCACCGAATTCTGACATATAAGACTCTGGATGAAATTGCACTGAAAAAATAGGTAAATTCTTATGCTGTGTTGCCATCAAGATTTCATCATCACAAACGGCTGTAATTTCTAATACCTCAGGCATACTCTCACTTTGTACTGCCCAAGAATGATAAAGACCTATTTCAAATTGAGCAGGAAGCCCTAAAAATAAGCCTGAATTTGACCGCACTTTTAAGAGTCGTTTTTGCCCATGACGCACACTTGGCAAGTTATAAAGCTCTCCGCCAAAGAATTCACAAAGGGTTTGATGTCCTAAGCAAACACCTAAAATGGACTTTGTTTGATAAAATCGTTCTAACATCGCAAATAATTGTGGATACGCGCTTGGAACATCTGGTCCTGGAGAAATTAAAATATGTGTATAATTTTCCACACAATCTAATGATAAATCTTCAACACTGACCACATCAAAACTTACCTGTAATTGGCGAATGAGATCCACTAAATTATAAGTAAAAGAATCATGATTATTGATAACTAAAATTTTTTTCATACGGGCTAGTGCCATAATTCGGTGACTAAATTCATTTCAACATTATAGCGATTCTGCGTTAAAATCCTTTTTATTTTTTTATCTACACCTCATGCAAACTTTTATTCATCAAGCTAATGCTTATGGCGCATTACGCCAACCTTTTTTCTTCTTAATTGATTTTGAACAGAAGAAACCTTTAATTTATCCTCTCAACGTTGCCACTCAACAAGGGATATATTGGAATATTCAAAAGGCCCAAAATATCGTTGAACATCAACCGCACATTGGTTTATCTCTCATTACGAAAAAGCCTATTTCGTTAAATCACTATAAACAAGGATTTAATCTTGTTCAACACGAATTACAAAAAGGAAATTCCTATTTACTCAATCTCACTTATCCTAGTGAAATCGAATTAAATGGCAACTTAAGCCAAATTTTTCATTCGGTTGAAGCGCCTTATAAATTACTTTTTAAGGATCAATTTGTCTGCTTTTCTCCTGAATCCTTTGTACAAATTCGACAAAACAAAATTTATACGTATCCCATGAAAGGAACGATTGATGCGAGCCAGCCTAATGCCAAAGCGAATTTGTTAAATGATGAAAAAGAGCAACGAGAACATTACACCATTGTAGATTTAATGCGTAATGATCTTTCAATGGTCGCAAAAAACATCAGAGTATCTCGTTTTCGCTATATCGATAGTATTTACACAGAACGAGGCGAAATACTGCAAACCAGTTCAGAAATTTGTGGTGAACTGGAAAATAATTGGCAAAATACAATTGGCTCAATATTAGCTGAACTTTTACCCGCTGGTTCGATTAGCGGTGCGCCTAAAGAAAAAACGGTTTCCATTATTCAACAAGCTGAAAAACAAACTCGAGGCTATTACACGGGAATTTTCGGTATTTTTGATGGCGAAAACCTAAATAGCGCCGTCGCAATTCGCTTTATTGAACAAAAAAATGATAAATTTTATTTTCGTAGTGGTGGCGGCATTACCATTCAAAGCCAACTTGAAGATGAATATCAAGAGTTGATTGCCAAAGTTTACCTTCCAATTCAAAAGGAAAAGTAATGTTCCCTTTATTTGAAACCATCGCCATTGAAAATGGTAAAATTCAAAATATTGCTCTGCATCAAGCTCGCTATGAGCGTAGCCTTATCACTTATTATGGAAAAAGTGCGGTCACTTTTTTTAATCTTTTAGATCTAATTCAAGTCCCTAAGGAGCTAGATAATAAGCTTGTTCGCTGTCGAATTGACTACAACGCTCATCAAACTAAAATTTCATACCTTGAATATATACCGAAAACACATCGTGTATTCAAACCTATAGTCTGTAATGAAATTGACTATTCGCTCAAATATGTTGATCGTGAACTTATCAATGCATTATTTGCACAAAAGGGAAAGGCTGATGAAATTATTATTATTAAAGAGGGCTTTGTGACAGACTGCTCTATTGGCAATCTCGCCTTTAGAAAAGGCGGTCAATGGTTCACCCCCAATACCCCTTTATTACAAGGCACACAACGAACATATCTATTGCAATCCGGTCAACTTCAAGAAATTGAAATTAGACAAGAACAACTTGAACAGTTTGACGAAATTCGAGTTATTAATGCCTTGAATGGGCTATAAAATGCCCATTCATTCACTTCATTCTATTTGACTAAATCTAACATTTCTTGCGCATTTGCTAAAGCAAGATCCGTAATTTCACTGCCTCCGAGTAATCTTGCAAGAGCAGGAATGCGCTCTTCTTGAGAAAGTGCGGTCATTTTAGTTTCTGTTTTATCATCAACGGTAAATTTCTCAACATTAAATTGATGATGTCCGTGGCATGCCACTTGTGGTAAATGAGTCACACAAAGCACTTGGCATTTATCACCTAATTGGCGCAATAATTTACCCACTACGTTTGCGGTTTTACCACTAATCCCAACATCAACTTCATCAAAGATCAGTGTTGGAATCGCCGATTGATCTGATGTTAAGACTTGAATCGCTAATGACATACGAGACAATTCACCACCTGATGCCACTTTTGCTAGCGGTTGTGCTTGTTGTCCTAAATTACTACGTAAAGTAAAGACGATATTATCTGCCCCACTTGACGCAACTTTCGTTAAATCTGAATTCACGTCAATGAAAAACTCGGCATTTTCCATTGCAAGCCCTTTGATAGAATGTGTCACCTGTCGTGCTAATTTCTCTGCGGCTTGGCAGCGGCTTTCATGTAATTGTTTTGCCGTATGTTGCATTTTCTCAAAGGCAGCTTTTTCTTCCAGAATCAGACGTTCTTCACTTTCTGAAAAATCTAAAAGTGCGGTCAATTCTGCTTTTAATTTTTGATGCCATACCACCAACTCTTCAGGTTTCACATTGTGCTTGCGTGCAAGTTGTAAAGCTTGACCTAAACGTTGTTCAATCTCTTGTAATAACATCGGATCTTGCTCAATATGAGAAGCAAGATGTTGGACTTCATTTGTCGCCTCTTGCACTTGAATAAGCGCATCATTCAACATTGTTTGAACAGAAACATATCGAGGATCTAACTCACTTAATTCATCAATATACTGTGTCGCACGATAAAGCATAGAATCAATACTCACGGTCTCATTTTCACTGAGTAACTGTAAGGCTGATTGTGATAACTGTGTCAGCTGTTCGCTATTTGATAGACGACGTTGATCCTCTTCTAATTCTAAATATTCATTTGGACGAAGGGCAAACTCATCCAATTCTTCTACCTGGTATTGTAAAAGTTGCTTCTTCGCTTCATTCTCGGCGACTTGTTGTTGGAAGTTTTTAACTTGTGTTTGAAGATTTTTCCACGCTCGATAATCTTCTCGCATTTGAGCGAGTAAATCATTGTGATGTGCAAATGTATCCACCAACTGAAGCTGATAATCATTTTTCAATAATAACTGCGAAGCGTGCTGCCCATTAATATGAATAAGATATTGACCAATTTCTTTTAATTGAGAAGCCGATACGGGCGTGCTATTGATAAAGGCTTTAGAACGTCCATCTGCATTAATAACACGACGTAAAATACAATCGGAGGGATTATCAGGATCTTGCAATTCCTGCTGTTGCAACCATTGATAAGCGGGGTTAGTTGGTTCAATAAAAAATGTGGCGCAGATTTCGGCTCTTTCCTGCCCTTCTCGAACCATAGAGGTTTCAATACGTTGTCCCAAGCATAATCCCAACGCATCAATAGCAATAGATTTTCCTGCGCCGGTTTCACCCGTAATTACAGACATTCCTTTCGCCAATTCAATTTCTAATTGACGAACAATTGCAAAATTATTGATGGTAAGTTGGGTTAGCATAAAAATCTCCTTAACTGTATATCCATATATTATAACTGATATAATATACAGTAAAGAGATTTTTAACTTTTTGAATTAGAAATTTTTAAGCCAGCCTAATTTCGTGCTTAATACATTGTAATAATTATAATTTTTCAGGTGCAATAGGCGCAGTTTATGCGGACTTTTTTCAATATGCACCACATCATCCGGACAAAAATCGAGTGCCATTTGACTATCACAGCCAACCTCTAACTGAGAAGTATTATGCTCGGCAAAGCGAATGGAAATTTTGCTGTCGCCATCAATGACTAATGGTCGAGAAGAAAGTGTGTGCGGGAACATCGGCACAAGGGCAATCGCATTTAAATTTGGCGTTAAAATCGGGCCACCAGCAGAAAGCGAATAAGCCGTTGAACCTGTTGGCGTGGAAACAATCAAGCCGTCTGAACGTTGAGAAAAGGCAAATTTATCATTGATATAAACATGGAAATCAATCATGTGCGCAATTTTAGCTGGGTGAATCACCGCCTCATTTACTGCATTACCACTAGAAATAATTTCACCATTGCGTTCAATTTTAGCTTCCAATAAAAAACGCTCTTCGACAAAAAACTCGCTGCGTTCCAAACAAGCTTCAAGCTGTGCGTAAGCATTTTTCGGATCGATATCGGTCAAAAAGCCCAAGTTACCTCGGTTAATACCAATCATTGGAATATGATATTTAGCCAAAATGCGAGCACGTCCTAGCATATTGCCATCACCACCGATCACAATCACAAGCTGTGCTTGCTCACCGATTTGTTCAACTGTCGCTAACACCTCTTCGGGTAAACCAAATTTTTCACCGACATCTTTTTCCACTAAAACTCGATATCCTCGCTCTTTCAGCCATTGATACAAGTTTTTATGCATTTGCAAATTAAGATCGCGACGAGGTTTTCCCATCAAGGCGATGGTTTTAAATGATTTAACTAATTCATCCATAACTATGATTGCTCCCAAGTGCAAACTCACCGATTTCTAACCACACTTGAATTTAAAATTTTAGCCATTATATTACATAGCAATTCAGTTTTGCTAAAATAGCGCTAATTTTTGATCAATGGAGAAAAAGATGTCAGAACAAGCACAAAACTTAAATGAAAATGAAGAACTCGTTGAAGAAGTTCAACAGGAAACCACTTCGACGGAAGATCCGTTAGAAGAAGCGATCGCTCGTGTGCAAGAGCTTGAAGAACAATTAAAAGCACAAGTAGAAGAAACCTCTAAAAAAGAACAAGATTTATTGCTTCGTACTCGTGCAGAAATTGACAATATGCGTCGCCGTAGCGAACAAGATGTTGAAAAAGCACATAAATTTGCATTAGAAAAATTTTCAAAAGACATTTTAAATACCATTGATAACTTAGAGCGTGCGCTTTCAACACCTGCTAATAAGGAAGATGAAAGCATCAAAGCGTTATTCGATGGTGTGGAGCTAACCTTAAAAGAGTTACTCTCAACGGTGTCTCGCTTTGGTGTGGAACCTGTTGGCGCAGTGGGTGAAACCTTTAACCCGGATCTCCACCAAGCCATCTCTATGCAACCAGCTGAAGGGTTTGAAAGCAACCAAATCACCACCGTTTTACAAAAAGGCTATACCTTAAATGGTCGTGTAATTCGCCCAGCTATGGTAATGGTTGCAGCTTAATTTCTTTTCTATGACTTAAAGAGCGGACGATTTTTCGTCCGTTTTTTATTGCCAAAAAACTTGATTCAGGTCAAATTTATTAAAAAATAATTTGAGAATAATTATCAATAAAAAGACTCTTTCCTTCCAGATTTAGCAAGCTTTCACCTCAATTTCAACCATCAAAAACCGACAAGTAACACTACATATTGTGTGTTGATATATTAAATAAAACTATATATAGTGCTTTCGATTTTTTTTCATAGCTACCTTATAGGAGTCATAAAATGAACGCTTTCTTCGTGATTAAGCGTGATGGTTCACGAATTGGGTTTGACCTACAACGTATTACTAATGCAATCAAAAAAGCAGCAAGTGCGGTCAATATTGTTGATGACATGTATATCCATGATCTGAGCCAGCAGATTAATACTGAAATTTTTAGTCATTATCAACATGAAATTGATATCAACCAGATTCAAAAAATTGTTGAAAATCACTTAATGACAAGTAAGTATCCACAAATTGCACGTGCTTACATTGAATATCGTCACGATCGCGACCTGGCACGTGAAAAACGCAGCCAATTAACCAAAGAAATTGAAGGACTGATTGAACAAAGCAACGTGGAATTGCTTAATGAAAACGCAAATAAAGATGCGAAAGTTATCCCTACCCAACGTGATTTACTGGCGGGTATTGTGGCAAAACACTATGCCAAACGTCATATTCTGCCAAGAGATGTTGTTGAAGCCCATGAAAAAGGGGAAATCCACTATCACGACTTAGACTACGCACCATTTTTCCCGATGTTTAACTGCATGCTCGTTGATCTAAAAGGCATGCTTTCTCATGGTTTTAAAATGGGTAATGCTGAAATTGAACCGCCTAAATCTATCGGTACAGCAACAGCGGTTACCGCACAAATTATTGCTCAAGTAGCCAGCCATATCTATGGCGGTACAACCATTAATCGCATTGATGAAGTGCTTTCGCCTTATGTTCAACTCAGTTTTGAAAAACATTTGAAAAATGCCGCCCAATGGCAAATTCCGGATGCGGAAGGTTATGCGAAAGCGCTAATTGAAAAAGAATGTTTTGATGCGTTTCAATCCCTCGAATATGAAGTCAATACGCTCCATACGTCAAATGGCCAAACACCGTTTGTTACCTTTGGTTTTGGCTTAGGCACAAGTTGGCAAGAACGTTTGATTCAGCAATCAATTTTGAAAAACCGTATTCGTGGTTTGGGTAAAAATCACAAAACGCCCGTCTTCCCTAAACTGGTCTTTACCATTAAAAAAGGCGTGAACCAAAACGAACAAGATCCGAACTATGATATTAAAAAACTGGCATTAGAATGCGCTTCAAAACGCATGTATCCAGATATTTTAAACTATGATCAAGTGGTTAAAGTCACTGGCTCGTTCAAAGCCCCAATGGGTTGCCGTAGCTTCTTAGGTGCTTATGAAGAAAACGGCCATGAAGTGCATGATGGTCGCAATAATTTAGGCGTGGTAAGTCTGAATCTGCCTCGCATTACTCTGGAAGCACAAGGAAATGAAGAAAAATTCTACCGCACTTTAGATGAACGCTTAGCCCTCGCGAAGAAAGCCTTGCTTACCCGTATTGCTCGCTTAGAAAATACCAAAGCTCGTGTCGCGCCAATTCTCTATATGGAAGGCGCTTGCGGCGTTCGACTAAACGCCGACGATAATGTTGTGGATATTTTCAAAAATGGACGAGCATCAATTTCTTTAGGCTATATTGGCATTCATGAAACCATCAATGCGCTGTATAAAAAAGGACACATTTTTGACGATGAGCAACTGCGTGAAAAAGGCATCGCCATTGTGCGTCGTTTAAGTGAAGCGGTAAAACAATGGCAGAAAGAAACGGGTTATGCATTTAGCCTTTATTCCACACCAAGTGAAAACTTGTGTGATCGTTTCTGTCGCTTAGATACCAAACAATTTGGCGTTATTGAAGGCGTTACCGATAAAGGCTACTATACTAACAGCTATCACTTAGATGTAGAGAAAAAAGTGAATCCATACGATAAATTAGACTTTGAAATGCCTTATCCTGAATTAGCCAGTGGTGGCTTCATTTGTTATGGCGAATACCCAAATATTCAACATAATCTCAAAGCGCTCGAAGATGTGTGGGATTATAGCTACGATCGCGTACCTTATTACGGCACGAATACGCCAATTGATGAATGTTATGAATGTGGTTTTACAGGAGAGTTTAATTGCACAAGTAAAGGCTTTGTCTGTCCAAAATGCGGTAATCATGACAGTGCAAAAGTCTCCGTGACCCGACGGGTTTGTGGTTATCTCGGCAGCCCTGACGCTCGTCCATTCAACGCTGGCAAACAGGAAGAAGTAAAACGTCGAGTGAAACACCTATAATGTTGCAACATCGATTATGATAAAATAGCTCATCAAAAGTGAGCTATTTTTATTTCAATAAATAAGGAAGTACTATGCCAACACTTACACAAATCACTCAATCCATCATGCAAGATCCCGATAATCAATCGTTTACCGCAAAGGGGATCGAACCGCTTTTTGCTGCGCCAACTACCGCTCGTATTAATATCGTCGGACAAGCACCTGGAATTAAAGCCCAAGAAAGTCGTTTATACTGGAATGATAAAAGCGGTGATCGACTACGTGAATGGCTAGGTGTGGATCGCGATACCTTTTACCATTCAGGTATGTTTGCTGTCATCCCAATGGATTTTTATTACCCAGGAAAAGGCAAATCCGGTGATTTACCGCCACGCAAAGGCTTTGCAGAGAAATGGCACGCACCGATTTTAGCTAACTTGCCCAATATCGAGCTCACCATTCTTATCGGGCAATATGCACAAAAATATTATTTACCCGAAAACAAGCTTAATGTGACTGAAACGGTTCACCATTTCCGTGATTTTCTGCCTCAATATCTCCCTCTCGTTCACCCTTCTCCACGCAACCAAATTTGGCTCAAGAAAAATCCATGGTTTGAGCAAGAGATTGTGCCAACATTGCAAAAGCAAGTAAAAATGATTTTATCTTATTAGTTTAACATCTGATTTATAGATTATCTTTAATAAATTCAATATATTAATAGTTTTTTATTATGATACTAATCCATTTTAAGTATGTCTTCTTTTCTGATTAATCTTTCTTGTGCTACAATCGGTGACTATTAACAAATATGAGGAAAAATATGCAACAAACCCCTGTTACTAACTCAAGAGCCAAAGCTTGGAATAAAAATGCGATTATATTCCTCGTCGATGTTGTGCTCTTCTTTGTTTTATTAAACACGCTTCCTTTTGAGCTAGCAGTCAATAAAGGTTTAGCATTATTAGCATTCGTAGCAATTTTATGGCTTACTGAAGCAGTGAATGTCACGATTACAGCGCTATTTGTCCCTATCCTGTCCGTATTATTAGGATTGGTAAATAGTCGCGAGGCCTTAGTGGCTTTTGCCGATCCAACTATTTTCTTATTTTTTGGCGGATTCGCACTTGCTACCGCATTAAATGTGCAAAAAATTGATCAAATGATTGCCAATAAAATTATGCAATTAGCCAAAGGTCGATTATTCATTGCTGTTCTTTATCTATTCTTAGCCACGGCTTTTTTATCTATGTGGATGAGTAATACGGCTACAGCGGCAATGATGATACCACTTTCCATGACGATCTTAAGCCAATTAGATCGTAATAAAGAACATAACACTTATATATTTGTATTATTAGGAATCGCCTATAGTGCCACTATTGGGGGAATGGGGACTTTGGTAGGAAGCCCTCCGAACGCTATTGCGGCCTCACAACTCCATTTAGATTTTGCTAGTTGGTTAATGTTTGGCACACCTGTTATGCTCATTTTATTCCCAATTATCATCGGTTGGTTATACATCGTCTTTAAACCGAAATTAAACCTTCATTTTGAAGCCGAATTTGCCAAAATCCATATGAATAAAAAACGTATTTTAACTTTAGCGATTTTTGTAGCGGTGGCAATTCTTTGGATTTTTGGCGGCTATCTCAATCCCATTATTTCTCAATTATTAGGACTCCCTAAACCAATCGGCAGTTTTGATAGTATGGTCGCACTCTCTGCAGCAATTGTTATTTGTGTAACAGGCATCGCAAGCTGGAAAGAAGTACAAGAAAATACAGAATGGGGCGTACTTTTCCTCTTTGGTGGCGGTTTAACATTAAGCTCGGTTCTTACCCATTCTGGTGCAAGCAAAATCATGGCGGATGGTATAGTCTTCATTATTGAGGGGGGCCACTACTATGTGATGGCATTAATTGTTGCAGCATTTATTGTGATTTTGACCGAGTTTACTTCAAACACGGCAAGTGCAGCCTTACTTGTCCCAATCTTTATATCTATCGCTCAAGCACTCAATATGCCTCCGCTTGGTTTTGCGATGATTATTGGTTTGGGTGCATCTTGTGCCTTTATGATGCCGGTTGGTACACCGCCTAATGCAATTGTGTACGCCACAGGCTTTGTCAAACAATCTGAAATGGTTCGTGTCGGTAAGTTTATTGATTTAACCTGTATAATCGTTATTGCAACTATTGCTTATCTATTCTGGATGTAGCCTTTAAAACAGACAAGAGCGGTTGAAAATAACATGATTTTTAACCGCTCTTTTTTATTTCACCTACGCAAACGTTTGCGTAAATGAGAATTTCACGTATAATTCGCACAATTTTTTTATACTTAAAAGAACCTATGAATAACAACCTACTTTATACCGTGGAAGACAAACCACCTTTCGGATTGAGTTTACTCCTTGCGGCACAACATTTACTTGCTGCACTCGGGGGTATTATTGCCGTACCATTGGTCATTGGTAACGTCTTAAAATTACCGACCGAAGATACCATTACATTAGTTAATGCTGCGCTTTTAATTTCTGGTATAGTCACGGTTATCCAATGTAAAGGCTTAGGACCTGTGGGCATTCGTTTACCAAGTGTGATGGGAACCAGTTTTACTTTCGTTGCTGCTGCACTGGCCATTGGTTTCAGCGAATATGGCATCGCCGGTATTCTAGGTTCTTCTCTCATTGGTTCCTTAGTGATGATTATCGGCAGTTTCTTCATGCCGTATATTCGCAAATTGTTCCCACCACTTGTGACGGGGACTGTTGTCATGATGATCGGCTTAAGCCTGATTCCAGTTGCGGTTGACTGGTTTGCGGGTGGTCAACGTGGTGATGCGAATTATGCGACGCCAGAAAATTTAATGATGGCGAGCTTTGTATTAATCATCGTTGTAGCACTCGTGCAATGGGGCAAAGGCATTTTCTCCGCCGCAGCGATCGTTATTGGGATGATGACAGGCTATCTCGTTTGTTTAGCCATGGGCTGGGTGAGCTTTGAAGGCGTAAAACAAGCGCAAACTTTCGCAATTCCACAACCACTACACTTTGGTTTAGCCTTCCCTATTTCAGGTATTATCGGCATGTCCATTGCCTATTTAGTGACGATCGTTGAATCAAGCGGTAACTTCTTAGCACTAGGTAATGCAACCCAAACAGAAATTACCGGCAAACATTTACGTGGTGGCGTTTTAGCCGATGGTTTAGGATCTGCCCTAGCTGCCATAATGTCCACCACACCATTCTCTTCATTCTCACAAAACATTGGCGTCATTTCTCTAACGGGCGTGGCTAGCCGTCACGTGGTTGCGCTAACCGGTGTACTTCTAGCGCTAGCGGGCTTATTCCCTGTATTTGGCGCATTAATTGTTTCAATTCCATTGCCTGTATTAGGTGGTGCAGGCTTAATGATGTTCGCGATGATTATCGCTGCGGGTATCCAAATGTTAGACAAAGTCGCACGCAGCAAACGCAATGGTTTAATTATTGCCATTTCCATTGGCTGTGGCTTAGCCGTGACAACTCGTCCAGAATTGCTTGATAAATTACCGCACTTTTTCAAAGAAGTGCTCGGTTCAGGCATTACCGTAGGCTCATTACTTGCCTTAATTCTTAACCTCGTGCTTCCAGAAGATAAAGTGGAAGAAACAAAAGAATAAAAATAGATAGCGAATAAGGGCAGATTAACACTGCCCTTTTCTTTTCCTGTAAAATATTTCTAAAACTGACCGCACTTTGTTAAAATCAGGCATCATTTTCCATTTATCAAGGAATAAAAATGGCAGATTTACCTTTTTTAGTTGAACTCAACGAACAAAATCTTACCGAAACGTTGCAACGTTCTGTTGAAACCCCGCTTGTCATTAACTTTTATGCACCAAGCCATAAAGAATCAGCTGATTTTGCAAAAGTCCTAAAACGTGTTGCAGAACAACACCAAGGGCAATTTATTCTCGGCTTAGTCAATTGTGAAACGGAGCAAATGCTTGCCGCACAATTTCGTATTCAAGCGTTGCCAACGACCTACCTTTTTAAAGAGGCACAAGCATTAGATGCCTTCCCTGGCACATTAGATGAAACCAGCTTATTACAACGTTTAAGCGCCATTTTGCCAAAAGAAGAAGATTTAAAATTCCAAAAAGCCTTGGATTTTTTACAAGTGGAAGATTACGACTCTGCTCTTCCATTACTGAAAGAAGCCTGGGAACTTTCGGATAAGAAAAACAGCGATGTGGCATTACTTTATGCGGAAACCTATATCGCCATGAAAAAAACGGAGCCTGCATCAGATATTTTAGCGCAAATTCCGATTCAGGATCGCGACAGTCGTTGGCATGGCTTACAAGCGCAGATTGAGCTTTTAATTAAAGCGGCCGATACGCCAGAAATTCAGCAATTACAAGCGGATTATGCGAAAAATCCAACGCCTGAAATTGCATTGAAATTGGCAGTTCAGCTACATCAAGCCAATCGAAACGAAGAAGCATTAGATTTATTATTTAGCATTCTTAAACAAGATCTTTCTGCGGAAAACGGTGACGTGAAGCAACAGTTTTTAGCTATTTTATCAGCCATTGGTAATGCAGATCATATCACCAATAAATATCGTCGATTGCTGTATGCATTGCTTTACTAATACGATCAACTATTTTTTTATGCATGAAGGCTTTATAATGGACGAACTCCAAAAACCTCATGCTTTATTTTATAAACAAAGGATTCTTTATGTCAGACGTTAAACACAGTAAATTATTAATTTTAGGTTCAGGCCCTGCGGGTTATACCGCGGCTATTTATGCCGCACGTGCGAACTTAAAACCTGTTTTAGTGACCGGTCTTCAACAAGGAGGACAACTTACTACCACGGATGAAATTGAAAACTGGCCGGGTGATTTTGAAATCACCACTGGTCCAGGTTTAATGCAACGTATGTTGCAACACGCCGAAAAATTTGAAACCGAAATCGTGTTTGATCATATTAATAAAGTCGATTTATCTTCTCGCCCGTTCAAACTTTATGGTGATATGCAAACCTTCACATGTGATGCGTTAATCATCGCAACAGGGGCATCCGCACGTTATATCGGATTAGAATCAGAAACCGCTTATAAAGGTCGAGGTGTTTCAGCTTGCGCAACCTGTGATGGTTTCTTCTATCGCAATAAACCGGTTGCCGTTGTCGGTGGTGGAAATACCGCCGTTGAGGAAGCACTTTACTTAGCGAATATTGCGTCTGAAGTGCACTTAATCCACCGTCGCGATAGCTTCCGTGCGGAAAAAATCTTAATCGATCGCTTATACAAAAAAGTCGAAGAAAGCAAAATCGTGCTTCATACTGACCGCACTTTGAATGAAGTGTTAGGCGATAACATGGGCGTAACAGGTGTACGTTTAGAAAACGTAAAAACTGGCGAAAAAGAAGACGTGAAATTAGACGGTTTATTTATTGCTATCGGTCATGCGCCAAACACTGAAATTTTCCAAGGTCAGCTTGAGCTTAACAACGGTTATATCGTTGTTAAATCTGGTCTTGAAGGCAATGCAACAGCGACCTCTGTAGAAGGTGTTTTTGCTGCAGGTGATGTGATGGATCACAACTATCGCCAAGCCATTACTTCAGCGGGGACAGGCTGTATGGCAGCATTAGATGCTGAACGTTATTTAGATGCACAAGAATAAGTGCGCTAAATTCTCATGTAAGGTGCGTAAAACAAGGTTTCACGCACCTATTATTTTTCAAAGGTAGGTTTTTTAATCCTCCAGCCAACTCATCCTATCCTAGGATAAATAAAAACAATGGACAAACTTCGCCAAAAATATTTACAAAAATGGCTTCGTGCGCAACAGCAACCTGTTAAAAAATTAATGCGCACCAATATTGCCCTTGCCACACTTTCTTCCTTAATTCTTGTGGCTCAAACCTATTTTCTTGCGACATTGCTCGACAAGCTCATTATGCAAAACATCGATCGCGCTGAGCTAGTTCCATATTTTATTGCATTAATCATTACTTTTGCTTTGCGTGCAGTCATTTTATGGCTACGCGAAAAAATTGGCTTTAAAGCAGGTCGATTACTGCGCAATCATATGCGTCAAAAGATCTTAGATAAAATCCATCAAGTTGGGCCGGCCACCATCAATAATAAACCAGCCGGAAGCTGGGCAAGTATCATGCTTGAACAAGTGGAAAATCTGCATAACTTCTATGCGCGTTTCTTACCACAACAAAGTTTGTCTGCCATTGTACCAATGGTGATTTTAATTGCTGTATTCCCACTCAACTGGGCTGCTGGACTGATTTTGATGGTGACCGCACCACTTGTGCCAATTTTTATGATTCTAGTAGGGATTGCAGCAGCAGATAGTAGCCAAAAAAATATGGCAACCCTTTCTCGCTTAAGTGCACAATTCTTGGATCGCTTACGTGGTTTAGAAACCTTACGTCTTTTCAACCGCAGTTCAGAACAAACACAACATATTGAAAGTACAACGGAAGACTTCCGTGAAACGACCATGACCGTACTTAAAATGGCGTTTCTCTCTTCTGCCGTGTTAGAGTTTTTCACCTCAATTTCCATTGCTTTAATGGCGGTATATTTTGGTTTTAGCTATTTAGGTCAAGTCGAATTTGGTACTTATGGCACCACGCTGACCTTATTTACCGGCTTTTTCTGCTTAATTCTGGCACCAGAGTTTTATCAACCATTGCGTGATCTTGGGACTTACTACCACGATCGTGCCGCAGGTATTGGTGCTGCTGATGCCATTGTCGATTTCTTAGAAGCGGATTATTTAATTGCGCATCAAGGGAATGAACAAATTCCAGCACAAAGTGCGGTCGAAATTCAGGCTGAAAATTTAGTGGCACTTTCTCCACAAGGTCAACCATTAACGAAGCCCCTTTCATTCCATATTCCGAAAGAAAGCCATATTGCCCTTGTGGGCCAAAGTGGTGCAGGAAAAACCTCTTTAATCAATGTATTACTCGGTTTCTTGCCTTATGAAGGCAGCTTAAAAATTAACGGTGTAGAACTTAATCAAAGCCGTTTAAGCGACTGGCATAAACAAATTGCGTGGGTGGGGCAAAACCCATTACTATTACAAGGTAGCATCAAAGAAAATCTACTTTTGAGTGATATTCAAGCAACTGGTGAGCAAATTGAGCAAGCCTTGATTTCTGCTCAAGCGAAAGAGTTTACCGATAAATTAGGCTTGGATAGCGAAATTAAAGATGGCGGCATTGGTGTATCTGTAGGCCAAGCTCAGCGCTTAGCTATCGCACGCGCTTTACTACGCAAAGGCAATTTATTATTACTCGATGAGCCAACGGCTAGCCTTGATGCTCAGTCTGAAAATCTGGTACTTGCTGCCCTTGCAGAAATGAGCCATAACCAAACGACCTTAATGATCACACACCGTATTGAAGATCTAAAACAATGTGACAATATTTTTGTGATGCAAGAAGGTCAAATTGTTCAACAAGGGCATTTCAACCAATTAAAAGATCAAGGCTTCTTTGCCGAATTATTGGCTCAACGAAAAGAGGATATTCAATAATGCGTGCTTTACTTCCCTTTTTACGTTTATTTAAATTTGCCAAGTTGCCTTTATTTTTAGGCTTGGTTTTAATGATTACGGGTCTTGCATCTAGCATAGGCTTGCTGACCACATCGGGTTGGTTTTTAGCGGCAACAGCCATTGCGGGTCTTGGCACATTGTTTAATTTCTTCTATCCATCTGCTTCTGTGCGTGGGCTTGCCATTGGCCGTACCCTTTTCCGTTATTTTGAAAAGTTGGTGACACACGATGCGACTTTCCGCATTTTGGCTAAATTACGGGTACAAGTTTTTGAGAAAATTATTCCATTAAGTCCTGCTGTGTTAAATCGCTACCGTAACAGCGATTTATTAAACCGCTTAGTGTCTGATGTAGATACCCTAGATAGCCTTTATCTTCGCTTAATTGCGCCATTTATTACGGCTATTTTTGTGATTTTAGTCATGTGTATTGGCCTAAGTTTTGTCAATGCACCTTTAGCCTTAGGTCTAGGTGCGAGCCTGCTTTTATTAGTATTCGTCATTCCAACCGTTTTCTACCAACTGGGTAAAAAATTTGGCGATAAACTCGTGCATTCACGTGCGCTTTATCGCACCCAATTCTTAGAATTTATCCAAGCACAAGCGGAATTATTGCTCTTTAATGCCGAAGATAAATTGAAAGATAACATGGCTAAAACTGAAGCTAATTGGCAAGCAGACCAACAAAAAGAAGCCAATTTAAGCGGATTTTCAACCGCACTTTCACTCTTCTTAAATGGTTTGATTATTGCCGCAATGTTGTGGTTTAGCTCACAAGCGGAATTTGGCAACGATGAATATCGTATGGCATTTATTGCGCTCTTCACTTTTGCGGCCCTTGCATCGTTTGAAATCTTAATGCCATTAGGTTCTGCGTTCTTACATATCGGGCAAGTCATTGCGTCGGCTGAACGCGTGACAGATATTATCGAGCAGCAACCATTAGTGACCTTTAATGGCAAAGCTGAGTTCGATCAAAACGCCACAACATTAATTGAAACCAAAGATCTTTCTTTCACTTATCCTGAACGTCAAAATCGTGCTTTAGAGAATTTGAATTTAACCATTCAAAAAGGTAAAAAAGTCGCCATTTTAGGTAAAACAGGCAGCGGAAAATCCACGTTATTACAGCTTTTAGTACGCAATTACGATGCAAACCAAGGTCAGCTATTTCTTGCTGGCAAGCCCATTGCTGATTACACCGAAGACACATTACGCAGCCAATTCTGCTTTTTAACGCAACGTGTTCATGTATTTAGCGATACACTTCGTCAAAATCTGCAATTCGCAAGTGCGGTCAATATTTCAGATGAAAAAATGATCGAGGTGTTAAATCAAGTTGGTTTAGGCAAATTGTTGGAACAAGAACAAGGCTTAGATATTTGGCTAGGTGATGGCGGCCGTCCACTTTCTGGTGGAGAACAACGTCGTTTAGGCTTAGCGCGTATTTTGCTTAATGATGCACCAATTTTATTATTAGATGAGCCAACTGAAGGTTTAGATCGCGAAACTGAACGCCAAATTCTGCGTTTGATTCTTGCCCATGCTGAAAATAAAACCTTAATTATGGTGACTCACCGCTTAACGGCGATTGAGCAATTTGATGAGCTTTGTGTGATTGATGAAGCGAAGCTAATTGAAAAAGGCACTTATGCAGAATTATTGCAATTAGAAAAAGGGTTCTTCAAACAATTAGTGGAGCGTGTGTAAAACAAGGAAGGATAAGTTGGGTGGAAATCTTCCCAGCTTATTCTCGGCACACAGAAATTCCGACTTTGGCTGCTTTCTTCCGAACCTGACCGAGTAAACCGGACACCGTTGCGAGAGACCGAGAAGATTTCCATTGATATCGCAATGCGATTAGGTGGGCTATTATGCAAGAATTAGCCCTGTATTGCAAAGGTTAATTTATCAATTCGGTGAATTTGACGAGAAAATCAACCGCACTTTTAAGGTAAAACCATGAACTATCTCCAATACTATCCTACCGATGTTGTAAATGGCGAAGGCACCCGTTGCACCCTTTTCGTTAGCGGTTGTACGCATGGTTGCCGTGGTTGCTACAACCAAAAGAGCTGGTCTTTTGATAATGGTGTATTATTTGATGAGGCGATGGAACAACAGATCATCAATGATTTAAAAGATACGCGCATTAAACGTCAAGGGCTCACCCTTTCCGGTGGAGATCCGATGCATCCTCGTAATGTTGAAGCATTACTTCCTTTTGTTCAACGTGTCAAAAAAGAATGTCCTGATAAGGATATTTGGGTGTGGACGGGATATAAACTGGATGAACTTGATGATTATCAACGTCAAATGTTGCCTTATATTGACGTGCTTATTGATGGGAAATTTATACAAGAACAGGCTGACCCAAGCTTGGTTTGGCGCGGTTCAGCCAATCAAGTGATTTACCGTTTTAAGGTTTAACCGAATAAGGTTAAGCTATTCTGCCAAGCCGTTTCTTTAATCACTTCAGCATTTTCACTTCTTAAATGGCATAACGCCTCAAAGGTGTGAACAATCCGCTCTGGTCGATTAGGTTGCCCTTGAAAGCCAAACACCGGCATATCTGGTGTATCTGTTTCTAACACCAACGCCTCTAATGGTAACTTCGCAATCGCTTGGCGGGTTTTATTTGCACGTTCATAAGTAATGGTACCGCCTACGCCAATTTTATACCCTAAGTCCACAAATCGTTTAGCTTGATCATAACTTCCAGAAAAACCATGCACGACACCACATTTTGGTAAATTGGCTTGTTTTAAAAAACGGAATAATTGCTCATGGGATTTTCGGCTATGTAAATTGACCGACAGATTGCATTTCTTCGCTAAATAAAGCTGACTTTCTAAAAAGTGCTGTTGTTTTTGCCATAATTCATCAGTTAATAAATCGGGAATCGCACATTCTAAGCCTATTTCTGCTACGGCTGTACAATTTTGATTACGAACAGATAATGCAGCATCCAATATCTCTAAATCATGCTCTTGATGCTCTTTGATATAAAGAGGATGCAACCCAAGCCCACAATAAAGATGCTCAGGAAAAAGTGCGGTCATATTTTGGATTGTTTTAAAATCCGACTCTTTTACCGCCACAATTAGAATTTTTTGCACATCAGCTTGCTTAGCGTTATCCACCAGCTGAACCAATGGCTCACCAGTATCATGATGAAGATAATCAAGATGGGTATGAGTATCGAAGAAAGGCATAATGTTATTTCGCTTAAGAAAAAAAGGTGTGTAGATTACGCATCCACACACCGAATTCATTATTCAACAGACACTGATGTAATCACCACATCTTCTGTTGGCACGTCTTGGTGGAAACCTTTATTACCAGTTTTTACTTTCTTGATTTTATCAACCACATCCATGCCTTCTACCACTTCACCGAATACGGCATAACCCCATTCTTGTACCACTTCGCGGCCAAACATCTCTTTTGAACGGTAGTTTAAGAAGTCATTATCTGCCACGTTAATGAAGAATTGTGCCGTTGCAGAATGTGGATCAGAGGTACGCGCCATGGCGATTGTGCCACGTTTATTGCTTAAACGATTGTTAGCTTCATTTTGGATCGGTGCGTTTGTTGCTTTTTCACGCATTCCGCTTTCCATACCACCGCCTTGGATCATAAATCCATCAATAACACGATGAAAAATTGTGTTATTATAGAAACCGTTTTTACAATAATTTAAAAAGTTTTCTGCAGTGATTGGCGCTTTATCAAAATCAAGTTTAATTTTTATATCGCCAAAATTTGTGTGTAATGTAACCATGTTGTTTTCCTCTTGAAAATTAAGGCATTCATTATTCCACAAATGGCGAGAAAGTGCCACAAGGAGCAGAAAAGTGCGGTCGTTTTCCAACCAGTTTTAAGAGAAAAAATATGTTAAAGATCTTTAATACCCTCACTCGCGAAAAAGAAGTGTTCAAACCTATCCATGAAGGAAAAGTGGGTATGTATGTGTGCGGCGTAACCGTTTACGATTTATGCCATATTGGCCACGGCCGTACCTTTGTGTGTTTTGATGTGATAGCTCGCTATTTACGCGCTTTAGGCTACGATTTAACTTATGTGCGTAATATCACGGATGTAGATGATAAAATCATTAAACGTGCATTAGAAAACAAAGAAACCTGCGATCAACTTGTAGATCGTATGGTGCAAGAAATGTATAAAGATTTTGATGCGTTAAACGTATTACGCCCTGATTTTGAGCCTCGTGCGACGCATCATATCCCTGAAATTATTGAGATTGTGGAAAAACTGATTGCACGTGGTCATGCTTATGTTGCAGACAATGGCGACGTGATGTTTGATGTGGAAAGCTTTAAGGAATACGGCAAATTATCGCGCCAAGATCTTGACCAATTACAAGCTGGTGCACGTATTGAAATTAATGAAATCAAGAAAAATCCAATGGATTTCGTGCTTTGGAAAATGTCAAAAGAAAACGAACCAAGCTGGCCATCTCCATGGGGCGCAGGTCGTCCAGGTTGGCACATTGAATGTTCAGCGATGAACTGTAAACAACTTGGTGAACATTTTGATATTCATGGCGGTGGTTCTGATTTAATGTTCCCGCATCACGAAAATGAAATTGCGCAATCTTGCTGTGCTCATGGCGGCCAATATGTGAATTATTGGATCCATTCCGGCATGATCATGGTAGATAAAGAAAAAATGTCGAAATCCCTCGGCAACTTCTTCACTATTCGTGATGTATTAAACCACTGCAATGCAGAAGCGGTGCGTTATTTCTTATTAACGGCACACTATCGCAGCCAACTCAATTATAGTGAAGAAAACCTGAATTTAGCACAAGGTGCATTAGAACGTTTGTACACCGCTTTACGTGGCACCGATCAAAGTGCGGTTGCTTTTGGCGGTGAAAATTTTGTGGAAGCCTTCCGTGAAGCAATGGACGATGATTTCAATACGCCGAACGCTCTTTCTGTCCTATTTGAAATGGCGCGTGAAATCAATAAATTGAAAACTGAAGATACAGAAAAAACCAATGGTCTTGCTGCACGTTTACGTGAATTAGCGGGTATCTTAGGTTTACTTCAACAAGATCCAGAAAAATTCTTACAAGCTGACTCTGACGATGATGAAGTCGCAAAAATTGAAGCGCTCATCAAACAACGCAACGAGGCTCGTGCAGCTAAAGATTGGGCTGCTGCAGATGCGGCACGTAATGAACTTACGACAATGGGTATCGTGTTAGAAGACGGTGCAAACGGCACGACATGGCGTAAACAATAATCTCACGTTGATACAAAAACTGCGGTCAAATTGACCGCAGTTTTTCTTTTAAGCAGAAAGCATTACATTTTCGGGTTTTCCATTGTTTTTGCTTTTTTCTCCATTTCTTTTACTTTTATTTCATCAGATTTCATCATGCTATCAGACTTCATACTATCTGATGTCATTTTACGGTATTATGTAGCAGTTGCACAAAGTCCGAAAATTGATTAATTTACTGCATAAATTTTCCATTTTTTCAAACTCAAGGTGTAGCTATTCCTCCCAATCTTCATTTAGGTAACTCAAAGTATGAGTCGCCGAGGTAACTGTTGGGATAATGCTCCAATGGAGCGTTGGTTCCGCAGCTTTAAATATGAATGGATGCAAGAGGGCGACTATCTAACCTTAGAGCAAGCGATGGACGACGTGAGAGCTTATGTGATGTATTACAATTTTGTTCGCCCACATCGTTACAATCAAGGTTTGGCGCCTGTTTTAACAAAAAAAACCTATCGGGGACTGTTGAATTAGCTGATTACTACATTAATTAGTAAAAGATAAAAGGGCGAAGATTATTAGAATCTTTGCCCTTAATGTTATCTGCATTTTTACAAAAAATAATATTTTCAATTTTTTGAAAAAAAAAGTGTAAGAAAAAAGGCTTATCTCCGACTAATAGAATAACTAGGAAGCATTTCCTACCATAATGAACTAAATAGTTTCATAAAATAGGTAATCAATCAGAGGAAAAAATGAAAGATTGTAAGATGCAAGGTATCAGCAGCGGCGTGAGTTTATTGATTTTACGCTTTTTTCTTGCGTGGGAATTTTTAGAGGCAGGGGTAGAAAAATGGAATGGTCAAAATTGGTTTACTGAAATACAAGATCGTTTTCCTTTTCCGTTTAATCTTATTCCTGCTGATATTAATTGGCACGTTGCAATGGGGGCGGAATTAATTCTCCCTTTCTTGCTAATATTCGGAGTACTAACTCGTTTTAGTGCATTAGGTTTAACGATTTTAATCTCTGTCGCGTGGTATAGCATTCACGCCGATTCAGGTTATAACGTTTGTGATAATGGTTATAAATTACCCTTAATTTATGTGGTAACTTTATTAATCTTAATTACGCAGGGAGCAGGGAAACTCTCTTTAGACACGCTTATTAAGAAGGTTTATCCAACTAAAAGCTGGTTGAAATTCCTCTAACTATATATTCAAGATCAAACTCTAGGAGACTTAAATGAAAAAATTATCCACTTTAGCTGCATTAGCTGGAGCATTAACGATGACAGTAGCTACTGCTACGCACGCTGAATCAAAATCAAGCAGTACGGATAAAGCTGCAACACCTTGTGTAGGTGATAAATGTGTGAAAACAAAAGCTGCAGAAGGTAAATGCGGAGAAGGCAAATGTGGTGCAAACGAAACGAAAGCCGCAGAAGGTAAATGTGGTGCGAGCAAACCAAAAGCTGCAGAAGGTAAATGTGGTGAAGGTAAATGTGGCTCTAAATAATCGTATTTTAATCTAGATGCCATACATAACACTGGTGTAAATTTACACCAGTGTTGTATTAAAAGGAGTAAATAATTATGTTACAAGGTGCAGGATTAGGGTATCGTCGAGATTTAGCGGATGATTTTTTGAATTTATCATCAAATAATGCGATTCAGTTTATGGAAGTTGCGCCAGAAAATTGGGTAAAAATGGGGGGAGCTGCTCGTTATAAATTTGATCAAGCCGCTGAAAGATATCCACTTGCGGTACATGGACTATCACTTTCATTAGGCGGGCAAGCACCACTTGATCGCGAGTTATTAAAAAATACTAAAGCATTAATGACTCAATATAATTCGACATTTTTTTCTGAACATTTGAGTTATTGTGAATGTGAAGGGCATTTATATGATTTATTACCTATGCCATTTACTGAAGAAGCTGTAAAACACGTAGCACAGAGAATCCGCTATGTGCAAGATTTTTTAGGATTACAAATTTCATTAGAAAATACCTCTTATTATTTACACTCTCCCACCAGCACAATGAATGAAGTAGAATTTTTAAATGCTATTGCACAAGAAGCGGATTGTAGTATTCATTTAGATGTGAATAATATTTATGTAAATGGCATCAATCACGGTTTACTTGATCCTTATGTTTTTTTAGATCAAGTAGATGTGAAACGTGTTAATTACATTCATATTGCAGGACACGATGAAGAACATTTTGCAGCACAAGTTGTGGAGGATTTAGAAGGAGAATCATTTAATAAAATAAAAGGGGCATATCGCTATTTACCAGAGTTATTAATTGATACGCACGGTGAGGCAGTAAAAGGTACTGTGTGGGATTTATTAGAATATGCCTATCAACGACTACCCGTCATTCCGCCAACATTATTAGAGCGTGATTTCAATTTCCCTCCATTTGTAGAACTTTATGCTGAAGTTGAACATATTGCACAACTACAGCAAAAATATGCTCAAAAAGAGGTAATATCCTATGCAGCCTAAACCTTCGCTTATTGAAACACAAAAAGCACTTGCCACAGCAGTTCGGTTGGCTCATGCTCAACCTCTAAATGGTTATGCTCCGAATCGCCTTGCTGTTTATGCTCGCTTAGTTCGAAATAACATCTTTGGTTTTATTGACCGTTGTTTTGTTGAAGCACCTAAACACGTTTCTGCTGAGAGTTGGTCTCAGACAAAAGAAATGTTTGTATTAACAGGAAAATCACATTCGCCTTATTTTCAAGATATTGCTGGAGAATTTCTCTTATTTTGTCAAGAAAAAGAGAGTTTTGATACCAATATACTGGCATTGATGGATTTTGAAAATACACAATTACTTGCAGAAGTTTCTTTAGCAAAAGTACCTAAAAAATTTGAGTGGAATAAGCATAGCGTAATGCAGTTATCTGATGCCGCTTATTTAAAACGCTATGAAGTCGATTTTTTATCAAGCGATTTTAAACAATTTGATGAAAACCCTATACAGGCTGTTATATGGCGGGATAGCGATTTTAATATTCTGCAACAACGCTTATCTGAACTTGACTTTTGGCTATTAAGTTATATACAAGAACAACCTTCGTCTTTAGAAGAGGTATTATCTGCCTTAAATACTGTAGTTGAAGATAGCACCCCCTTAATTCCATTATTGGAAAACACTTGGGTGAATTGGATTAATGCTGAAGTGCTTTATCCCAAAGTATGAGTCGCTGAGGTAACTGTTGGGATAATGCCCCAATGGAGCGTTGGTTTCGCAGCTTTAAATATGAATGGATGCAAGAGGGCGACTATATAACCTTGGGGCAAGCGATGGACGATGTGAGAATTTATGTGATGTATTACAATTTTGTTCGCCCACATCGTTACAATCAAGGTTTGCCACCTATTTTAACAAAAACAACCTATCGGGAACTGTTGAATTAGCTGATCACTACATCCCTATTGAGTTAAAATTTTAATAGGAATTTTAAGGTTTTTAATCGGTTAAACCTTTGTGAAACTGCTACATAATACCGCCATTTTATCATTTTGCATCGGCATCGACTCTTTGGTCATAGGCATGGGAGCTTTTGTCATTGACATCTCATTGGATTTCATATCTATCGCATAAAGACTGGTTGCAAAGAAAAGTGCAGCAATAGCAGTAAAGGTTGTTTTTACAGTAATATTTTTCATTTTGAATCTTCCTTAATTTGTGAATAATTAACGTGATCTAGAAAGGTCTTTTCCTTTCATTATCATTAGACGAATGAGAACCTATTTCTTACACATTTTCCAAGGAAAAAATATGGAAACCGGAATTTCCGATAAAGAACTGATACAAATTAGAGAGCAAATGCTGAAGTTTGCCACATTACAGGTGAGTAATCCTGTATTAGCTGAAGATTTGGTTCAAGAAAGTTTTTTGAGTGCATTTAACAATCTCGAGCACTTTAAGCGACAAGCCGCATTTAAAACGTGGGTCTTTGCTATCTTAAAAAATAAAATCATCGATTTTCTTCGTCAGAAAGGTAAATTTGTACTGGAAACCGAAATCGAAGATGAAGAACAAACAAATCATTTCTTTGATGAAGGAGGGCACTGGAAAGCTGAACATTCCCCGCTTGATCTTGAACAGAGCGAAAGTGCGGTCTATTCCGAAGAGTTTTGGCTGATTTTTGAAACTTGTTTAACTTGCCTACCTGCCAAACAAGCCAAGATTTTTATGATGAGAGAGTTTTTGGAATTATCTTCTGAAGAAATTTGCCAAGAAAATCAACTAAGCATAAGTAACTTGCACACGACACTCTATCGTGCCCGCTTACAACTTCAAAACTGCTTATCTCATAAACTTTAAGGAGTGACTTTATGAAATGTCGTCAAGCGACTCGCCTTATTTCAGATGCCCAAGAACGACAATTAATGATCAAAGAAAAAATTGGGCTCAATCTGCATCTTTCCATTTGTACACATTGTCGTAAATTTCAACGAAACTGCAATACATTGAGAAAGTTAATGAAGGATTTCAAGGGATAAAAAAGCGGAAGAAAATTTCCGCTTGTAAATCTATTACTTCGCCATTAACGCTGTTACACGTGAAACCACCTCTTTGACTTCATCATCCGTCAATTTACCTTCTTTCACAAATTGCACTTTGCCGATTTTATCAAGCAAAATAATCACGCTGTCTTTTTCACGTAATCCCCATGCATTTTTGACCGCACTTTTATCATCTAAAATCACTTGGCTGTGAGCATTCTCTTTTTTGCCTTTTTCTGCACTACTTTTCACAAACATGCCTGTGCCCACGACGGCATCATCTGCATTAATAATCGTCGTGGTTTGATATTTAGCTTGGTTAAAATGAGCCGCTTTGATTGCATCGATCATCGCTTGATTTTTCTCTTTTGCTGCACTTCTGCCTGCAATATGTTGAATCACTCGTACTTTGCCAGGCAATGCCATTGAGCTCCACGATTTATAAGTCACATCATTACCATTTAAAGCAATTTCGCCTTTATCCGAAACTGTTACATTGGCTAAAAGTTGGTTAGGTTGAATATTGTGAGCGAATACATTGATTGATATTAAACTCCCCATCACTGCACTTAAAAACATAATTTTTTTCATAAATACCTCATAAATTTCGTGAAATTGCCCATTTTTTGGCGAATAGTCACTTTTTTGTTATACTCCGTGCGCATTATACTTTGCTTAAATCAGATAAAGAAGGAAAAAGAAATGGATCAAATGCCAGCTTGCCCAAAATGTAAAGGCGAATATGTTTATCATGATTCTGTGAATTTTGTTTGCCCTGATTGTGGTAATGAGTGGAATGGTAATGAAACAGTTGAAGTCGATGAAGATCAACTAATTGTTAAAGACAGCAACGGTAATTTATTAGCCGATGGTGATGATGTGCTTTTAATTAAAGATTTAAAATTAAAAGGTTCATCTGAAGTGTTGAAGAAAGGTACTAAATTCAAAAACATCCGTTTAGTCAACGGTGATCACAACGTCGATTGTGGCAAAATCATGTTGAAATCCGAATTCTTGAAAAAAGCTTAAGAATTCACAATAAAAAGAGCGGTCGATTTAAAACAACGTTAAAACCGACCGCTCTTTTTTATTTTCGTTATACCTTCGCAGGTTTCACAATTTCACTTGGATAACAACCAAGCACTTTCAGATAATTACTGAATTGCTTAAGCTCCTCCAAGGCAATTTGGGTATCTGGATGATGAATATTTCCTTCAATCTCCAAATAGAACATTTCTTCCCAAGGTTTACCATAAATAGGACGAGATTCAAGCTTGGTCATATTAATACCGTGCTTTTTAAACACAAGTAAAGCATCCACTAGGGAACCCGCTTGTTGCGATGTTGTCATCAACAATAAAGTTTTCGTGTGAATTTGCGGTGAAACTTCTCGAGCTTGTTTTGCTACGACAATAAAACGAGTAATATTGTTTTCTTGATTAGCAATATTATGTTTTAACACATGTAAGCCGTAAAGCTTGCCGCCATCTTCATTGCCCAGTGCCGCAATATTCGGTTTATTCAAGCTTGCCACGAGCTGCATTGCATGAGAGCTACTTTCGCAGTACTCAATATGTACACGCTCAAGACTTTGAATAAATTGACTACACTGCTGGATCACCTGTGGATGGCTATAAAGTGTATCAATTTTGCTTAAATCATCCTGCTCATTCACTAAAACACAGTGCTTGATAGGATAAGCCAACTCGCCCACCAAAGATAAGGTGGTATGTTGAAGCAAATCATAAACTTCATTAATTGCACCTGACGTGGTGTTTTCTAAAGGAAGTACGCCATAATCAGCTTCCCCACTTTCAACCTTTTCAAAAATTTGAGCAAAAGAATCGCAACTGATTTCAGCAAATTGTTGATGATAGCGAGCTGCATAGTTACGCGCAGCCAAATTAGAGTAAGAACCACGCTTGCCTAAAAAAGCCATATGTAACGTTTCTTCTCGTTGCTCATTGAGTTTTTTCTGCAAATACACTTGTTGTGTTAACACTGAATCTTCAATGATTTTTTGGAAGACTGATGTAATATACTGTGGTTCAAGCTGATAATTTTGACTTTCAGCAAATTGCACAAGCTCTTGCAATAGTTGCTGCTCGCGCTCCAAATCGCGCAACGCTTTTTGCGTCACTTCTTTGCTTCTCACTACATCATATGCCAGGCGATGACGCTCTGAAAGCAGCTTTAACAAGCTGCGATCAATTTGCGTAATTTGCTGACGAATTTCTGATAAATCTAATGCCATTTCATTCCTTATTTAAAGGTTACTTCATTGTGAGGGATGTATTTCTCCGCATTAATAGGTGAATTTTTCTCAAAAAATTCTTTTAAAACATCCGCATCAATAAAACCTGTGTTAACAAAAGTTGGATTTTTGGTCATAACTGGATAACCATCTCCACCTGCAGCATTATAGCTTGGTATAGAAATACGGTAAGTTTTATTTAAATCCAATGGTTTACCTTGAATTTTCACATTTTCAACTTTTTTATCCGCACGATTTACTGTCATTCTGATACCTGAATATTGTGCATAGGCACCAGAATCCACTTCTTTCAATGCCACTACATTTAAATAATCCAGTAATTCTTTACCGGTTAATTCAAAATAACTTACAATATTACCAAATGGATGGATTTTTAAAATGTCTTTATAAGTCACATCACCTTCTTGGATAGAATCACGAATACCACCTGAGTTCATGATACCAATGTCTGCTTTCGCTTTTTGACGTTGTGCTTCTGCAATTAAGTGACCAAGGTTAGTTTGTTCAAAACGAATAATGGTACGATCACCTTCTAACTTACCGTTTAATTTCCCCACTTTTTGGCTTAATAAAGCATCACCTTTATCTTGGTAAGATTTTAAAAGTTTTTCCATTTCCGGATCTTGTGGAATCTCTTCGGCATAGTTCACATATTCTGTTTTGCCATCTTCTTTTTTCACTTTTTTCTTCAAGTTCACTGGAATTAATTGATAATTCACTAATTTTAATTCACCATTTTTGAACTCAAAGTCTGCACGACCAACATATTTGCCCCATTCAAAGGCCTGCATAATCCAAGTACCGTTTTGGAAATCTGGTTTACATGGCTGAGTGGGTTGATAATCTTTAATCCATACCCCTTTTTCATCCATACAAATAGGATCGTGACTGTGCCCACCGATAATCATATCGAATGCGCCTTTATCTAAATTACGTGCAAGACTTACATCACCAGGCGCATTTGACCCATGTTTCGCATCATAGTAATAGCCCATATGTGTTAAAGCGATTTTTACATCGGGCTTAACTTTTTCATTTAGCTCTTTTAATGTGGCTTTTGCTACTGTTGTTGGATCTTCAAACTTCACATTGTGAAGATATTCTGGGTTACCTAATTTTGCAGTATCCTCTGTGGTTAAACCAACCACGGCAATTTTAAGATCCTGTTTATTTAAAATGGTATAAGGCTTAACTAAGGTTTTACCTGTTTTGGTGTTAATCACATTTACAGATAAGAATGGGAAATTTGCCCATTTTTCTTGCATATCAAGAATTTGTAATGGATTATCAAACTCGTGATTACCTAATACGGTTGCTTCATAGCCTATTGCATTCATTGCTTTAATGTCAGGTTCTGCCGTTTGCATATCTGACTCAGGCACACCAGTATTAAAATCACCCGCATTTAGTAAAACGAGTGAACCACCTTTTTGCTCCACTTCAGCTTTCACGCGATTAACAATTGTTTTGTGTGCTGGAAAACCATATTCACCTTTTGCATTCGGCCAAAAATGTCCGTGCGTATCATTAGTGTGCAATATGGTAAATTGATAGGTTTTGTCCTGTTCATATGCCATTGCAACAGAAGTTGCTAGCACAAGAGGAAGCATGGTAAATAATTTTTTCATAATAAAAAACACCTCTATTTTTGACCGCTCTTTACCTTCACAGAAAACAAAAATAATAGAGCAAGATAGGAAATAAAAAAGCTATACTCCCAAAAGAAGTATAGCTTTTCAACAAAACATTGTTAGATTAGCACCTGCGCAGGTGCAACATAACCTTGTGGAACTTGTTCCTTATCTTCGAAGGTTACAAATTCCCATGCATCCTGATTTGCGAGCACTGCACGGAGTAATTTATTATTTAAACCGTGACCAGATTTATAAGCTTTGAAATCACCAATGATGTTATAGCCACACATATAAAGATCACCAATCGCATCGAGCGTCTTGTGACGAACTAACTCATCTCTGAAGCGCAATCCGTCTTCATTTAAGATACGATAATCATCTAATACGATAGCATTATCTAAGCTACCGCCTAACGCAAGACCTTGAGATTGAAGATATTCAATATCTTTCATGAAACCAAAAGTTCTTGCACGACTAATTTGATGGATGAATGCTTGTGCAGAGAAATCCATCACATAATTACGTACATTTTTACTAATCGCAGGATGATCGAAGTCGATGGTAAAATCTAAACGGAAACCATTATAAGGTTTGAATTCTGCCCATTTATCACCGTCTTCTACTCGTACATTTTTCTTAATGCGAATAAATTTCTTCGGTGCATTTTGTTCTTCAATACCTGCATCTAAGAGCAAATAAATGAATGGACTTGCACTACCGTCCATGATTGGAATTTCAGGTGCATCAACTTCAATGATAATATTATCGATACCTAAACCCGCTAATGCTGCGTTTAAGTGTTCTACGGTTGAAACACGCACACCTTGTTCATTCACAAGTGCAGTACAAAGCATCGTATCACGCACTGAATTCGCATTCGCTGGGAAAGTCACCGGTGGATTAAGATCTGTACGACAGTAAATCACGCCAGTATTCGGCATAGCCGGACGCAACGTTAATGTTACTTTTTTACCGCTATGTAAGCCTACACCTGTGACTTTAATGCTTTGTTTTAATGTTCTTTGTTTAATCATCTTTTTTACCTTATTGTTTCACAACAAGATTATGTACTATTCTTATTTATTTCTCATCACGATTAAATGATGCTGGATTAAAGAAATTAGGGTTATTTCTCAACTGTTCTAAACGACTTGGATCAAGCGGCTTATTCAAATTGCCGTATTGAGAATTCTGTTCCTGTGCAGGCTCTGATTGAGGATTGTGTCTTAACGCATCCAAGCCATGTAAACCAACGGGTGGTTTTGGTTGAATCGTTTCTTGCGCTGCCGATTGTTGTACTGCCGATTGAGGGCGAGTAATTACAACCGGCTCTGCATCAACTACATCACCTAAACCTGTTGCTACGATAGTTACACGGATTTCATTGCTCATTTCAGGGACTAAGCTGGTACCAACAACGATAGTCGCATCATCTGAAGCAAAACTACCAACAGTACTCCCAACCACAGTAAACTCATCAAAACCAAGATCCATCCCAGCGGTAATATTAACAAGTATACCTTTAGCATCAGAAAGCTCAACTTTCTCTAGTAAATCATTTTTGATTGCAAGACGTGCCGCTTCTTCTGCTCGACCTGCACCAGGTTCACTTTGAGCCGAGCCAAAACCAATCATCGCCTGCCCCATCTCTGACATAACGGTTCTTACGTCTGCAAAGTCCACGTTAATTAAGCCAGGAGAGGTGATCATATCGGAGATCCCCATAACAGAATTACGTAAAACATCATTAGCCGCAGCAAAAGCATCAATTAACGTTGCATTTTTCGGGAGAACTTTTTGAATTTGTTGATTAGGAATGATGATCATTGAATCCACATATTGAGAAAGATCCTTGATACCTAGCTCAGCAAATTGCATACGTTTTTTGCCTTCAAAGTTAAATGGCTTGGTCACGATAGCAACAGTTAATATACCTAATTCCTTTGCGACTTTAGCGACAACAGGTGCAGCTCCTGTACCCGTTCCGCCTCCCATACCTGCGGCGATGAAAACCATGTCTGCACCTTCAAGCATTTTACGGATTTCTTCTTGATCGTCTTCAGCCGCTTTACGACCTATATTAGGATTCGCTCCCGCCCCAAGACCTTTAGTTGTTGCCCCACCGATTTGTACAGTTTGTTGAACCTGGCTTTTACGTAATGCTTGTGCATCGGTATTTACCGCATAGAATACGATCTTACCGTGTTCATCACTATCAATTGCATTCTCGCCCAAGAAATTACCATTAAATTCTTGTTGCACCATATTAGCAACCATGTGGTTAACTGCGTTACCGCCACCTCCACCGACACCGACAACCTTTATCAGCGCTCCTGTTTGCTCTTCAAAATCACCATACTCTGGGTATAACATTTGCTGTTCTCCGTTACTGCTAATACTTTGCTAGCACATTAAAAAAGTTAAATTATTTCTATTCTAAATTAAAAATCTAAATTTTTCAAAATTCTGACTTCACTTTATTAAAAATATTTTTGAGCGATTTCCAAAATTTTGTACCAATCGATTCATCGGAATAACCATTATCGATCGGATCATTATCACTATTTTGATGATGATATTGTAATAAGCCTACAACAGTAGAATATTGTGGACGATTTACATAATCAGTTAATCCAGTAATATTTAGCGGACTGCCGATACGCACTTGGCAACCAAAAACGCTTGCGGCACAACTTTTCAGATCTTCCATCTGAGCGCCACCACCTGTAATCACTATACCTGCGATAAGTTCAAATTTAATATGTCTAGTTTCTAATTCTGCTTTAAGTTTATCTAATTCATCTTTAACCACTCCGAGTAATTCAATATATCTTGCTGAAGTAATTAAAGATAAATCACTCTTGGTTAAAGCGCGCGGCGCTCTTCCTCCAATACTCGCCACTTCAATTTTCTTATCACCGTGTAAACGCGCTGGATACAAGGCGCTGGCATAATTCACTTTTATGCGCTCTGCTTCCACCCGAGAAATCGTACAAGCGTGAGCTATATCATTGGTCACAATATTGCCAGCATATGGAATCACTTTACTAAAACGTAACGAACCACTGGTATAAACCATCATATTCATTGTGCCTGCACCAAAATCGACAAGACAAACGCCGAGATCTTTTTCATCCTCTGTCAAAACAGAATGAGTAGCAGCAAAGCCTGAAAATACAACTTTATCCACTTGTAACCCACAACGCTCAACCGCTTTTTTCAAATTATTTTGCCAATCTTGATGACAAGCAATTAAATGTACATTTGCTTTTAAACGAACGCCTCGCAAGCCTAATGGATTTTTTATATTAATCTGTTTATCTACTGCATATTCTTGTGGAATAATATGTAATAAAGAAAGACCTTCTGATAATTTCACCGAACTTGCAGTATGTAAAGCATCATCAATCTCATCCTGGGTGACTTCATTTTCAGAAATAGCAACAAAACCACTTTCATTTAAGCTTTGAATATGTTCACCTGTAATAGCTAGTGTAACACTCATTATCTGACAATCCGCCATTGACTCGGCGGCTTCAATTGCTCGTTGAATAGAATTAACCACGGCATCTAAATCAGTAATGCTTCCGCGATCAATTCCTTTGGAAGGACAACTGCCTACCCCAAGAACATTCACTACGCCATCAGGAAGAACTTCCCCGACAACAGCAACCACTTTTGATGTCCCTACTTCAAGGCCTACAATTACTTTCGGTTCCAATTCTTTTGTCATTTTCTCATTACACCCAATAAATTATTCTTATTTATCTATTAATCCGACCGCTGCAGATAAAGACGCATAACGCAAATCCACATAATTAATGCGCTTTCCTTCTGGAACTTCAATTTGTGGAAAAATCGTTACAAACCGATCCAACTTAGGCTTCCAATCTCCCCGCCCAAGTTTTAGTATTATATCGTTATCTAACGTAACTTGCCATGCACCGCGCTCGTCAATCGTGACTCCCTTGACCATTAAATTTTTGGCCTTAAAATCAGCATAAATTTGCCCCCAAGCTTCTAACACTTTTAGATTTTGGTAATCTGGCCCTCCTAAATACGGGAAGGCTTTTTCTTTTAACTTATCCATGGGCAATTGGAAAACTATGCCATCTTTCGTAACAAATTCCGTCTTATTCCAAATTGCAACTGGCTGATATTCAGATAACCAAATACTTAAACGGTTTGGCCAAACTTTTCGAACGACAGCACCTTTTACCCAAGGGATCGTTTCAAGTTGCTCCCGAATTTGCTTCACGTCTTGCGCCCAAAAGCCTTTAAGCTCACCCATTTTTAGCAGTACATCTTGTACATCAGAATAAGTGGTAAACTCATTTTGTCCAACCAATGCATAAGCTGTAATTTTTCTATCACCGTCTAAGCTTTCAAGCCAACTTTGCCAATTTGAATAAACGAAATAACCTAGCCCCGCAAAAAGTAACACCAGCACAAGTTTAATCTGAAACATAAAACGGAATTTCCTCTCTCCGTTAGATGAACGTCCCAATTTTATTGATGATGTATTTTTGTGCTTGATTACATTCATTACGCACTCAACTCCAAAATTTTCACGACGAGTTGCTCAAATGAAATACCGACTGTTGACGCAGATTTAGGGAATAAACTGTGACTTGTCATTCCTGGGTTAGTATTTACTTCCACTAAACGGAAATTACCTTGAGCATCCGTCATGACATCAATACGGCTCCAACCTCGACACCCCACCACATCATAGGCTCGTTTCACTAATTTCGCTAGCTCTTGTTCACGTTCCGTAGGAAGTCCTGCTGGACAAAAATATTGGGTATTATCGGAAATATATTTCGCATCATAATCATAAAACTCACCTTCTGGCACAATGCGAACAGCAGGCAATACTTCGCCACCTAAAACAGGCACTGTTAATTCATCGCCAGCCAACCATTCTTCAATCAAAATAGTGTTATCAAATTTAAGTGCATAATCGACCGCACTTTTTAATTCTTCGACTGCTTTTACTTTCGTTAAACCGACACTTGAACCTTCAAGAGATGGCTTAACCATCAAGGGTAAACCTAATTTTTCGACCACAGCTTGTGGGTTTAGTTCGTGAGCATTTTCTTTGGTCACGATCTCCATATCGGCAACAGGTAAACCAAAGGCTTTCCATAACATTTTAGTACGCATTTTATCCATGGTTAACGCTGAAGCCATTACGCCACAACCCGTGTAAGGCAAACCGATTTGTTCTAATAAACCTTGCATGGTGCCATCTTCTCCACCGCGACCATGTAAAATGTTAAAGACACGATCAAAACCATCAGCCTTTAAATTCGCGACATTATATTCTTTAGGATCGATACCATGTGCATTATAACCTTGGCTCACTAATGCATTTAACACGGCTGCGCCAGAATTAAGAGAAACTTCACGTTCAGCTGATGTGCCGCCTAACAACACAGCAATTTTTTCTTGTTTTAAATTCATTGTTTTATCCTGTTTTCTTTTTATTCTTCATCAAAAGTGCGGTTATTTTTCGGTGTATTTATGCTTTCCAACGTTCAGCTAAACCACGAGAAATTTTGCTTACACTTCCCGCACCTTGAGCAAGAATTAAATCGCCATCTTGAATAATTTGATCTAACACATCGCCAAGTTGCTCCGTATCAGAAACTAAAATTGGATCGACTTTTCCTAGATTACGAATAGAACGACAAAGTGCTTTACTATCTGCACCGACAATTGGTGCTTCGCCTGCTGCGTAAACGTCTAACATAATTAATGCATCCACTTGGGATAATACTTGCACGAATTCATCAAATAAATCTCGAGTACGTGAATAACGGTGAGGCTGGAAGATCATGACAATACGTTTATCTCCCCAACCTTCACGCGCCGCTTTAATTGTTACATCAACTTCTGTTGGGTGATGGCCATAGTCATCCACTAAGCGTACTTTACCATTTGGACGAATAAACTCGCCTAATTGGTCGAAACGTCTGCCCGCACCTTGGAAATCAGCAAGCGCTTCTAAAATCGCTTCATTGCTAATGCCTTCTTCTTTTGCTACTGCAAGTGCGGCTGTCGCATTTAACGCGTTGTGTTTGCCTGGTACATTCAATAATACATTGATACGTTCACCACTCGGGCAAACTACGGTGTAATGACCTTGGAAACCAGTTTGTTCATAATCTTCGATACGATAGTCAGCATGCTCGCTGAAACCATAAGTTAAGACTTGACGTCCAACTTGAGGAACAAGTTCCATTAACACCGCATCATCTGCGCACATCACCGCTAAACCATAAAACGGCAAGTTATGTAAGAACTTCACGTAAGTGGCTTTCATCTTCTCAAAATCACCACCGTACGTATCCATATGATCCGGTTCAATATTGGTCACCACAGAAACCATCGGCTGCAAGTGTAAGAAAGACGCATCACTTTCATCTGCTTCTGCGATTAAATAACGGCTTGCGCCTAAATGCGCATTTTTACCTGCTGATTTAACTAAACCACCATTAACGAAAGTTGGATCCAGTTTCGCTTGAGTATAAATCATCGAAATCATGGCTGTCGTTGTGGTTTTACCGTGAGTACCCGCTACTGCAATACCATGACGGAAACGCATAATTTCAGCCAACATTTGTGCTCGCTGAATCACAGGAATACGATTTTGTTTAGCGGCAATTAATTCTGGATTATCTTCATGGATCGCGCTTGATACAACAACGACACTTGCCCCTTGCACATTTTCCGCTTGGTGACCAATGAAAATTTTTGCGCCAGCTTGAGCAAGACGCTGAGTCACAACACCATCTGCAATATCCGAACCAGAGATATCATAACCTTCATTTAATAAAATTTCGGCAATCCCACTCATACCGGCACCGCCAATACCAATGAAATGGATTTGTTGAACCCGACGCATCTCAGGGATAATCTTTCTAATTTCGTCCGAAATATGTTTCATATTATTTCACCTTTATTTTTAACCGCACTTTTAGGTTAAGGGTTTATTTACTCCACCCTTAACTTCTCTATCCTTATTTCGCATTCTCTACAATGACATCAGCTACACGTTTAGCCGCTAATGGTGCTGACATTTCTTTTGCTTTAATCGCCATCGCTAACAAGGTTTCACGATCTGTTTTTTCTAAGAAATCAACTAACACATCCGCATTTAATTCATTTTGCTGAACAATTTTTGCTGCACCGACATCGGCAAGATATTTCGCATTTAAATACTGCTGTTGATCTTTATGCTGGAATGGCACAAAAATTGCTGGTGTCCCCACTGCAGCTAATTCACATACTGTTAAAGCACCAGAACGACAAATCACCACATCCGCCCAAGCATAGGCTTCTGCCATATCATCAATAAATTCTGTAATTTTGACCGAGTCTGCATGTTCACCATAAAGTGCAGTCACACTTTCAACAGAACCTTTCCCCACTTGATGACGCACTTCTAGTTTATCTGCCAAACGCGCTACTACTTGTGGAATTGTTTGATTGAGTACGTGAGCCCCTTGGCTTCCCCCCACGACAAGTACTCTCAATTTTCCGCTTCTTTCTGAAAAACGTGCTTGTGGTGATGGCATTTCAAATAAATCTTGGCGAACTGGGTTTCCTACCACTTCGGCATCTTTGAATGCAGTTGGAAAAGCTTGTAAAACACGCGTCGCAATTTTTGCCAACCATTCATTGGTTAAGCCTGCTACGGCATTTTGTTCATGTAAAATAACCGGCACGCCACAAAGTTTTGCCGCGATACCACCAGGGCCTGATACATAACCGCCCATACCTAATACAGCATTAGGTTGATATTCTTGAATAATTTTACGAGCTTGTAATACGGCTCTTAAAATAGCAAAAGGCGCATCTAGTAATGCTTTAATGCCTTTACCACGCAACCCTGAAATTTGAATAAAACGAATGGGAATACCATGCTTTGGTACAAGCTGTGCCTCCATTCGATCTTTGGTGCCTAACCAGCAAATTTCCCAACCTTCTTTTTGTAAGGTTTGAGCAACAGCGATGGCGGGGAAAACATGTCCACCAGTACCACCTGCCATAACTAATAATTTTTTACTCATAAATATTCCTAATCATCTCTCAGACGAGCTTGACCACCACGTTGTAATCTATTTTCATGGTCAATACGCAATAAAATTCCTACTGTTGCCGACATAATAATGATACTTGAACCACCGTAACTCACTAATGGGAAAGTTAAACCTTTTGTCGGTAACATCCCTAAAGCCATGCCCAGATTGACGAAACCTTGGAAGAAAATCCAGAAGCTAATACCTAAAGCAAAAAAACCTCGGAAACGTTGTTCTAACATAAGTGACTCACGTCCAATTTTCATTGCACGAAAAATCAATAAACCTAAGAGAATCACCACCACCAAAATACCAATAAAACCAAACTCTTCACCAATAATCGCCATGATAAAGTCAGTATGAGCTTCGGGAAGATAATCAAGTTTTTGAATGGAGTTACCCAGTCCTTCCCCACTAATTTCACCACGACCAAACGCCATCAAAGAGTTAGTCAGCTGAAATCCTGTTCCATAAGGATCTTTAAACGGTTCTAAGAAACCGGTAAACCGTTTTAAACGATAAGAGGCTGAAAGGACTAACCAAACAAAGAGAAGTATGCCTGTACCAATTAGCAAAATAAATTGCCAAAAATTTGCACCGACAATAAAAAGCATACCGAAAGTAATAATAAACAGTACAACGGTACTCCCTAAGTCAGGCTGAGCGAGTAAGAATACCCCTAATACCCCCATCACAATGAAAGGCTTAGCTGCACTGAATTTTTTACCTCGAACTTCATCATAACGACGCGTAAAATAGCTTGCGAGAAAACAGGTTAAAGCTAACTTCGCAAATTCCGCAGGCTGGAAATTTAAAATCCCTAAAGAAATCCAACGTTTTGCACCATTAACAGAAGTCCCGATACCGAGAACCAGTATTAATAAAACAATGGCTAATAAGAAAATTTTAGCGTGCCACTTTTCCCATTGAGAAGAAGAAATTTGGAGCGTTAAATAGCAAGTTGCTAAAGAAAGTAAGACATAAACGGCATCACGTTTAGCAAAATAGAATGTATCATTAAATACGCGTGCACTGTAAGGCATTGAAGCAGAAGTTACCGCGACTAAACCAATCAGCAATAGCACGACAAAAAGCCAAAACAATGCGCGATCGTAAAGTAACCCTTGTGGCGTCACTCTCGCCCATTGTTCATAATTTTGTTTAATTTTATTGATAAATTCCATTACTGCCCTAATTCTTTAAGCTAATTTTGCTAAACGAGTAAACTCTTCGCCACGTTTTTCAAAAGAGGCAAATTGATCCAAACTTGCACAAGCAGGAGATAATAACACCATATCGCCTGCTTTTAAATGTGGACGTAAAAATGAAATAGCTTGTTCCATGGTTTCAAACAAATGACTTTGACTTGAAAGTGCAGCGAGTTGTTTGCCATCACGACCAAAGCAATAGGTTGAAATATAAGGTTGGTTGATTAAATCAGCGAGTTCAGAAAAATCTGCCCCTTTACCATCACCACCTAATAAAAGGTGTAACGTTCCCTCAACATATAATCCTGCCAATGCTGCAACGGTACTGCCTACATTGGTGGCTTTAGAATCATTAATCCAACGAACACCATTCGCTTGATGGGCTAATTGGAAACGATGATCTAGACCTTTAAATTGACGAAGTGCGGTACGAATTGACTCTAAACTTATGCCTACTGCTTGCGCTAACGCTGTGGCGGCTAACATATTCATGTAATTATGACGACCAACTAAAGTGGCTTCATCACAAGGTAAAATGACTTCCTCTTTCGCCATTAAGTACTTTTTACCGTTTTCGGTTTTTAGCCAGTAATCTGCTTGATTTTCAGCAAAAGACACAACCTTCTTAGCTTGATTTTCACCTTCGCCAAACGTGAGTTTATCTTCTAAGTTCACTACCGCTGTTTCTGCATTGTGGTAAATGCGTAATTTGGCTTGGCGATAATCTTCTAAATCCACATAGCGATCCATGTGATCTTCAGTCACATTAAGCACTGTCGCTGCAGCCGCTTTCAAACTATAAGTGGTTTCAAGTTGGAAACTGGAAAGTTCTAAGACATAAAGATCACAATCTTCATTTAATAATGACAACGCAGGAATGCCAATGTTTCCACCCATTCCCACTTTTATTCTGGCCGCTTTCGCCATTTCATAGACCAATGTTGTCACGGTGCTTTTACCGTTAGAACCAGTAATTCCTACAATTGGCTTCGTTGCTGCTCGGCAGAATAATTCAATATCGCCAATCACTTCTACACCTGCCGAAAGTGCGGTCTGAATTTCAGGTGTTTTTACCGCGAGTCCTGGGCTAATGACAATAATATCGCTTTCAAGTAACCATTGTTGATTTAGACTACCCGTGTGTAAAGGAACATTTTTAGGTAATTGATCCGCACCAGCAGGATGTTCGCGAGTATCAATTACACGGATGTTAGCTTGTTGAGATTGAAGATATTCAACGCAAGAAAGGCCTGTTTTTCCAAGACCTATGATGGTGATAGTTTTATTTTGATATAGAGTTGTCATGTTGTTTTTCTTCTCTCGTATTCTGGGATCACGCAGGGTGCAACAAGTGCACCCTACAAAAATTATCTTAGTTTGAGCGTTACAAGCCCCATCAACACCAACATCAAGGATATAATCCAAAACCGAATAATCACTCTTGGTTCTGGCCAGCCTTTTAATTCAAAGTGGTGATGAATTGGTGCCATTCTAAAAATACGTTGTTTTCTTAATTTGTAAGAACCCACTTGCAAAATCACAGACAAGGCTTCAACAACAAATACACCGCCCATAATCACTAATAAGAATTCTTGGCGAACAAGGATGGCAACAACACCAAGTGCACCACCAAGTGCAAGAGAGCCTACATCACCCATAAAGACTTGTGCAGGATAAGTATTAAACCATAAGAATCCTAAGCCCGCGCCTACGATTGCAGTACAGAACACCACGACTTCAGAACTATATTTGATATAAGGGATATGTAAGTATTCTGCAAAATTAACGTTACCGGTCGCCCATGCGATTAAAGCAAATGCACCTGCGACTAACGCTGTTGGCATTATGGCTAGACCATCTAAACCGTCAGTTAAGTTTACCGCATTGCCTGTACCTACAATTACAAAGTAAGACAACACAATATAGAATAACCCTAATTGCGGCATGATATCTTTGAAGAATGGAATCACTAAACGAGTTGCATCTGTATCATGACCTAACCAATATAACCAAATGATCGCCACTAATGCGACTACTGACATCCAGAAATATTTCCAACGCGCAATTAAACCATCGGTATTTTTACGTGTAATTTTACGGAAATCATCTACAAAACCAATTGCACCGTAACCAAACAAGACAAATAAGCAAATCCAAACATAAGGATTCGTTAAGTTAGCCCATAATAATGTACTTACGCCGATGGAGAATAAAATCATCACACCGCCCATAGTTGGAGTGCCTTTTTTCGCAAAGTGACTTTCAGGACCGTCATTACGCACTTCTTGGCCAAATTTCAAAATTTGGAGGCGTTTGATCACTTTAGGACCAATCCATAAAGAAATGAAAAGTGCAGTCAATAATGCCAAAATTGCACGTACAGTAATATAGGAAATGGCATTAAATGCCGTTTCATAGCGAACTAAGTATTCAGCAAGCCAAACTAACATAAACTATCCTTTAATGAATAAATCGTCTCTTCCATTTTCATTGAGCGCGAGCCTTTCGCTAATACGACGACTTTTTGGTTTTCTTGTAATTTCTGTTTAATAATATCTAACGCATAAGCTGTCAATTCAGCTTTATCTGTAAAATGTTTTCCCAAAACAGCTTCAGAAATGACCGCGCTTTCTGTTCCATAAGAAAGCACTAAATCTAATTTCGCTTGTTTGGTGTGCTCACCTACTTGTTGATGACATTTTAGACTATCCTCGCCTAATTCTTTCATATCGCCCACAAGTAGAATACGGAAAGCATCATAACCTTTTAAAACATCAATCGCAGCTTGTAAAGAATCAACATTCGCATTGTAAGTATCATCTAATAACAGCAAATTTTCATTCACTTGAATCGGGAATAAACGTCCTTTTACTTGAGAGCGATGTTCAAGACCGGCTTTTACATCAGCAAGACTCGCCCCTACATTCATAGCAAGTGCGGTCGCTGCCAACGCATTTTTTACATTATGCTCCCCTAAATAAGGCAAATTAATTTCAATGCGACCTTTTGGTGAAATTAACGAAAACGTCGAGCCATTAGGTGAATGTTTTACGTCTTCAGCTTTGTAATCACCGCCATTGAAATATTGAATAGCATGGGAATCAATTTCTTTTTCCCACAATTCAATATAATTATGTTCGCAATTAATAATCGCCACACCATTTGGGGTCAAACCACGATAGATTTCACCTTTCGCACGTGCCACACCTTCAATTGAACCAAAACCTTCTAAATGTGCAGCTGCAACATTATTCACTAATGCGGCTTCAGGCTGTACAAGATGCGTGGTGTAATCAATTTCACCTAGATGATTGGCACCTAACTCAATAACAGCAAATTTATACTGCTCAGTTAAGCGTAATAACGTTAATGGTACGCCAATGTCGTTGTTGAAATTACCATCAGTGAACAGCACTGCTTCTGCATTACCTGCCGTTTGTTGCAAAATGGATGCTGTCATCTCTTTCACTGTAGTTTTACCTGATGAACCCGTCATCGCCACGGTACGAGGATTAATTTTTTCACGTAACCATTGTGCTAATTGACCAAGTGCTAAACGCGTATCTGCAACAACTAATTGCGGCGTTGCTATTTCAGTATTAGCTTGTTGCACAACTAAGGCTATAGCACCTTGTCCAACGGCTTTATCTAAGTATTGATGGGCATCAAAATGCTCACCTTTTAACGCAAAAAAAAGTGAGTTAGATACCGCTTTGCGTGTATCAGTATTGATATTTTCAACAACGGCCTGCCCATCACCAATAAGTTTGGCATTTAAAATTTGGGCAAGCTGTTGAGTAGTAAGTTTAATCATTCTGTTTTTTATTTTTTTATTAAATAGGCTTCCGCCACTTCTTGATCGGAGAAATGAAGTGTCTTATCACCAATGATCTGATAGTTTTCATGGCCTTTACCGGCAATCACAATCACATCGTTTTCAACGGCATTTTCAATCGTAAATCTGATGGCCTCTTCGCGATCTGGAATGACACCAACATCTTCCATTCGACTAAAACCCGTAAGGATATCTGCTTCAATTTTATTTGGATCTTCTGTGCGCGGATTATCTTGGGTTACGATCACTAAATCAGCAAATTGCTCAGCAGCTTTTGCCATCAGTGGACGTTTACCCGCATCACGATCACCGCCGCAACCAAAGATACACCAAAGTTTGCCTTTGCAATGCTCACGAGCAGCATTCAATGCTTTTTCTAACGCATCTGGAGTATGCGCATAATCAACGATAACCGTTGGTTTTTCTGCTTTTTTAATAAGTTCCATTCTTCCATTTACTCCTTTTAGTTGTGAAACAGTACGGATAAGATCATCGAAAGAATAACCTAAAGCCAATAAAACAGCCGTGGCTAACAACAGATTACTCACGTTAAAAGCGCCAATTAATGGGCTATGTAATGTGCCATTCCCCCAACTCGATGCAAAATCAATGATTGCTCCTTCATGAGTAAAACGAATTTGCGTAGCATAAAGCCATTGTTTAGATGTTGGATAGAAATTGGGGTGACAGCTGACTGCAATACCATTTGGTAATTCATTTAACCATGTGGACCCAATTGGATCATCAGCATTAAGAATTTGTAATTCAGATGCTAAATCAATGAAAAAACGCTTCTTAGCTTCCGCATACTTTTCCATTGTTTCATGATAATCCAAATGATCGCGACTTAAATTGGTAAAAATAGCAGCTTTAAATTTGAGCGCTTCAACACGATATTGAGCTAAACCATGTGAAGACACTTCGATAGATGCAAAATCTGCACCTTTCTCTACAAAATCAGCCAGACTTTCTTGAACTTCCACAGCTGAACCAGTGGTATTTTTAGCTTCTTTGACTTGACCTAATAAACCATTGCCAATAGTGCCCATGACAGCTGCTTTATGACCTAACAGCGTAGCCCATTGAGCTAATAATTGAGAAACGGTGGTTTTACCGTTTGTTCCCGTGACGCCGACTAAAGTCAATTTTTCGGAAGGATTGCCATAAAATTGACCTGCCAATGCCGAAAGCTGAGCAGATAAATGATAGTAGCGAATCACTGGCACATTATTTTGCCATTGGATGCTCAAATGCTCGTTTTCTAAATCTGTTTCTAAAATAACCGCACTTGCACCAGAAGAAATGGCTTGAGGCACAAATTGACTCGCATCAAAACGATGTCCCTTTACTGCCACAAACAAATCACCCTGGGTCACTTTGCGGCTATCTAACACCATCGCCTTCACATTAATGTCTAAAAGCACCGGAAGATCAAAAATTGCGGTCAATTTTTTCATTGTTTTGCCTTTTCTTAATTCATTTTTTCAAATTTTTGATCGCTTAAGCGAACAGTGCGTCTTGTTGTTTTTTCTGTAGGTTCTGCATCTGGTGCAATACCGTTAGCACGCAAGGTATAGCCCATAATGCTAGAGAATACGGGGGCAGATACCGCACCACCATAGTACTGTCCTGCTTTCGGATCGTTAATCAAAATAACTAATGCATAACGAGGATCGCTAATGGGTGCGATACCCGCTGTAAATGCCACATATTTATTGACATAGTGACCATTTTCAATTTTACGCGCAGTACCTGTTTTCACACCAACACGATAACCTTCAACCATCGCACGTTTATTTTTAATTGCCACTTTCTCTAACATGCCCACTATATCTTTCGTAATTTTTTCAGAGAATACACGTTGCCCAATGACTGGTGGATCGACTTTCGTGATAGAAAGTGGACGATAAATGCCGAAGCTACCTAAAGTGGCATAGGCGCGCGCAATTTGTAATGGTGTTGAAGTGATACCATAACCATAAGCTACCGTTGCTCGCTCGATATCCGCCCAACGTTTACGGTTTGCATTTAACACACCACGTTGTTCACCAATTAAGCCTAACTCTGTATCTTTACCCAAGCCTGCATTTTGATACGTTTCCATTAATGCTGAAGGTGGCATACGTAACGCAAGACGGCTTACACCACGGTTACTGGAGTTAATCAAAATTTCATCTAAGGTTTGTTGTGGGCGGGGTGCCACGTCCACAATTTCTTTACCACTTACGGTAAATGAACCGGTATTAATTACTTCGTCACGTCTCGCTGCGCCACGTTGAAGTGCGGTCAAAACAACGAAAGGTTTTACGGTTGACCCCGGTTCAAATGTATCGGTAATTGCACGGTTACGTTTTAATTCATCTTTTACATTGGCTAAGTTATTTGGATTGTAAGAAGGTGCAGTAGCCATAGCTAGCACTTCTCCCGTACGTACATCAACTAAAACGGCTGTACCAGACTCTGCATTGTTCTCTGTTACCGCTTTTTTAATTTCTCGATACACCATTGATTGTAACTTTTCATCAATACTTAAAGTGACATCTTGTGCATCGTATTTTTTCTCATCAGCAATATGTTCAACCACGTTACCGCGTTTATCTTTACGAACAACACGAGCCCCATCTTTCCCGACTAACATTGAATTGAAACTTGCCTCAACGCCTTCAATCCCTTTACCATCAATATTGGTAAAGCCGATTAATTGCGCCGCCTCTTCTACACGAGGATAAAAACGACGAGGTTCAGTCTCTAGTGAAATACCTTTAATTTTGAGATCACGAATATAATTTGCTTTACTCGCTTCTACTTGACGCGCTAAATACAAGAAGCCTGATTTTGCATTTTTCTCAATTTTTTTCACCAACTCTGCTGGAGTCATATTTAATTCGTTAGCAAGGGCTTTGATACGTTCTTTATCCTCTAATGCATTTTCTTTTAGCATTAAACGCGGTTCAGCCACGATTGCGCTCATCGGCACACTCACCGATAACAATTGACCATTACGATCTAAAATTGAACCACGCACAGAAAGCACATCATCTTTACGTAATGAACGTTTATCCGCTTCACCAGAAAGAATATCTGAATTAACCGATTGCACATAAGCAGCTCGAGCCACTAATGCGCCTAAACCTAAGAAAATAAAACTCGTTGCGATGAGATAACGACCTCGAAGAAAGCATTTATCAAACACCATCTTAGGTTTGTTTGGCTTTACTGATGCGGGTTGAGCCAGTTTTCTAATTGTTTTTTTGGGCTTTCCTGGTTTCTTAGAGGAATTAAATCTAACCATTTTATTTAAAATCCCTATTCAAAAATAACCACTTCTTGTTCACTTTGAACTCGTTGCATTTTTAATGTACCACTTGCAATGGATTCAACTCTTGTGTTATCACTTTCTGTTGCTTCTTGTAATTGCAAATTACGATATTCGTTTTCAAGGGCTTGATGTTGTAATACCAATTGCCCGTTTTCAGAAATCAAGCCTCGTGTTTGATGGGTCATCCAAATCGTGCCCATTGCAGAAGCTAAAATTAGTAAAAGTAGGACGACAATTAATTTATTAGAAGAAAAAATATCTTCAACGAGAATATGTTGTAAAGGATAACGTTCGCTATTTTCTAACATCTTATTTCACCCTTTCCGCAATACGTAAAACCGCACTTCTTGAGCGTGGATTTGCCGAAATTTCTGCCTCACTAGGCTGAATAGCTTTACCAATGATTTTTAACTTTTGATTACGTTGAATTTGATCTTCACGTAGAGGTAAACCTCTCGGGATATCCTCGCCTTTGCTCTGTTTACGCATAAAATGTTTTACCATTCTGTCTTCAAGTGAATGGAAACTGATAATCGATAAACGCCCTTCTGGAGCTAACATATCTAATGCAGAATTTAATATACTTTCTAATTCATCTAATTCAGCATTAATATAAATTCGAATGGCTTGGAAACTACGCGTCGCAGGATGCTTATGTTTATCTTTAAACGGTACAGATTGAGCAATTAACTCCGCGAGCTGAGAAGTACGATTTAAACATTTAGTGCCATTTTTAACCGCACTTTTATTAAATTCTACGATAGCTGTAGCGATTCGTTTTGCAAAACGCTCTTCACCAAAGGTTTTTAGCACCCACGTTAAATCATCAACAGATACTTGCTTTAGCCACTCCGCAGCAGATAAACCTTGTGTTGTATCCATTCGCATGTCTAGAGGACCATCTTTCATAAAACTAAAACCACGCTCTGCTTCGTCAAGCTGTGGGGATGACACCCCTAAATCCAACAAAATACCGTTAATCTTACCCACTAAATCAAGTTCTTGACATATTTCTGGAATATGTGAAAAGCTATTATGTTCAATATGAAAACGAGAGTCTTGAATTCTTTTAGCTTCGGCAATAGCTAAAGGGTCGCGATCTACCGCAATTAAACGAGCATTTTCAGAAAGTTGAGATAAGATAAGCCGAGAATGTCCTCCTCGTCCAAAGGTACCATCGATATAAATTCCATTTTCCTTCAATGCTAAACCATTCACCGCCTCATGAAGTAAAACTGTGGTATGCTCTAGTGTAGAAAATAAATTTTGCGTAGTCATAAGTAAAAGTTACACGTTAAATCAAATTGACAAAGAAAAGATAAGGCGGTGAAAGCACCGCTTATCCCGCTAGTGCTGCTGTTCTATAATGACAGCCTTTTTAATTCTTCAGAAGCACCAAATTCAGCACTTGAGCCAATTTCAATATCTTCATTAATTTGTGCGTACCATTCTGTATCGCTCCAAATCTCAAATTTATTCAACTGCCCAACCAACATTAAACCTTTTTCTAATTTTGCATGTTGGCGTAGCGGACCACTTAATAAAATACGTCCTTGCGCATCCATTTCACATTCTGTGGCATAGCCTAAAATAACACGTTGTAATCGGCGTTGATTTGGATTAAAGTTGGAAAGTGAAAGCAATCTCTGTTCTATTTTTTCCCATTCATCTAAAGGATAAAGTAATAAACAAGGCTGACGAATATCTACGGTACAAACCATTTGTCCTTTATTCTTTTCCATGATTTCAGCTCGGTAACGCGTAGGAATCGCTATACGTCCCTTCGTATCTAAATTTACTGCTGCTGCACCACGAAACATTTTTCAACCTTTAAACGTTTATTTTAAATAAATGACAGTTTTTTCCACAAAATTCCACTTTTTACCACTCTAGCGTAAGTCTATCGGTTGTAGCTTTGAGTTGCAAGCAATTAAAACATAAAACCGAGTAAATTTTAGCAACAAAACAAAAACCGCTTGAGGATATCCTCAAACGGTTTTCAATCTTAAACTCAATTTAACTAGTTATTTATATAAGCTTCTTCATCACGCTCACCTAATGGTTTAAGCCGTGTGAAGAATAATACTAAACAAAGCACAGTTAAACCTAATCCGATATAAACAGATAATTGATAGTCTAAACCGAAGCCAATTTTGTTGTATGCAAGGTAAGTGAAACATACTGCACTGATAAATGTCGCAGGGATTGTACATACCCAGTGGAATTTATTATAGCGATATAAGTATGCTGCTGCAGTCCATAACATAACCATCGCCGTGGTTTGGTTTGCCCAAGTGAAGTAACGCCATAAGATAGAGAAGTCGATTTTTGATACGATAAAACCAAGCGTAAATAATGGAACAGCAATCATTAAACGTTTAGCTAAGGTTTTTTGCTCTAAGTTGAAGAATTCTGCAATAACAAGACGTGCCGCACGGAATGCTGTATCGCCAGATGTAATTGGAAGAACAACCACACCTAACACTGCAAAAATACCACCAACAAGACCTAAGAAGTGGATAGAAGAATCATAAACCACTTTAGAAGGAGAACCTGCTTTAATTGCAGCTAATAAGTCTGGTAAAGAATCATAGAAACTTAAACCAACCGCACACCATACTAATGCAATTACACCTTCACCGATCATCGCACCGTAGAAAATGAAACGTGCTTCTTTTTCGTTTTCAGTACAACGAGCCATTAATGGGCTTTGTGTTGCATGGAAACCAGATAATGCACCACAGGAGATTGTTAAGAACAAGAGTGGCCATAATGGTAAATCTCCACGGGTTTCAAAGTTTTGGAAGAATTTCTCAAAAGACATACCGTCCACAGAACGATAGAAAGAAATTGGATCTGCTGAACTAAGATCTGCACTGACTAAACCATATACCATACCAACAGACATAAAGAGCAATAATGCACCAAAGAACGGGTAGATACGACCAATAATTTTATCAACAGGAAGTAATGTCGCAAGAATATAGTAAATGAAGATGATAGCAGTCCAAACACTGATAACCGTTGTTTTATCCATTCCCCAAACAGTAATACCACCCGCTTCAACCGCATGATGAATCTCTTCTGCATTGCTGATAGAAAGTCCTCCCGCAGAAGCACCTAATACATCCATTGTAATCGTACCCATTAATTGAGCTGGACTTGCTACAAATACCACTCCCACTAATAATAAAAGTACAACAGCTAAGATGTTAATAAATGCTTTAACCGGACGACCTAAGTATTTACCTGCAAGGTTTGGCATAGATGCCCCGCCATTACGCACACTTAACATTCCGCAGAAATAATCGTGTACTGCACCAGCAAAGATACAACCCACTACAATCCAAAGCATTGCAACCGGTCCGTATAACGCACCAAGAATCGGACCAAAGATTGGACCTGTACCTGCAATATTTAATAATTGAATTAACCAAATCTTGGTTTTAGACATTGGCATATAGTCAACGCCATCATTCATTGTATAAGCTGGCGTTTGACGATTTGGATTGATCACAAAAATGCGCTCAATTACACGACTATAAAAGAAATAACCTGCAAGCAATAACGCCACGCAGAAGAAAAACCACAACATAAAATACTCCTCAGGAATAAATGAATACCGAAATTTAGCCATATACTAGACTTCGTCGGCGGTATTCTAAGTTAAAATTCTCAAAATCAAAAAGTTTAATTTTTACAATGTTTCAAATTTGTGATCTATATCACGTTTATCATTACGCTTTTTTCACTTACAATAAACTCATAAATTCAAATAATTAAAAAAGGATCATAAATGGCTCTTACTCGCTGCCCTGAATGTCGTAAAAAAATCAGCGAATCCGCTCAATTTTGTCCAAATTGTGGTTTTTCTTTTAAAGAAGACGATCTTGAAATTTACAAACAAAAACTCGAAGAACGACGCCAACATAATGCCGAAATTAATCGAAAAAGCACTAAACTTCACCTTATTTGGTTCGCTATTTTCACCATCGTTATTTTGCTCGCAAGCTGGCTGACAGGAGAATAAAAAGTGCAGTCAAAAAACAATGAGAATTTTGATCTGCACCCCAAAAGTTGGACTAACCAAACCAACAATTGAGGTGCAGATTTTTTTATGGGTAAACACTACACAATCGAATTTAAATTACAGGTTCTTCAACCTA